>Ga0209160_1003385_pt1 | contig 12994 bp, 9 predicted proteins | sample GraSoiAngelo_153_FD_186167 | JGI IMG/M metagenome (GOLD analysis project Ga0209160, IMG submission 186167) | Grasslands soil microbial communities from the Angelo Coastal Reserve, California, USA - 14_1009_12_40cm (SPAdes) (version 2) | ecosystem: Environmental > Terrestrial > Soil > Grasslands ...
AGAAGCGCACTAGCGCGTATCCCGCCACGCCGAACTTCAGGAGGTTGCCGTTTTGCATTGCCGGGTGGTCGCGAAGCGCCCACAGGACCCCAAACCAGGCCACATCGAACGCCGCGTCGTAAAGAGGAGCGGGATGCACCAGGTAGTCGTTCCCTGGGAGCTGCACGCCCCACGGAAAGGTTGTCGGCTTACCCAGCCCGTCAACTCCGGCGAGAAAGATCCCGACTCGGCCCACCGCATTGCCGAGCGCCATGGCCGGCGCAAACGCGTCGCAAGCGCACCCGATCTTGCCGATCGCCCGGCTGGCGATGTACCCGCCCAGGTAGGCGCCGCCGATTCCCCCCAGGATCGAGCCGGGACCTATTCGAGGATCGAACAGCGCGGCCAAGTTCAGAACCTCGGGGAATGTCTCCCAACCGTTGAAGAACAGGATCGACAGCCTCGCGCCGAGCATCCCTCCGACGAACGCCGAGAGGAGGATCGGGACTACTTCCTCTTTGGGCCAGCGCCGCCTGCGCGCCTCGTAGAGGACCAGCCCGAGCACAGTCAGCAGCGAGAGCAAGAAGAAAGTGCCGTAGGCGTAAATGGGCACACCGTCCACGTAAAAGAGGACCGGCCTCATGCCTGACGGCATTCTCGCCCATCCCCGGCGGGTTTGGCCGAGCTTTCTTAGGCCACCCCCGGGATGGGCACAATTGACGTGTGAGGATCGCGCTCGCGCAGGTCAACCCGACGGTCGGCGATCTCGACGGCAACACACGCCTGGTGCAGGAGTGGATCGACAAGGCGAAACTCGCGGGCGCCGACATCGTCTGCTTTCCCGAGCTCGTGCTGACCGGGTACCCTCCCGAAGACCTGGTTCTCAAGCCTTCATTCGTACGCGACAACATCGCGCAGCTGAAATCGATCGCCAAAGCGACCATGGGCATCTCGGCGGTGGTGGGTTTCGTCGACGAGGAAGGCGACATCTTCAACGCCGCCGCGTTTCTGAACGGCGGCGACATCAAGGCTGTCTTCCACAAGGTCTTTCTTCCCAACTACGGCGTCTTCGACGAGAAGCGCTACTTCGAGCCCGGCCACCGCTGCCCCATCGTCGAGCTGGATGGCGTTCGCATCGGGCTCTCGGTGTGCGAGGACTGCTGGTTTCCGTCAGGTCCGATGGCCTGGGAGGCGCACCACGGAGCCGAGGTCCTGATCAACATCAACGGCTCGCCGTACCACTACGGCAAGCGCGCGCCACGCGAGGCGATGATCGCGGGCCGCGCCGCCGACTACGGCGCGTTCCTCGCCTGGGTGAACACCGTCGGCGGTCAGGACGAGCTTGTCTTCGACGGCAACAGCGTCGTCTTCGACCCGCACGGCCGCCTGCTCGCGCATGCCGCTTCGTTTGTCGAGGAGCTGCTGGTGTGCGATGTCGACACATCGCAGCCCATGCACCGCCCCGTCGAGCAGCTGCGCCGCGAAAGTGAGGCCGCGGAGCGGCTGGAGCTCGAGGTCACCGAGGTACAAGTCGACGGGTCCACGGGCGGGAAGGCGAAACCTCATATCGAGCAACGCCTCGCGGAGCCGCTGGAAGGCGCCGCCGAGATCTACGCCGCCGTGGTCCTCGGCACGCACGACTACATGCGCAAGCAGGGATTCGAGAAAGTCGTCATCGGCATGTCAGGCGGGGTCGACTCGGCGCTGACGGCCGCGATCGCCTGCGATGCCCTGGGCGCCCAAAACGTGATCGGGGTTCGCATGCCGTCGCGGCACACGTCGACAGAGAGCCTCGACGACGCCGGTCTGGTCGCGGAAAGCCTGGGCATGCAGCTCATGGACTTCTCGATCGAGCCCCCGCACAAGGGTTTCGAGGAGATCCTGGCGCCCGTCTTTCGGGGCACCAAACCGGGCGTCGCCGAGGAGAACCTGCAGCCGCGGATCCGCTCCACCATCCTGCACGCGCTATCCAACAAGTTCGGCTACATCGTGCTCAGCACCGGGAACAAGTCCGAGCTGGCCACCGGCTACGGAACGCTTTATGGCGACATCGCCGGCGGCTACGCGGTCCTCAAGGACATCACCAAGACGACCGTGTACGAGCTGTGCCGATACCGCAACACTCTGGGCCCGGCGATTCCCGAGCGGGTCATGACCAAGCCACCGTCCGCGGAGCTGAAGCCAGGCCAGAAGGACACCGACAGCCTCCCACCGTACGACCAGCTCGATCCGATCCTGATCGGCTACATCGAGGACGATCTGAGCCCGGAGGAGCTGGTGGCGGCGGGCCACCAGCCGGAGACCGTCGCGCGGGTGATCCAGCTCGTCGACCGGAGCGAGTACAAACGCCGGCAGGCGCCGCCGGGCGTGAAGATCACCGAGCGAGCGTTCGGTCGGGACCGGCGCATGCCGATCGTGAACCGGTACAGCCCAAACGGAGTTCGGCCGGCGGAAAAGCGCGACCGCTAGGCATAATTCCTGTCGATGGCAGATATAGATAGGAGCTATGGCGGGGGCTTTTGACGTAGCGGTGATCGGCGGCGGCCCTGGCGGCTACGTCGCCGCCTTGCGCGCGGCGCAACTGGGTGCCAAAACTGCCATCGTCGAGAAGGACCGGATGGGCGGCACCTGTCTGGTCCGCGGCTGCATCCCCACCAAAGCGCTCCTCCAGTCGTCTGAGCTCTACACCCTCGCCAAGGCGGGGCAGCCCTTCGGCCTGGTCGCCGACAACATCAGCTTCGACTGGCCCGCCGCGCAGAAAAGGAAGGGCCAGGTGGTCGACCAGCTCGTCAAGGGTGTCGAAGGCCTGCTGAAGGCCGGCGGCATCACCTCTTTCAAAGGAAGCGCTCGGCTCGCCGGAAAAGGCGTCGTCGACGTTTCGGGGGAGCAGCTCCAGGCGAAGGACATCGTCATCGCGACGGGTTCGACCGTGGCGCGGATACCTCTCCCGGGAGCGGAGCTCACGATCGACTCGGACCAGATCCTGGAGCTGAAGGAGGTCCCGCGGCGGCTCGCGGTGATCGGCGGCGGCGTCGTCGGCATGGAGTTTGCGGCGATGTTCGCGGCGCTGGGCAGCAAGGTGACCGTGCTCGAGATGCTGCCGCAAGTCCTCGTCATGGTCGACAGCGACCTGGTCGCCGTCTACACCAAGCACCTGTCCGGCCTGGGCGGCGAGATCCACACCAACAGCAAGGTATCGAGGGTCGTCAAGCAGAACGGGGGCCTGCAGGTGCAGTTCTCGGCGGGCGGCGAGGGTGGCGCCGTGGACGCCGACCAGGTCCTGCTGGCCGTCGGACGCGTTCCATTCACCCAGGGCCTAGACGCAGACAAAGCCGGCGTGAAGCTGGATCGCGGGCGCGTGGTCGTCGACGAGCACCTGCACACCGACGCCGACGGGATCTGGGCCATCGGTGACGTGATCGGGGGCATCATGCTCGCCCACGTCGCGTCGTACGAAGGCGTGTGCGCGGTGGAGAACATTGCCCGCCACGGCAACCGGGTGCCCGACTATCACGCGGCGCCGAACTGCATCTACACCGACCCCGAGATCGCGCACGTCGGGCTGGGCGAGAAGGAAGCCAAGGAAAAGGGCATCGCGGTCAAGGTGGGTCGCTTCCCCTTCGCGGCGTCAGGCCGCGCCCTGACCCTCGGCCAGTCGGAGGGCTACGCGAAAGTCCTGGCTGACCCAGAAACCGGAAAGCTGCTCGGCGCTCACATCATCGGCCCGCGCGCGACGGACCTCATCGCCGAGGCGACGCTCGCGGTGCAGAACGGGTTGACGCTGGAGCAGCTCGACCTGACGATCCACGCGCACCCAACGCTGCCGGAATCGTTGATGGAGGCTGCGCTCGCGGCGCAGGGACGAGCCATTCACATCGCGAATCGGCGATCCGATACCACCACCCGGGCCGCAAGTGGCCCGACCTCCCCCCAGGGTGGGGAGGCGAACATGCAAAATCGGGAGAAGGACATGGCAGCCACGATCAAACCCTCGACCCCACCTTCGGTGCCCAGCGCGATCACACCGAAGTTGCTCGAGCTGAAAAAGGACAACCGCGACTTCCTGCTTGGCCTTCACCAGCAGATGCAGCTCATCCGTCGGTTCGAAGAGCGAGCGCAGGAGCAGTACACGAAGGCAAAGATCGGCGGCTACTGCCACCTGAACATTGGCGAGGAGGCAACGGTGGTCGGCGGCGTGCTCGCGCTGAAGAAGAACGACTACATCTTCACCAGCTACCGCGAGCACGGCCACGCGATCGCTCGCGGCATCGACCCCAAGGCCGTGATGGCCGAGCTCTTCGGCAAGGAAACCGGCACCTCGCACGGTAGGGGCGGCTCGATGCACATGTTCGACGCCAACCTGCGGTTCATGGGCGGCTACGGCATCGTCGGCGGTCACCTGCCGCTCGCGGTGGGCGGGGGCTGGGCGGTGAAGTATCACAAGCAAAAGGACGTCGTCTTCTGCATGTTCGGCGACGGTGCGACGAACATCGGCGCCTTCCACGAGTCGCTGAACATGGCGAAGGTTTTCCACCTCCCTGTGGTGTGGTTCTGCATCAACAACCGATATGGGATGGGCACCCCGGTGGAGGCCGCCTCGGCTGTCGCCGACATCTACAAGAAGGCTTGCGCGTACGACATGGAGTCGATCCAGATCGATGGGATGGACCTGCGCGAGGTGATGCTGCGCACGAGCGAGATCGTGGAGAAGACAAGACACGACTCGGAGCCGCGCTTCATCGAGGCGCTGTGCTACCGGTTCAAGGGCCACTCCGTGGTCGACCCAGACAAGTACCGTTCCGCCGAGGACAAGGAAAAGTTCCGCAAGGCGGACCCGATCGTCGCGTTCGAGCACGAGCTCGAGAAGAGCGGGCTTGCTGACGAGGAATATTTCAAGAACCTGCGCCAGGAGATCGACGCCGAGGTCCGGGAGATCATCCAGTACGCCGACGAGAGCCCCGATCCGAAGGTCGACGACCTGTACAAGTACGTTTACGCAGACCAGTGGGAAAACCGGCCTGAGCTGAAATCGGAGCCGGTGTGATGGCGACTGCAGCGCCGGCCAGGACCCAGGCTCCCTCCGCCGAAGAGAAGCTGTATCGCGTCGCGCTACGCGAAGCGCTCACCGAAGAGATGGAGCGCGACGATTCCGTTTACCTGATCGGCGAGGACATCGGCAAGTTCGGCGGCGCCTACCGCGTGACCGAGGGTTTGCTCGACAAGTTCGGACCCCAGCGCGTGGTCGACGCGCCGATCGCCGAGGAGGTCATTGTTGGCACGGCGATCGGTTCGGCCATGCTCGGTTTGCGCCCGGTCGTCGAGATGATGACCATCAACTTCTCGCTCGTCGCCTACGACCAGATCGTGAACAACGCGGCGAAGATCCGATACATGTTTGGCGGCGAGGCCAAGGTGCCGATGGTGATTCGCATGCCGGGCGGCGCGGGCCACCAGCTTTCGGCGCAACACTCGCACAGCCTCGAGGTCATCTATGGGCTGATCCCTGGGCTGCTCGTCGTCGCACCGACGACACCCGAAGACGCCAAGGGCATGCTCAAGTCCGCGATCCGGGCCGACAACCCCGTGATGTTCCTCGAGTCGATGAGTCTCTACAACGTGCGCGGCATGGTGCCTCCGGGCGACTACACCGTGCCGTTGGGCAAGGCGGCGGTGCGCCGAAGCGGATCGGACGTCACGATCGTCGGCGTGTCGAGGATGGCGGTGCTCGCCAACGAGGCGGCCAAGCAGCTCGAAGAGGAGGACATCGACGCCGAGGTAATCGACCTCCGTTCGATCCGGCCCATCGACTGGGAGCCGATCGTCGATTCGGTGCGCAAGACGAGCCGCTGCGTGGTGGTCGAAGAGGGCTGGTCGACGTACGGCGTCTCGGCCGAGATCACGGCCGGCGTACAGGAGCGGTGCTTTGACTACCTCGACGCGCCGATCCGGCGCCTGGGCGGCGCCCAGGTCCCGATGCCCTACAGCCTGCCGCTGGAGAAGGCCTCGATCCCGACCAGTGAGGACATCAAGCGCCTCGTGCGCAGCGCCCTCGGGAAACGTCCCAATGCCTGACGTAAAGGCTTATGAGAGGAAACCCAAATGGTTTCCTCTCATCGCGGCGTCGGCGAAGCCGACCCCGCGGCAAGCCGCGGGGCAAGCGCCGCTGCTCTCCTTCCGGAGGAACGTAGATCTATGCCAGATGTAAACATGCCGAAGCTCTCCGACACGATGGAGGAGGGCACGATCGTCGAGTGGAAGAAGAAGAGCGGCGACGAGGTCAAGACCGGCGAGGTCCTGGCCGAGGTCGAATCCGACAAGGCAACCTTCGACCTCGAGGCTGAATCGGACGGCGTGCTGCAGATCCTGGTGGAGCAGGGCGTGCCGGCCAAGATCGGAGCCCCGATCGCGAAGATCGGCGAAGGCGGCGGTCAGGCTCAGGAGGCGGCACCAACCAAGCAGGCGCCGCCCAGGAAGCAAGAGCCCGCTGAGGCCCAAACCGAGGAGCCGGAGGCTTCCCCAACGATCGCCGAGGAACGAGAGCCGGCGCAGAAGTCCGCTCCGCCGCGCGAAGCCCCTCCGGCGGCTTCGCCGCCACCTCCCCGTGAACGGGGAGGAGTCGAACCCAGCCGGGATGGGCAGAGCGACGACGGCGGCATCAGGGCCTCGCCGCTTGCCAGGCGCCTGGCCGCGGAGATGGGAGTCGACCTTGCCTCTCTGAAAGGCAGCGGACCCGATGGCCGGATCGTCAAAGAGGACGTGATGGCGGCCGGCACACCGCGACCTACTTCCGATCGGCGCCGCCAGCAGCCCCCCGCTCCGCGCCCCGCCGGCCCGGACGTCGAGGTGATCGAGCCCTCGCGCATGCAGGCCACGATCGCGCGCCGCATGGCGGAAGCCAAGTCGACCGTGCCCGAGTTTCAGGTCACGGTCGAAGCGCGCGTCGACCTCGCGGTCAGCCTGCGCCAGCAGCTGAAGGACTCAGTCCCGGGCGCGGAGAAGGTGACGATGACCGACTTTCTCGTCCGCGCCTGCGCCCTCGCACTGCGAAAGTTCCCAGAGGTCAACAGCTCATGGGCGGACAACAGGTTTCAGCGCAAGCGCTCGATCAACATCGGACTCGCCGTCGCGCCGAGCCAAGGGATGGGTCTACTGGTGCCGGTGGTCCATGACGCCGACATCAAGGACCTGGTCCAGATCTCGATCGAGTCTCGCCAGGTCATCGAGCGCGCGCGGTCAGGGCGACCGGCCGAGGGCGATCTGAGCGGCGCAACGTTCTCGATCTCGAACCTCGGCATGTTTGGCGTCGACGAGTTCACCGCGATCATCAATCCGCCCGAGGCGGCGATCCTCGCCGTGGGTGCGATCAAGGACGTGCCCGTGGTCGAGGACGGACGGATCGTGCCGGGCAAGGTCATGCGGATGACGCTGTCGGTCGACCACCGCGTCTTCTACGGGGCGACCGCCGCCCAGTTCATGGCCGAGGTCAAGCGGCTGATCGAGAACCCGGTGGCCTTGCTCATGCCGCCGGCGTGACCCCGAGCGAGGTCGCCGGCACACTCGAAGCGTCTGGGGACGCGGTGACGCGGTTGCTGACCTCGCTCCCGCCGGCTATCGCGCGTTGGAAGCCTGCGCATCGCGAGTGGTGCGTCAACGAATGCGTGGGCCACCTGATCGAAGCGGAGCGGCGCGCCTTTGCCGGACGGATCCGGATCATCCTCGACAACCACGAACCGCCGCTGGAGGCATGGGACGCGGCCGAGGTTGCGATGGCGCGCGATGACTGCGCGAGAAATCCGGCTGAGCTGCGAGACGAATTCACCCGGCTCCGCGAGAAAAGCGTCGTCCTGGTCCGCTCGCTGAAGCCGGAACAGCTCCGGCGCGGCGGCATCCATCCTCAGGTCTCACGTTTGACGGTCGACGAGCTGATCCATGAGTGGGTCCACCACGACGCCAACCATCTGCGCCAGGCCTACGCCAACGTCGAGGCCTACGTGTGGCCGCAGATGGGAAACACGCGGAACTTCTCGAGCGGCTAGAGCGATTTCCCTCCCACCCTGTGGGGAGGGTCAGGGTGGGGGCTTACGCGACTGCTGCAGCCGCGGGGTCGGCCTTGCCGGCAGACACGTCCCTCGACCCGGGCAGTTGGAGGTGGACCCTCAGGTTGCCCCCGTCGTCGAAGTCGGCCCACAACCGACCCTTCATGGCCGCGGCCAGCTCGCGCGAGATCGCAAGTCCCAGCCCCACGCCGCCCGCGGCGGCCGACCGGGACGGGTCGGCGCGGTAGAACCGGTCAAACATGCGGTCGGGATCCGGGCGGTGCGGGCCGACCGGATTGGAGATCACCGTTTCGACCGCTGAGCCGCTCAGCCTTGCGATCGCGTCCACGGTCGCGTCCTCGGGCGCGTACTTGACGGCGTTGTCGAGAAGGTTGTCGAGGATCTGATGCAGGCGCTCGGGATCTGCGGCAACCGGCGGGATATCGTCGGGAACACTCATCTTCAGCGCAAGTCCTCGCGCGGTCGCACGCGGACGCAGCATCTCGAGCTCCTGCTCGAGCTGACCGCTGAGGTCCACCGCGGCGATGTGCATCGAGATCGAGCCCGCCTCGACCCGCGCCAGGTCCAGCAATTCCTGGGCCATCCGGAGGACACGCTCCGACTCTTCATGGACGATGGCGGCGGCGCGACTCCGCTCGGATTCGCTCAGCAGGCTACCGTCGACGAGCGCCTGGCTGAAACCGATGAGGCTCGTCAGCGGGGTCTTCAGCTCGTGCGACACATTGGCCAGGAAATCGCGCTGCACCTTGCGCGCTCGTTCGACCGCCTCGGCCATGCGATTGAAGGCCGAGCCGAGCATCCCTATCTCGTCCTGACCCTTGATGCTCACGCGTCGTGAGTAGTTGCCGGCGGCGATGTCCTCGGCAGCCTGCGCAAGCTGCGTGACAGGGCTCGTGACCGACTGGCTCACGAGCAGGATCAGGAGCATCGCCACAACAAGCGCCACGCCGCCGGCCTCGAGGAGCCGCGTCGCCAGGTCGCCCGCGGCGGCAGTGGCGGCAAGCGATTGCGGCTGCGCCACGACGACGAAACTGGCCCCGAGCGGATCGCGTGCGGGCGCCAGCGCGGCCGCCGCCGCAAAGTAGGGCTGTCCGTCGAACGATGTGCGTGCCTCCCCGATGTTGGCCACTCGCTTCGACGCCGTGACCGAGATCTGGGTGCCGTACGTGTCCTGGCTCTCGCTGTCGAACACGATCCGGTGCTGCCGGTCAAGTAAGAGGACGCGGTTGCCGCTGACGCTAGGGGCCACCACGCGAAGGCGCTCCTCAAAAGCCGGGCGATCGACGAGCCTGCAGCCCGCCGGCCCGGGGCTGGTCGCCACGCCAATCGGAAACAGACACTCCTGGTGCCGGACCAACGCTTGCGCCGAGATCGCCTCGCGGTCGAGCTGGTCCTGGACGCTTTGGAACTCGAGGTCACGGACGAAGACCCATGTCAAGGCGCCGGCCAGGAGAAGGCTGATAGCCACGATGCCGGCCGCCGCCGCGAGGAGCCGGAGCCGCAGGTTCAGCTTTCTGCCAGCTCCAACCGGTAGCCGACGCCCCAGACCGTCTGGATGCTGGGATCGGTGACCTTCGCGGACGTCAGCTTCTCGCGCACCTGCTGGACGTGGACGTCGACCGTCCGCGTGTATCCGGGGAAGTCGTAGCCCCACACGAGGTCGAGCAGCTCGCTCCGCTGGAAAACACGGCCGGGATGCCTCGCCAGCAACGCGATCAGGTCGAACTCCTTCGGACGAAACTGCAGCCGTTCGTTCTCGAATCGCACCTCATGGCGCTCGATGTCGATCTCCAGCTTGCCGGCGCGCACGAGCTTCGGCTGGTCGGGTTCCGTCCTGGCGCGCCGCAGCAGAGCCTTGGCGCGGGCGACGAGCTCCTGGGGATGGAACGGCTTGGTCAGGTAGTCGTCAGCGCCCACCTCGAGGCCGACGACCTTGTCCGTCACCTCGTCGCGAGCAGTCAGCATGATGATCGGCACCTGGCTCAGCTTGCGAATCTCCTTGCAGATGGTGAGACCGTCGGTTCCGGGCAACATGATGTCGAGGATCACAAGGTCCGGCTTGACCTGGGTGAACCTCGCCACGGCCTGCGCGCCGTCCCCCACCCCCTCCACCTCATAGCCCTCGCGGGTCAGGTACAGGCGTGCGAGCTCGACGATGTGCTTCTCATCGTCGACCACGAGGACCTTGGGGTTCATCGTGCCGCCCATCGCATCAATTGATCATGGCGGCGTCAGACACCTGTTTTACAGGTGTGATCGAAATGTAAACGGCGTCTTCCCCGTTTACGGGGAAGTCGGCCCGGCGAGTTTGCGGCCGCTGCGCGGGTCCCGGCCGGAAGGGGCCTTGGCGGTTCTTGCCCGCGCTCGACGTCCTTCTTCGGCTCGCAGCACCAGCTTGAGCGGGTTGCCCACGAGCCCAAAGCGATCCCGGATCTTCTTCTCCAGGTACCGGCGGTACGAGAAGTGGAGCAGGCCCGTGTCGTTCACGAACAGGACCACGGTGGGCGCCTCGTCCGACGCTTGGGTGGCGTACGTAAGCCTCAATCGGCGCCCCTTGTAGCTCGGCGCCGGGTGCTGGTCGAACGCTTCGCGCAGCACGCGGTTGAGCTCGTTCGGCGGCATCTTGATCCGTCTCTGTCCGATCACCTCGAGCGCGGTCGGGATGAGCGATCCGACCCCCTCCTTGGTCTTGGCCGACACTGCTGCCACCGGAGCAAACGTGGCGAACTTGAAATGGCTCGCCAGCGCCTTGCGCCAGAAGGCGGGCTTGCGCATCGCCGGCTCGACCAGGTCGATCTTGTTCACAACGATGACAAGACCCTTCCCCGCTTCGAGGGCATAGCCCGCGACGTGCTGGTCCTGGGCCAGGACCCCCGCCGAGGCATCGAGCACGAGCAGGACGGCGTCGGCCCGCTCCATCGCGTGGATGCCGCGCAGCAGGCTGTAGCGCTCGAGCCGGTCCCGACTCGAGGACTTGCGGCGAATCCCGGCGGTGTCGATGAGCACCACCGGCACGCCGTCGAACACGAGCTCGGTGTCGATGGGATCACGCGTTGTGCCCGGGGTGGCGCTGACCAGGGCGCGTTCGTCGCCCAGCAGCGCGTTCAGCACGGAGGATTTGCCAACGTTGGGGCGCCCCATGATGGCGAGGCGGTCCGCCTCAGCGTCGGTCGCGCCGGCCGCCTCGGGAGCCGGCAGCGCGTCGGTCACGCGGTCGAGCAGCTCACCCACCCCCAGGCCGTGCTGTGCCGAGATCACAGACAGCTCATCGAAGCCGAGCTCCAAGACCTCGTGCGCGAGGTGCTGCTCGCTCGGCGAGTCGGCCTTGTTCCCAGCCACGATGACGTCGCGTCGCGATTTCCTGAGCAGCTGGGCGATGTCGCGGTCGATGGGCGTGAGGCCTTGCCGCACGTCGAGCAGCAGGATGATGACGTCGGCCTGCTCGATGGCGATCCGGGTCTGGGCTTCGATCGCCGCGCGGGATGAGTCTTTCGATGTGTCGAGATCGAGGCCCGCGGTGTCCACCACGCTGAACTCACGGCCTCGCCACTCGGCGATGCCGTAGAGCCGGTCGCGCGTCAACCCTGACTGCGCATCGACGATCGCCTTCTTCCACCCGATCAGGCGGTTGAACAGCGTCGACTTGCCGACGTTGGGACGGCCGACGATCGCCACGATTGGTCGCGCCACGCGTCCATTAGACGGGTTTTGGTTGCCTCACCCACAGCACGGCGCCCGCGCTTGCGCAGAGAATCGCTCCCAGGCCGAGCGCCGTCGCCGGACCCACGAACGTCCACAGCACCCCCGCGACCACGCTCGAGGCAAGATCGGCCGCGCCATTGATCCCGTTGAGCACTCCGAACGCGGTACCCAGCCGCCGCTCCTCGACGAGGGAGCTGGTCAGCGAGCCCTCCACCGAGCTGACGACCGGATTCTGGGCGCCCACGAGGAGCGCCATGAGTCCGAGCGCGAGCCAGCCGTGCCCGACGATGCCGACTCCGCATGCGGCCGCAAAGACCAGGTAGGCGACCGCTAGCACAGGCGCCTTGCCGAGTTGATCCGCGAGCCAGCCGGCTGGAAACGAGACCAGCGCGCCAACCGCGTTGTGCGCGAGGTAAAAGGCGACCGCGGCCGACAGGGCTGCTGCCTGGCTCAGGTCCGGTTGCATGATCTGCGCGGCGCGAAGCGTGAAGAACGCCGTGGCGAAGTTCCCGACGCCAAAGATCCCCAGGGGCAGCATCAGCCGCCAGAACCCGGCCGGCAGCGGAACTCTGAGGGAGACGGGCTCGGTCCGCTCTCGACGTGGATCTCGTGTGACGACCGCGAAAAGGACCACGCAGAGCAGGCCGGGGACAAGCGCGACCCAGAAGACGGTGCGAAAGTCGTGGCCGCTGGACAGGAGCAGAAACGCCGCGGCCGGGCCGATCAGGGCGCCAGCCGTATCGAGCGCTTCGTGAAATCCGAAAGCCTTGCCCAGGTCCTTCTTGCCGACCGATCCAGCGAGCATCGCCGACCGGATCGGCTGACGTAGGCCGCGTCCCATCCAGGCCAGGGACCGCGCGACGATGACCTGTGGCCACGCGGTGACGGCCACCAACAGTCCAAGCCCGAACACCGTGGTGCCGTAGCCGCTGACGGCCAGGCGCTTTCGCCAGGAGATACGGTCGCTGTACCAGCCGCTCCAGAGCTTGACGACCGCGGACGATCCGTCTCCCACGCCCTCGATCAAGCCGACCGCCAGGGCGGGGGCGCCAAGGCCGGCCGTGATGAAAAGAGGCAGGACGGCGAACACCATCTCGTAGTTCGCATCCGCCGCCAGATCCGCGATACCGATTCCGAGGACGTTGCGGTTCAACCACCGCACCGGCACCGGAACGGTGGTTGGTCCGGTCAGATGATCTCCAGCGGCTCGGAGTGAAACGGTCCGCCGTCCTTCTCGGCGACGAACGCGTTCGCGT
>Ga0209160_1003386_pt1 | contig 12994 bp, 11 predicted proteins | sample GraSoiAngelo_153_FD_186167 | JGI IMG/M metagenome (GOLD analysis project Ga0209160, IMG submission 186167) | Grasslands soil microbial communities from the Angelo Coastal Reserve, California, USA - 14_1009_12_40cm (SPAdes) (version 2) | ecosystem: Environmental > Terrestrial > Soil > Grasslands ...
CGCTCCTGCACTGATTACCGGGAATACGGTTGTGACGAAGCCATCGAGCAATACTCCTCTTAGCACGATCGAGATGGTGAGGCTGATGGAGGAGGCCGGCTTTCCAAAGGGGGTTGTGAATGTTGTTACTGGGAGTGGATCGGAGGTGGGGGATGAGCTCGTGACGAACAAGACTACTGGATTAGTTACGATGACGGGCAGTACCGATGCAGGACGGACGATTATGGAGCACGCTTCCAATCATCTTCCAAAGCTGGTCTTGGAGCTGGGCGGAAAGGCGCCGTTCATTGTCTGGCACGACGCGGACCTTCCCTGGGCGCTAAAGTGCGCAATATGGGCTCGATTCTGGAATTGCGGCCAGACTTGCATCTGCTCAGAGAGGATGTATGTGGACGAGAAGATCAAGGACAAGTTTGTTCCCGCATTCGTTCGCATGGCCAAGGATCTAAGGCTCGGAAGCCCGTTAGAGCGAGACACTGATCTAGGTCCGATGGTCAGCAAAGAAGAAAGAGAAACCAGCATGAGTTTCATCGAGAAAGCGAGGGCAGAGGGAGACAGGATTGTCCTTGGGGGAGAGAAGCCTTTTGCCCCAAAGCAGGGATGGTTTCTTGAACCGACAGTCATAGAGGATGTGAAACAGAAATCGTCGCTTGTCCAAGACGAGATCTTCGGACCAGTAGTTCCCATTCTCGAGGTTGACAGCTTTGACAAGGCAATCGACTATGCAAACGACTCGAGGTATGGCCTAGCCTCCTACATCTTCACGAAAGACAGTACGCGAGTTCTGAAAGCTATGAACCGGATAAAATTCGGAGAATCTTACATCAACCAAGTGGGACCAGAACAGCTCCAGGGTGCTCACACAGGCTTCAGGCAGTCAGGACTAGGCACTGAGGGCTCAAGGTACGGGTTGGAAGGATATACTCAATTGAAAACTTGCTACGTTGACTGGAACGATAAACCCAGCCTATCGTATCTCTTCCCATACAAGTCGAAGTAGACTAGAAGCTACCTGCGGTCTGCCGCAAGGATCGCAATATCGTTTACGTTCGTTCCTGTCGGACCCGTTATTACCAGGTCCTTTAGTTTCGAAAAATATTGGTAGGAATCATTGTTTCTGAGGTATTCTTCAGGGTCCATTCGAAGCCTTAGACTCCGCCTGATTGTTGATCCATCAGCCAATGCGCCAGCTGCATTCGTCCGACCTTCAATTCCGTCGGTCGCAAACGAACCGACGACAACCCCCTCTGAACCACTAATCCTTACTGCCGCTGCAAGAGCGAGCTCTTGATTCCTGCCCCCCTTACCGTTTCCTCGGACGGTCACAGTTGTTTCTCCGCCTGCGATCAGGGCCGCTGGGGGTGCGAAAGGTAGTGAATTTTCCCGGATGTCCCTCGCGATCGAGCCGAAGATTCGGCCAGCTTCGCGTGCTTCACCGGTAATCTGGATCGACAACACTTGGGTCCTGTAGCCAGCTTTGGTCATTGCTGACGCCGCAGCGAAACAAGATGCCCGATTGTTGCCGACTATCACGTTCTGTACGCGCCTGAAGACTTTGTCTTTCTGTTTCGGGGTCTCAGGTATCGATCCCGAGAGGCCGCGAGTGATGATTCTTCGAGCGTTCTTTGGAATCTGGAACCAGAGATCATATTTCTTGAGAACCAGCTCAACATCGCGATAGGTCGATGGATCCGGGGTCGTTGGGCCCGACGCTATGGCATCAACTTTGTCGCCAACAACATCCGAGATAATCAGAGTCAACACGGTCGCTGGATATAGTCTCTCTGCAAGCCTGCCTCCTTTTACCTGGGACAGATGTTTTCGTACAGTGTTGATCTCCTCGATGCCAGCTCCGGATCTTAGTAGTAATGATGTGACCATTGCTTCGTCGTCCAATTTTATTCCTTCAACTGGTAAGGGCATTAGGGCTGAACCTCCTCCTGAGACCAAGACGATGACTAGATCGTCTCGCGAAATGTCATCGACCATGCGTAGCATTGCTAGAACACCCTCCACGCCCTTCCGGGTCGGTATCGGATGGGTCGCTGGGTGATATCCTATTCGACGAGTTCGAGGCGTCGGCCGCAGATAATCTGGAATTATCACCAGCCCTCGTGTAATCCAATTCCCCAGCAATTTTTCGATCTCCTCAGCCATGTAGCCTGAGGCTTTTCCTCCACCTATTACGAAGATTCGTCGATAGTCTTTGAGTGAATACTGGAGCTTGCCAACATGGAGTACGGATCCAATGAGTTTCAGGTTTTTCCTGATGATCCTCGTCGGGTCAGCCGCAACGAGGGCTGCGTTCATTGCGTGAAGAACGTCACGATGTAGCTTGTCTAACCCACGTCTACGCTGAGTCCGAGCGCGGACCCGTATCATCGTTCCAGGCTAATCCTTCCACGTGTCTTTGACGACCCAGACAGGCTCGTCGGGGTTGAAGTACTCCTGGCCTTCCGCCCTATGCTCTTCCAGGACTTTCTCGTCCACTTCCACGCCAATGCCTGGCCGGGTGGGAACCTTAGTCTGACCGTTCTCGACCTTTGACTGGTCTCTTACCAATTGTCTCTTCCAGGCTGGGAAGCAGTCGTAGAATGACTCTTGAACGAGGAAGTTGGGAAGCGCGGCGTCGAGCTGTACCGTTACTGCGTTCTGGATGGGTCCGAAAGCGTTGTGAAAAGCCATCTCTACCCCATATGCTTCTGCCATAGCGGCGACTTTGCGAGCGACCGTAACCCCGCCGATGTTTGTAATGTCAATTTGCAGATAGTCGGTCAGATTGTTCGCGAGGACGTAGGCCGCTTGTTCCTTGGTAAGTATCCGTTCGCCCAGGGCGACTCTAACGTCCGTTGCTTCTCGGTATTTTCGAAGACCCTCGAGATTATCCGGATGAACAGGCTCTTCCATGAATAACGGATCGAACTCGCCGAGCTTCTTCGCGATTGCAATTGCCGCGTTCGGGTCAAATCTTCCATGGTGTTCTATCAAGAGCTGGACTCTGCTGGCTGTTGCGTCCTTGACAGCCTTTACCCGCGCGTAAGCCGTTTCCAATCCCTTCGCATCAATTGAATCGTAATGTGTCCCGAAGGGATCAAATTTGAGAGCGGTGTAGCCCATCGCTGCGAATTTCTTGGCCCGCTCACCAAACTGTTCGGGCGTGACGCACTTGTCATACCATCCGTTCGCGTAGACACTGACACTGTTCCTGAAGCTGCCCCCAACCAGCTGGTGTATAGGAGCGCCGAAATGCTTCCCGACAATGTCCCAGCAAGCAATGTCGAACGCGCTTAGAGCGGTCGTTGATTCGAAGGAGACGGGGAGGTAGAAGTCGTGCTTGTGCCATTCGTGAATGTTCAATTCCATGTCCAGCGGATCCCTTCCCTTGTACACTCGGCCGACCTCGTGCAATGATTGGATTACTGACTGGACTCGTAGAGTCGGAACCGCTTCTCCGTACCCGATGGTCCCGTCGGAGGTTGTGAGTTTTAGAACGATGGAATTTCCAGCCCAAGTAGCACTCCCTTGAGATGAAGGCTCGCCCAGCTGGTAGACTTCATAGTCAGTAATTTTCAACGTGAGGCTCCGATGATCAGCGGACCTTTTGACATTTCGGTATTGGTCCCAACTCACGAGACCTCAAGGATTTCGTCAAAGGAGTAACACTTCCTCGAAATGATCCTGACCTAATCCTGACCAGCACCTATTAGCACGGAATCCCACCAAGTCTCCTGCAAGTCTTATTGACCTTGTTTCAGGACACCCATTCAGATGCCACGAGAGTCTTAGAGTTGGCTAGGGTTCTCTCTCCATCAGAAACCTCCTGGAGACGCCTTCTATGGTATGTCCTCGCGGGCTCCCGAGGAGGACCGAACCGGGGGAGGATCGTCACTCTGCTGAGAGAGGGACCGAAAAACGTGAACCAGTTCGCCGAGGCTCTAGACGTTCACTATCGAGTCGCCGAACATCACATCCGTGCTCTAGAGAAGAATCACCTAGTCTCACCTTCAGGCGAAAGATACGGACGGCTCTACTTTCTCTCGCAGGAAATGGAGGCGCACCTTCCGATCTTCGACGAGATCTGGGCCAAGATCCAACCCAGAGCCAGGGAGGTGAAAAAGTAATGGTATCACTAATGGACGCTAGTCTTTACACAGCCGCCATCAGCGCGGCACTACTCCTCGGCCTCATTATCACCTACGCCAAGGTTTACAGAGACACTAGAGCACAGTTCAGCCTAGGCCTAACGATCTTTGCGGCGATCCTCTTCGCGCAGAACGTACTCGCGGTCTACTCCTTCGTGACAATGTCGCCATTCATTGGAGACCCGTTCCTCCCATATCTTCTGGGAATAAACATCGCGCAAGTCCTAGGAATACTGGTCCTATTCCGGACGACTCTTCGCTAGAACAGGCCCAGATCTAGACCAGACGTCCACCACATCTCGCCAATCTCTCAAATAGACTCCGACCATCACCGCAGTGACAACTCAGAAAACGGGAGGTGGAATACAAGATGAAAAAGCAGAATTTGATCGCTATCCTCGGACTCGTCGCATTATTCATCGTAGCGTTCTCAAGCGGGCGAGTAATCGCACCAGCCAACGCTCATGGAGTGGTCGGTACCGTCTACATCATGTCTAACTCAGCGAGCGGCAACCAAGTCATCGTATACAACAGAGCGCCCGACGGCACGCTCACTTGGAAGGCAAACTACGCTACCAACGGTCTCGGAATCAACGGCCTAACCGGAAGTAACCAGGGAGGACTAGTCCTCAGTGAAGACGGCCGCTGGCTGATCGTAGTAAATGCTGGTAGCAATGACATTTCCGTCTTCAGCGTCAATCAGAAAGGCCTGAACCTCACCGACAAGGCAAGTTCGCAGGGAACGATGCCCATCAGCGCCGCAGTTCACGGGAACGTCGTCTATGTACTGAATACAGGTGGATCTGAAAGCACTGGCAACATTGCAGGCTTCCATCTCAGCGATGGCCAGCTCTCCGCAATATCTGGCTCTGTCCAGCCTCTAAGCGGCGTGACAGCACCTGCTCAAATATCCTTCAACCCAACGGGTACAGTACTGGTTGTCACCGAGAAGAGCACTAGCAAGATCGACACATTCCTCGTCAACAGTGAAGGCGTAGCTTCAACTCCAAATGTCCAAGCCTCAAGCGGCGGAACCCCGTTCGGATTCGACTTTACCCCTAGCGGCACACTCATCGTCAGCGAAGGAGCCGGCGGACCCTCCGGAACCAGCGCAGTCTCATCCTACACCATCTCTGACTCCGGCAGTCTGACCACAATAAGCGCATCTGTCCCTGACACTCAGCAGGCAGCATGCTGGCTCGTCGTAACCGGGAACGGCCAGTTCGCCTACACCGCCAACGCCCACAGCACCACCATATCGTCCTACACCATTGCTGGCAACGGAAAAATCTCGCTACTCAACGCCAAAGCGGCGACGGTCGGAGGCACTGATCTCGACATGGCTCTCGCAAGGAACAGCAGGTTCCTCTACGTATTCGACAACGGAGACCACGCTATCGTAGCATACGAAGTCCACGCAGACGGCAGCCTCACATGGCTACAGACGACCAGCGGGATCCCAGCAGGAGCCGACGGACTAGCAACAAACTAAACCCGGACCTGTTCGTTTCAGGTCCAATCTCCTTTTTTCTTCACTCCTTGAAGCGAGAAGATCGCAGTCCTCTTCCTCTCGAAAATTCTCACTACTTTTCTTCGGTCCAACGTGAACCGAAATATGGTTCTTCGCTAGACTTTTTCCTCGGAAAGAGAAAATCTGACAACTGCTGGACACTTCGAAACTCATAGTCGGGATGCTCTGTCGTAGGGTCTCCACGATTCTCGGGACTCCACAAGGCGGCACCGGTCAGGACCCCAGCTCTTTTCCCGGCGATGATGTCTGAAGGGGAATCCCCGATATACATCGACTCTTTCGCATTAGCCTTGATTCGGCTCAACGCCAGATTGATGCCTTCAGGATCGGGCTTGCTCTTCCGGATGTCGTCCGCGGTAATACGCACTTCGAAGAAGTCGACTAGTTTGAGCGGGTTGAGAGTGTATTCCATCATGTTCTTCTCTACCCCCGTGAAAAGAGCCAATCGCCGTCCAGAGACTTTGATCTTACGTAACAGATCAGTGATACCGGGAAATACGAGTCCGCGGCTGGAGACGTGAGTTCGATAACATTCGTAATAGTCTGCGACTGCTCGACTCCGGACCTCATCTGAAAGATTTCTAGTCATGTCCCTGATGATCGTATGTGCTGGAGGTCCAAACTTGGAGATTACGTCTTCAATGGTCAGTGAGGTCTGGAGATATTTCCGAGAGATCTCGTTCTCGCAATGAAAGATCACCGGAAGACTACTGACTAGAGTACCGTCCATATCGAAGATGATAGCCTTTGGCCGCGGTTCACCCTTGATGGGTTCTTTTCTCTTCAATTTTCAATTGACACCCAAGTCTTGTAAAACATGGTTACTCAGACAGCTAATGCTTTGACTGTGGTGCCCGGATCACTGTTTGTGAACGATGGGGAGATCTTTCACATAGAAGTAGTCGTCGATCTTCAATAGAAGGGAAGCTACTTCCAAGGTTCTCCAAAGCGTGGTTTTGAATATGGATGCAAGCTCTACAACATTCTCCTTGTACACGTCGGCGCATCCGCCTTCTCCGACGCCCATATTCAACTGATGATTGGAGTGATGCCCCCGAAGCTGTGTCATGATGTCAATCGGGTCTAAGCCAAAATTGAATGCAAGCCACCTGGGTATTGTTTCTAAGGCATCAGCGAATGCTTTGACCGCGAGCTGCTGTTTTCCGGAAAACCCAAGAGCGAAGGCTCCTAACTGGATGGCGAGCTCAGCGAGGACAGCTCCTCCTCCAGGCACAACCTTCGACCTAGCGCGGGAGTGCTTTAGGACAAGCAGCCCGTTCCTCACGATCTTCTCGAGTTCCTGAACGATTTCAGGGGAACTTCCTCGAAGGAGGAGTGTGGCTGCTCCGTCGCAGTGAAGAATCGCTATCTGTTCCGGGGGGATCTTGTCAACCTCCAACAATTTCGCCACCCCGATATCTTCCTTCACAAGGAAATCAACAGTTCCCGCGATCCTGGCCCCTGTGACTCTTGCTACCTCATCAAAGTCTCTTTGCCCGACCATTTCTAGCGCGAAGATGCCCTCCCGGCTGAGTCCGTCCGCAACTCGTTCGTCGATCTTGGACCCGCATAGGAGCACGTTAGCGCCTGCGGACTTGACCCTCTGAACCATTCGGGCTCTCAGAGCGCTCTCCTCAGACTTGAACTGGCGAAGTTGTGCCGGTTCCGTAACACTCAGCTTGGCGTTGAAAGGGCCTTCATTTATTGCCAATTGCTCGGAACGTCTGAGCACCAGTTGTTTGTACACTAGTGCAACTCTGGGCGGATCGATCCGATCAGGCATTGAGCGATGCCTCTTCTCCTTCTTGATTATTATCCCGCGTACCAACCCTGAGTCTTCGGTTGCTCCTCCAAGCTTTTTTTCTATCTTAATTCTGCCCAGGTCTAGGCCATCCGTATGTTCTACGAGGTTCATCGCTTGAACGAGATCCTCACGCAGTCTCTTATTCAACAACCCTCTTCCGCAATCGATCACTCGCAGTAGACTGTCTTGAAGGTCTCCAGAATATTCTGAAGCGATCTCGTCGATGATCGAGATTGACTTCTTCGCCGCTTCTCTGTATCCATCCAAAATAGCGACGGGATGGACTCCCATCTCTGTCAATTTCTGAGCCTCGTTCAAGAGGGCGGAGACAAGAACGAGAAGTGTGGAGACGCCGTCTCCCGCCTCGTCCCTGTGAATCTGCGCTGCTTCGGCTAGAGTCTTGACCGCAGGATACTGTACGCCGAGTTCATCGACTATGTCTACTGCGTCCTTTGTCACCTTGGTTACGAGCTTTGGACCCAGGTGGTAGGTGACGAGCTTGTACGCGCCAGTGGGTCCTAAACAGCTTGCGACTTTCGACGCCGCCAGGGCGGCTAGTTCTAGGTTGTTGCGCCAAGCGTCCTTTCCTTCGAGTCTTCGAAAGTTCTTCGAGAAGACCGGGTAGCTAGTTGATCCAATCTGTCGACTTGCGAGCATGTTAAACCTAGACGATCTTGTGATGGCGTCTGGCCATTGCCGCGTGGATCTTCGACACTCTGTCGTACCAGCCTAGACCCCTGTACAACCGGGTCTTCAGTTCCAGAGGTACCACTGGAACCTTAACGCCGACTACGTAAACGTATTCAGGTTCGTAGTCAAGTGGGTCCCCCCAGTCCCAATCTCCCACTTTAATCCGTAGATCGCCGTGAACGTTGAGTCTCTGGCCGTTTAGGTCGAATCGTGATGTGTAACTCTTGATCATGATTGGCAGAGGTTTGGGTTCGATTTCGGCATTACGCTTAATTTGAGTCTCGACCAGTTTTGACGCTTCGACTTGGAACCCTTTGAGTTTCGTACTGATCTCTTCGCATCCCACAACGTTGGTGAGTATTGTAATGTGGTCGGGCTGTACGTTTACTCCGTTGAGTATCTCTCCAATGTCGCCCGCTAGCGCCCACTTGGCTTTGCAGTCCTTGAGGAGGTTTCCTACCTCTATGGTTGCCTCAAGCAGAGGTTTGTCTAGAACTACTAGCTCCTCAGGTTTCGGGATTCTGCTTTGAAATATCGGTATGTTGAGGGGTTTTGCCTTGTCCGGTACGACGAGTACAGGCACAGCTGTTGCCCTAGTAAAAACACTTTGGCCCTACAGGCGAAGTAGGTTACGATGCTAGGTAGTTGACGTTCATAGCTACGTTAGCTAAGTATTTCTTTATTCCTTCAGCAGCCCGGTACGACTGAGGTCCTGCGGCATGTGTTCCGGCTGTTGCATTGTTCCCTGTGGTGTTTGTGATCTCGCCTGCGGCAAAGTAGTTGAATCCACTAGTATTGGAATTGTAGTAGAGTTGGTTGTAGCCACTGAGGGCGGCCCATGCAGTTGCGGTACCGGCGTTCGTATCGGTTCCGATCCTTAACCCTCCTCTGAGATGGTGGCCCCACCAGTCATTGTGATACGAATACGGTGCTACGGCGCCGCCCACAGTGACGCTGGTCGCGCCCATCTGGGTGAGTATGGCTTTGATTTGGTTCACCAGGTATGTTGCTCCATTGTAGGTGTTCGGGGTCCAGTCGTAAGTCAATCTGCTAACAGGGTCCCCGTACGCGTCTGTGTAGTGCGGATCTAGATCAATATAGTTCATTAAAGTGGGCAAATCTGGGGCAAAGGGAGTCGCGCTGACCACTTGTTTCGTTTGGAGGTACTTGTTCTGTTGGGTGGCCTTGAAACTGCTACCCATTGCTCCGTTGGGGTTGGCAGTATTAGGAGCGCTTACGCCTCCGGCGAAGGTGATATTACTAGGTCCTCCTCCGAGATAACCACCCGCACCGAAAAGCCCCCCGCCGATAAACGGCGGGCTGATGCTGGAATGGTCGAAGTTGTCATCCATAAGATCGAAAACTGAAACCCCGCCACCACTACCGTTACCAGCTGGATAGGAGTTGCCTCCGATATTGACAGTTCCTGATACGTTCGTACCCCTAATCGGTGTGTATCCGTTAGTAAGCCCTCTTCCAACGGTACCAGTTCCTGATTGCGTCCCAGAGTTGTAGACATATGGTGTCCCAAGACCGGATAACAGCATGAGCCGTATCATGTTGTAGCCCCACATTCCGTTGAAGAATACTGTTCCGGGCTGCCGGTGATCGTTTCCCTGAGCATCGTAGTAGTGTGCTGCTATGACTTGATTGCCTGATGGACTAAGCTCGAGCCTGTATATGTAGGCGTTAGTGACCAGTGTAAAATGGCCCGACTTTATTGCTGCTGGTATCGTTCGATAGGCAGCATTTGCCTTTGCTCCGGTCTCACATGCGTAGTCGCAGAGTCCTCCACAGTAGCCATCGTAGACGCAAGGGTTTACCGCTACGCCGTACTGGTTGGTGTAAGGCTGCGAGGACAAAGCACTAACGGTCGGAAACGGATTGTACTTTTGCCCATTTGGAGCCGTCATGCCTTGAACAGTCGACTGGAATAACTGAGCGAGCGGGGTCATCGGATGAGGGGGGAGTGGATAATTCTGGCTCATCCAAGGATAGTTGATGTCCGTCTGGCTGTTCGTGGGGCTACCGTTGTAGTTTCCGCAGATTCCGTGAGCTTTCTCCCACTCAACATAGTACGGTTCATACTCCGCGTAGGTTAATGGCCAATCGTGGGTATCATCCTGGGGATTAATGCTGGCGAGAAAACCTGATCCGTACGCGCTCGATGTTCGTTTTGCCATCTCATAAGCCCACGGACCATACCGGCCCATTCCACCGCCATAATGCTGGGCTGCCCCTCCAACTCCATGTCCCAGGGCATGATACTGGATCGGCATAGTGTACCTGCGTACTGGAAGTGCGAACTGGCTGCTGTCGTTCCGAATAGTGGTGCTTTGTAGAGGAAGGGGGCTGTCGTACTTTCGTCCGAGTCCGACACCCCATTCATCGTACTTGGTTGTTGAATAATCGTTGACATAGTCCCAATACGGACCCTTGGTTATCCCTACAACACTGTGGCCTGCTAGGGCTAGCTCCGTTGCGACCACCCCGCTCATGAATCCGACACCTAAGCAGACTACCTCGACCGGATTTTCTTGGATGACAGTTGGCATGGCTATGCTCCTCCTGTGGCTTGCTGCTGATATTGCGCGAGACTGGCGGGCTTGAGCTTCGTCGGACTTGAGGCAACCATCAGTGACTTTTGGTTTAATCCCTCACCGTAGAAGTTGCCGAAGTTCACTCCATTGAATCCGACGTAGTCCCATCCGACCATGTTCTGGTTTCCTCCATACAGCGGGTCCATCAGGAACCCTGCCCATGTCATGAACGTCAGCTCGTAGGCGAAGTCGGACGGTAGAATGTTGCTAAATCCTGTGAGATCGTCTGCGGGAGGGGGAGGATTAGTTTGCGTCTTTGGTGCGTTCGCCCAGAGATCTTTCAGCACCTGCAATTGATTAGCGGAGCTCAAAGTCTGGTAGTTCCCGCTGTAGTACTTGTTGGAGTAGGCTTGGAGTGCAGCTAGGCTAATTCTCCAGAATTCTCTCATGTTAACCGGGTACTGATAGTTGATGCCTGAGCCCACGCGTGGGCTCGCCGTGATGCCATAATTGACTGTGTAATTGGTCAAACCTACCGCGTAAGTTCGGCTTGCCCCAGAGTAGGATATCGCGGTGCCATTGCCCATTCCCCCTGCAGGCAAATAGGCGGTCTGCTGGTAATTTTGGAGGAATGCCCATGCAGAGCTCGGCTTGACTGTGAGTGGGCCAGCGCTGGCAAGTATCCCTGGCGCATTGTGCGGAGCATCCATGAACATGTTAGCGCTCTGTCCATAATCTGCGGCCAGTGCTCTATCGATGAAGTAGATCACTCCCGCTTCTTTAGCCCCTGGACCGGTGCCATCTGAGGGTATGACGGTCTCGACCACGGACTCTACAAGAGATTGCTCGTTGATGTTCAGACTAACGAACCCGGTGACCGTATTGATTCGATTCTTGAGATTCGTCACCTGAGTATTTGCGCTGTTCAGCTGATTCTGAAGAGAGGAGTTCTGGTTTCCTAATAGAGGAATCTCGATCCCAGATGCTGCAGCCGCGCTTGCGGCAGCGGCTAGACCGAGTTTGAGGAATTCACGCCTCGTCTGACCGACCATACAGGCTCGCGTGAGTCTTAGGCTACTAGTATTTTAGATTGCACTAAGGTACGATACGACAGTTGCCCCCATTCGAAAGTGTTATTTTCTCAACAGTCCGTCAGTATCGCGTGGTTGTAACTTGGAAACCGCTCCGAAGAAACCAACAAATTACATTCTTATTATTGTCCCAGTCCTGATCGTCATTGCAATAGGCGCATGCGTCGGTCTCGCCTCCGCAGGAATATACCAGCTCGCAACAGGGTCTCCTATCTTCTCACTCCCCAGCCCGACAACGGGCGGAAGTTCAGTAAGTGTTTCAATCCCGAATGGCGTAGGTACTTCGCAAGGTCTCAATTACGTTCCCGCGAGCGTAACAGTCGCAAAGGGCGGATCAGTCGTATGGAAGAACAATGATCCGGTTCCGCACACGGTCACGGCAACCAGTTGGCCATCAGGAGCTAGCGGCTTTGATTCGGGGAACATGAATCCGAACGCTACCTATACAGTAACCTTTACGGTTGCAGGAGCCTACAACTACGTATGTTCATACCACCCGTGGATGCACGGGACAGTTACGGTTACAGGCTGATCGCTCCGTCGCCTGATGTAACGAAGACTGGGGTCATAGTGATTCCCGGTCACCGTAGGGAAGCCTTAATTTCGTCTCAGCACTCTTCCTTGTGCTCAGAATCATGATGTTCCCCCGATACTCTTACCTGGCGCTGATAGTCGTTGCGGTGGTAGTCGCATCTGTTGGCAGCTATGTGTACGCTTCGTCGGTGTTGTTTCCAGTCCATAGAAATTCCCTTCCGATGACCGTGATTCATATCCCCAAGGGATCTTCGATACCTCCACCGAACTGGGTTGATTTTACGAACCTATCGTCCCCGACGTTCCACTACCCTGTGAACATTACTGTAACGATCGGAGTCAATAATACAATAGAATGGGTGAACGATGACGGTATCGCGCATACAGTTACCTCGTTTCTAGTTCCCTCAGGTGCCTCGACCTTTAACTCGGACCTGATCTTCCAAGGCAAGACATTCACAGTGACCCTGACTGCTCCCGGACTGTACAAGTATTTCTGCGCCTGGCACAACTGGCTAGCTGGTCAAATAACCGTCAAATCCGCCTAGTCGTCCGGGCCTCTTGACAAAACTTGAATGAAGACAGTTCTGCACATCGGGTCATATGACCTCAGTTGTAAACGAAACCGCGCCGGGCTGGCCCGGTATCCCCCCTCGCTGGAC
>Ga0209160_1003387_pt1 | contig 12993 bp, 10 predicted proteins | sample GraSoiAngelo_153_FD_186167 | JGI IMG/M metagenome (GOLD analysis project Ga0209160, IMG submission 186167) | Grasslands soil microbial communities from the Angelo Coastal Reserve, California, USA - 14_1009_12_40cm (SPAdes) (version 2) | ecosystem: Environmental > Terrestrial > Soil > Grasslands ...
GACGCGACGGTCAAGGCGTTCCGGACCGCGGTGAGCCGCGGCGTCTACAACGCGTGCGATCACTACTTCCTGTATCTGCTCGATCGGCTCTCGCCGATGCAGATCCTCGAGCTCTTGCTCGAGGTCGGCGTGCCGAAGAACCAGCTCGACGACCACTACTTCCTGTTCCCGGTGTTCACCTGGCGGGCGCTCGAGTATGTCGGCTGGGAGTACGCGAAGTACATCGGGCGGGCGCCGGTGCGCTACATCACGCGACCGACGAACCCGGCGATGATGCTCGAGGTCGACGAGCTGGTCCGGAAGTACGAGCTGCTCGAGCGGGATCTGCGCGTGAAGACCGGCGAGGACGAGACCGCCGCCATCACGGCGCTCGCCGATGAGATCGGGCGCTGTAACGAGTTCGGCGAGATCCCGGAGATGCTGGCGCGGGCGCTCGGCGGCGGCCTGTCGCTCGAGGGCACTGGCGAGGCCCTGTCGGTCGGCGGGTCCACGCTCTTCCTGCGCTCGAAGACCGGCAACCCGATGGACGTGCACATCAACACGGGCGCCAACACGCGGCGCTATTTGCTCCGCCAGCCCGAGCTTTCGCGGCGCATCAAGCTGCAGGCGCTCCTGGTCTGGAACACGGGGCCGGAGGTGCGGATGGCGCAGCGCATGCTGGCGTCGGACGTGCAGCCGGAGCCCGAGCGGGTGGCGGCGCTACCGTCCCACACGCAGGACGAGCTGCTCGAAGAGATCGAAAGCCTGATCAGCCGTCTCCCGGTCGGCGAGCGACTGCCGACGGCCGGTCTCGCCAGCTGGCGCTCGACCGACGAGGTCAAGCACGCTGCCGCCCTGGCTCAGCAGTACGCCGGCCGTGGCTATGCGCCGGAGTTGCTGATCGGCGTGATCGGCAAGATTGCCTGTCGCGACAACTTCACCGAGATGCACGCCTTCAAGCATCATCAGGCGACGTACGAGGAGTTCTACGCGACCCGTCCGTCGCTGCGCTGGCGCCACCTGGTGGCCGCCGTGCAGGCGAGCGCGATCTCGCACGGCCGCATCCAGGACGTCTTCGATCACGCGGCCGAGGTGATGCATTTCTAAGGCATCGCCATGGATATCCTGGTCCTGTCGCCGCGTCTCACCGAGAGTCGTCGCGCCGCGTTTCGCGCTCTAGCCAGAGAGCTCGGCGAGCTGCGCTTCGTCGCGTCCGGGGAGCCGCCCCCGGAGCTCTCCGACTGCGCCGCGATCGTCGTGGACGGCCCGCAGCCGGCCCGGCCCTTGCAGTTCCTTGCCGCGATCCGCACCGCCGTCGAGCGCGGCGCGGCGCTGGTAGCGATCGGCGCCGCGCCGGTCGAGCGCGACGGCTTCTGGGCTGATCTGCTCGGCGCCGTCGCCGGCCCGGAGCCGCCCCCCGGTGAGTACTTCGCGCGAGTGACCGAGGCACACTCCCACATCTCCGCGCGCGTCACGCGCGAGTTCGCCGTCGTCGACGGGTTCGTGCCCCTCATCCCGCTCGCGGACGGCAAGGTCATCGTCGACGTGAGCGTCGCGCTCCGCGATCTGGCCGCGGTCGTGGAGACCACTCGCGGCGCCGGCCGGGTGGTCGCCTGCGGTCTCGGCAACACGGACGCGGCGCTGCGCAACCCCGAGCTCGCCCAGCTGCTCGCGCGGGCGTTGCGTCCCGACCTGCACTGCTGCGGTCGCAACATCGGCGTGGCCATCGTCGGCTACGGGCCGCTCGGCGGCATGGGCTACCACCACGGACTCGGCGTGACGGCGACCGACGGGCTCGAGCTGGTCGCCGTGGTCGATCCGAACGTCGAGCGCCGCAAGGCCGCTGAGACGGACTTTCCAGGTGTGCGAACGTACGCGGCCGTGAGCGAGCTCGTCAGCGACGACGACGTCGAGGTGGCGCTGGTTGCGACGCCGCCCGCCCACCACGTGGCGCTGACCTTGACTCTTCTGCGCGCGGGCAAGCACGTCGCCTGCGAGAAGCCGCTCTGCCTGACGGTGGCCGAGGCCGACCAGATCATCGCGACGGCGGCCGCGAGCCGGCGCATGCTGACCGTCCATCAGAACAGAAGGTGGGATTCCGACTTCGTCGCGCTCCGCCGGGCGGTCGGCGCCGGGCTCCTGGGCGAGATCTTCAACGTCGAGACTTTCGTCGGCGGCTACGCGCATCCGTGCCGCACCTGGCACTCGGACACCGCGGTCTCCGGCGGCGCCGGCTACGACTGGGGCTCGCACCACGTTGACTGGGTGCTCCAGCTCTTGACCGGCACGCCGCGGGTCGTGCAGGCGCACGGGCACAAGCGCGTCTGGCACGACGTGACCAATCACGATCAGATCCGTGTCCGCATGACGTGGCCGGACGGCCGCGAGGCCGAGTTTCTTCAGAGCGATATCGCAGCGGTCCGCCGTCCGAAGTTCTACGTGCAGGGCACGGCCGGCACGCTCGTCGGCACCTATCGCACGATCACCCTCGAGGCGATCGAGCCCGGGCGCGGCTACGTCGCCACCCAGGCGCACCACGCCGAGGCGCCGGCTGACCTCGTGCTCGCGCGCTACGAGAGCGGTTACGGCATCAGCGAGACCCGACTGCCACCGGCCGTCGAGCAGCCCTTCGCCTTCCACCGCAATCTCGCCGATCACCTGCATCTGGGCGAGCCCCTCGCGATCACACCCGCGTCCGTCCGGCGCGTGATCAGCGTGCTTGAGGCCGCGCAGCGGTCGAGTACACGCGGGGGCTCGGCGGTCGTGATCGAGGACGACGGGAGCTGACGTGCCGGCGCCCACGTCGCCCGTCGGCTGGGGTGTCCTCGGCGCGACCGCGCAGGTCGCCCAGAAGGCCGTGCTGCCCGCGATCGCCGCGAGCCCGGGAGCACGTCTCGTCGCGGTGGCGAGCGAGCGCGCCACCGACGGAGGAGCCGGAGCCTTCCGACCTTTGCGCGCCTACCGCGCCTACGACGCGGTGCTCGACGATCGCGAGGTCGAGGCGGTCTATGTTCCGCTGCCGAACAGCCTGCACCGTGAGTGGGTCGAGCGCGCGGCAGCGGCCGGCAAGCACGTGCTCTGCGAAAAACCGCTCGCCCCGACGGCGGCCGATGCCGAGGCGATGGCCACGGCATGCGAAACGACGGGGGTCACATTGCTCGAGGCTTACATGACGCCGTTTCATCCGCGGGCGATCGCGCTCGAGTCGCTCGTCGCCTCGGGCCGTCTGGGCGCGCTGCGCTTCGCCCGGGCGGCCTTCACCGGCGTCCTCGACCGGCGCGACGACCACCGCTGGCGCCCGGAGATGGGCGGTGGATCGCTGCTGGATGTCGGCATCTATTGTGTGGCCCCGCTGCTGGCGGCGGCGGGAAGGACGCCCGCCCGGGTCGAGGCGTCGGCTACCCTGGCGAAGTCCGGCGTCGATGCGTCGTTTTCCGGGTGGCTCGACTTCGGCGATGGGTTCACGGCGACGATCGAGTGCTCCTTCGACGCCCCGGAGCGGCAATTTCTCGAGCTCGTCGGGACTGAGGCGGCGGTGGTGATCGATCGCGCATATACACCCGGTCTCGCGGACACCGCGATGGCGCTGCGTCACCGCGATGGCCGGCTCGAGGAGATCGTCGCGGGCGGCGCCGATCCGTATCGGGAGATGATCGAGCACTTCCAGACCGTCGTGCGCGGCATCGTCGTGCCGCGCAGACCGAGCGCGGCGTCGATCACGTTGCTCGCGGTCCTCGAGCGCCTGCGCGCGGCGGCCGGGCTCGCCGCATGAAGCGAATCGGCGTCATCTCCGTCCACACGTGTCCCCTCGCTGCGCTCGGCGGCAAGGAGACCGGAGGGATGAACGTCTACATCCGGGAGGTCGCGCGCCACCTTGGACGCCTGGGGCTCGCCGTCGACGTGTTCACGCGGAGCCAAACTCCGGGCGTGCCCATGGTCGTGCCGCTCGGCCCGGGCGCGCGGGTGGTTCACGTCGAGGCCGGGCCGCAGCGGCCGGTGCCGCCGCCCGAGATCGTGGCCGACCTCGACGCGTTCACCGACGGCGTGATGGCCTTCCAGCGCCGGACCGGCGCGGAGTACGCGCTGCTGCACGGTCACTACTGGCTCTCGGGGCTGGTGGCCGTCGAGCTCTCCCGCCGCCTCGGCCGCGTTCCGGTCGTCCAGATGTTCCACACGCTTGGCGTGGTGAAGAACGCGCTCGCGGATCAGCCGGGCGAGCAGGTGCCGCAAGCGCGGGTCGACGCCGAGGCGAGAGTGGCCGCGCTGGCCGATCGCATCGTGGCGGCGACGCCGCTCGAGACCGCCGAGCTCGCCTGGTATTGCGGCGCCGACGTCGGCCGCGTGCGAACGATCCCGTGCGGCGTCGACGTCGAGCTCTTCAGTCCGGGCAGCGCGGTCGAGGCACGCGCGCGACTGGGGCTGGACGCCGAGTGGGTCCTGCTCTTCGTGGGCCGCCCCGCGCCGATCAAGGGCCTCGAGGTGCTCCTGCAAGCGCTCGCGCGTCTGAAGGCCGACGGTCTCGGCCGCGCCGACGTTCGCCTGGTCATCGTCGGCGGGGACCGGAACGCCGAGGGCAACGAGGATCGCGCGCGTCTTCGGGCGCTGGCCGACGCGCTCGGTGTCGGCACGTGGGTCGACTTCAAGGGACCCGAGCCGCAATCGGCGCTCCCAGAGTACTACCGCGCCGCCGATCTTTGCCTCGTTCCGTCGCATCACGAGTCGTTCGGGATGGCAGCGCTCGAGGCCATGGCGTGCGGCGCGACCGTCGTCGCCTCGCGCGTCGGCGGCCTGGCCACGACGATCCAGGACGGCATCACCGGCGTCCTCGTCCCGCCGCGGGACGACGTCGCGCTCGCCTCGGCGATCGGCTCGCTGCTCGCCGACGCCGTGCGGCGGCGCGCACTCGGCGCGCAGGCCGCTCGCTGGGCGCAGAGCTTCGCGTGGCCCTCGGTGGCGCGCGCCCTGATCGATCTCTATGAGGAGCTGGTTCCCGATCTGCGACGCCCGGCGCCCGCGCCGGTCAGCGTGAACTGCGCGCTGGCGATCTAGCTGCGATTGAGCTCGCGGTCCTCCGGCCTCAGCGCGAGGCCCATGCCGAGAGATGGCTCGGCGGCGATCATGCTCGATGGGAGCAGGATTGATGGCACGTATTGCGCGCTCGGTGATTTGCTTCGGTTTCTCTGTGGCGCTCGCCGGATGCTCGCTGCTCGCCAAGGAACCCGTGCCCATCGGCGAAAGCCCGACCACGGAGCGCCCGATCAGCGAGCGCCCGGCCGAATCGTCGAGGGGCCAGACGGTCGCCGCTCTCGCGAAGCGACACGTCGGCGCGCCCTATCGATGGGGCGGGTCGAGCCCGTCAGGCTTCGACTGCTCGGGCTTCGTTCGCTACGTTTACGCTCAGGTCGGGGTCTCGCTGCCGCACAACGCCGCGCAGCAATATCGGCTCGGGACTCCGGTCACGCGCGAGAGCCTCGAGCCGGGAGACCTGGTCTTCTTCGATCGCCTGCGCCACAACGGGATCTACGTCGGCGAGGGGCGCTTCATCCACGCGCGACAGACGGGCCTCCGCGTGAGCATCGCGAGCCTCGACAACGGGTGGTACGCGTCGCACTGGGTCGGCGCGCGCCGGCTCGAGCCGCGGGCGCAACCGGGCGACGACGAGGAGCGCTGAGCCCTGGAGATCAGCCGGGCAGCTGCATGAGCTGTAGGATGTTGCCATCCGGGTCGGCGAAGGTGGCGACCCATCCGCCCCAGTCCTCTCGAGCGGGCTCTCGGCTGAAGGCGACGCCGGCACGGCTCAGACGCTCGTGGACGGTCCGGATGTCGGTCACGGCCAGGTTGATCATGATCCGCAGCGACTCACGGCTCGCCCCGCGGACCCGGTCGTGCACGCCCACGCTGAGGCGTACGCCGCTCCAGTCGAAATTGATGAAATCCGACTTGGCCGAGCGCGGTGTGAGCCCGAGCGTGTCTCGATAGAAGCGCGCCATCGCCGGGAATCGATCGGCTTCCGTCCAGATGAGCACCCCGGCCAGTCCCTCGATCGATCCCGCCGTCATCCGCGCCTCCTCGATGTCCCGTCGCGTGCCGTCAGCTCGACGTCGCCTGAGCTGATTCTATCCGGACGGAACTCGAGCCGTGGCCGCGCGAGCCGTGCGCCGAACCCCGGTTTATGGCGAGCGATGCTAGGATTGGCGCCATGACGGAGCCCGGGGGAACGTCGGCGGGGAAACCGATCGAGCGGCGCATCGTGGTGGCTCCTGGCGTCGAGCTGCACGTCGAGGTCCGGGTCGGCGACAGGTCGGCAGCTCCCTTCGTGCTCGTCCACGGTCTCGCCTCCAACGCGAGGCTCTGGGATGGCGTGGCCGAGCACCTCCACGCGGCGGGCCACACGGTGGTGGTAATCGATCAGCGCGGCCACGGTCTCTCCGACGCCCCGGACGCCGGCTACGACCTGGACACGGCGGTGGCCGACCTGCTCACCTTGATCGACACGCTCGAGCTCGATCGCCCCGTCCTGGCCGGCCAGTCCTGGGGAGGCAACGTCGTGCTGGAGCTCGGCTGGCGCAGGCCGGATGCCGTGCGCGGCATCGCCTGCGTCGACGGCGGGGTCATCGAGCTCTCGCAGGCATTTCCGTCGTGGGAGGACTGCCTCGCGGCGCTCACGCCGCCGGCGCTCGATCATCTGACGCTCGCCGAGCTCGAGACCCGGATTCGCAAGAGCGTCCCGCACTTCACCGATCGCGCCGTCCAGGCGTACCTCCACTGCTTCCGCACGCGGCCCGACGGCACGATCGAGGCGCGACTGCAGCGGAGCCATCATCTCTCGATCCTGCGCTCGCTCTGGGAGCATCGCCCCTCGACACGCTGGGCGACCTTGAAGACGCCCACGCTGTTGCTGCTCGCGGACGGCGGCGACGCTTCGAGAACCTCCCGCAAGCGCAGCGCCGAAGCGGTGGCGCTCGAGGCGGGCGGCGCGATCCGCTCGGTCTGGTTCTCGCACGGCCACCACGACCTGCATCTCGAGTCGCCCGAGCGGGTCGCCGATCTCCTCATGCAGGCGCTCCGCGATGGGTTCTTCGCGTGACCGCTCGGGCCCCGCGTATCCTTGCGATCATGGGGTCGGGCGAGACCGCGCCGACGATGGTCACGCCGCACCGTGAGATCGTCGCGCGCCTGGGTGAGCCCACCCCGCGCGCCGTGCTGCTCGACACGCCCTACGGGTTTCAGGAGAACGCGTCGGAGATCACCGAGCGGGCCGTCGAGTACTTCGCGCATCGCGTGCAGCTCGCGATCGAGGCGGCCGGCTTTCTCGGACCGCTCGCGGTCGACCACAGTCATCGCACGCCGCTGGCTGAAGCCGCAGCCCTCTCGCGGCTCCGTACCGCTGGCTTCGTGTTCGCCGGGCCGGGGAGCCCGTCGTACGCGCTGTCGGTCTGGCGGAGCTCGCCGGTGCCCGAGGCGCTCACCACCAAGCTCGCCGAGGGCGGCGCCGTCGTGTTCTCGAGCGCGGCGGCGCTGACCCTCGGGAGCTTCAGCGTGCCGGTATACGAGATCTACAAGGTCGGTCAGGCCGTGCATTGGCTCGACGGGCTCGATCTCATGCGGGCCGCCGGCTTCGCCGGATCGTGCGTGGTCATCCCGCACTACGACAACGCGGAGGGTGGCACGCACGACACGCGCTTCTGTTACCTCGGCGAGCGGCGACTCGCCGTGATGGAGGGCCTGCTGCCGGAGGACGCATGGGTGCTTGGCATCGACGAGCACACCGTGCTGGTGGCCGACCTCGACGCGAAAACCGTGTCCATATCGGGGCGGGGCGGCGTGACGGTACGTCGCCGAGGCAAGTCACACGTGTTTCAGGCGGGAACGCAGCTGACCGTGGATCAGCTGCTCGCGGCCGCCCGCGGCGAAGCGGAGACGGGTCGGCGCGAGGCCGAGCGCGCGCCCGCCGCGGCCGCCGCCGATTCGTCGGCAACGGAAAGCGTGCCGGCCCCGAAGCGATCGCCTCTTCTCACCGAGGTGACGCGGCTCGAGCAGGCGTTCGAGGCGGCGATCGCCGGGCGCCGAGCGCCCGAGGCGGCCGAGGCGATTCTGAATCTCGACCGGACCATCGCGGAGTGGGAGGCCGACACCTTGCAGACCGACGATCCCGACCGCGCGCGGGCCGTGCTCCACTCGCTGGTTCAACGACTCGGCGAAGCGGCGGCGGGCGGCCTCCGCGATCCCAAGGAGCTTCTGGCGCCGCTGGTGGAGAGCCTGATCACGCTTCGGGGTGAGCTGCGAGCGGCGAAGGCGTGGGAGCTGGCCGATCGCGTCCGCGATCGCTTGATCGCGGCCCGCATCGAGCTCCGCGACACGCCGGGCGGCACCGTCTGGGAGCTGCGCGAGCCGTAGTCTCACGCGAGCCGGGCGCGTGGCGCCGGCCCGCGCGAACGTGCCGAGGGGCGGCTCGTCGCCGCCCCCCGCGGTTGCTCAAAAGCTCGTACGCTCTCTGACGGCCGCTAGGCTCCCGCACCCGCCATCTGATAGCGCGCGTTTCGGATCACGCGGCCGGGGTGGCTCCCGGTGTGCTGGCCCTTCTCGAGCAGCACCTCGCCGTTGACGACGGTGTAGTGGATCCCCTCGGCCAGCTCGCGCATCCGCCAGCCGTTGGCGGGGAAGTCGTGGACGACGTCTTCCTTGATCGGCGCCACGGTGTCCGGATCGAAGACGACGAGGTCCGCGGCCATCCCGGGCTGCACGAGCCCACGGTCGTAGATGCCGAAGGCCGAGGCCGAGTCGTACGTGAGCCGCCGCACGGCGTGCTCGAGCGACATGATCTGCTTCTCACGCACCCAGTAGCCGAGCAGGCGCGTGGGGTTGCTCACGTTCGAGTGGAACTGCACGTGAGCGCCGCCGTCGGTGAGCCCGACCACCGCGTACGGGCTCCCGAGGATCTGCGCGACGGCCTCGGTGTCCATGTTGATCTCGCCCAGGGTGAATACGGTGTCCAGGTTCTCCTCGACGGCCAGATCGAGGAAGGCGTCTAGCGGATGCTGGCCTTTGGCCTTCGCGATCTCCGCGATGTGCTTGCCGGCGAGCCCGCGGTTCTTCGCGAGCTTGGGCTCCTCGACGAACATCAGGTCCCAACGCTTGGAGAACGTCGAGTCCGGACCGAGCGGCGCGTCGACCTCTTCGCGCAGCTTCGCGCGGATTGCGGGATTGGCGTAAGCGGAGAGCTTGTCGGCGTCGGGGCCCTGGAGGATCGGCAGCCAGGTCGGCATGCTGCGGAACACCTGGCAGTTCTTCATCGTGAACCGGTTGACGATGCTTCCCGGGTTGCAGAGCGGGATCGCGCGGATGCCCTGTCGCACCGTCTCCTCGACGTGCGCCAGATGCGTCTTCCACCGCCCGGGCTGCCGCGCCTGCTCGAGCAAGGTGTTGTACATGATCGGCCGGCCGCAGGCCTCCGAGATCCGGGACAGGAGCTTGTCCTTCAGCTCGGGATTAGTGCCGCCGCCGCACTGCATCACGCCCGTGCCGACTTCACGAAGCACGTCGGCCAGCGCGAACAGCTCCGACTCCGGGGCGCACGCCGCGGGAATGCGCTTACCCGCGACGTCGAAGTGGTTCATGTTGCGCGTGATCGAGAGCCCGAGCGCGCCGGCTTTGAGCGATTCGCGCACCAGGCGGCGCATCGTCTCGAGCTCGTCCGGCGTGGCGTCGCGGTCCGAGCACTCCTCGCCCATTGCGTACAGGCGCAGGGCCGAGTGGCCGACCAGCGTGCCGACGTTCACGCCGAGCCGCTGACCGATCGCGCTCATGTACTGCGGGAACGTCTCCCAGTTCCAGGGCACGCCGGCCTGCAGGACGTCCATCGGGATCGCCTCGACGTACGAGAGCATTCCGGCCAGCTTCTCGCGCGCCTCGGGCTTGACCGGTGCCAGCGCCAGCGAGCAGTTGCCGATGATCACGGTCGTGGAGCCGTGGTGGCACGAATAGGTGCAGAGCGGATCCCACACGACCTGCGCGTCGTAGTGGCAGTGATTGTCGACGAAGCCCGGCGAGACGACCCGCCCGTCCGCTTCGATCGTCTGACGCGCGGATCCGCTGAGACGTCCCAGCTCGACGATCTTTCCCTTCGACACGCCGACGTCGCCGTGGAAAGCTGGACGGCCCGATCCGTCGATGACGCGTCCGTTCTTGATGAGCAGGTCGTAGGTCATCTCGTCGCTCCTTTCGCAGGCACAACCTTCGCGGGCACTTTTCTCGACGACACTTCGGAAGGCGCCGTAATCCACCCCCGGGGTCCACGCCCAGGCCTCCAGCCTGGCTTGGCACGGATGGTAGCTCAGAAGGCGGTCCTGGCATAGATGAGGATTTCACCCGAGGCCGTCGAGGCCAGCCGGCCGTGAGGTTCGCCAGGAGCTGGAGCCCGACGTCGCCGCCGAGCGTCATGATCGACTCCGGATGGAACTGGACGGGAGCGTCCGGAGCCGCAGGCGATTCGGGGTGTCGTAAACACGAAAGCCGCCCACGACCACTGCGAACGCGCGAACGAGCCGACTCGGTTCACGCCGGAACGGTCGCAGGGGGATCAAGAGCCCGCGCCAGCGCGGTAGCGGCTAGCGGGGTCCGAGAAGAAGGATCGCAGTGCCGGAGGGCGGCCGAGCTTCAGCGACGACCGAAGCTATCGATGATGACGCCGGGAGCAACGCTGGCTCTCCCGCAGTGCACCGCCACGCTCAGACGAACGCTGCGTGCGAGGTAGAGGTCTAGCGAGACGCGCTACGATGCGGCAGGCCGAGAGTCCTGAAGACGTCGAGACGGACCACCGCCCAGCCGAGGGCTCGCAGGTGGTTGTCGATCTCGGTCATGAGCCGACGATCGCCGCGACGGCGATCGGGCGAGCTGGTCTTATCGGCGCCGCGCCGCTCCCCCCGACGGCGATCCAGCACGACCTCGACCGAGGAGTTTCCAGAAAACGCGCGCTTGGCATAATCGAAGAGCCTCTCCCGATCGCGCGCGACGACGAAGATCTGCTTCGCCGCCTGGCCCTGGGCCTCGTCCCGGCCCTTGTTCTCAGCCGTCCAGCTCTTGGGGAAGGAGTGGAACTGGGGCAGGACCTTGAGGGGCCCCTGGTCGAGGAACTTGGCGAGGAGGACCCAGGTATCTCCGCCACACGCGGGGCATGACGAGGTTCCGATTTCAAAGCATGCCTCGCAATCGAGGCACAACGCCAGGCGACGAAGCGGCAAATGCGATAGCGCGGTGCCTCGTGTGTGGCGGATGTGGACCCGGGTGCTTTCTGCTCTCATCGAACGCACGGGAGAGTGGCAATTCGGATGCCACGCTGGTCCGGTTATCGGAAACTTCGACGTAGCGCGCGGTTATGCGCGATCGCGGCCGGGGCCACCCCTGGAGTGACCGTATTGAGTGGACAGTCCGGCATCACCTTGGTCAAGGTTGTGCCGGTCTTGACTGGTCAGCGAGTCGCGCGGTCGAGCCAGGCGAGATCCCGTGGCGAGGGACGGAAGCCGAGACGCCGGCGGATCAGCCGCTGGGCGTCGTCGAGGCGGCCGAGCCGAAGCTGGCAGACCACCATCGTCTCCTCGAAGAGCTCCCACTGGGCGTGGCTGCCGCCGACCCGGTGGATCTCGCCGTCGACCGATTCCATGAGAGCCAGGGCCCCGGCGTAGTCTCCGGCCACGTAGGCCGCGACGCCCCGGACCAGAGGCAGGGCTACCGTGCCGGCGATGGGGTGGCCCTTGGCATGGAGCGCCTCCAGCCCGGCGACCAGGGCCGACAGCGCCGCGTCGTCGCGGACCGAGGCGTACGCGAGCGCGGCGTGGACGTCCCCGAAGATGAAGCCCGGGCGCGTGACACGGGTCGCGAGGTCGGCCAGCCGCCGCCACGGAAGGGGACCCTTCTCGTAGTCGTAGAGGCCGAACCGCCACAGCAGCGCCGAGCCGTCGATCATGGCCAGACGAGGGTTGGACGACGGCGCGATGTCCTGCTCGTAGATCGCGAGCGCCCGCTCCGGTCGTCCGCGCTGGAGCTCGAACAGCGCGAGGTGCCAGGCGAGATGGCAATGAAGCGGCGCGCGCCGATCGTAGCCCGCGACCCACTCGGAGAGCAGCGCGATGCCGCCGTCGTTGTCGACGGTCTCGTAACAGACGTGGGCGATGTTGTGGCTCGCGTTGGCGTTGCCTGGATACTGGGCGAGCGAGCGTTCAGACAGACGGCGCGACTCTTCGTAGCGCCCGACCTCGTGGTACGTGAACCCGAGCGCGGACTGATACCACCAGTCGTCGCCGTAGGCGCGGGCCAGTCCTTCGACGAAGGCGACGCGAACCGCCTCGCGATCGACGCGCCCGCCGAGGCCGATCGTGCTGCCCGCCTGGTTCACGAGCAGCGCGTCGCGCGGGAACTCCTTCACGTGCTCCTCGATCAGACCGAGCCCGAGCGCGGCTTCACCGCTGGCGATCGTGGCCAGCGCAGCGACGTGCTGCTGCTCGCGCCGCGTCGCGCCGCCCACCAGGCTGCGCGCCCGCTCGATCGACGCCTTCGCTGAGGCGCCGTCACCCTGGAACAGCGCGAACAGCGCGGCGCCCGCGTGACCGAGCGCGAATCCCTCGTCCGCCGCCACGGCCGCGGCGAACGCCTGGTCGGCGCCGAAGCCGTACGAGAGCAGCCGGTCCATGCCGTCCTGGTAGTGCCTGGCGGCGGCGGGCGACGCCGTCGAGAGCGGCAAGTCGTACCGGTCGGTGAGGCTCATGGCCGGTTCAGGTGCTTGAGGGCGAGGCCGGGTCGCGGCCACTCGAACGACACGAGCGTGCCGCCCATCGACAAGGTCGCGAACGCGGTGCGGAGATCGCGGCCGCCGAAGCAGACGTTGGTGACCATCAGATCGGGCAGCTTGTACTGATCGACGCGGCTGCCGTCGGGCCAGATGTCGCTGACCGCGCCGGTGATCAGGGTCGCCACGCAGATGTGGCCCTCGCCGTCGACCGCGAGCGAGTCGAACATCTG
>Ga0209160_1003388_pt1 | contig 12992 bp, 9 predicted proteins | sample GraSoiAngelo_153_FD_186167 | JGI IMG/M metagenome (GOLD analysis project Ga0209160, IMG submission 186167) | Grasslands soil microbial communities from the Angelo Coastal Reserve, California, USA - 14_1009_12_40cm (SPAdes) (version 2) | ecosystem: Environmental > Terrestrial > Soil > Grasslands ...
CGTTAGCAGCCATACGCGCGCGCAGCAGGTTTGGAATAGCGATAGCAGCGATGATAAGAATGATCGCTACTACGATCAGCAACTCAATTAACGAAAAGCCTCGTTGTTTCTTCATCTCTCTCTCTCCGTCGCTCAAATTTTTTGGCCAGCATCTCAACTGCTTCCCTCTACGCTGTCGCAACAAAAGTGCCATTCTGGGACGATTCCATCGCATAAGGGTTACCTACGATTATCTCCCGCGCCAACAAGGATATGCGTGCAAAACAAAGAGTTTCGGGCCACCCCAGCGGCTTTGGACTTCAGCCGATTCCGGTCAAACTAACAATTTTTGTTATTGACCCGACAGGTTTAGGCAAAATCAGGCTAAGTTACGAAAGTGGCATGCCCATGTAGTTAGATGCCGCCCAATGCTCCACGGGCGGAGCCGTGGTGCAGGGGATTTTTTCCCGGCGACGTCCTTTGAGCGGCCGCAAATATGGCTCACCAATCAGCAGCGGGCGGAGAAAGGTGAGTTCTATTGCGAGACTTCCTGGGAAACTTTTGAGACGTTGGCAGCTTGCGGACCCTTTTGTCCCTCGGTAATTTCGAATTCTACGCTGTCTCCTTCCTGCAAACTCTTATATCCCTCGGAGGAGATAGCGCTGTAATGGACAAAAACGTCCGGACCATCGTCGCGTCCTAGAAACCCATATCCCTTGGCATTATTGAACCACTTTACTGTTCCTTTCAAACGTTCCACTTCGAACCCCCTCACAAAATTGCACCTCCCTTGGGGGGACCAAGGAAGTGCTGTCATACCCTGTGACATTGTGCGTCTGGTAAAAACCGCTGTCAAGAAGGGATTGTAAGAAAAAGCCGCTACCGGAGCGGCTTTCCGGCACTTTCGTGCCATGCCAGCCAGAGCAGGGCGGAGATGGTTTTGCTATCACGAATCGTGCCTCTCAGCACCATAAGCAGGGCAGTAGAGAGTGGCACCCAGCGACGGCGGATCAGTTCGTCGTCCTCAGGTTGGGCTTTGCCAGCTTTGAGATCACGAGCGAGGTAGAGTGCCATTGTCTCATCCAGGAATCCGGGGCTTGCATAAAACTTGAGTATGGGACGCCATCGCGCCGCCCGATAGCCGGTTTCTTCCAACAGCTCGCGCTTAGCTCCCGCGAGTTCAGATTCGCCATCATCGACACGGCCCGCAGGCAATTCCCACAGAAAGCTTTGTGCCGCATGGCGGTATTGACGTTCCAGGAGAATGTGGGCCTGGCCTCGGCTCTCGTCCAGGGCGAGGATTACGACCGATCCGGGGTGGTGGACGATGTCGCGACGGGCGCGGATACCGCCGGGCTCAAGCACTTGGTCGATAGTGACCGAGAAAACGGGACCGCGGTAGACCTCGCGGGAAGAAAGGACACCGCTCTTAGAGGCGTTCTTACGGCGGGTGGATTTGGCCATAACAACAATATATAGCCGGGGCTATACAAGAACCTTGCCAGCTTCCGACAGAACAGATTGAGTTTCCTGTGAAGCATCCGCCTGTTATGCTGCCTTGCCAATGGCACGCAAGCCCAGCATCGCGATCGTTGGACCGGGGAGTCTGGGTAGGGCCTTTGCTGAGTCATTACGGCGCGCGGGATATCGAATTCGCGAGGTGGTGGCGGGGGAGAGTAGAGCTTCGAGGGCAAAAGCCAAGGAGTTGGCAGCCAAAACAGGTGCTCGTGCGGCGACCCGCAAGAATGCTGAGCTTGATGCCGATATTATTTGGTTTTGCGTGCCCGATCGTGAGATTGGAAGGGCAGCTCTGAATTTGAGTGCGGTGACAACCTGGAAAGGAAAGGTGGCGTTGCACTCGAGCGGTGTTCTCGGCAGTGACGAACTCGAGGTATTGCATGCGCGCGGAGCGGCAGTAGCGTCGGCGCATCCTCTGATGACATTTGTGTCTGGTTCGCAACCGACGCTTGCAGGCGTGGCGTTTGCGATAGAGGGCGATCCCTCGGCGATTCGAGTGGTTCGAGCAATCGTTGTTGCTCTCAAGGGCGAAGCCTTTTCCATTTCGAAGCAGAAAAAAGCTGCATATCACGCCTGGGGCGCCTTTATTTCGCCGCTTTTGGTAGCTGCGCTGGCGACTGCCGAGGAAGTTGCGAGGGCGGCAGGCATTGACCGCACCACGGCGCGCCGGCGGGCGCAGCCGATTCTTGGGCAAACCTTGCGCAATTACGCAGCACTTGGTCCGGCTGGAGCCTTTAGCGGACCTCTGCGGCGCGGAGACGTCGCCACCATCGCCAAACATTTGCAGGTTCTGAGCAAGATCCCCGGCGCACGGGAGGTCTACGTGGTTTTGGCGAGAGTTGCGCTGCGGCACTTGCCGGCAAAGAATGTAGCCCTTCTAAAGAAAACGCTGCGTCGCTGATCTCTGGGGAGCTGATTTCAAGTGAAAGCTGTGAGAATCATCTCGAGCTGAACAGGTGGCCCAACTTTTCCTTCTTGGTCTTCAGGTAGTCTTCGGCGTGAGGATTGTCAGAGACCTCGCAGGGAACACGCTCGATAACCTGGATGCCGCCTCGTTCGAGGGCCGCAACCTTATCTGGATTGTTAGAAAGCAGCCGTACCTGGGAAACACCCAACGCCTTTAGAATTTCGGCAGGCAAACCGAATTCGCGATGATCGGCTTTGAAGCCAAGACGCTCGTTAGCTTCGACGGTATCGAGTCCAGCGTCCTGTAGTTCGTAGGCCTGCAGCTTGGCCATAAGGCCGATGCCACGTCCTTCCTGCTGTTCGTAGATTAAGACCCCAGCGCCCCGCTGTGCGATCATCGAAAGTGCCATTTCAAGCTGTTGACGGCAATCGCAGCGCAGAGAGCCGAACACATCGCCGGTGAGGCATTGCGAATGAATGCGGACCAGCGGAGGCGTCGCCTTCAGGTCACCCATTACCAGTGCAACCGCAGTCTCCTCGCGCTGCTGCCCGGAGCCTTTACCAAACTTGCCATTGAAGCCGAAAATGCGGAACTTGCCCCAGCGGGTAGGGAAGTCCGCGGCCGCAAGCTGGCGAACAGAATTGGAAGTGGTCACAACACTATTATAGCGGTCGGGCATGCGCTGGTTTGCGACTGACGCGAGCTTGCTGCAAATCGTGAGTTTGTCACGAGGCGCGCATCCGGTTGGTCCTGGCTGGCGAAGACTGTTAAAATTGCGATTGCCCAAGTTTTTTTCTATCGCAGCCAGGGGCTATAGCTCAGCTGGGAGAGCGCATCGTTCGCAACGATGAGGTCGTCGGTTCGATCCCGACTAGCTCCACCAAATTCTGGCTCAATGTTTTTTCTTCGCGCAAGAGGCGTAGAGCTGCTCATGTCTTCCCAGCCGGACAGCGGGGTCTCGACCAGCACCGCCTCCACGGGCGGCGCTGCCCTACGCTTGCGCTTTTTCACTGGTGGGCTGTGCCAGAATCATTGCAGCGGCAAGTGCCGCAGTTTTGTGATCCTTGGTCCAGGTGGGCCGAACTTCCCCGGCCTGAGATCCTGCACTGCACTCGGCTGGCCGCGTTCCCGAATGCCCTCTCGGCCCGCTCACCGAGTTCCCGCTCTATAATTGCCGTGACAGAAGCAAACCTTTACAAGCTTTCCCTTCGCGGAGGTGATCTATGGAACGCGTCCGGCGTTATTGTGTCGTTCTCACCGTTGTTCTTCTTCCTCTGCTCTGCTCGGCGCAACTGGACAAGATTGTCATTCCTGCGGGAACACCAGAGGATCAGGCACTGCAGGCGATTTCCAGCGAGCAGGATGGCCAGAAGAAAATAACCATGTATGAAGATTTTCTGAATAAATTCGCCTCAAATCCGGCGGCAGTTGCCTATGGAAACTGGCAGGTCTCGCAGTATTACCAGGGTGCGGGCGACTTGCAGAAAGCCGTTTCTTATGGGGATAAGGCGCTTGCCGGTGCTCCGCACAATCTCGATATCATCGTTTCGCAAGCCAGCCTCGCGCAACAGATGAAAGACAACGCGAAGTTGATGGAGTATGCCTCCAAGGGCGGTCAGACTTACAACTCTATCTCCAAGCAGCCTAAACCCGACGGCATGAGTGACCAGGATTTCGCCAAAAAGGTGGAGGAGGAGAAGGCTGCTGCAAAGAACTCATATGAGTTCCTGGAAACGTCCGCCTTCAACGCTATTGCGGATGAAAAAGACGCCAAGGCGCGCATGTCGTATATCGACCATTTTACGGCCGCGTTTCCCGATAGCCGTTTTCAAGAGCAAGTTGCGCAGTACGCGATGTACACCCTCGGTCCTGGGCAGCTCAATGACCCATCGCGTCTGGTTGCCTTCGGAGAAAAGACTCTTGCCACCAACCCGAACAGCGTCCCCGCCCTCTTGCTGCTGTCAAACTCCTATGCTGACGAATCGAAACCTGGCGCCATCAGCAAGGCAATCCTCTACTCCCAGAAAGTGATCGAACTCTCCAAAGCGAATGCGCCCGATGCGGATCGATCGCGTAAGCTCTCGGCGGGAGTCGCGCACTCCACCATGGGCTACGCACTCATGAAGCAGGATAAGACAGCTGCGGCAGTGACTGAACTGAAGGCAGCGACTGGGTTGCTGAAGGGGCAGGATGACGTTGCGTATGCCACGGCACTTTATCGGCTGGGATACGCCTATGCCAAGCTGAACCGCGTAGAGGAGGCGCGGAACGTCTTAAATGAAGCTGTCCAGATCGCGGGCCCGGTTCAGCAGCCGTCGCGTGATCTGCTGGCGAAAGTGAACACGGCGCGTGCGAAGGGGAAGTGACCGCTAGTGTTTCAGAAGATCGTCCGCCAACAAGTGCGCCTTCGTCGCAAGATTATGTCCTCGCTCTAAATCGCCAGAGTCGGCTGCCGACTTGGCCTGCTGCATGTAGGCGCGGATTTGATCCAGCGTCGCCTGCTGGCTTGAATTGAGCCGGCGACCGGAGATCTTTTTCACGTTGTCATCTGTCGAGACGAGTAATTGAGTAATGTTCTGGCGCCGGTGGGACGCCTGTTCCTCGGTCATGCCGGGAGCGAGTAGAGCGGTAGGTTCTGTGGTCCCACCATTATGTACGACGATTTTTCTCGGGCCCGAATTCGGAGTCTTGGCATGCTTGCGCTTGCGATGCCGAGTATTGGAACTGGGCTGCGTTGACTTGTTCGTCGAGGGTGTAGCGGCCGGGCTTGCCTGTTCACTTCCAGCCTGCGGATTTTCTTCCTGCTGTTTCCCGGTTGATGGTTGACTTGTAGCGGGACTTTGCTGATTACCGGGTTCACCAACTGGTGTTTGGCTCGGTTCTCCTGCTTTTGGTTCTGATGGCGGAGTTTCTTGCGAGGGAACTTTGGATTCGTCCTGTGGCCTGGCGGGCTCAGAAGAGGAGGATTCCTGTCGCGACGCCGCTACCGCTATCGCATGTGGCGAAGACGGGCTGGCGATAGCCACAAGACTTCCCAGCATCGCATAAAACACCATTACACCAGCCAGATACATCAGAGAATCCTGTGATCTGAAGCGCTGATTGGCCTCTCTCAAATTGTATCGTTGAACAGAGTTGCTGGTGCAATTACTTTGGACGACAAAAATGGGTCGCGCCTACCCCCGCGTCGCCACTTCCTTCAATGCATCCAGCCGCGACTCGGCCAGCGGGATGCGTAGGCGAAATATGGTGCCCACGGCTGGTGTCGATTCGAAATCTATCGAGCCATAGTGCCACTGCATGATCTGGTAAGTCTGCGCCAACCCAATTCCGCTGCCTTCTTTCTTTGTGGTGAAGTAAAGTTCGAAAATCTTGTCTTGAATCTCTTGCGGAATGCCTCCACCTTGATCTTGGATTTCGGTGATGACAATGTCTTGCTCGCGCCGCGAAGCAATAGTAAGGACGCCTCCGTTAGGCATGGCCTGCACCCCATTGAGCACGATGTTTAAGACGGCTTGCCGCATGAAGTCGGTGTCCACTTTGACGTTCAGGGCTTCAGCAGGAAACTCGCGGCTGATAGTTACGCCGTGCTGCTGCGCGTCTGGACTTGCCAGTGACGCGACGTCTTCCAGCAGCCGGCGGAGATCAATTTCCTCCAGCCGCAGGTCGCGTGGCCGGGTGAAGTCGACCAGAATCTGTACCACCCGGTCCAGACGGCGAATTTCATTGCCAATAATGTCCACGTGACGGCGGGTGTCAGGATCAACTTGTTGAAGTTTGTTCTGCAACAATTGCAAATGAAGCACGATGGCGTTGATAGGATTCTTGACCTCATGAGCAACCCCACGGGTTAAGCGGCCGCTGGCGGAAAGGCGCCGTGACATTTCGATTTCGTCTTCAATCCGCCGCACTGACTCGGCATCACGCATGGTCAACAGGGCGCCGATATTGGATCCTTGTTCCTGAATGAAATCGAGCGAAACCTGGATTCGCTTGCCTCGGTCGCTTTCCACCTCACGCTGGGCCAAGGGGCGGCGTCGTTGAAAGGCGTCTCGCAAAAGCAAACTCAGGGCGGAAGCGTCAGAGAAGATCTCATTGGCGGAGTGTCCCAGGATCTCCCGCCGAGGCCGGCCGAGAAAGCGCTCGGCTGAGGCGCTCACCAGCACGACACGCAGTTCCTGGGTGAAGAAGATAAGGCCATCCTGCAGCGTGGCCATCACTTGCTCAACATTTTCTTTTAAAGCAGAAAAGATCTGGTTAGTGTCACGAATCTGCTGCCCGATATGCGCGATTTTGAGCGTTACCAGGCCGTATTCATCACTGCGCGGCTCACCTTTCGCCAGAACCTCGGTTCCTCCCGCGCTCACGCTGTCAAGGTTGCGGCTGATTTCTTTGAGGGGACCGAGCGCCAGATTGGAAATTCCTGCCGACAGAAACAAAGAGAGCAGAATTGCGGCGGTGGAGAACAGCACGGCATGCTGAAGTCGCGGAGTGAGCTCATTTTTCAGGAAGACCGTCGAAATGCCTATGCGGATGGTGCCGAACGGCGTCCCATCCAGTTGTAAGGGCATGTTCACGTCATAGACGCTTGCTGGGCTGTAGATAAGCCGCAATTGCTCTCGAAAACGGGCATTGCGCAATAGCTGGAAATCAGGATGGGGCAGCACGATCTTGTTATTTAAGTCCGGATTGCTATCCAGAATGGCGCGCCCATTGACGTCGACGATGGCTACGTCATACACAATCGGCCAGTTTCCGATCACCGATTCAACCATGTCGTTGAGATTCTGGTCTTCCTGGAAATACTCTGCAATGGCATCACGCACCGCCGCGGGATTATTGGTATCCACGCGGGTGTCGCCCAGGTCGGGCACTTCCTTCTTGGCGGCATAAGCAAGTTGCGCTGCAAGAAGGGAAGCGGTCTCCCCGGCGGAATTAATGCGTTGCCGAAGAATCTGGGAGATATAGAGATACGAAAAGCCGGAAACCAGCACCGCGATCATGAAGGTAATGGCGAGGACGATTTTGGTTTTCCGGCGCATGGCTCATCCGTGACAGGCTTCCAGCGGAAGCACCCGCCGGGCAAAAGCAGGGTCCCACGGGAACGGGATCCTGATGAGCCTCATTCGCCGCTGCCCGTGGCCGCATCGCCCGCTGCGCTGCCGTATTCCTTAAGCTTATTATGCAGAGTTTTCAGACTGATGCCTAGAATCTCCGCGGCCCGTGTCTTGTTATTGTGGGTTGATTCCAACGTCTTGAGGATCAGCATCTTCTCCGCCTCTTCGACGGTGGTGCCCACGCCCAGCCGTACTGCGTCCGGATCATTGATTGACGGGCGTAGTGGCGCTTGACCGAAACCCGGCGGCAGATGCCGGGTTTCGACAACTGCGCCTTCACAAACGATAACCGCGCGCTCCAAAGAATTGCGCAGTTCGCGTACATTGCCTGGCCAGGAATAATTGTTGAATGCGTTGACCACGGCCTCGCTCACGGTCGCGACTTTACGGCCGTGTTTGGCGCTCATTTCGGCAAGTAAAGATTGCACCAATTCCGGAATATCTTCCTTGTGCTCTCGCAGGGGAGGCATATGTACGTTAAAGACATTCAGCCGATAGTAAAGGTCCTGACGCAATTCTCCGCTAGCCACAGCTTCATCTGGGACTTTGTTCGTAGCGGCCAGGACACGCACGTCCACCGTGGTCTCAACTTTGCTGCCCAGGCGGCGAAACTTGTGATCTTCGAGTACACGCAACAGCTTGGCCTGCGTGGCTATGGGCATCTCGCCGATCTCATCCAACAGCAAGGTTCCGCCTTCTGCCAGCTCAAAGCAGCCGGTGCGTCGCTCCAGCGCGCCCGTAAAAGCTCCCTTCTCATGGCCGAAGATTTCACTCTCGATCAGAGTCTCCGGGATGGCGGCGCAGTTGATAGGCACGAAGGGTTTATTTCTGCGGGGACTGAGTTCATGAACGGTGCGGGCGACGAGTTCTTTGCCGGTTCCACTGGCGCCAGTTATGAGCACGGATGCGGTACTCGGCGCCACCATTTCGATCAGGTGAAAAATCTCCTGCATCTTTTTTGAAGAACCAACTAGTTGACCCAATGAACCGGCATCGCGTAGCTTGCGCCGGGTAACTTCAAGCTCCGTCCGTGTTCCCAGAAGCGATGACGCGTTTTGCAGAATGATGCGCAGCCGATTCGTATCAATCGGTTTCTGGATATAGTCGTAGGCGCCCATTCGCATGGCCTGAACAGCGCTATCAATGGTCCCTTGTGCTGTCATGACGATCACGGCCACGGTTTGGGATTGTTCCGCGAGCCGCTGCAACAGATCCATGCCACTCATGCGCGGCATCTTCAGGTCGGTTACCACGATGGAAGGCGTCCAATGAGTGACTTTGTCCATTCCTTCCACGCCGTCTCTGGCGGTCTCCGTGCGATAGCCCCAGGCAGAAATTAGTTCCGCTAGGCCCGTGCGCTCGTTCTCTTCATCCTCAACGATCAGCACCTTCTCATGATTCATAGATTAGGGCACCATTATTCAGGGTTCCTGCGGTTTCAACAAGGCCGTACGAAATCTTCGGTTCAGCCCAGGAATGTCCGAGTGCTAGCCAACTCTTGGCAATATCAATGTGAGACTGGCTAGTACTTAAATGCAGTTCCCACAATTCTCAAGCAATGCAGTAATATTACAGGTCCAGTTTTTAGGGTGCAGCATTCTATGCTGGCATGCTCGCTCACAGACAACTCCATTTTGTTATTACCGATTTTGCCGCCTTTGTACCCAAAATAGAAATGAAGGATCGCGTAGTTCGGAGGACTTACATGTCACTTTGTCGCAGCAAGCGCAGCCCTGTGGTGTCGAAACTTCTGTTTTTGAGTTTAGCTTTGGTCCTCATGTCCTCGACTGCTCTGCGGGCCCAAGAGCAGAACCCACCCAAGGCAGACGTCTTTCTCGGATACCAGTGGCTGAATCCGGGAGGGACCGTACCCGTGGGTGGATTTCCACACCTCCAGGTTACGCCGCCAAGCCCTGTACGAACCAAGCTGCCGAGCATGCCAATTGGCTATGGCGTGACCGGCACATACAATTTCAGCCCCCATTGGGGGCTGTCGGTCGATGTCGGCGGCAATTTCCACGATGTGGGTGCTGAAAGCACGATCTCCGTCGGACCACGTTTCATATGGCGGTCGGAAGGGGTAAATTTTTTCGCTCATACATTGGCGGGATTGAATCGTCTAGCACCGCGGGGTGTAAATCGCAGTAACGGCCTCGGCGCCGTTTTGGGCGGTGGAATCGATCTGCCGATCATTCGTGCGCTGAGCATTCGTCTGATTGAGGCCGACTATGTTCTGGGCCGGCATAATTTTGCTGATGTTGTTGGCCCGCAGGATCCTCAATTGCGGCACCCTGTACTGGAAGGCGTTCGGCTGCGCGGTGGTTTGGTTTTCAACTTTGGCGGAGCGGCGCCATCAGCCCCGGTTGCGGCGAGCTGCTCGGTGAAGCCCAGCGAAGTCATGGTGGGTGAGCCAGTCACCGCCACTGTGAATGCCACCAATTTCAATCCCAAGCACACCCTGACATACAACTGGAGCAGCACTGGCGGCAAGATTGAAGGAAAAGACACCACCGCTACCATCGACACGAATGGCGTAGCCGGGGGTAGCTACACGGTAACTGCCCGTGTTTCTGACCCCAAAGTGAAGAAGGGTGGGGAAGCGAGTTGCACCGCGAATTTTACGGTGAAAGAGCCACCTAAGAATCCACCCACCATGTCCTGCACAGCAAATCCGGCTACTGTTCAAGCGGGCACCCCAGCAACGATTACTTGCGAGTGCAAGAGCGCGGATAACGTTGAAGTGAACGTGAGCAACTGGACCGCAAGTGGTGGCACTATCTCGGGAAGCGGAAACACCGCGACCTTGAATACGAATGGTGCGCCGGCAGGTCCCATAACGATCAACGCAACTTGCACCGACACACGCGGTTTAAATACTCCGGCTTCTTCCACGGTAACCATAGAAGTTCCACCTCCGCCACCGCCGCAAGCCAGCAAGCTGAGCTCCTGCGACTTCCCCAACGAGAAGAAGCCGTGGCGCGTGGACAACACCTGCAAGGCCGTGCTCGACGACGTAGCCCAGCGCTTGCAGCACGATCCCGACTCCAAGCTGGTAATCGTCGGCAATCAAGATCCGGCGGAAAAACGCAAGAACCTGGCAGCCGAGCGCGCTGTCGATTCCAAAGCGTATCTGTCGGGCGGCGAAGCAAAACAGGGCATTGACGCTAGCCGGATTGAAGTTCGCACCGGCAATGGTGGAACCAAAACGGCAGATTACTGGGTTGTTCCCGCTGGTGCCACATTCACTCAGGAAGGGACTCAGCCTGTAGACGAGAACCAGGTGAAGCCAATACCTGATCATCCCGCGGCCCCAGCTAAAAAGGGTGCGGGTAAGAAGGCGGCTAAACCTAACGCTCAATAACCGCATCCGGAAAAAATGTTTGGGCCGGCTCGGGCAGAATCCAGCCGGCCTATTTTTTCCGCTGGCCTTCGGTAACTTGAAGGGCTTACGTTACCCTGTCACTCTGACCCCGCAAGGTATACTTCCGCTTAGGGGCTGACGTTAATGAAGAACCTGGGACTCGCGCTGACTTCTCTTCGTAACCTTTTGATTACATTGTGCATTGGCATGTTCTGTACATCGCCCGTCTGGGCCGCTCAGTGGACGGTACTGGGCCCCGATGGAGGCGACGTCCGTAGCCTGGCTTACAACCCCCACAATCCAGATCAAATCTTCTTAGGCACCAGCACCGGTAGCCTGTTCGTTTCCAACGACGGCGGTCACAATTGGGCGCGATTTGCGCGCTTAGGAACCGACGACTATGTGCTCGACCACATTGCTGTCGATCCCCAGAACCCAAAGAAGATGTTCGTTTCCGCATGGAGCGTCGCTAACCAGCAGGCCGGAGATTTGTTCCGCACCCACGACGGCGGGAAGAACTGGGAAGCCCTCTCGGGCATGCACGGAAAATCCATTCGCGCCATGGCAATCGCAGCTTCCGATTCCAAGGTAATCGTAGCTGGCGCCCTTGACGGTGTGTATCGCAGCAATGATGGCGGTAACCGCTGGGATCGAATCTCTTCTCCCATTCAGGCGGAACTTAAAAACATTGAATCAATCGCGGTCGATCCAAAGAACCCGGATGTGGTCTACGCCGGTACCTGGCATCTGGCATGGAAGACCGACGATGGGGGCGCCAACTGGCATCGCATCAATAAAGGCATGATCGACGATTCCGATGTGTTCTCGATCATCGTCGACTCGGCAAATCCTTCGATTGTGTTCGCCAGCGCCTGCTCAGGAATTTATAAGAGCAGCACTGCGGGCGACCTATTCCAGAAGATTCAAGGCATTCCATTCTCGGCGCGGCGCACTCGTGTGCTCAAGGAAGATCCCAGCAATCCTTCAATCGTTTACGCCGGGACCACGGAAGGTTTGTGGAAGACGATGGATCAGGGCAAGACCTGGAAGCGCGTGAGCAATCCTGAGGTTGTGGTCAATGATGTTTTAGTCGATCCTCGCAACTCACAGCGGGTGTTGCTTGCTACCGATCGCAGCGGCGTCCTCGCCAGCGACGACGGGACGCAAAGTTTCTCGGCTTCGAATCACGGCTACACTCATCGTTATGTAACTTCGATTTTGGCCGACCAGAAAGATGCCAACACGATTTATGTGGGTCTGGTGAATGATCGTGAATGGGGCGGCGTTTTCTATTCTCAGGATGGCGGTACAAGCTGGCTTCAGAAGAGCACGGGACTGGGCGGCCGGGACGTGTTCTCTTTGAAACAAACCAAAAGCGGTGCGCTGGTTGCCGGGACAAATCGCGGCATCTTCATGCTGGACCGCAATTCCAGCCAGTGGCGGCCAATCAACACCGTCGTGGTCGAAAAGACGGTTACGCGTCCGGTAAAGAAGGGAAGCAAACGGACAGTCGCATCCAAGAGCATCACTCGTTCGGTGCTTGAGGCGCGCGTCAGCGATATCGAAATTGCAGGGGACCGCTGGATTGCGGCAACTTCCGCCGGTTTGTTTACCTCTACCGACCAAGGCAAGATGTGGAAGGGCGGTCCGGTGTTGGGTGAGCAGGACTTCATCTCTGTAGACACCGCCGACGAGTTGGTCGTAGCCGCGACGCGCTCGAGCGTCGTGGTCTCAACAGACACTGGGAAAACCTGGAAAGAAGCCAGACTGGCATCCTACAAACCCAATGTCCGCAATGTCACCGTGACGCCGGATGGACAGATCTTGGTTGCGTCGCGAGAAGGCGCCTTCAGCAGCGCAGACTCTGGCACAACCTGGGAACACATGTTGGCAGGTCTTCCGGATAAGGACCTCACTTCCATTGCTTACGATGAGAGCCACAAGCGTTTGCTCGCTACTAGCAGCGCTACGGGAGTAATCTTCGAAAGCACTGACGGTGGTCGCCGCTGGCGGCGTGGTCCTGATTCAGGCTTCCCGTTGCGCCGGATCAACGTAGTGCACGGACGTTTGCTGGCAGCGACTCCGTTTGACGGGGTAATTGCTCAGCCGG
>Ga0209160_1003396_pt1 | contig 12974 bp, 15 predicted proteins | sample GraSoiAngelo_153_FD_186167 | JGI IMG/M metagenome (GOLD analysis project Ga0209160, IMG submission 186167) | Grasslands soil microbial communities from the Angelo Coastal Reserve, California, USA - 14_1009_12_40cm (SPAdes) (version 2) | ecosystem: Environmental > Terrestrial > Soil > Grasslands ...
ATAATTTCGATCCATGCAATTCTGTTAGTTGCGGTTTTCCATTCGTTAGGCTGTTTATGCCGAAATTAGTGTCAGAGCGTATCAAGAAACTTCGGGAAGAAATAGCCGAGATCAGAAGCGAACCGCACGCATATGCACAGGAGAGATGGAGTGGCAGCCGCCGACCAAGAACGGCGGCTTAACGATTGCAGGAAATTCTGGATGAGCTTATGACCCTCACTGACTGGAAAAAGCCCTGAAAATTCGCAAGACAGTTCGGCTAGTCTTAGGCCCCTTTTTCGTTCTCGACGTCCCCCGTGCGCTGGCTTCGAGTACTGTGCCCGATGAAAGAGAAAGCAGGACGGGCAGAAGATCGCATGGCATCCGCTACAGGTCTCTGCGTGGCGAGCTAGGCAGCTTTGCGTGAGAGCTTTCGCTTGTGGCGTGCTCCCGAAAGTGGCACGCCGGAGATCGGCGGTAAGATCGGTGCTTTGGGTCGCGATGTGGATGGGAGAGAGCGTGAATGGGATTCTTTAGCGATTCAACTCATCCGGCAGGGCATAGACGTATCGCCCGCCACGACGAATAGGCATGCCTGACCTCCCAACACTGTGCGGTCCGCGACGGACGATTGCGGAAATTCCGCGATTTGCGGACATTTGGCTTCGTCTTCATGTTTTTAAGGCATCAGTTTTCAGCTTTGAGCTGCTGGCAAGCCGATCCGGCGCAAGAGCAAGACAAAGCGAGGGTCGGAGCAGCCGGAGAACTAGCCCTACGGCGAGGGCGACGTGCTACGGTTCTGGGCTGCGGTCGTGCCTTCTGGATAAATCAGGATCTCAATGCTGCCGCCGTCCGGGGCTTTATCGGATTTCCCCAATCCGATCGTTTTAATCTTGGTATCCTGCAGTTTGAAATTCTTTACCAGATAATCGCGCGCCACCATGGAGCGTGCTTCGCTCAGCAGCCGGTCTTTCTCGGTATCCCCCTTCATATCGGTATAAGCGGCGACCACGGCCAGGCCAAACGGATTGCTCTGCAAATAGTTTCCAGCATCATTCAAAGCCTTGGCGTCCTTGAGCTTCGCCGCATCTGGCTTGTCAAAAACCCTCTTGGCTTCATAGGTGAATTGCTTCGCCAGAGGCTTATCCGGCAATTGCGAGATTTCGTTCTTCTTCAAGTCCGCGGCGCTCTCATATCCTCGATCTTTGAAGAAGCCGCGCAAGAAAAAGTTGTGCTTGAGCGCCTCCATGTTTTCCTGAAATGCGGTCGCGCCAGCGTTGACGTTTTGATAGATCTTTTTGTTATTGATCAGCGCTCCGACCGTTCCCTGACCCTGATCGATTTTGTTGGTGATGGATTTGAGATTGTTAGTTGTATCGTTGACGTTCTCGATGGCGCCCTTGGTTGAGTCGAGGACCTCGTTGGTCTTGTTGAGCAGATCAGAGATTTGAAGCGGCGGCTCGCCTTGAATCATGTCACCATCGCCCACTTTAGGCGACTGCTCGGACCCGAACGAGATCTCAACAAACTTATCTCCCACTAGACCTTCGGAACGGATCGTAGCCAAGGAGTCTTTCTTGATCACATTGCGGGTTCCGCCCGCGAGATCCATCAAGACGCGCACTTTCTCGTTCGGCCGTATAGGCAATTGGATTTGCCGGACCGTCCCTTCATCATGCTGTTTAGCGACTTCATTCCGCCGACGCTTAAGACAACGGTTTTCGGCCTCATCATCGGACTTGTTTCATGCTTTCAGGGAATGCGAACGCGGGGAGGCACAGAAGGCGTGGGACGCTCGGCCACGAGCTCTGTCGTGCTCTCGTCACTGTTTGTCGTGCTGGCCGACGTGGTGCTGGTACGGTTAATTCTGACGCTATGGGGTGATGCCAAATGAGCAGCGAAACGGCTGACACGCCGATTGCGATCAAGGATCTTCACAAGGCGTTTGACGGCCAAAAGGTCCTGGATGGAGTCACTCTTCAAGTCGCGCGTGGCGGCTTCAGCAGTCTCATAGCGTTCACGCCGCTTTGCGAATCTCTTTCCGCGCCTCATCAATGTTTTCCGCTCCATTCTGCTGCATGATGGTGCGCGCCGTTTCTGCCATGTCATCTGCATGTAAATTCGCAATCACGAGTGTCCGCCGCCGCTTCAACAGTTCGCGGTAGAGAAGCACATCGTCGCGGGGGACGCCTTGATCCATAGCATCTTCGGAGCGATCGCCAATCTCTTCACCCGCGATTGCGCCGCCAAGACCGAGCAAAGATGCGGCTCCAATCCCCGCTGCAAGAATTGTTCCTACTCCTGGCACAACCAGGCTGGCGACCGCACTGCCAAGTCCAAATCCGGCGCTCGCGCCCACCACTCCGCCAACGAATGCGCCAATAGCCTTCCCCATGCCGTGCGCTTCAGTATCGGTGGTGGGCACCTGCTCGACCTGCTGCTGTGGAAGCTGCTCACTGGTTAAGAAGATTAAGGATTGCGGAGGAATACCTTGCTGCAGCATTTCTCTTACGGCCTTGTCGGCCGCCGCGCACGAAGTAAAGACTCCGACGACGCTTTGCATTAGGCGTCTCCCGTTTGGATTTTCAAATGTAAGATGCACGGCATTCACCCGAGATGCCCGTACCTGTGCTCAGAAGGCCGGATGAGCGCGATTGCACCAAAAACGGGCATTGACAGCTTGTTTCGCGAGCCTAGCATGAGGGGGCGCGTGCGGCGTGCGGCACATGACTGTATCACCGGAGACGGTCCAGTGGTGCTGATCTATGGCTGTAGTGAGTGCAACTGGATATATCGCGCTCTAAACCCCGGAAGAGGCATCCCAACTATCTTTGATCGCTCAATTCACTTTTGAGCACCATGTCTGCTCGACATACGACGCCAGTCGAGGCGACATCCCAGGGAGAATCGACGCTGCTCAATATGAAACGCCGACGGCATGCCGGTAGACGATCTTCAGGCCATGCTGCCCCCGCTGGGCGTGATCCTGCCTTCCGGATCGTCGCTGCAGGGCGGAACGCTTTCCGCCAACCTGGGAATCGCCGGCCCGGTGGACAAACTGGTCATCACTGGCCCGATTCGTCTGGCGCAGACCAAACTGGCCGGCTTCAATCTCGCCTCTAAGATGTCGGCCATCTCGGCGTTGTCTGGCGCCCAGACTGGGCAAGACACTTCCATCCAGAACCTGAGCACCGATGCGCACGTGGGGGCCCGATGGCGTGCGCACCCAGAACATCAATCTCGTGATCCCTGCTCTCGGAACGGTCACCGGAAACGGCACGATCAATCCCGGTGGGGCCTTAAACTACAAGATGACCGCCAGCCTTTCCGGCGGCGGCGTGAGTGGACTCACGCAACTCGCGGGCATGGGCGGCAAGGGCGGCAGCATTCCTTTCTTCATCCAGGGCACAACCTCCGATCCGAAATTTGTGCCGGATATGCAGGGCATGGTGGGCAGCCAGTTGAAAGGCGGCTTGGGCGGCACGCTGGGCGGGTTGACGGGAAAGAATCCTTCGGGGAACTCTCCGGTGGATGCGCTGGGCGGGCTGTTTGGAAAGAAGAAAAAGCAGTTAGGGCGTCGGGGCGTTGCGTGAAGCAGCCCCTCTGTCGGAAGACGCTCATTGACAAGTTAGTGTGGCCGTACCCGTTACCGTAGCTGACGTGTTCTGCACTCCGTTATTCACAGTGAACTGTAAGTTTTGGGGAGCACTCGCGGTAACGGTCACAGTGCCCGGTGCTGAGCAAGTAGCTTCGCCGGTTGAGCCAATAGTGGCCGCGACAGTTCCGGTGCTTGTAGGCGAGGTCTTCCACGAAAGACCGTCTACCTGCGAAAGTTCCCGACTCTTGCCGTTTTGAAAATTTCCCGTCGCAGTGTAGCCCACCTGGCCCTGAGGGCTGCTAGTGGTGGTAGCCGATTGCGGACTAACAGTAATACTGGTTAAATTGGCGTGACCGGCACCGCAGCCAATCAGAATTAATGCGGCCACCGAGACAAAGAGCGCCTGCTTCATAAACACCTCGCAGGGTTGAGATGCGGTGTACTTGGCTCGGGGTTGGTCCTCGTAATCCCGCCAAGGACTGGGGCCTCAGCCGGCATCGGGCTGGAACTGACGAAGGTCTTGGCCCCCAAATTAGACTCGCTGATCGTAGTTGCTCGTCGAGTCGAGCGCCTGAGGCATAAGACCTTCAATCTCGCTTTCCGTCGCTTAATATCGCAGTCGAGGCGGCAGATCTATCCGATCCGGAAGCGATTCACGTCCTGGTGCGGCAACTGGACGCGCGCAATCTCCACGTTGACGTGCTGGTTAACAACGCCGGCTTGGGTGAACCTGAATTGTTCGAAAGATCGACATGGAGCAGAATCCGCCAGATCGTCGAAGTCAACATTGTTGCCATGCTCCGCCTCTCGCATCATTTTCTGCCTGCGATGATCAGCCGGGGAGGCCATGGCGCAATTCTGAATATAGGGTCGGGGGCTGGATATGCGGCCATGCCCAATGCAGCTGTTTACACTGCGTCGACGCACTTAGTGCGAGCATTTACCGAGTCTCTGCGCGCTCAACTTGCCGGCACAGGAGTTACCGTGTCGGAAGCCGCGCCAGGGCCTGTGGAATCTGAGCTCGACCAAGTTGCTGGTATCGAAGGCGGTGCGACTCCAGGCAAGGCATTTTCCGAATCACTGCGCAAGAATGCACCGCAGATATTGTTCGGGAATTCGAGAGAGGTTCGCCCGTAATTTTTCCTGGCCGGAATTATCGCTGGCTGATGAAAATGCAGCCCCTGATGCCACGACGACTAGTCGCAACTCATGTCGCCCAAGCAGCTCGCCAGATTCGCTATCGGGAAACCAAACGCGCAGCTTGAGATCTTCGCCCACTGGTCACGTATATGCATCCTAGGTCTACCGAGGTTTTAGGAATGAGGACATCCGCCTATAAATTCCCGAGCGGCCGAAAGTTAACCAGAATGCCGCATCTTGCCAGCCCACTCTTGCGGATCAATTTGGCCGAGGAACTGCGCCGGCTTCGAAGTGAGCAGTCATGGAAGCGTGGCAGCGGTCGGAGTTCGAAGACCCTGGCCAAATACCCGGACTTCCACATGGTGCTGGTTCTCATGAAAGCAAACACGCAGATGCATAAACATCATGTGGATGCGCGCATCTCGATTCAGGCACTAGAGGGCAGGCTCCGTGTTCGTCTGACGGACCAAGTCGTGGAAATCACGGCGGGGGAATTAATCGCGCTGGACTATGCGATACCTCACGATATCGAGGCGGTGACGGAAAGCGCTTTTTTAATCACCATTTCCTGGCCCGGAGGCACAAAGGAAGAACGACATGCATGGAAACAAAGCATGTTGTGAAGACGTCTATCAAACGGCAGCTACCGTCTCTATTTTCGTGCTTGTGATCTGTTTTGCCTCCACACAACGTACTGATGGACAGGCTTCAGGAGTATCCGCCAATGAGCTTGCCCGCCGTATCCTAATGAACGAATTGGAAGCCGAACAACGGGACCAAAGCCACTGGAGTTTCCGGCTGGAAACACAGAAGCCAAATGGCCAAACCGAAGCTGACGAAGTGGTGGAAACACAAAATAGAGACTTAAAACGCCCGCTCCTGATCAATGCCCGTGCGCTTACAGCTGAACAGCAGCAGAAATCAGACAAACGAATCCGGCAGTTCGTGCGCAACCCGGCCACACTTCGAAAATCGCTCAACGAGAAGAATCAGGATGCCGCCCGCAGCCAGCGCCTGCTCAAAATGCTACCTGACGCATTTCATTTCAACTATGGGAGCGCCGAGGTGACATCATACAGCTGAACTTCGCACCTAATCCAAGCTTTCACCCACCCACGCGAAGCCGAAGTCTTTCATGCCATGGAAGGAAGTGTCTGGGTAAACAGTAAGGAGGCGAGGGTAGAAGAAATCACCGGTCACCTGATCCATGAGGTGAAATTTGGCGGGGGCTTGCTCGGGCACCTGAATAAAGGCGGTACGTTCGACGTTAAGCAAGCAGAGGTCGCGCGGGGATACTGGGAGATGACCCTTCTGAAGGTTCAGATGAAAGGAAAGGCCCTTTTCTTCAAAACGATCGGCGTGCAACAGAATTATTCCCGCAGCGATTTCAGACAGGTCCCAGATGATCTGACACTTGCCCAGGCAGCAGATATTCTTCGCCACTCAAACGCTGCAGTCCGACCTACTGCCGTCACGGTTCGCGAAGTTGTGTGCGCGGCCATTGATAATCGTCCCGGCCGCTGCCAGGCTGGATCGTTGCACGGTCGCCGCATCCTGTCAGATGAGGTGTCTTTTGAACGAAGTAGCGCTCAGCCGTTCTACGCTCGCTTGAGATGTCGAGCTTGCGTGAACGTTTCGAGTAAGCTTCGCAGGCTCTCGAGGTCTCTCACCATGAATGCCGCACGGGTTGCCCCTGGGCCGACATGCACCGTCCAAGCTCCGTCTCGCAGACGTTCAAAGAGATCTTCATCAGTGCGGTCGTCGCCAGCGGCAAACAGAAAATCGGGCTGTGAGTAGCCAGCCAGAATGCGTTCGAATGCCTCACCTTTGTTTGCCCAGACGGGCCTTACTTCTACCATCTTCTGCCCGCGGAAAGCCCTCAACTCCGTGTCCGCAAGCATGGCTTCCAGCATCGAGACCAACTCATTCGCCAGCCACGCACCGAATTCCGGTTCCGCCAGACGGTGGTGCCAGACCAGGGCATACTTTTTTTCTTCAATGAAGCTGCCGGGCGTGCGATCCACAAAGTGCTCCAAAATCGGCATTACTGTGGACTTCCAGTCCGTGGGAACTGGCGACCGCAAGGGCTCCCACGATGATCCAGGTGGCTTGAGTTCGGCGCCGTGCTCCGCCACAAGCCACATGCTGCCAATCGCACCGAACCAACGATCCAGGTCTTCCGCTGGCCTGCCTGACATCAGAGCCACGCAATTCTTCGACTCGCGGGCAAGGGCGGTCAGCAGGCTTAACACCGAAGGTGGCGGCGCTGCTTGGTGCGGGTGGTCGGTGAACGGGACTAGCGTACCGTCGTAATCAAGAGCCAGAAGGCGGCGCTGGGCGCTCATGTATGCTTGTTGGGCTTCCGCCGGGCGGAGCCGTTGCGGTTGCGTGTCAACATAACGCCCGCGCTCCGAAACAGCTTCTTGCAGCGAGGTTAGAAACCGGTCTCCCCACCGGAATACGTTGTTGCGCAAGACTCTGGCGTGAAGCGTTTTCATGCGTTGCCGCCTTTCGTCTTCATCAAGAGCCAGTGCTCGTTCTACCGTGGAAGCCGTGCGCTCCTCGTCAAAGGGGTTGATCAGCAGGGCCTCGCCCATCTCTGCTGCGGCACCTGCAAACTCACTTAACACAAGTACCCCGTCGCCCTCGGCTTTACAGGCAACGTACTCCTTGGCAACCAGGTTCATACCATCGCGCAGTGATCCCACCCAACACACATCGGCAAGCTTGTACAAAGCGGCTAGTTCGGCTCGCTCGATTGAGCGGTTGATATAGACGACGGGCGTCCAATTGGGGGTTCCAAGTTTGCCGTTGATTTCCCCGACAAGCCGATTCACCTCCGTGCGGAGGTCCTGGTACGTATCAATTCCTTCCCGCGTGGGCACGGCAATTTGGATGAGGACCACTTTTTCTCGGAAATCCGAAGAGGATCGAAGTAGTAGCGCATATGCCCGCAGGCGCTCGGGAATTCCCTTGGTGTAATCGAGCCGGTCTACCGCAAGCAAGACTCTGCGTCCGGTATAGCGCGTAATCAATTCGGCATGGTAGCGGGCAGTGGCTTCGTCCTTGCTTAGCAGATCTGCGTATTCATCTGGTGCGATCCCAATCGGGAGAGCTTCGAGACGGACAGGGCGCGCGTCCGCTGCTACTTCCGTGACTTTGCTTTCAATACCGAGTACCCGGAGCAGCGCAGAGCGGAATTGCTGTAAGTGCCCATGGGTTTGAAAAGCCACCAGATCAGCTCCAAGAAGTCCCTGAAGCAGTTCCTCACGCCGCGGCAGGATCGGGAAGATTTCAGACGAGGGAAAGGGGATGTGGAGAAAAAATCCAATGGCCGCATCCGGCAACTCATCCCGCAGCATTTGGGGAAGCAACATTAGTTGATAATCGTGTACCCACACCAGGTCGTCCGGTTTGTAGCGTTCCACGATCGCCTTCGAGAAGATGCGATTCGCCTCGACGTATGCTTGCCAGTCTTTCGCGTCAAACTTCAATTGTGAGGGGAAGTTGTGAAACACCGGCCATAGGGTTTGGTTGGAGTAGCCTTCATAGAATCCTGTTGCGATCTCCTCTGGTAGCTCGACCGCGAAGCATTGCTCTTTTTGCGCCCAATCCTCAAGGACGGACCTGCGCTCTTCTTGATCCTCCTCCCCGCTGGCGCCAGCCCAACCAATCCAGTCCCCACCGTTCCTGCGCAAGATGGGATTCATTGCGCTCGCCAGGCCACCAGAGCTTCGCTCTGTCGTCCAGTGACCGTCGGCTTTCCGCAAGGTCAGCGGGAGACGGTTCGAAACAACGATCAGTCGATTACTCATATCCCCTAACTCTTGGGCTTGGATCTCGCCACCGCCTGGCGATCATGAATCGAGGTAAGCCTACGACCGCCTTCTTTTCCGCTACAAGTGTGTGGTTTACAAAAGCCTGATCCAGCCATGACTAAGATGCTCGCCACTGCCTTGTGTGCTGGCGGGCGGGAGATAGAACTTCAAGTGCATTGCCTAGCCACGACATGAAGAAGTGGCATTTCCCTGGAACCCAGTACTTCACTTCAGCTTGGGCCCAATCGTCAAGTTCGAATCCATCCGCCCTGCCGCGCTGTTCATAGCTTTCGTAAGCCCGGCGACGGATTGCGTCTTCCACCTCAACGGGTGTTGCAGGGAATTGTTTGGTTGTTTGATCCGTATCGCGTTTCATTGGAACTCCTTTCCTCGGTGTTGAGTAGGTTTACAAACGAGTTGTTCTCGTGGAAGAAGGCGGAGCATCTGCTTAAATCCTTGGGAGGCAGCTCCGGCTAGAATGGAACGATTTTAAGAAGCCTGCTTTTTGCCTATCAACTCCGCAATGTATTTGTCCTTGCAAGCTTCAGAACAGAAGTGGACGGCAAGTGGGTGTACAGCATCGCCATCGTTCCAGGCCGATAAAATGTCCACTTCGCGTCGGACGACAGTGATGCCTACGGCTTCCGCCGCCCGTCCAAGAATCCAGATGCTGGTTGGCTTCTTGACCTTGCCACACGAATCGCACGCAAACTGAATCATTATTGGTCCTTCCAATTTCTGACCCAGCGCGAAAACGATACTAGCCCGATTCGAGAGTACGGAAAAGGGCTAAACCTGTCTGTCGCATCGCACCAAACGGAGCAGCAAGCTGGACGTGCAAGTGTATGGTGCGAAAGCAGGTTGGCCCTGCCGGGGACAAAGATGACCGGGTGATTTCCGCCGCAGAAGACAACCGATTGAATTGTCATAGATTCCAACCCTCCTGACGTAGGTAGCGCTGCAGGAGATTCTTCGTCGCAATGGCCAGGAGTTCGCGCATTGATATATCTCACGATTTTTGTCCTCGCTGCCGCCATTTCTAGCCCTCTCGCCAGCCGCGCACGAATGCGCCTTGCCTTCCCTAAGAATTTGTTCATATCGGTATTTGAATGGTTTGGCGAATTGGGCTTTTTCTGTGCGCGTCTGTTCCGCGCCGCCCTGGTTCCTCCGTATGAATTCGGCGAACTCCTGCGTCAATGTGACGAGATTGGATCAAAGTCGCTGCCGCTTGTAGCGCTGGCGGGGGCGGCAACTGGCGTGGTCCTGTCCCTGCAGACGCGAGATAGCTTGATTCGATTTGGAGCCAAGTCTTTCCTCCCTGCTGTCATTGTGTTTTCCATAATCAAGGAGAGTGGACCGATCATTACGGGACTGATCGTCAGTGGGCGTGTAGGAGCTGGCATAGGCGCTCAACTCGGCTCCATGAAAGTCACCGAGCAGATCGACGCCATGGAGGCCTCTGCAGTTGATCCATATAAGTTCTTAGTTGCGACGCGAGTCTTGGCATGCATCCTGATGCTGCCTCTACTGACTCTCGCCTCGGATTTTTGCGGCATATTCATGGGCTGGATCGCCAATATGCTGGCCGAACCCATTTCACTCCGCCTATTTCTGGAGAGTGGCTTCAAGAACGCACTGTTTAGCGATTTTATTCCGCCGACACTCAAGACAATGGTCTTCGGCTTCATCATCGGACTGGTTTCCTGTTTTCAGGGAATGCGCACACGGGGAGGCACAGAAGGTGTGGGAAGGTCGGCGACCAGTTCGGTCGTGCTCTCGTCGTTGTTTGTTGTCGTCGCTGATGTTCTGCTGGTGCGATTAATCCTGACGATCTGGGGGTGAATTCCGCATGAGTAACCAAACCAACGATTCCCCGATTGTTATCGAGGGATTGCGCAAAGCGTTTGGCGAGCAGAAGGTTTTGGACGGAATCAATCTTAAGGTTGCGAAAGGAGAAACCGTAGCTGTACTAGGCCGAAGTGGAGGCGGAAAAAGCGTTTTCTTGAAGTTGCTCATCCGCTTGCAGACGCCCGACTCGGGCTCCATCCGGATTGCCGGCCAGGAGATCACGAAATTGAATGAGAAGCAGTTGAACGATGTCAGAAAGAAGATAGGCTTCCTGTTTCAGCAGGCGGCCTTGTATGACTCGCTCACAGTTGAGGAAAACGTCGCCTTTCCTTTGAAGCGGCACACGAAGAAGTCAGCGGCAGAACAGAAGGACCGAGTGCGCGAACTCCTCGCCGACGTGGGTATGGATCAAGACCTTGAGAAGTTGCCCTCGCAGATCTCGGGGGGCATGCAGAAGCGGGTGGGATTGGCACGGGCGCTGGCATTAGACCCTGAGATCTTGCTCTTCGATGAACCCACGGCCGGACTGGATCCGATTACAGCGACCGAGATCGGAAGCTTGATTCTTGAACTGAAGAAAAAACGTCAGATGAGCGCCATAGTGGTCACTCACGATGTCCAGGGCGCGAAAGCGTATTCGGATCGGATGGTCTTGCTCCACCAGGGAACCATCCAAGCGGAAGGAAATTTGGAGGAACTACAACGCAGTAAAGATGAATTCGTCGCCCAATTTGTCGGCTACGGATCTAGGTAATTATTTATGTCTAGAGCGTTTCGATTAGGAGTCTTCATCGTCGTAGCGCTGCTGATCTTTGCCGGAGGAGTGTTCTGGATCGGGAAGAAGCAATTCCTGTTCCACTCGACGTATCGCCTTAAAGCCGAGTTCCAGAATGTTGCTGGCTTGAACGGGGGAGCCGAGGTCCGGGTTGGAGGGATTCATGAAGGGACGGTCCGGCAAATCCAATTGCCTATACGGCCGAACGAGAAAGTGCGCGTCTTGATGGATCTCGCGGGCGGAACCCGCAATGTGATCAAGAAAGACTCCTTGGCTACGATCCGTTCCGAAGGTCTAGTGGGAGATAAGTTTGTTGAGATCTCGTTCGGGTCCGAGCAGTCGCCTAAAGTGGGCGATGGTGACATGATTCAAGGCGAGCCGCCGCTTCAAATCTCTGATCTGCTCAACAAGACCAACGAGGTCCTCGACTCAACCAAGGGCGCCATCGAGAACGTCAACGATACAACTAACAATCTCAAATCCATCACCAACAAAATCGATCAGGGTCAGGGAACGGTCGGAGCGCTGATCAATAACAAAAAGATCTATCAAAACGTCAACGCTGGCGCGACCGCATTTCAGGAAAACATGGAGGCGCTCAAGCACAACTTTTTCTTGCGCGGCTTCTTCAAAGATCGAGGATATGAGAGCGCCGCGGACTTGAAGAAGAACGAAATCTCGCAATTGCCGGATAAGCCTCTGGCGAAGCAATTCACCTATGAAGCCAAGAGGGTTTTTGACAAGCCAGATGCGGCGAAGCTCAAGGACGCCAAGGCTTTGAATGATGCTGGAAACTATTTGCAGAGCAATCCGTTTGGCCTGGCCGTGGTCGCCGCTTATACCGATATGAAGGGGGATACCGAGAAAGACCGGCTGCTGAGCGAAGCACGCTCCATGGTGGCGCGCGATTATCTGGTAAAGAATTTCAAACTGCAGGATACCAAGATTAAAACGATCGGATTGGGGAAATCCGATAAAGCCCCGGACGGCGGCAGCATTGAGATCCTGATTTATCCAGAAGGCACGACCGCAGCCCAGAACCGTAGCACGTCGCCCTCGCCGTAGGGCTAGTTCTCCGGCTGCTCCGACCCTCGCTTTGTCTTGCTCTTGCGCCGGATCGGCTTGCCAGCAGCTCAAAGCTGAAAACTGATGCCTTAAAAACATGAAGACGAAGCCAAATGTCCGCAAATCGCGGAATTTCCGCAATCGTCCGTCGCGGACCGCACAGTGTTGGGAGGTCAGGCATGCCTATTCGTCGTGGCGGGCGATACGTCTATGCCCTGCCGGATGAGTTGAATCGCTAAAGAATCCCATTCACGCTCTCTCCCATCCACATCGCGACCCAAAGCACCGATCTTACCGCCGATCTCCGGCGTGCCACTTTCGGGAGCACGCCACAAGCGAAAGCTCTCACGCAAAGCTGCCTAGCTCGCCACGCAGAGACCTGTAGCGGATGCCATGCGATCTTCTGCCCGTCCTGCTTTCTCTTTCATCGGGCACAGTACTCGAAGCCAGCGCACGGGGGACGTCGAGAACGAAAAAGGGGCCTAAGACTAGCCGAACTGTCTTGCGAATTTTCAGGGCTTTTTCCAGTCAGTGAGGGTCATAAGCTCATCCAGAATTTCCTGCAATCGTTAAGCCGCCGTTCTTGGTCGGCGGCTGCCACTCCATCTCTCCTGTGCATATGCGTGCGGTTCGCTTCTGATCTCGGCTATTTCTTCCCGAAGTTTCTTGATACGCTCTGACACTAATTTCGGCATAAACAGCCTAACGAATGGAAAACCGCAACTAACAGAATTGCATGGATCGAAATTAT
>Ga0209160_1003400_pt1 | contig 12965 bp, 12 predicted proteins | sample GraSoiAngelo_153_FD_186167 | JGI IMG/M metagenome (GOLD analysis project Ga0209160, IMG submission 186167) | Grasslands soil microbial communities from the Angelo Coastal Reserve, California, USA - 14_1009_12_40cm (SPAdes) (version 2) | ecosystem: Environmental > Terrestrial > Soil > Grasslands ...
CGCTGTTCATGACCGCGGGCGCGAGGCTGATTCGCACGGCCGACGGCGCCGAGGTCTATGCGGAGAAGTTCGAATACCACGGCGGGGACGCGTACAAGTTCCTCGAATGGGCCGCCGATGAGGGCCAGGTGTTTCGCCAGGAAGTGGATCGTGGCGCACGGAGCCTGGCCGAGGACATCGTTCGGCTGCTCTTTCCCGCGGAGCCGGCACGCGACAGCACGCCGGCCGAGCCAAGCCCGGAGCCGCCGACGGCGCCGGCGGCTTCGACAGAACCGCCCGCAGCCGCGACGGCCTCATCGGATCTACGAGGACCGACGTACGAAATGGTCGTCACGAGCAACAACGGCGAGCCCACGCCCGATCCGCGGCGGCTGGCGGTGCTCGGGACATGGCGCGGAACGTTCAGGCCGGCGGAGGGAAGTGGGAGGTATCCCGCGAGACTGCGGATCTTCGAGGAGAGTGGCGAGCTGCGCTGGGAACTGACGCGCAGCCACGAGGGTCGGGATCTTGCCGGCTCCGGCGGCGTCTCGTTTGCGGGCACGCGGGTCATGCTGACCGGAACATTTCAGCCGAGCCCTGGCACCGCCTTCCAGCGGGTATGGACGGGCTCTCGGCCGGTCGACGTCACCTACTCGCTCGACAACATCGGCGTGAGCCTCGTCGGCACGGGTCTCGGAGCCGACAACCGGATCGAGACGCTGGTCCTGGTGCGCGCGCTCGGCCAATGATCCCTGGAGCGCCGTCCGGCTCTGGGTCAGCGGGCGAGCAGCGCGCGCTCCCGCTCGGCGTTCGCCAGCCAGCGCGTCATGTCGAGCCGGCGGAGCACGGTGATCGCGGCGTCGAGGTGCTCGCCGGCCTCGCGGGGCTTGTCGCCGCGCCGGTAGAGGCTGCCGAGGCCCAGGTGACAGTGAGCGACGAGCGGCTGCATGCCGAGCGCGGAGGCGAGCGCCAACCCGCGTCGATACGCATCCTCGGCCCGTCCGGCGTCGGTCTGCGCGGCGACGTCGCCCATCAGGCGCAAGCCCCACGCCTGCCAGCCCTGCTCTGCGCGCTCGGCGGAAAGCTCCAGGGCCCGGCTCGCGGCGTGTCGGGCCTCGTCGATCCGTCCGGCGAGCAGACACGCCTCGCCGAGGAACGTCAGGACGGGGGCCGCGAGCACCGAAGCGATCGCGGCGGCCTGCTCGAGAAGCGGAATCGCATCGGCGGCGCGTCCGGTGAGCGTATAGGCCGGCCCCAGGATCGACGCCGGAATCGCCCAGAGGGCGGTGAAGTCGCGGCCCCGGCACAACTCCGCGGCGCGCTCGGCGAAAGCGATGGCGCCATCGGCGTCGCCGCGGCGAAGACGGACGAGAGCGGCGCCGGAGCACGCGTGCACCAGCCAGTAGGCGCTTGCAGCGGCCTCCGCGATCGCGATCGCCTCGTCCGCGGCCGCCGTGGCATCGGCGAACTCGCCGAGCTCAGCGAGGCACCACGCGAGAAACGTGCGGGAGTTGACGCACTGTTTGGACTCGACGCCCCGGCGCTTCAAGTGCGCCTCGAGCGTCGTCACGTTGCGCCCGACCAGCTCGACGCCCCGCCGATAGTTCCCGACCCAGTGGCAGACCTGCGCGAGATAGAAGTTCGCTGACTCCTGGAGGTACGGATCTTCGAGCGCCTCGGCGATGGCGAGGCCGCGCTGCCCGGCCTCGATCGCGCCGTGCGAGTCTCCGGAGAGAAAGCTCCCGTGAGCCCGGTAGACGAGGGCCCAGCCGAGCCGTGCACGATCCTCGATGGCCTCGGCCTGCGTTTGGGCCTCGCGAAGATGCTCCAGCATCCGTTCGGGCTCGCGGAGCGGGACGTACGACTGGCGAATCTCGAACCGGAGGTCGATGGTCCGCTCGGCGACCTCGCGAGAGGCGGGCAGGCGGCGGAGCGCCTCGAGCGCCTGCTCGAAGCACGCCAGCGCTTCTCGGTGCGCCGCGCGCGCCGCCGCGGCCGTCCCGGCCTGGACCAGGTAACCGGCCGCGCGATCCCACGCGTCGCAGGCGTAGTGATGACGCCCGAGGGCCAGCGCATGCGGGGCGAGATCCGTGTCGTACAGCGCTTCCATCGCCCGCGCGGTGGCCTCGTGCAGGCGCTTGCGGTACGGCGGCAGCAGGCGATCACAGGTGACCGCCCGCGTCTGCTCGTGCGTGAAGTCGAGGCGTTCGCCCACGACGTGCAGGATGCGGCGCGCGACCAGCTCTTCGACGCCTTCGGCGGTCTCCGTGGCGCGCAACCCGGCCGCGCGCTCCAGCAGCGCGAAGTCGCATTCGCGACCGATGACGCTCGCCACGGCGGCCAGAAGCCGTCCCCGATCGCTGAGCCGATCCAGCCGTCCCGCGATGACCTCGCGGACGCGCGGGGGCGTGAAGATTTCCGCCGGCAGATCGTCCGCCTCGCGTTCCCGAAGCGCGAGCACCGTCTCGCGGACCATGAATGGGTTGCCCTCGCTCGCCCGCCAGATCCGTTCCCCGAGCCGATGCACGAGCGCCTCCTCTGTCTTCGTGCTGACCAGCGCTCGCACCAGCGTGTGCGTCTCGACTTCGGACAGCGGCCGCAGGGTCAGGGAGAAGAAGCGCGGCTGACGGCCGAGCTGGGCGACGGTCCGTCGCAGCATCGGCGAATCCGCCATCTCCTCCACGCGCAGCGTTCCGACGACGAGGATCGGCAACTCGACGATCCTCCGCGCCAGGAACACGAGCAGTCTGAGGCTCATCTCGTCCGCCCAGTGGAGATCTTCGAGCACGATGAGTAGCGGCCCCGCCGACACGTGCTGGACGACACGCGCCATCGCCTCGAAGAGACGGACGTAGTCTTCGCCCGCGGTGGGCTCGGGCTCCACCGGCCCCAACTCCGGAAAGAGGCGCGCAAGCTCGTGCCGCCACGGGGCATCGAGATCCTCGATCAGGCCGGGAACGACGCGGCCGGCGCGCAACGCGTCCACCCAGGGGCCGAGCGGCAGGACCTCCTCGTTTTCGTGGGCGCGGCCGAGCAAGACCTGGCCCCCCGCGTTCGTCGCCTCGGAGATCAGCGCTTCCACCAGCCGCGTCTTGCCGACGCCGACCTCGCCGTCGAGGATCCCGATCGTCCCATGGCCCCGCGACGCGTCCGCCAGCCGCTGGCGAAGCGTCGCGTACTCCGCAACCCGTCCGACCAGGGCGGTGTCGGAGGTGAGGACGGGGGCGCCGAGGCGACGTGGCTCCACGTCGTCGCCGACGTGCGGCCGCGTCTGGAGGAGATCGCGATAGAGCTGCCTGGTCTCCGCCTCGGGCTCGACGCCGAGCTCGCGCTCGAGGACGCCGACGCAGGCTTGGTACTGGCGGAGCGCCGCGCCTCGCCGGTTCTGTCGCGCGTAGAGGCGCATCAGCGTCCGATGCACGGCCTCCTGGGCCGGCTCGAGCCCGAGCAGCCGTATCGCGGTCTGGACGGCGTGCTCCACGGCGTCGGTTCGCGCGTGGTGGGCGAGCAGCTTCGCGAGGCTCTCGATGGCCAGCTCACGGAGTCGCTCTCGCTCGGCTCGAAGCCATTCCTCGAAGGGGGGCTCGGCGACGCTCATACCCTCGAGCAGGTCGCCGCGGTAGAGCGCCGCCGCCCGTTCCAGCGCTTCGGGGCGGGCCGCCGTCGCCAGCGCTTCGAACCGCGTGACGTCCACCTCGACCGCCGTCGGGCTGACGCCGACGTTGTCGCCCTCCTCGACGAGGCACGCAGCCGCGGCACGCGGCAAGGCCTGACGCAGCGTCACGAGGGCCTGCCGGAGACTGTGGCGCGCGCGCTCGTCGGACGCGTCGCCCCACAGAAGCGCCGCCAGCTTGTCGCGCGCGATCATCCGTCCGGGTTGGAGCGCGAGATAGGCGAGGAGCGCCTCGGACTTCTTGCGTGGAAAGGTGACGGCTGACCCGGAATCCAGCCGCGCCTCGAACGTGCCGAGGAGCGCGAGCCGCAGCACCGCCATAGGTAAGTCTCGCCGACTCTAGCACACACCACCTACGCGGAAACACCTCCGACTGCCCGGACCCCGCGATCCAGACCGCGCAGTCGATGGAGCTCCTGCAAGCGGCCGGTGCGACGAACCTGCCGCTGGTATTCATCGGCGACTTCAACTCCGACCCCATCACGGGCTCGACCGCCGCGTATGGGACGCTGACGGCGGCCGGCTTCACGGACGCGTGGGGCGTGGCGGGTGTCGGTCCGGGGTTCACCTGCTGCCAGGAGAGCTTCCTGCTGAATCCCGGTTCGACGCTCAGCCGCCGGATCGATCTGGTTCTCGTCCGCGGCGACTTCGCGGTGCTCGGTATCGACGTCGTGGGCGACGAGTCGAGCGACCGCACGCCCTCCGGCCTCTGGCCGTCCGATCACGCGGGAGTCGTCGCGACGCTGCGGCTCCCGGATCCCGACGATGTCGTGAGGTAGAACGTGTCCGTCGCGGAGCCCGGAGTCATCCGGGCTCCGCGCGGCCGTCAGTCCAGGTTGAGGACCGCCTTGCCCGGGTAGCGGCGGGCCATGAGATCCTGCGCGACCTGCGCGATCTCCTTCCACGGCCGCTCGACGCTGATGTGCGGCGTCAGTCGGCCGTCGGCGACGAGGTTCGCGAGTCGGCTCAGCCCGATGCCCGCGGGCTCCTGACTCAGCTCGGTGAAGAGATAGAAGCCGTAGAGCGTCGTGCGCCCGGCGACGAAGAAGTTGCGCACGTCGAAGGTCACCTCGCTGGTGGCGGACACGCCGAAGTTCACGCACGTGCCGCCGCGCGCGAGCGCGCTCAGCGCCGTGCCCAGCGTGCGGCCGCCGACGGAATCCAGGATCAGGTCGTACTTCGGTGACGCGGGGATCTCGTCGCCGACGGTGACGTCGTGGGCGCCGAGCGCGCGCAGCGCGGCGACCTGGTCGGCCCGCCGCGCGGTGGCGGTGACGTGGGCGCCGGCGAGTCGCGCGAGCTGAACCGCGAAGTGGCCGACTCCGCCCGTGGCGCCGGTGACGAGCACGCGGCGATCGAGCAGCAGTCCGCCCTTGGCGAGCGAGTAGAGCGCCGTGAGCCCGGCGACCGGAAACGTCGCGGCCTGGGAGAACGTCACCTTCTCCGGGAGCTCGGCGAGCGCGTGGGTCGGCACCGCGACACGCTCGGCCCACGCGCCCTCGCCCAGCATCCCGACCACGCGCGCGCCGGCGCGCGGGCCCGAGCCGTCCGCGGCGGCGCGCTCCACCTCGCCGGCGAGGTCCCAGCCCGGACGCCAGCCGGCGGCGGCCAGGCCGGCGCGCCGGACCTCGCCGCGGTTGAGCGAGATCGCCCTCACGCGCACGATCGCCTCGCCGCGGTCGGGGGCGGGGTCGGGCACGGGCTTGATCACGAGCCGGCCGGGAGCTTCGGGATCGACGACGACGGCACGATTGGCCACGGGTCACCTCCGGCGGAAGAATATACGGTATCCTCTCCCCCTCGGCACGCCAGGAGGAGGATGACCATGACTCTCGCCGACCGCGTCGCGATCGTCACCGGAGCAGGCAACGGCATCGGCAAGGCCACCGCGCTGGCGCTCGCGCGCGCGGGCGCCCACGTCGTCGCCGCCGACATCGACGCCGGGCTCGCCAAGGCCACCGCCGACGCCGTCTCGGGGCTCGGGCGCCGGGGCCTGGCGCTGGAGACCGACGTCGGCGACCTCGCCGCCATCGACGCGATGGTGAGGCGCGCGATGGCCACGTTCGAGCGGATCGACGTGCTCGTCAACAACGCCGGCGTCACGCGGCGCGCCGACATCATGGACCTCACCGAGGCGGACTGGGACCGCATCATGCGCGTCAACGCCAAGGGCGTGTTCTTCTGCCTGCAGCGCGTGGCCCGCGAGATGATCCCGAAGAAGAGCGGCGTGATCGTCAACATCGCCTCGATCGCCGGCAAGGGCTACGCCGGCACGTCCAACGCGATCTACGCCGCCAGCAAGGGCAGCGTGATCTCGCTCACGCGCACCGCCGCCCAGCAGCTCGCCCCGCACAACATCAACGTCAACGCCGTCTGTCCCGGCACCACGGTCACCGCGCTGTCGGAGGACAACGTGGCCACCCGCGCGCGCCAGGCGGGCGTCCCGGTCGAGGAGATGAAGCGCCGCCGCGACGCCGCCATTCCGCTCGGGCGTCCGAACGATCCCGAGGACGTCGCCGCGCTCGCCGTCTTCCTGGCGTCGCCCGGCGCGCGGAACATCACCGGCCAGTCCTTCAACGTCGACGGCGGCGTGATCTTCGACTGAGAGGTCGCCATGGTGACGAAGCCTCCGTTCCGGGCCGACCAGGTCGGCAGCCTGCTGCGCCCGCCCGAGCTGCGCGAGGCGCGCGCGAAGGCGAAGGCCGGCGCCCTCACGGCGGCGCAGCTCAAAGACGTTGAAGACCGCTGCATCCGCGCGGCCGTCGCCAGGCAGGAGTCCCTCGGCCTGCGCGCCGTCACCGACGGCGAGTACCGCCGCGACTTCTGGCACCTCGACTTCATGGCGCAACTGGAGGGCGTCGGCATGGCGGCGCCGGTCGGCATGGTGTTCGCCGCCGAGGACGTGCCGCCGATGGCGACGATCATCGGCAAGGTCCGGTGCAGCACGCCGATCATGGTGGACCACTTCGCGTTCCTGAAATCGATGGCGAAGGCGACGCCCAAGCTGACCATCCCCTCGCCGGCGATGCTCCACATGCGCGGCGGCCGCAACGCGGTCTCGCGCGACGCCTATCCCGATCTCGCGGAATTCTGGCGGGACGCGGCGGCGGGGTACCGGGCGGCCATCGGCCACATCGCGGCCGCCGGCTGCACCTATCTGCAGCTCGACGACGTGAGCTGGGCCTATCTCTGCGACGCGAAGGTGCGCGACAATTTCCGCGCCAACGGCGACGATCCCGCCACGCTGCCGGGCGCCTACGTCGCCCTTGTCAACGGCGCGCTGGCGAATCGCCCGGCCGGCATGACGGTGACGATGCACACGTGCCGCGGCAACTTCCGGAGCACGTGGTTCGCGGCCGGCGGCTATGCCGACGGGGTCGTGGAGGCGATGTTCTCGACGAACGTCGACGGCTATTTCATGGAATGGGACACCGGGCGCGCGGGCGGCTTCGAGCCGCTGCGCCTGCTGCCGCGCGACAAGACGGTCGTGCTGGGGCTCGTCACCACCAAGTCGGGCGCGCTCGAGTCGAAGGACGCGCTGCGGCGACGGATCGACGAGGCCGCGAAGTACGTGCCGCTGGAGCGCCTGGGCCTGTCGCCCCAGTGCGGCTTCGCCAGCACGCACCACGGCAACACGCTGACCGAGGACGAGCAGTGGAAGAAGCTCGAGCGCGTCGTCGAGGTCGCTCGCGACGTGTGGGGAGAGTGACATGAACGTCGGCGTTTCCATCCCGCTGCCCGCGTACCTCGTCGACCCCGGCCTCATGGCGAGGAAGGCCGAGGAGCTCGGCTTCGAGTCGTTCTTCTGCGCCGAGCACCCGTTCATGCCGGTGAAGACGACCAGCCGCTTCGCCGGCTCGTCGGACGGCGTGATCCCCGAGACCTACGCGCACTTCGTCGACCCGTTCGTCACGCTCGCCCGCGCGTCCGGCATGACGAGCCGCATCAAGCTCGCGACCGGCATCGTGCTCGTCCCCGAGCGGCACCCGCTGCTGCTCGCCAAGGAAATCTCGACCCTTGACCTGTTCAGCGGCGGGCGCTTCCTCTTCGGCATCGGCGCCGGCTGGCTGAAGGAGGAGACCGAGATCATGGGCGGTGACTTCGCGCACCGCTGGACGCAGACGCGCGAGTCGGTCCTGGCCATGAAGGAGCTGTGGACGAAGCCCGAGGCCGAGTTCCACGGCAAGTACTACGACTTCCCGCTCGTGAAATCGAACCCGAAGCCGAAGCAGAAGCCGCACCCACCCGTGCTGCTGGGCGGCGGCGCCACGAACGTGCTCCAGCGCGTCGTCGCCTGGGGCGACGGCTGGCTGCCGAACCGCATCACGCCGGAGCAGGTCCGCGAGAGCCGCGTCACGCTCGACCGGCTCGCCAAAGACGCCGGGCGCGACCCCGCCAGGCTGACCATCTCGGTCTTTGGTCAGCCACCGGACCGCGATCTCATCCGGCGCTACCTCGACGCCGGTGCCACCCGCGTGATCGTGCGCCCCGAGTCGGTGAAGACGGACGCCGAGATGGCCGCGCAGCTCACGCGCATCGCCGAGGCCGTACTGAAGTAAGACGTGAGCGGGGAACGCACAAAGAACATCGGCGGACGTGCTCGGACTCATCCTCGCGCATCTCGCGCGGTAAGCACGCGATGACGGCCACGCGGATGAGGCTCGCGGAGATGGTGGGGCTCGTCGGGATCACCCTGCTGAGCGTCTTCGCGGCGATCTCGGGCGTCGTCGTCGACTTCACAGCCAGCCACGTGTACAACCCTGCCTGGCCGCCCCACGCGCAGTTCCACGGCTACCTCTCGGTTGCCCGCACCGTCCTCATCATGGCGGCGGTAATTGCCCTTGTCTGGGGCCCGGTGCGCAGGGGCGACAGGTTCGCGTGGGGTGTGCTCGCGTTTCTTCTGCTCGGCTGGCTCGCCGTCTGGTTCATCGCCCCCATCGCCGTGCCCGGCACCGGAGACCGTGCCACCTACCTTTTCGCCGCGCGGACCCAGGGCGAAGTCGTCTGGATCCGTTCTACGACGGGACGAGTCCGTTTGGGGTGAGTCTGACCGCCTTCGACGGACCACCGGCAGGTCGCCGGGACTCGCGCTGCCTAAGAGTCGTGTCCCGGCCGCCGCCGACGACCCTCGTTGGTCCCCTGGGCCTCGGGCGAGTCGCTGACGACCGGTCGAGGCCTGTTTGGGTCGTGCAACCTGACCTCGATGAGGCCTCCGGCGCGCATGATGACCACTCGATCCGGCTCGATCCGCTCCACCTGTCCGCCAGCCAGTCTGTCCCCGATCTTGTAGCCGGCGATTCGCTTCGTCGCGGGGTCTTCGAGGTACGCAAGTCGGGTGTCTTCGCTGATCACCACGCCGTAAAGCGCCAGCGCAGCCGCCGGTGGCAGAGTCTCGACGATCGCTGCCACATTCTTCGCGTCGGAACGATTCGTGTCGAAGAGGTTTCGGGTCGCGATCACGTCGTACGCGCCGCCGAGCGGCGAGCCCGGAGCAGCAACGTCGTGTTTGGGTGAGACCGTGACCGCGAACGCGCGACCGGTGCGAGAGGGTGTTCGAGAATCCGGAGCCGAGGGGGTGTGGACGATGGTGATGAAAAAGAAGACTGAGAGGCCGGCCATGAAGAGATTGAGTGCGAGCAGGGGCGCGGACATTGCCCAGCCGTCCCGCAATTCTGCGAATCTGGGCGAGTGAGCGAACGCTATCGCCCGGGATGCCGCCCACCATGCGCTCAGTGCGGACGGTATACGTCGCAGCGCCACGAAGGCGAGCATGATGAGCCGCCACACCATCAGTGGGTTCGTGCGGACACGCGCCTGAAAGGCCGCGTTCGCGCGTGCGCGCAACGCTGGCAACGCATGGGCCAACACGAGGCGACGCAATGCGATCTGTCGCCAGGCGGTCGGCCAGCTCGTCCGCCACCGCGGCCACTTGCCGGCCAGGAAGTCAGTCGCGGTCCAGCCGCCGCGATGCACTAACCCGCGCCATGCGAGGCCGAAGATCCGAGGCGCAAGCAACCACTTGGGCATTGCGGATCTTGGCCCAACCGCCAAGTTACCCTCCCTTCGCCGTCCAGTGGAGGCGATCATGAACATCGGTGGGCGCTGTGCCTCAGCGCCCACCGACGCCCAGCGAAACTACGTGTTACCAGTCACGACGAGATGACTACCGGTCGTGGTCGCCGCCCCTGTCGTGGTCGCCGTCACGGTCGTCGCGGTCATTGTCCCCGTCGACATCATGGATGTAGACAGCGACACACCCGTTGTTGCTGCCGCAAACGCCCGCGCCCACGTCCGTGGTATCCCCGCCGATACCGACCAACGGGTTCGTATTAGGCCCCACTTGAGGGACGAAGATGAGGTTGCGCTTGGAGTCCGCCGCCACCGAGTGCGAGTTTTGAGATTGCGGGATTTTCTCGATCAGGATGCTGTCCGCACCGACCACGCCGAGCGCGGCCCCACCGGGATTACGAGTCCCCGCTGGAGCTGGACAGCCGCCCGACTTTCCACACGCTCTGCTCGCACCCAGGTAGTAACGGTTATCGCCCTTGTTGAACCAGACCTCATCCGAACCGGTGATGCCGTTGACGGTGGCGGTGTTCTTGGTCTTCGCGTTGATGACCAGCGTGGTCGTGTTGCTCGGCTCGTTCTGCGGGGTGCAGCCCAACATCAGATCAGAATTCGGTCCGACCGTGGCACCGTTCGGTCCGCAATTGTTGAGCGGCAGGACGCCGGTGTTGGTCGCCGGATCGAATCCGCCAATCACCGAGGTCATGACGCCGTCAACGAGGGTCGGGGCCGGCAGGTTGTGCGGATCGATCACGAACAGCCCTCCGCTGCAGGTCACGGGGCCGGCCAGCTGGCCGTAGTTGCAGCCGGCGGGGTTGTCGGCAATCGTCGGGACCGACACGTAGAAGCGCTTGGTCTTGGGCTCCCAGGCCGGCTGCTCGATCGACAGGCCGAAACCGGGCGGAATGATCGCGTGGGTCGCCTCGATCCTGACGATCGTGGTGACCGCACTCGTGTGGGCGTCGCCATTCGCGACAAACAGCGTCGCAAAGGGGGGATCCTCGGCGTTGTTCGCGGCGATCAGAAATTTCCCGTCCGCCGACAACGCCATTTCGTCAACCCGCGTCTTGTCTTTCTGGGTAGGGGGTACGGTAGAGATTGTCTGTTTGAGGGCAGACGCGTCTGGCGCGTCGAGATCGAACACCTTGACCGTGCTGTCACCGTCACCGCCATAGAGCCACCGGCCGTGTGCAGCGACGCCATCGGGTCCGGAGATATTGTTGTTCACCGTGCCGTTGGGGTTGTTCTTGATGCCGACGAACCCGCCGAGCATCCTGACTGGCGCATCGAGGTCCTTGGTGTTGATGACCACGACGGCCCCGTTCGAGCGCTCAGCCAGATAGTACTCACCGCGATCCGGATTGACGAAGCTGATGTCGAACGATCTGAGCGGGTTGCCCGGGATTTGCACCGCGGTCAGGCATCTGGTCTGCGTTGTGGTCGGTGCCCCTGGGCCTGTGCAAGCGGCGAGCGCCGATCCGACACCGAGCAGCAGCACGGGAATGATGACGATCAAACACAGCGAGAGCGCGAGCGAGTACTTCCGTAGCATGGCATGCCTCCGCTTTGAGGACCGCTGTTGTGAAGCCACACTTCCAGTTCGCTCCTCACTGCCTGCTCCGTGCCGGCGCGAATTTCGCACGGATTTCGGAGACGCATCCTCCCTTCTTCTTCCCCGGCGGGCGCTCGCCGAGCGCATATCGTCCGCGGACGGAACTTGGCTCGCACCTTGTCTCGCGCTGGGAAGTATGAGCGTCGCGGCCCATGGCCGCGCGCGCGAGGACGGCGTTACGAGAGGTGCTGAGGAGGAGCTCGGGTAGAGACAGACTCGAGCGGACCCGCCGGAAGGGGCTTCGGTCCAGCCAACTTGATCAGTCCGAGACAGACCGCGACCGGTTCGACAGCATGCGCCACTCCGGACTCGGTGACACTGACGGCGGAGGTGATCGCGAGGACGACATCGTCGTGGTCCCCGTCATCGAAGAACCCGGCCCCGATCCACGTCGGGTCCGGAGGGCTCGCATGAGCCAGGGGGGGCAGGGCAAGCAGGACGCCCAACAGCAGGAGGACCAGGGACGCCCGGCGTGCCATGGCCGGGGACGGTACTCCCGTCGGGGGCGGCGCGCAACTCGCGGAGCGGACCGGGGTCGTTGGCGCTATAGGTACTTCGTCGGCCACCTGAATGGTGCGCCACATGTGGGCCGAGGCACTCGCGTCGCCGTTAGCCCCTCCGCAGCTCGGCCGCCGCCTCGACGATCGCGCGCAGCTTCGCCTCCGCCACGCGCGCCGAGGCCACGGGGTTGTCGGCGAAGGTCGCGAGTCCGCAGTTGCGCTAGAAGCTCACGCAGGGACTCCCGTCCGAGAGGAACTCGACGAGCTTGGCGCCGCCCACGATGCTCGCGCCGGCCACGAGATTGTTCTCGTCGAGCTTGCGCTTCTTGAAGCACGGCGAGCACACGTAGATCATGCCGCCCGCCTTCGCGAAGTTATCCATCAGCTCTCGCAGCGGCGGGAAGCCGTCCTCGTGGATCGACTCTGCGCCGCCCTTGTTGGCGAGGCGCACGCCCTCGATGCTCAGGAACACGAGCGTCTCCTTGCCGGAGGCCTGGGCGGCGTTCGCGAGCACGAAGCCCACGGTCGCGCGGTCGGTGTCGTCCTTGCTGTGCGTCAGGTTGACGCAGAATTTACCGGGCATCGTTCAGCCCTCCTTTCGACGGATCAAGTACACGGGAGGCTCGGCGGACAGCAGCGCATGACCGGTGAGCCGGCACCACGCCGGCACGTCCTCCGGCGCGCCGGCGTCTTGCGCGACGAGGCGAAGCACTTGACCGGCCCGCATCCCCTCCATGCGCCCGCGCAGCTTCAGCAACAGGACGCCGCACGCGAGATCAGCGGCATCCCACACGACGTCGGCGTTCCCCGCGTCCTTCACGCTTCGCTCAGGACATCAAGGCCGCGAGCGCGTCGAGGCGCGGCAGCACGGCCTCGCGCGACTCCGACGGCACGCCGAAGATCGCGCGCTCGACGCCGGCCGCCGCCAGCGCGTCCAGCCCGGGCTTCTTGGGCGGCGCGAAGAAGATCGAGACGGGCGCCGTCTTCGGGTCGCGCCCGGCCTTGTTCAACCGCTCGCGCAGCTCGGGAATCCGCTCGACGGGATTCTTGTTCGGCCGCATGATCGGCATCCAGCCGTCGCCGAACTCGACGACGCGGTCGAAGGTCGTGGCGCCGTCGCCGCCGATGAGAATCG
>Ga0209160_1003402_pt1 | contig 12954 bp, 12 predicted proteins | sample GraSoiAngelo_153_FD_186167 | JGI IMG/M metagenome (GOLD analysis project Ga0209160, IMG submission 186167) | Grasslands soil microbial communities from the Angelo Coastal Reserve, California, USA - 14_1009_12_40cm (SPAdes) (version 2) | ecosystem: Environmental > Terrestrial > Soil > Grasslands ...
AAATTGCTGGATGTGAACGGCACGGTTCGATACGAGATTATTGGCAAGGGTAGCATACCGAGAGCGGCCGAAGCCCTGCATCAGCAGGCGCGAGAGGCGGGCGGGCGCGGCGAGTACGAGAGAGCCATCGAGCTTTTGGAGCGGGCATCGGAACTCGCGCCGGAGTGGCCTTACCCCATCTACGACAGAGCGTATACCCATCTTCTGATGGCCGACCTCGATGGCGCGATAAGGTACTACAGGAAAACATTCGAATTGTCGCCTCGCGGGTTTTTTGCGGCGATTACCGCCCTGGACACGTTGCTTCGGGAGCAGAACGGGGAGTTGCCAGTTGGAACCTACTTGAGATACGTATCCTTGGAGTGGATGAAAGATGCAGCGAAAAGAGAGCATGCCGTGCGCGAGATGGTTAGGATGATCCCTCAGTTCGCGCCCGCATGGAAGGAATTTGCTTGCCTGTGCGACGATGAAGGCGAGAGACTCGCAGCCATTGAGAGTGGCCTGGCGGCGAATCCCGACGCCGGGACCAAAGGGATTCTCAAAATCAACAAAGCCCTGGTCCTTAATCTGAAGGGAAACCACGACGACGCCGTACGGTTGCTGGGAGAGCTGGCCCTCGACCCCAATTCGACGTTGGGGACGGAGCACTCAGCAAAGGCTGCATTGAGTATCTTGATGAGCAAATGAAGGCGCCAAAGCAGATGCGGTTTGTGCGCTAACGGGAACCTCATTTAACACAGATTTTAAATGTCGTAGGCCGGCGCGTGCCGGGCGCCAGCGGCCACGAGGCGTTCAATGTTTTCGACGGGCTGGATGCTGCCGCGTGCGCCAATTCCCGTGCAGTTCAGCGCGGCGGCGGCGCAGGCGAATTCGAGTTGGCGTTGCAGCGGCCAGCCTTGAAGCAGCGCGTAGATGAATCCCGCATGAAAAATGTCGCCCGCACCAGTGGTGTCCACGGGCTGCACACGATAGGCAGGAGCGTAGTGGAACTGCTTGCCGTCCCAGGCGAGCACACCTTCCTCGCCCAAAGTTGCAGCAGCAAGCCGGCCGCCAAACCGGCTGCGGACCGCGGGCAGCGACTTCCGCAAATCGTTTTCTCCCGCAAGCCGGCCCGGAATGTCCCGGCTGGTGATCAGGTAATCGACATTTTTCAATAGCGCTTCGACGCCGGGATAGAGTTCATCCAAGTCTGCGATCACCGGAATGCCGGCGGCGCGGGACCAGCCCGCGGCGGCTGTGGCAGCGGCGGTATCGTGTCCATCCACGTGAAGAGCGCGCGCAGTGATGATCCAGTCGCGCTGGAGTTCTTCGGGAAGAAGCGTCAAGCGGTCGTCCCGTTTCCAGAGCACGGTGCGCTCGCCGTTGTCGTCCACAAGAATGAACGCTTGCTGGCTGGCGCAGCCCGGTGCGGTAAGGAGATGCGCCTCCACGCCGGTTCGCGCGAATTCCGAACGGTGAAGCGCGGCGGCGCTGTCGTCCCCGACTTTGCCGACGTAGCGCGTGCGCAGTCCCCACTGCTGGCAGGCGATGATCGCGCTGGCCACCTGGCCGCCGGGCAGCAAATTGGCGGAACGAAACTCCACTTTTGATCCGCGCGCGGGATAGTGCGCGACGGGAATCAACGTGTCCGTAGCGTTGAGTCCTACGCCGACGACGTCAACCTTGGAAGGATTCGACATTTTTCCTGGGCCACTGTAGACGAAGCGCGGGAATTTGCAAAGGCGGAGCGGCCGGCTCAGTGAAAATGCGTCGTTCGCCAGAGCTTCGCGCCGCAGACCAGGAGAAGCACGAGCGTTGCGGCGATCAAGAGCGCGGCAGGTCCCCAGCGGAGAGACATCTGCGGCACCCGGGCCATGGTCGCCAGAACCACAAAAACGCAGGTTGCCCCGGCAACCAGAAGCCAGTCCAGCGCGCTGCGTGAAGGTTTTGCTTCATTGGCGGCTTGCCGCCCGTCCATGCGCGCTTCCACGTAGTCCTGCGCGACGTCGTAGCGCTCGCCTTCGCGCCGAGCCGCTTCCTTCCACCGCGATTGTTCCTTGCCGGTCGCCGAAGAAAAGGCAATCGCGGCCACTCCCAGCATCATGAGTAGCGAGCCGCCGATGACTTGCACATAAAGGGAAGCGCCGCGGCCATCCAGCTCGCCAAAGACGAGAATTCCCCAGAGCAATCCCCAGAGCTGGTTGGTATTCGAGAGCGGGATGCCGCGGCTGATGCCCACATACTTCGCGGCGTATTGCTGAAAGAGATCTCCGACGACCCAGATGAAGCCACCGAGCATCAGCCAGAAAAGAACGTCTCGCGCGCCCATCAATTCGCGCCACAACGGGGCGAGTCCGAGATAACTGATCGCGAGCGCCGACATCATACCCAATTCGCCGAAGGTGAAAAACGTGACGAACGAAAGCGGGTTCATTCCCGTCAGGTAGGCCTTGCGGTACGGAATGTACATCGTGCCCCAAAGAACGCTCGCGCCGAGCGCCGCCCAAACGCCGCGCATCGAATGCGCCGCGGGAGCTTCCGAGGAAGATGCGATCGCGAGCAAGGCCGCCCCAACGCACATGACCAGCGCTCCGCCCAGTACGCCGGCCCAACGGCGCCAGCCCGCCTGACGCAATTCGTTGAAGAAAAGAAATCCCCAGAGGATGCCGAGAAGACTGTTCGAATTCCAGAGCGGAAACGCGATGCTCAAACCAATGTCGCGAATGGCGAAGATGGTCAGCGTGTTGGCCACTGCCCAAAGACAACCGGCGAGGAGCGCCCAAATAATAAGATGAGGCGCGCGGCGGACGTCGGCGCGGACGGACGAAGTGCCCAGGATCAGAGCGGGGAGGCTCCAGCGCGCCAGAAAAACGCCGACGACCATGATGAGCGAAATCACCATCGGGGAGACTCCGATGGAGACGAGTTTCGTCGGCGCTTCCGCCGCACCCAGCCAGGCTCCAGCGGTGAGGCCGGAAAGAATGCCGAGCACTTGCAGCTTGCGCGCGCGCGACGTGTCTTGGGCTGCTGTGGATTCCATGTCCTTGCACCTGAAAATTCAGCGAATGATTCGCAGCAGAAGTAGACCGCCGACCAGCACGATGACCGGGACCCAGAAATGAACGTCGGTGAGCACGATCGCCACCCAGCTGCGGTTCTGCTCCGTTCTGCCGTTTTGCTCCATCCAGACTCCTCCGAAGCGCCAGTAAAACGAAAGCTGGGCTGCTTTGCCGCCGTCGATACTATCGAAAAAAAGGGGAATCCTGTTACCCGAAAAAGATTATCCCTCACGATGCGAAGGAGCGAATCTCGCCCCAGAGAACGAAGACGAAATAGACGGAGAGCAGAAGAAGCTCCGGCTCGATGGCGTGGCGATATTTGGCGACCGGGTAGACAAAATAATAAGGAATGGGATAGACGAGCAGCGCAGCGGCGAAGAGAATCCAGCCACGTGGCCGGCGTGTCACGAGAAACAAGAAACCGAGCCAGCCGCCGACCGACAACGGCCAGAACTTCCACGGCTGCCACCATTCCCGGCCTTGATAATGCAGCGGCGTGCCGTCCCAGAACCACCATGCGCGATGGAGTGTCAGTTCGCGGAATTCCGACGGGGATTCCCGGACGAAACGCAGACTGTCTTGTTTCCAATAGTCGATGTACCTCAGCTCTCCCCATTCCGCGTATTTCCGCAATTCCGCGGGGTTGCCGCCGGGATGCTTGCCGGCGTAGCCCAGGCCGTTGCTGAAGTGGTAGTTGCCAAGATGAAATTCGAACCAGAAATTGTCGCGAAAAAAGACCGGCCGGCCGAAAACACGTTCGTTTCGAATCAGCCACGGAGAAACTAGGGCAGCGAAAAGCACTCCGGCGAGGGCCAGAGAGGCGAACCAAGGTCGCACTGCGCGATAATTCACGAAAATTGCATAGAGAAACGTGAAAGGCATGATGCTGAGCAACGCTGGATTGGTCAGCGCGATCACCGCCCACAGCGCTCCGAGCCTCAGCCAAAGTTTTCTGCTGTTCTTCTCCGCCACATCGAGTGTGATGATGAAAACAACGGAAAGTAGAAACGCGCTGGCGGCAAAATCCCAAATCCAGGAAACGGCCCAGCGGAAAAAGATGGGGCTGAGTGCCCAGATCCAGGCGGCCCACATTCCAATCTGCGGACCGAGCGTGCGCCGGCTCAGCGCGTGAATGGTGATGCCGGTTGCCCCGGCGATCACGCATTGAATGCTGAGTAACACGACCGCAGAGGCTGTGGAATAGCTGCCGAAAATTCGAAAGATTAATGAAACAAAGTAGGGATAAAGAGGAGCGATCCAGGCGGTCGGGCCGGTATCCTGGTGAAATGGCGAACTGAATCCCTGTCCGCGAACGATATGGTCCGCAATGCTGCAAATCTCCGCGCCGAAAGGAACATTATCGTTCGGGGAGCCGACGTAGGTTTTCTTCCAGAGCACAAATCCGAAGCGCAGGAGGAATCCGCAAACGAAAAGCAAGAAATACAAATTGCGATAGGACTTGGTCTCGCCCGGTGAGTTGGGAACTGCAGGAGCTTCCGGCGCGATGTCGGGCATAGATGTTATTGTGAGATAGAATCTCGCGCGTGAGCAAGATTCAGTTCAAGGAGCACCTTCCTATCCGGCACTCCTTCCTATCCGGAATTGTTCGTCTAACGGCAAATTAAGTGTTGCGGTGCGGGGCACACGCCGCGGGCGGAGCTCGGGGAATTCGTTAGACTGGAGGAGAATCTTGCGAGGCGGATCCGCGCTCTCGCTCAACCGCAAACGTGAGGAATCTTCTCTTTGCATCCTGACAAGCCTTACACGCTGATAGCGCTTTTTGTTTTCTCCATCTTGTCCATTTTGCCGTTACTTTCCGGTTTTGAGGCCTTGGGCCGGGCAGAGAAAACCTTTGTGCGTTTTACGGAAAGGCGCATTCTTTCCGCTTGGGTGCTGTTCTTTGCAGTTATCGGATTTCGCCTCCTGTTGCTGCCCGCACTTCCAGTTCCAGTCCCCGGCATCCATGACGAATTCAGCTACCTGCTGATGAGCGACACATTCGCGCACGGGCGGCTGACAAATCCGACGCATCCGATGTGGGTCAGCTTCGAGACCATGCACGTCAATTGGAATCCGACCTACTCTTCGATGTATCCGCCCGCGCAGGGTTTCGTGCTGGCGATTGGACAGCTCCTGGGGCAGCCGTGGGTCGGCGTTCTTCTGAGCAATGCTGCGATGTGCGCATTAATCGTGTGGATGCTGCAGGCGTGGATCCCGCCACGGTGGGCGTTTCTGGGTGGAGTCATCGCCGCCTTGCAGTTGAGTTTTGCAACGTACTGGATGAACAGCTATTGGGGCGGCGCGGTTGCGGCCGCAGGCGGAGCGCTAGTGTTCGGAGCGCTGGGAAGAATCCCTCGCACGGCACGCGTGCGCGATGCGCTGCTGCTAGGACTCGGCATCGGCATATTGGCAAACAGCCGGCCGTATGAAGGATTCCTATTTTGCATTCCAAGCGCTGGGTATCTCCTGTGGTGGATGAGCGGGAAGATCAAAACAAGAATCGAGCTCCATGCGCGGATCCGCAGAATTTTCCTTCCTTTGCTGGGGTCGGTGCTGCTACTCGGCATGTTCATGGCGTATTACAACTGGCGGCTGACGGACAATCCTCTGCTGCTACCGCACGTCTTAAACACCGAAACTCATCTCACGGCGCCCATGTTCCTCTGGCAGCATGCCAAGCCTCCGCTGCACTACCGGAACGCGCAGTTCGAGAATTTTTACAACGCTTGGGAGCGCGCGTATTACCGCACGACATGGGAGGACGCTCGCCGCATAACGTTGGAGAAACTCGATTTGATGGGTGGCTTCTTTTTCTGGCGGGCCGAGTTGCTGCTCCTGCCGTTCGTGTTTTTTCTCTTCCGAGACCGGAAAATGCGGCTGCCGCTCGCTATTTTTCTCCTGGTCACGCTCGGCATCTTTGCGGTGGTGTGGGGAGGACCACACTATGCCGCCCCGCTGGTGTGTGTGCTGGTTCTTCTGGTGGTTCAGATGCTGCGGCATATGAACACGATGGAAGTAAAGGGCTGGCGGCTTGGAGCCATGGTGGTGCGCGTGATCGTGGTGATTCTGCTCGTCCAGACTGCCGGCCGCGCGCTGAACCATGAGTGCGATCAATTGGAGAGGGCGTGCAGTGGAATCACGGAACGCGCCGAGATAGCCAACCAACTTCGCAACACACCGGGCAAACACCTTGTCATGGTGCGGTATGCCAAATTTCACAACATCCACTATGAGTGGGTCTATAACGGCGCGGAGATTGATTCGGCCCAGGTCTTGTGGGCGCGGGACATCGATTCGTCGCAAAACGAAAAGCTACTCGTCCATTTCAAGGATCGTCAAATCTGGCTTGTGGAGCCCGACGAACGAGACCGAGAAGCGAGGCAACTTAAGCCTTTTGCCCGCACTGTCACGCAATCCGTGCCTTGACCTCAGCCATGAACAGCCAATCGATGTCTGGAGCGGGCCTTCTTGCTTTGCGAGAAAACCCAGACGCTCTCGTCGGCGCGGAAAGTCAACGGGCGGTGCCGATGTGCGTTGCAATTTCGTTGAAGGCGCTCTTGGAGCTGGAGATGACTTCGTTGGCGCCGAGGCTCTCAAGGATTTCGGTGAATTCGTCGAGATAGCAGCGGACGACGATGGCGGCTTTCTTGTTGCGCTCGCGGGCGCGCTTGGTGACGAGGAGAGCGGTTTCGATATTGTTGGAGGTGATGACGACGAGATTGGCGCGTTCAATGCCCGCATCAACGAGTGTGCTTTCCTGCTTGGCGTCGTCCACGACGACAGGCTCACCGGCGCGAACCAGGTCGTCGACCGCCGCGGGATCTTTGTCGATCAGCACGTAAGCGCGAGCGCTTTGCCGGAGGTGCGCGACGAGGCGCGCGCCCAGATGGCTGTGGCCGACGACAATCACGTGATCTTTCATTTCGCTGGCAAGCATGCGGCATCCTTCCTGCGGATTGTAGCGCTGCAGCGCTTGAAGAATGAAAATGGAAATGACGATTCCGAACAAAACGCATTGGCCCCAGAACGCATAAAGAACCCACAGCGATCCCGGCTGCACGCGAAGATAGAGGGCGTTCAAAAGCGCATCGCGAAGAGAAAGCCTTTCGAAACTGTAAAAGATGATAGTTCCGAGAGCGAACCAGAGCGCGAGCAGCGCAAAACCCCAGCGGCTTTGACGGAGAAAGATCGAGAGTCGTATCCAAAAGAAGCGGCGCATGGCCAGCTACCTCTGCTTCACGGGAGCATGGTACACGAAGCTGTACAAGTTTTTGTTTTTGGAAGAAGGTCCAAAGTCTGTGAATGGTAGGCCCGTGGGGACTCGAACCCCAGACCTCTACCGTGTCAAGGTAGCGCTCTAACCAACTGAGCTACGGGCCTAGAATCCATAAAGTTTAGCACGAGTGGCGCGCGAAAACGGAGCAGCGCTTGCACAACTCGGCGGCGCTTGCAGTAGAATGCGCCAGACAAGCGCGGAATCTGGAACATGAGAGTTCCCACACAGTGATTGTGAAAATCGATGGCGCTTTGAAGAAGAAATGTCCGCGGACGGCGCTGGGCTGCGTGACCGCGCACGTGGAGGCGGGCACGTCACCTGCCGCGCTGACGGCAGAGCTGAAAACGCGAGAGTCGGAAATTCAGAAATTGCCGTTTCCGCGCGGCGTGCTGGCGTCGCCGCAAGTGGAAGCGACGCGCGCAGCCTACAAAGCGCTGGGAAAAGATCCGGCGCGCTACCGCGGTTCCGCGGAAGCGTTGCTTCGGCGGGTAGTTGGCGGTAAGGGTTTGCCGGAAATCAACGCAGTGGTGGATGTGATCAATCTTGTTTCGGTGGAGAGCCGATTGCCGGTGGGATTGTATGACCTGGGACACATTGTGGGAGAAATCGTTTTTCGCGCGGGAAAATCTGGAGAAACTTACAGAGGCATCGGCAAGTACGATTTGAATCTGGAAGGATTGCCGCTTTTCGCCGATACCGTCGGGCCGCACGGCAGCGCGACGAGCGATTCCGAGCGCACGATGGTGACGGCGGTCACGAAAGAAGTTCTTGCGGTGATTGTTTCTTTCGGCGGCGCTGAAAATCTGGAACGTTGGACGCAGAGACTCGGAGCACTGCTGCAGCAGTACGCCGCGGGAAACGAAATCACGACGAATATCGTGGTTTAACGTTGATTCTCTAGAACTGATTTGGCTATAAAGCTGAATCCGCCCACACCTCAGAAATCGCTTGCCGAACTCGCAGGTTCCGACTACCTTCCCGAACGGCGATGCCAAGCGTTTATCAACTGAAGCCGGCGTTTCAGGGCTTGTTGCGGCCGATCGTGAATTGGCTGGGGCGAATCGGCGTGACCGCGAATCAAGTGACGATTGCGGCGCTGCTGCTTTCGCTCAGCACCGGCCACGTGATCGCGCGGGCGCATGGTGGACCATCGTTATTGCTGCTGCCCGTCGTTCTGTTCGTGCGCATGGCGCTCAACGCGATGGATGGAATGCTGGCGCGCGAGCACAACCAGAAGAGCGCGCTGGGCGCGATATTGAATGAACTCGGCGACGTGGTCGCGGACGTGGGGTTGTATCTCCCATTGGCCGTTGTGCCGGGATTCGAACCGTGGCTGGTGGTTGGCGCCGTGATTCTCTCGATTCTGACGGAGATGACCGGCGTAATTGGCGTGCAGATCGGCGCTTCGCGGCGTTACGACGGCCCATTGGGAAAAAGTGATCGCGCATTTCTTTTTGGATCGGTAGGACTCCTGCTGGGACTTCGGGTGCCGATCGATCGGGCGATTCCTTATCTGCTTTTTGCGATGATCCTCCTGAGTGTCCTCACCATTTTGAATCGCGCGCGGCACGCCCTGCTGGAGCTGAAGAACACCGCGGCGAAGAAATGAGCGGCCGCGTGCATCCATTGGCCGGAATCATCGCGGCGTTCGCGCGGGCGGTCAGCGGCGTGCAGGTGCGCTGGTCCGATGGTTTTTCCGAAACAGCGCAGCAGCGAATCTATTTTGCGAATCACACGAGCCATCTAGATTTTGTAGTGCTGTGGTCGGCGCTGCCTGCCGACGTGCGCGCCCGGACGCGGCCGGTGGCGGCAAAGGATTATTGGGAGAGCGGCGTGAAAGCATATCTGGCGCAAAACGTTTTTCGCGCGGTACTGGTGCAGCGCGGCGCGGCGGCGCAAGCGGAGAGTGAAGAGGAAGCGCGAGCTGCGGGCCGCGCCACCATCGAGCAACTCGCAGAAGCGCTGGGCGAAACGGATTCATTAATTCTATTTCCTGAAGGGACGCGAGGAACGGGAGAATCCGTCGCTCCGTTCCGAAGCGGACTCTTCCATCTTGCGAAACGCAGGCCAGATGCCGAGCTGGTGCCCGTGTATTTGGAAAACCTGAACCGGATTTTGCCAAAGGGGGAATTCCTGCCGGTGCCGTTGATCAGCGTGTTGACGTTTGGGGCGCCGATGCTCGTGGAAGAGAGCGAAAGCAAAGAAGCGTTTCTGGAGCGGGCGCGCGCGGCGGTTTGCGGATTGCGACGCGGAGAGAATGCGCAATGAGCGATCCTCTCGAATCGACCGAGCACGCATTCCTCGAACTTGAAGGTAGCTCCGGGAACGCACAACTCATGTGCCTCTTTGGCGGCGTGCTGGGCATTCTGGTTTTGGCGAGCGTGATCGGAGTTGTGCTCAAGCGCAACGCAAAGAATGATGCGGCACGCGCGACAATTGAAAATCTGAATGCGAGGACGCGCGCTTGGTGGAAGATGTGCGCGATCTTCGCGCTGACGCTGCTGATCGGGCGGGTCGGGTCGCTGGTTTTGTTTGGGCTGCTCTCGCTGCTGGCGCTGCGCGAGTACATCACGCTGGTGCCGACGCGACGCGGGGATCACCGGACGCTGCTGTGGAGCTTTTTCATCATCACGCCGCTGCAGTACTACTTGATCGGAATCGCCTGGTATGGATTTTTCGCGATCATGATTCCGGTGTTCGCGTTTGTGTTCGTACCGACGCGGATCGCCATGTCCGGCGACACGGAGCATTTTCTGGAGCGCGCGGCGAAGATCCAATTCGGGTTGATGATTTGCGCGTTTTGCCTGAGCCATGCGCCGGCGCTGCTGATTCTCGAGATTCCCGGGTTCGCGGGCCGCAACGCACAGCTGCTGCTCTACCTTGTTCTGGTGGACCAGATGAGCGACGTCCTGCAATACGTCTGGGGAAAGCTCGCGGGAAAACACAAGATCGCGCCAAGCGTCAGCCCAAACAAAACGTGGGAGGGATTCCTCGGGGGCGTGGCGACAGCGACGTTGCTGGGCGCGGCGCTGTGGTGGGCGACGCCGTTCGCGCCGCTGCAGGCCGCCGGAATGTCGCTCGTGATTACGCTGCTCGGTTTCGCGGGCGGATTGGTAATGAGCGCAATCAAGCGCGACGCCGGCGTTAAAGATTTCGGCGCAGTGATCGAGGGTCATGGCGGCATCCTGGACCGGATTGACTCGCTGTGCTTCGCCGCGCCGATTTTCTTTCACCTGGTGCGGTATTTCTTTACGCCGTGAGGTCGGTGGGTTAACGACTCCGCGAAACGCCGGCGGAAGCAGCCCCCATACACCCCCCATCCGATGCATGAATGTCAAAACAAAGGGGATAGAAAATGGGCAATTCGTAAGTGAATGAAAAGAAAGAGCGAGGACGATCGTTGTGCAAAGGGGAGACTGAGTTCCAGAATGGGAATTGCACGTTGGAACGTTGAAGTCAGCAGGGAGTTGGTTAACCATAATACCCCCCACCCCCCTGTTTTTTGTAAGTGTTGCATCTAAAGGGCTTAGCTCTGCCGTAAGTCTTTTGTTTGCAACACTTGCGGGGAAATCGATAAATGTTGCAGCTAAAGGAGTTGCGGGAGTGGATTGTTGGCGGGTGGAAGGATTCTGAAGAAGTTAGAAGGACTACCTGGCGGGCGAGCATGGTTCGCGGGGCACCCTCCTTTCCGACAGGGCCGAATCTACGATCGCCAGAGCCGCGACGGGCAGGCGGAGTAATCGTGCCGCCTTAATGACCAAATTATAGCACATTGGTACCGTATGTCAATGATTACTTGTAAGTGGTTTGGATGCTGTGGGATAGCCCTTCGAGGCTCAGGGTAAACAGGGAGTCTGTTTGAGTTGGCATCCGCTGAGTCATCGAAATTCAGGCACTGGGTAATGCCTCGCTCAAATTTCTCTTGACTCAAGACTCGTCATATCCTATTGTGCTCTAGGCCTAGAGTAACATACCCTATGTTGGAACAAAGGTGAGAGGAACTCCCCGTTGATGAAAACCCGCGAACAGCGAGACCTATTTCCCGGTGCGTTGGAGATGATGATTCTCAAAACACTGAAGCGGCAGCCATTGCATGGCTATGCCCTCGTCCAGCAGATCAAGCGAACCTCAAACGACTTGCTACAGATCGAAGAAGGGTCACTCTACCCAGCACTCCAGCGGCTCCTCAAGGAAGAGTTGGTGAAAGCCGAGTGGGGCATTTCCTCTACAAACCGTCGCGTGCGTACTTACAAGCTGACGGCAAAGGGAGCGAAGCATCTGGAGAATGAGGTATCGCGATTTGAAAAGATGCTCGAAGGGATTACACGGGTCTTAGCGCCGGGTGAATCATGATGTGGCTAAAACAACTGTTTTCGCGACGCCGCCTCTATGGCGATCTCTCCGAAGAGATTCAGGAGCACCTCGAAGAAAAGATCGAGGAGTTGGTCGCGGGAGGTATGTCGAGGAAGGAAGCCACGTACGCGGCGCGGCGCGAGTTTGGGAATGTAACGTTGACGGAGGAAGACAGCCGCACAGTCTGGCAGTGGCCATCCATAGAAGATTTTTTCATGGATGTCCGATTCGGTGCGCGCATGCTCCGCAAGAACCCGGGCTTCGCGGCCGTGACCATTGTGACGCTGGCGATTGGAATCGCGGCCAATACGACCATCTTTAGTGCGGTGAACGGCTGCATGTTGCGACGCCCGCGCATCAAGGATCCCGCCAGGGTGGTCGTAATCGTAACCGCCGACCCAGCCAAGGAAGGATGGGGATGGGACCGCCAACCTGTTTCGGCCTTTGATTTCGTGGCTTGGCGGGAGCAGAGCCGATCCTTTGAGGCTATGGTGGCGGGCGAGCAGCAGGAATTTGTGCTGAGCGGAGAAGGCCAGCCGGAAAGGGTTCTAGGGTTGCGGGTGTCCGCGGACTACTTCCATTCTCTGGGCGTCGAGGTTGCTCTGGGGCGGACCTTCCTGGCGGATGAGGACCAGTCTGGTCGCAACCGAGTAGTCATTCTGAGCGACGGATTGTGGCAACGTCGGTTCGGCTCCAACCCCAAGGTGATGGGGGAGGTCGTGCGCCTGAATGGCGAAGGCTATACGGTGATCGGCGTCATGTCCAGCAACTACCGGATTGGGGTATACGGCGGCCCCGAATTATGGGCGCCACTCGTCTTCCCCCCGGAAAGCTTTCTCCCTGCATCTCGCGGGAACCGCAGCCTGGAAGTCATGGCTCGGCTGAAATCCGGGGCAAGTGTTGAGACGGCAAGGGCTGAGATGGTGACTCTCGCCCAACGCTCCGAGCAAGCCCACCCCGGCACGAGCAAGGGTTGGAGCGCCTCAGCAATGTCGATCCAGCACTACATTGCCGATGAGTTTGGGGTTGGCATGAGGCTGCAGATGGGAGTGGCCCTCTTTGTCCTGCTCATTGCTTGCGTGAACATTGCGAGTCTCCAGCTTGCGCGCGGCGCAGAGCGCCAAACAGAGTTCGCCGTGCGGACGGCTCTGGGCGCGGGCCGTTTCCGCCTGGTCCGCCAATCGCTCGTTGAAAGTCTTCTCATTGCTCTTGCAGGGGGCGGACTAGGCCTGCTGCTTGCTTCGTGGGGCGTGGACTTGCTCCGTAGGGGTCTCAGCTTGACCGCCG
>Ga0209160_1003405_pt1 | contig 12951 bp, 9 predicted proteins | sample GraSoiAngelo_153_FD_186167 | JGI IMG/M metagenome (GOLD analysis project Ga0209160, IMG submission 186167) | Grasslands soil microbial communities from the Angelo Coastal Reserve, California, USA - 14_1009_12_40cm (SPAdes) (version 2) | ecosystem: Environmental > Terrestrial > Soil > Grasslands ...
GCCGAAGTCCCCCGCGGAGTCGAGCGCGAGCGCCACGAGCGCGGCCCCGGCGCGCTCGGCCGACCAGGTGATGGCGTCCCTGAATCGGGCGATGACCTGGTATCGGCAGGCACGAATCGTGATGCGCGCCGTCGAGGGCAGTGGCGTATTCGGTCCCGCCGATGAGCAGACCGCGCTGCGTCTGCTCGGGAGAGCCTTCGACGTGGCTCACGCCGAGGCCGCGCTGCTCGGCCGCGACAGCGCCACCGCGTCGGGCGCCGGCGGCCGTCGAGCCGAGGAGCAAAAGAAGATCGAGGCGGCCGTTCGCCAGGACGAGCGGGACGTCGAGCGCCTGCGGGCGCGCCTTCGCGACGAGCCCGAGAAGCGATCGGCCCTGGAACGGCAACTTGCGGCCGCGCAGAACCGGCTCGATCTCGAGCGGGCCCGCCTCGAGTTCTTCGCCCAGGTCCGCGAGCTCGCCTCCTCCCGCTCGGACACCGACGACGATCTCGAGCATCAGATCGACGCGCTCCGGGAAGCGGTGCCCGAGCTCCGCTCATCGAATGCGGCGCAGTCCGTGGCGGCGGCGCCGACGGGCCCTACGTCTGGCACCTGGGCGATGATCCAGCGCCTGCTCGCGTTGCAGCGAAGCCGGAGCCGTCTCGAAGACCTCGAGGCGGCGACCAACGAGCTCGTGCGTCGCCTGGATGAAGAGGTCAAGGCGGCCCGGGCCGGTCTCCGGCCGATCCTCACCCGGCTGGAAGCGCTGGCGAAGGATCCCACCGATTCGGGGAAGTCGCTGACGGAGAGTCAGCGCGAATTTCGCAACCTGCTCGAGCGACGGAAGCTTCTCGTGGCGATGGTGCTGCCACTGCGCGAAGAAGCCGCGCTCGCTCGGCGGTACGCGAGCGATCTCAAGGGCTGGAACGAGGTGGTCGATCGCGAGTCGTGGCAAGCCCTGCAGGGATTGGCCCTCGATCTTCTCGGGGTCGTCGTGGCGCTCGCCGTCATCCTCGTCGGCGGCGTGCTGTGGCGGGTGGCGACGCTCCGCTACGTGAGCGACGGCGCGCGCCGACGCTTGCTCTTGACCACCCGGAGCGTCGTCGTGACCCTGGCCGTCGGACTCGTGCTGATCTTCCACTTCACCAGCGAGATGGCGGCCCTCGTGACCGCGCTCGGCTTCGCCGCGGCCGGCATCGCCTTCGCGCTTCAGAACGTGATCCTCGCGGTGGCCGGTTACTTCACGATGGTCGCGCCCAATGGGATCCGCGTCGGAGACCGAGTGAGCCTCCAGGGCCCATTCGGGTACGTGCACGGCGAGGTCGCCGAGATCGGGTTCGTGCGGATCAAGCTCCGCGAACTGTCCGGGGAGCCGCTCAAACCCACGGGGCGAGTCGTCGTCTTCCCCAACTCGGTCGTCTTCACCGGGAGCTTCTTCAAGGATCCGTCGGAAGCCCCGGCAAGCTGACGAGCGTCCCCTACGGCTTCGGCGTCTCGGACGATCGCTGCAGATCGAGCATCGGTGATGCCGGGAGGTCGTCGAGCGTCTCGAGCCGCGTGAGTCTCCCCATGTGAGCGATGATCTTGGCGATCTGCCTCGACGCGTCGACGACCTGGGCGAGCCGTCCCTGCTGCTCCGGCGTGAGATCCCGGCGCAGGAGCTCGAGCCGGCCGACGATGACGGACAGCGGATTGTTGATCTCGTGCGCGGCCGCGTTGGCGAGCTGCGCGACGGCGCGCAAGGTCTCGGCTCGGCGCTCGGCTTCTTCGGCGCGGCGTTGGTCGGTGATGTCCTCGATCGTGCCTTCCAAGTACTCGTGATCACCGTCGCGCAGCGCGCGAGCATTCATCCTGGCCCACACGGTGCCGCCGTCGTTTGTCCGGAGCTCCACGTGAAAATCGCGGGTGATTCCGGCGGCATCCCGCGCGCGATGGGCCCGTTCGCGGTCTTCGGGGTTGACGTACAGCAAGGTGGCGTTGCTGCCGAGCAAGGCTTCGCGGCTCTTGAATCTCAGCATCTCGACCATCGCTGGGTTGGCGTCGAGGATCTGGCCGCTCGGCGTGGTCCGGAAGATGCCGACCGGGATGTGCTCGACCAGGCTGTGGTAGCGTTCCTCGGCGGCGAGCGCCTCGGCGCGCTGGCGCTCGGTCTCGGCGCGGAGCCAGGCCGCGCGGAGCAGCAGGGCCAACTGCTGTCCGACCGCTTCCAGCATCGACACCCTGGCAAGATCGACGCGCTCCGCTCGCTCCCACCACACCAGGTAGAGCGCGCCGGCCACCTCGGCGTCGACGTGGAACGGCACGATCACTGCCGAGCGATGGGGAAATCGGTGGAACAGCTCGAAGGCGAACCGTGGGTCGTTCTGGACGTCGTCGCTCGCCGTGACACTGGCCCCGGCGAACACGCTCTGGCGGAAGCCTTGCTCGTCGATCGGCAAGACCGCGGACGTCAGGATCTCGAGCGCGTGCTTGGGCACCCGGTAGCCGGCGACCGGGACGAACACGCGCCGCTCCCGGTCGACTCGGTACGCCGCGCCGGTCTCGGCCCCGACGAAGCGCACGACTTCGCGGACGACGAGGCGCAGCGCTTCCGTGAGGTCGGCCTCGGTCGTCAGGATGTGGGCGATTGTAATGAGGAGGTCGGCACCCATTCACTCTTTACGATACGGCAGCCCGATCGTCGGACCGACACAGATTTCCGCCGATTTGGGGCCGCTTGGCCCAAAGCGGCGCGATCCCGACGGAAATCGGCGGAAAATCTGCGTAAGTGCCGATCGCCGGCCAATCCGGAACGCTACGACCCCAAACGGACCTTGATCGGTTCGTATGGGCCGGCGTTGGCGCCCTGACGCGGGACTTCGACTATCATGGCGACGGCGGAACCTTTTGCAACGGCTCTTGCCGGAGAGGAACGAGATGGCTGAGCTACCGAAGCGGGCACTCGGACGAACTGGACTCCAGGTCACCATGCTGGGCTACGGCGCGATGGAGCTGCGTGGAGCACCGCGCGGCCGCGACGTGACGGACGAGCAGGCGGAGGCCATTCTCCACGCCGTGCTGGATGCCGGCATCAATTACATCGACACGTCGATCGACTACGGGATGAGCGAAGAGCGCATCGGCCGTTACATCGGCGACCGGCGCGCCGAGTACTATCTCGCGAGCAAGTGCGGCTGCCTGGTCGGGGCCCCACCGGCGCCGCGCGGCCAGACGAGCCCGCATGTCTTCACGCGCGACAACATCCTGGCCGGCGTCGAGCAGAGCCTCGCTCGTATGAAGACCGACTATCTCGACGTCCTCCAGTTCCACATCTCACCGTCGCGGAAGACCCTGGAGGAGCATGGCGCGCTGGAGGCCGTGCTCGGGCTGAAACGAGCGGGGACCGTTCGCTTCATCGGAATGTCCGGCACCTTGCCCAACCTCCCCGACCAGATCGCGATGGGCGTGTTCGACGTGTTTCAGATCCCCTACTCCGCGGTCGAGCGGGAGCACGAGGCTCTGATCACCGCGGCCGCGAAGGCTGGGGCGGGCATCGTCGTTCGGGGCGGCGCCGCCAAGGGGGCGCCCACGGAGGGCAAGCACGACGGAGTGCAGTGGGCACGGTGGCAGAAGGTGCGGCTCGACGATCTGCTGGGCGGTATGACGGCGATGGAATTCATCCTGCGCTTCACCTTCACCCACCCGAGCCTTCACACGAACATCGTCGGGACGATCAATCCGGCCCATCTTCGGCACAACGTCGATGTGGCGCGGCAAGGCCCGTTGCCGGCGGATGTGTACGCCGAGGCCAAGCGCCGTCTCGACGCCGCGGGCTCGGCCCCACGAGCCGTCTAGTCGGAACCGAACGTGCCAACGGCTGGCTCTCCTACCGAGCTCGTGTTCTCGTACGGCACCCTGCAGCTCGAGGCGGTCCAGCTCGCGACGTTCGGCCGGAAGCTCGTCGGCACCGCGGACGTGCTTCCGGGGTTCGCGCAGTCGATGATGAAGATCGAAGATCCCCAAGTGGTCGCGACGAGCGGGAAGACTCATCATCCGATCGTGGCCTTCACGGGACGCGACTCCGACGGCGTCGCCGGAACGGTGTTCCGAATTACCGCGGAGGAGCTCCAGCACGCGGACCAGTACGAGGTCGCGGCGTACAAGCGGATCGCCGTGACGCTTGGGTCTGGTGTCCGCGCGTGGGTCTACGTCGACGCTCGTTACGCTCCCTCGAGCTGATGCCTCACGCGTTCAGCTCGGCCGGCGGAACCTCGCAGACCAGGTCTTCGCCGACCGGATGGCCCGACAGGTCCTTGATCGAAGGCGACACGCCGCAGAGCGGGCAGTTGGGGTCGCGTCGCAGACGCACCTCGCGAAAACGCATGCCGAGGGCGTCGTACGTGAGCAGGCGCCCGATCAACGGCTCACCGAGACCGATGAGCAGCTTGACCGCCTCGGTGGCCTGGATCACGCCCACGATTCCGGGCAGCACGCCGAGCACACCGGCCTCGGCGCACGACGGCACCAGACCGGCGGGCGGCGGCGTCGGATAGAGGCACCGGTAGCACGGCCCCTGGTTCGGCGCGAACACCGAGGCCATGCCCTCGAACTGGAAGATCGAGCCGTGCACGTGCGGCTTGCCGGCCAGGAAGCACGCGTCGTTGACCAGGTAGCGGGTGGAGAAGTTATCGGAGCCGTCGATGACGACGTCGTAGTCGGCGATGACGTCCATCGCGTTGTCGACGTCGAGGCGCGTCGGCAGCGCGATCACGTTGACGTCGGGATTGAGCGCCTTGAGCGTGCGCGCGCCCGATTCGACCTTCGGCTTGCCGACATCCGCGGTGGTGTGGAGCACCTGCCGCTGGAGATTCGTGATGTCGACCACGTCGGCGTCCATCAGGCCGATCGTGCCGACGCCCGCGGCGGCCAGATAGAGCGCCGTCGGCGACCCCAGCCCGCCGGCGCCGATGAGCAGCACTTTGGACCGCAAGAGCTTGCGCTGTCCCTTCTCGCCCACCTGGCTCAGCAGGAAATGCCGGCTGTAGCGCTGGATCTGATCGGTCCCCAGCGGCAGGTCCTTCACCACGGGAAGCCCGGACTGGACCCACTTCTGATATCCGCCCTGGAGATTCACGACGTTGCCGTAGCCCAGATCCTTGAGCGCCTTGGCGGCGAGCATCGAGCGCAGCCCGGTCTGACAGTAGAGAACGATCGGTGTCGCCGAGTCGCCGACCACGCTGCCCACGCGAAATTCAAGAAAGCCGCGGCTCACGTTCGTGGCCGGCTCGATGTAGCCATCGCGGTATTCGTCGGGGTCACGCACGTCGATGAGCACGGTCTGCGCCCCAGAGGCCAGACGTCGCTGCACGTCGAGAGGCCCCTCTTCCGGCACTACCGCCCGGGCCTCGGCCAGGATCGTCTTGAGCGTCGTCGCCATCGTGTCCTTCTCCTCAGCCTCGCTTCAGTCCCAGAGCCGCCGGGGCCGCTCGAGGCAGCACGGCCCTGCTAGGTTAGATGCAGGTTCACCCCGCCGGGGTGCCGGCGACGCGGGCCGAGCCGATGAAGGTGGGTTGAAGAAGGCTACGAGGCGGAGGGCGTCAGGCGCCTAGTTCCCGTACTGCGTCGCGAGATACTCCACGATGGTCTTCGCGTCCTGGTCGTTGACGGGCGCGCCGAACACCTTGATCATCTTGGTGACGACGCCGTCCCATTGCTTGGCGTTGCCGCGCGGCTGCATGACGATGTAGTCGGTCGAGTGGCAGGCTATGCACTGCTGCCGCGTCACCTCGACGCCCGCACCGGGCTTGAGCGTGGCGTAGGTGTGATCGGGCGGCATCGGGATCATCTTGTCGGCCGCGGCAATCGCCGACGTGGCGAGGGTGAGGAGCAGGAGACCGAGCCACGGCATGTGTCGCATCGCGGCCTTCTATCCGACCTGCAGATCGAGATGCTCGATCACGTTGCGGAGGTAGCCCGCGGGATTCCAGAGGGCTTCGCGGCCCTGTGACTCGCCGATTCGATTGAACGCGCGCACCAGCACGCGCGCCGGGCCGGGCCGGCTCGGCGTCCACGTCGTGCTCCATTCGCGAAACGAGTAGCGACCGAGGTCGGCGCCCAGATCCGCGCGGCGCCACACCGCGCCGCCGTCCGTGGAGACCTGCACCTCCTGGATGCCGTACCCGCCGTCGAACGCGATGCCCTTGAGCGTGACGGGACGGCCGGCGGGCACGCGCGTGCCCGGACCCGGCGAGGCGACGAACGAACGGACCGTCATGCGACTGATCGGCACGGTGCGCGCCGGCGCGGTGCCGGGCGCAACGCAGCCGCACGCGGTGTCGGGGATGCGGTAGCCCGGTCTCATCCAGAACTTCTCGAACACGTTGTCGATGACCTCGATCTCGGACAAATTCTTGACCCAGTAGGTCGCGTACCAGCCGGGCACGATGAGACGCGCCGGATAGCCGTTGAGCATCGGCAACGGCGCGCCGTTCATCTGATAGGCGACGAGGATGTCCTGATCGTCCATGATCCGCGCGATGTCGAGGCTCTTGACGAAGTCGGGCACCGACGGAAACGCCGGCTTGTCCAGGCCGTCGAACGTGGCCTGCACCGCCCCCTGACGCACGCCGGCGGCGGTGAGGATGTCCTTGAGGCGCGCGCCGACCCACTCGGCATTACCCATCGCTCCGTCGCCCCACTGACCCCCCAGCACCCGCGGCGAGAAGCGCCCGCGGCTGTTGCCCGAGCACTGGTTGACCGCGGTCACCGCGGCGCGTGGAAACTTCGTCTTGAGATCGTCGAGCGAGAGCTCGAGCGACCGATCCACGCGTCCGGTCACGCGGAGCCGCCACGTGGCCAGATCGACCTCGAGTGGGATCGGGAACACGTGGTAGCGCACGAAGAACGCCTCGTTCGGCGTGATCGCGCGATCGAAATACTTCATGGGTGTCTCGAGCTGCGGCGGCCGCGAGGTCAAGAGGATGAGATCGGTTTTCTCGGGATAACGGACCAGCGGCCGGCCGGCGAGCACGGGATCGTCCTGGGCGAGTGCTGAGGTGCCGGGCCCGACGACACCGCCGGCCGCCAGCAGCGCGCCGAATCGCGCGATGGTTTTCACCGCGTCCCGACGGGAGAGATCGCTCATGACCGCCACGTCAGTTCATAGGCGCGCCTCGGCGGGGCCCCAGCCCCGCGACGGCCTGCGGCGCGCACGTCAGTGCTCCACGTAGAAGAGCAGGATCAGCCCCATCGCGCCGATGAGCCCGGGCCAGCCCCAGCGGATCAGCGCCTCGCCGCCGACCGTGCGCCGCGCCCCGAAAATCAAGGCACCGGCGGCGATCGCCGTCACGCCCATCGCCGCGTGCTGCAGATAGATCGCGTCCACGTGAAAGCGGCCGTCGTGGAAGTGGACGAAGAGCGAGGCGCCGGCGAGCATCGCCAGGGTCGGGACCACCGCGTACCAGTAGGAGCGCGCCAGGATGCCGGCGCTGCGCAGCAGCCCGATGACGCCGTACGTGAGCGGGACCAGCGCCAGGAGCTTGTGCTGCAGGACGAGCGGATCGGTGAAGATCTCCATGAACGTCCCCGGCCCCCACGGCCACGACTCGGGATCAGACGTGGGAATCAGGTAGAGCCCGAAGACGACGAAGACGATCGACGAGCCCGCCGACCAGGGAAAGCGTCGCGGCCGCCACGACTCCCACACGGTGAGCGCGGCAACGAGGAGCAGCACGCCGCCGGCGACGCGATGGGTGACCTGCGAATACGCCAGCTCCGTCTCGCTGCGCGGGTGGGGATGGCCCGGCGGACGCGGCGTTCCGCCGTAGGGCGCGAGCGCGGGGTTCTCCTCGGAGAACAGGCCGTCGGGGCTCGGGATCCACGCCCAGACGTGAGCGACGGCGAATGCCGGATGCCACAGCACGAACGGCTCGTTGCTCTCGGGGTGGCGCGACGGGCAGTCGGCGGCCCGCGGCGCGGGCGCCTCCTTGTAGTCTCGATAATGGCAGGAGGCTTCGTGCCGGTGCCACTCGGCGCCGGGCAGCGGATTCGGCCTCGGCGGAGACGGCAACGCGTATTCGACACCCGCCAGCTGCCACACACCGTCGCGCTCCACATAGAGCAGCATCGGCGGCCGCGCGAGGTCGAGGGTGCTGGAGGCGATGCCCGCGGCCGTGAGCACCGGCGCGTTGAAGTTCATGAAGTGATAGCCGTGGCGCGCCTCCATCCCGCTCACCTGCACGAAGCCGTCGGCCCGGGCGCGCGCGATGTCCTGGTATGGCTCGGTAGCGCGGCGAACCTCGGCCACGATCTCATCGGCCGAGCGTGGATGGTCGGCCCAGGCCGGCATGGCGCTCAACACCAGGCCGGCGAGCGCGATGTGCAGGCCGAGGCGCATGGCCGCAGCATACACGAGGCGCGTGTCAACGAACGTGTCCGTTCCTTCGTCTATTGGGGCGATGTTCACGATCGGCCCGGCGCTCACCTATACGCCGGACCTGTTCGGGCATACTCGCCGGCTCGTGGAGCAGCAGAGCGCGCAGGCGGAGAACCAGGCGCGCCAGCTCGCGGCGGCGTACTTGACCCTGACGGCGGACACGGTGACGCAGGCGGTCACGATCGCCTCGACGTCGGCGCAGATCAAGGCAGTGAACGACGTCATCGCCGCCGACGAGCACAACCTGGAGCTGGTGCGCATCGCCTTCACGGCCGGCAGTGTCGCGCGCACCGACGTCCTGAGCGCCGAGAGCCAGCTGGCCGGCGACCGGACGTTGCTGCCGCCGCTCCTGCAGCAGCTGAGCGTCGCGCGACACGCGTTGTCCGTGCTCGTCGGCAAGACACCCGCCGAATGGTCGCCGCCAGACTTCGAGCTCGAGACGCTGACGTTACCGGACGAGCTGCCGGTGACGGTGCCCTCGGAGCTGGTGCGCCGAAGGCCCGACATCCTGGCCGCCGAGGCCCAGCTGCACGCGGCGAGTGCCGCGATCGGCGTCGCGACCGCTCAGCTCTATCCGAGCGTCACGATCTCGCCGTCGTGGGTTCTGCAGGCGGTCGGAGGTCCCGTGGCCGCTCCCAGCATCCTCAGCATCGCGGGCGACATCGTGGCGCCGATCTTCCACGGCGGTGCCTTGAAGGCGCAGCAACGAGCGGCCCGCGACGCATACGAAAGCGAGCTCGGCGTATACCACCAGACGTTGCTGGTCGCGTTCGGTCAGGTCGCCGACATTCTGCGCGCGCTCCAGCACGACGCCGAGCTGCTCGGGAGCGAGACCGCCGCCGTCACGGCATCGAAGGCGTCGCTCGAGCTCGCTCAGGACGCGTACGCGGCGGGGCGCGGGAGCCTGGTGCAGGTGCTGGACGCGCAGCGGCTTTACGCGCAGGCGCTGGTGGGCTACGCGCGCGCCAAGGGGCAACGGTACCTGGACACCGTCCTCTTGTTCGAGGCGATGGGCGGCGATTCGCGGGCGTGGGTCGAGGCCCGTGACCGCGCCCGACCCTAGACGACGGCTTGCCGAGCGCAGCGCCGTGACGATGCGCATCGGCGTCGGATTCCGCGGTATGCTGGCGCGAAGCGGCAACGGCTGGGAGGACTGGGGGGCCGGCGTGCGGGGAGAAAGCGAAGAAATTCCGGAAGGTGGAGCGCAGCCGAGTCGCGGGCGCGCTCGTATTCTCGTCATCGTCGTCGGGCTCGGATGCCTCCTCATCGCCGGGGCGTGGATCGCTTACGGTCGTCAGGCCAAGACTCAGCAGCAGGCGAAAGCCACCGGGAGCGGTCCCGGCGGACAGCCGGCGCGACCGGTTCCGGTGGTCGTCGCGCCCGTCCGCACGGGCGACCTGAGCGTCTATCTCACCGCGCTCGGCTCGGTCACGCCGCTCAACACGGTCACGGTGAAGAGCCGCGTCGACGGCCAGCTGATGAAGACGCACTTCACCGAGGGCCAGGTCGTTCACGCCGGCGACTTGCTGGCCGAGATCGACCCTCGCCCGTTCCAGGCACAGCTCATGCAGGCCGAAGGCCAGCTCGCGCGCGATCAGGCCAACCTCGCGAACGCGCGGCTCGACCTCGAGCGCTATCGGCGGCTGGCGCAGCAGGAAATGATCGCGCGGCAGCAGCTCGACACGCAGGAGATGATGGTCAGCCAGGCCGAAGCGTCCATCAAGATGAACACGGGGCAGATCGACGCGATCAAGCTCCAGCTCACGTATTGCCGGATCACCTCGCCGATCACAGGCAGCGTCGGCCTGCGGCTGGTCGACCCGGGCAACGTCGTCAAGGCGTCGGACACGGGCGGCCTCGTCGTGATCACCCAGCTCGAGCCGATCGCGCTCGTGTTCAGCGTGCCCGAGGACAGCCTGCAGCCGATCCTGCGGCGCTTCCGCACGGGTGGCAAGGTTCCGGTCGACGCGTTCGATCGTGAAGGCCGCACGAAGATCGCGACGGGCACCCTGGTGGCGATCGACAACCAGATCGATCCGGCTACCGGCACCGTGCGCCTGAAGGCCTCGTTCGGCAACACCGACGGGGTGCTCTACCCGAACCAGTTCGTGAACGCCCGGGTGCTCATCGATGTGCTGCACGACGCGATGCTGGCGCCCGCCGAGGCGATCCAGCGCGGCCCGCAGGGCGCGTACGTCTACGTGGTCAAGCCGGACAAGGTCGTGCAGATGCGCCGGGTGCAGCTCGGGCCGACCGAGGGCGCGGTGGTCTCGGTCCGCACCGGGGTGGCGGACAGCGAGGCCCTCGTGGTGGACGGCGCGGAGAAGGTTCAGGACGGCGCGCGCGTCGAGCCGACCGTGCGCAAGGCAAGCCCTGCGGCCGCGCCGGCAACACCCGGCGCAGCCGGCACGCCGAGCGCGCCTCAGCGCGCCCCCCGGCCGGGAGCGTGAACCTCTCCCGTCAGTTCATCCTCCGGCCCGTGGCGACGGCGCTCCTGACGGCGGCGATCGTGCTGGCCGGCATCGTGGCGTATCGCCAGCTGCCGGTGGCGGCGCTCCCCCAAGTCGACTACCCGACGATCCAGACCGTCACGTTCTATCCGGGGGCAAGCCCTGACGTCATGGCGTCGGGAGTGACCGCGCCGCTCGAGCGGCAATTCGGTCAGCTGCCCGGCCTCAAGCAAATGACGTCGATCAGCTCGAGCGGCTCGTCGATCGTGACGTTGCAGTTCGACCTGGCCCTTTCGATCGATGTCGCCGAGCAGCAGGTGCAGGCGGCCATCAACGCGGCCGCGACGTTCCTGCCCCGCGACCTCCCGAACCCTCCCGTGTACAGCAAGGTCAATCCGGCCGACGCGCCGGTGCTGACGCTCGCCGTGACGTCGCGCTCGTTGCCGCTGACCGCCGTCGAGGACCTCGCCGATACGCGGCTCGTGCAGAAGATCGCGCAGCTGCCGGGTGTCGGCCTCGTCACCCTGTCGGGCGGTCAAAAACCGGCGGTGCGCATCCAGGTGAACCCGGCCCGGCTCGCGGCGAACGGCCTCACGATGGAGGACGTGCGGACCGCCGTCGCCGCCGCCAACGTGAACCAGGCCAAAGGGAGCCTCGACGGGCCGCTGCAGTCGTTCACGATCGCGGCCAACGACCAGATCCTCCAGAGCCATCAATACAAGGCGCTCGTGATCGCCTACCGCAACAACGCGCCGCTCCTGCTCTCGGACGTGGCCGAGGTGATCGACGGCGCCGAGAACGTTCGTCAGGCCGCGTGGATGGGCGATGAGCCGGCGATCATCGTCAACATCCAGCGGCAGCCCGGCGCCAACCTGATCGAGGTCGTCGACCGCGTAAAGCAGCTCTTGCCGCAGCTCCAGAGTGCCCTGCCCTCCGCGGTGCAGGTGACCGTGCTGACCGACCGCACCACGACCATCCGCGCCTCGGTGCACGACGTGCAATTCGAGCTGATGCTAGCCGTCGTCCTGGTCGTCCTCGTCATCTTCGTGTTCTTGAGGAGCGCCGCCGCGACGTTCATTCCGGGCATCACGGTGCCGGTGTCGATCGTGGGAACGTTCGCGGTGATGTACGGCCTGGGCTTCAGCCTCAACAACCTCTCGCTGATGGCGCTGACGATCTCGACCGGCTTCGTCGTGGACGACGCGGTCGTGATGATCGAGAACATCAGCCGCTACATCGAGGAGGGCGAGCCGCCGCTGCAGGCCGCCTTCGTCGGCTCGAGCCAGATCGGCTTCACGATCCTGTCGTTGACCGTGTCCTTGATCGCGGTGCTGATCCCGCTCCTCTTCATGGGTGACATCGTCGGCCGGCTGTTCCGCGAGTTCGCGCTGACCCTCTCGGCTGCCATCCTCGTGTCGGCGGTCGTCTCGCTGACCCTGACGCCGATGCTCTGCGCGAAGCTGCTCAAGCCGGTCGCCGACCGCCGCCCGGGCGCCTTCGCCCGCGCCGCGGAACGCCAGTTCGACAACCTGGTCGCCTTCTACGGCCGCACGCTCCGCTGGGTGCTCGGCCATCAGACGGCCACGCTCATCGTCGCCATCGGCACCCTGGCCCTGACGCTCATGCTCTACGTGTGGGTGCCGAAGGGCTTGTTTCCGATCCAGGACACGGGTGTCATCCTCGGCATCTCCGAGGCTCCGCAGAACATCTCGTTCGACGCGATGGCCGAGCGTCAGCGGGCGCTCGGCCGCGTGATCCTCCAAGACACGGCCGTCGCCAGCATCTCGTCGTTCATCGGCATCGACGGCACGAACACGACGTTGAATAGCGGTCGCATCCAGATCACCCTGAAACCGCTCGCCGAGCGCGGCGAAAGCGTCGGGGAGGTGATGAGCCGGCTGCGTCCGGCGCTGGCCAAGGTGGACGGGATCACGCTCTACCTGCAGCCGGTTCAGGACCTGACCGTCGAGAATCGCGTGAGCCGCACGCAGTTCCAGTACAGCCTCGAGGATCCCGACGAAGACGAGCTGCGCGCGTGGGCGCCGAAGTTCGTGGCGCGCCTGCGCGAGCTGCCCGAGCTTCACGACGTCGCCACGGACCAGCTCGATC
>Ga0209160_1003406_pt1 | contig 12947 bp, 8 predicted proteins | sample GraSoiAngelo_153_FD_186167 | JGI IMG/M metagenome (GOLD analysis project Ga0209160, IMG submission 186167) | Grasslands soil microbial communities from the Angelo Coastal Reserve, California, USA - 14_1009_12_40cm (SPAdes) (version 2) | ecosystem: Environmental > Terrestrial > Soil > Grasslands ...
GTGAACTGGATGCGATCCGCAGGCTGCGTGCCGAAATAGAGATCGCGGCGCTCCTTGTGCTTCCATGCTTCGGACGCATCGATGGGGAACCACCCCACGTCGGGCAGGTGGAACTCTGTCCAGCAGTGATAGCCATCGATCACACCCGTGGTCCGGTCTTCGGAGATAGGGAAGCCGATCTCGAACTGGGCTGGAATGCCGTCCGCCCTGGCCAATGAGATAAAGAGGGCGTGAAAGTCGGTGCAGTTGCCATAGCGCTTGCTGCACGCCCAGAAAGTGTCGCCGTTCCCCCAGCCCACGCCCACCTTCTTGTACTCCATGTTATCGATCACATAGTCGTAGATGGCTCGCGCACGGGCGAGGGGAGATGGACCGGTTTGAGGCAGTTCGGCGCGCACCCTATCGATGAGCGGGCCGGAGATCGGCACTCTTTGGTCTGGGCCCAAGGAAAGCGCCAACTCCTTCCGCTCACTTGGGCTGTATGCTCTGATGGCGGATGATGCCAGTCGCTGCTGCTTAAACACCCGGCGCTGAGTAATGTAGTCCACCACAACAGTGATGGGCTTGCCATCCGAACGATCCACGTGCCCATGCCAGAACTTGTTGCCATACCGGCTCTCGATCGTCTCCCGACCAGGGATACTCGCCTTGACATCGCGGCGGAGGATCGCCTGGTGGGCATCGGTGACGGCGAGTGGAATGAAGACATCGATAGGGCCGGTGCCGGCCGGCTGTGCCGGGACCTCCGCCTCATACGTGAAGGAGAAGGTGCGCGCGTTGTCTTGATCCGCTTCGCCAGCGCTGCAAGCGACAGCCAATGACATTCCTAGCACACCAGTGAGTATCACTCGCAGGTTTCTTGGCGCACCTAACATGCCGTCCTCCTTTCGACTATTCGCCACTCTTGCCTCTGCAAAACACCGAGGCCGATTTCATATTCCCGTTTCCAGCTTACAGCGTAGACGCCTCCGCCTGATGCGTCACGATATTGCGTGAGCCTCAACGCTATCGGTGCCGGTATGCGGCAGATCCAGCCGGTAATCCACGGTAATGCGCGCCGCGCCGGCCTGCATCTGTCCGATCACCGCGGCGCTGGCGAATCCCTCGTCGCGAAACAATGCCAGCACCGCGGCGACCGCCTGCGGCGCACAGGTGACCAGCAATCCGCCGCTCGTCTGCGGATCGCACAGGAGCGCCTGCTGCCAAGGCGCGAGATCGTCCGGCAGACGTACGTCATGGCCGTAACTTGCCCAGTTGCGCCCGGCGCCGCCGGTGTTGTAACCCTGTTGCGCGAGCGACAGCGCCGCCGGGAGAACCGGCAGCGATTCGAACGCGACGCGCGCGCCGAGCCGCGAGCCGCGGCAGATCTCGGCGAGATGGCCGAGCAGGCCGAAGCCGGTGACATCGGTCATCGCGTGCACCCCCGCCGTCTCCGCCAGCCGATGGCCGACGGTGTTGAGCTGCGTGGTGGTGGCCAGCATCTGCCGGTATCCCTCCTCCGGCAGCGCGCCCTTCTTGAGCGCGGCGCTGAGAATCCCGATGCCCAGCGCCTTGCCGAGCACGATGGCGTCACCGGAGCGTGCGGTGCTGTTGCGAATGACGCGCTGCGGATGAATCACGCCGAGCGCCACCAGGCCGTAAATCGGCTCGACCGAATCGATCGAGTGGCCGCCGGCGATGGGAATGCCCGCAGCCTCGCACACCGAGGTCCCGCCCGCGAGAATGTCCTGAATCACGTTCACCGGCAGTTTGTCGAGAGGCATGCCGACGATGGCAAGCGCGAAGATCGGACGCGCGCCCATGGCGTAAATGTCGGACAGCGCGTTGGTCGCGGCGATGCGCCCGAAATCGAACGGGTTGTCCACGATCGGCATGAAAAAATCGGTCGTGGCGACGACCGCCTGCTCGTCGTTCAAGCGATACACGGCGGCATCGTCGCTGGTCTCGATACCCACGAGCAGCGCCGGATCGAGGAACGGGCGCGGGACCTTGGCGAGGATTTCCGCAAGCGCGGCGGGCGCGATCTTGCAGCCGCAACCGCCGCCGGACGTCAAACCGGTCAATCGAACATCTGACATAGCACGCCTCCATTACATTGGCGGAAGAGAGTGGGAGTCGAACCCACCAAGGACCGGCTGACGGCCCTTACCGGATTTGAAGTCCGTTCGCCCCACCGGGGTGCGAGTCTCTTCCGGAAACCTGTGCCTCGCGCCGGCCGCTATCGGTGTCGGCGCTTTCCTTGATGCGTTCGACCAGCAGGGTCGGGTCGCGCACGCGGTGGGCGTCGCCGACGCGGCGCGAAAACCCGGTCTTGTCGAAATACTCGAGGATCCGGATCGCGATCTTGCGACCCGTTCCGATGTGGTCGCGGAACTCCGAAGCCGTCACCTCGCCCTTTTCCGCCGCGAGTTCTGAGACAACGCGCGCGAGTTCGGCGATCGCCTCGCGCGTGAAGAAACGGTCGTGCATCACCTCGTAGGTGTCACCCAGCATCGTCACGCGCTGCAACAGACTGCGCACCTGCGGCTCGGGCGCCGTGAGCGTCCGCGCGATGTCGCGCACCCACGGCGGCTGAAACGGCGTGGCCTGAAGCAACGGCGCCACTGCGCGCCAGAGCTTCTCTTCCGCGCCGGTGAGTGTGATGCGATGCTGCGGCAGATGCAGCCACGGGCCGTGACGCGCCACGCGCTGCCCGGCCAGCAACTGATCGATCAACGCCGTGAACATCTCCCACGGCAGATCCGGGGTCGCCAGCCGGCGCAAGCGCCGGCCTTCGAGGCCGAGCACCTCCGGGGCGCGGGCGTGTTCGGCCGCGAGCGCCGCCAGCACTTCCTGCTGCGTCGTCTCCCAGCGCAGCGGCGCAAAACCAAAGCGGCCGGCGCCGGCGACGTTGACCACCACCATGGGGATCTCGCGATACAGCGTCTCGGCAGCCCTGGCACGCAGATTAAAACTGCGCGCGAACCATGACAGATCCACACCCGACGGCGCGTCGTAGAGCAACTGCTGCAACGCATCGAACATTGTGGGACGCTCCAGGGCCGCGAGCACCGCCAGACGCGCGGGCGTACGCACCTTACGCGCCGGCGCAAACGGATCGAGCACCACCCCGCCCGCGAGCGTCTGCTGGGCCGACTGGTCGCGCAAGATAAGGCGGTCGCCGCGCAATGCGCCGATGGGCCGATCGAGCACGATCTGAACGCGGCCACTACCGCCCGGCTCGATGCCCGTGGCTTGCAGCAGCGAGACGCGGCCCATCGCCTCCGCGGCGCCGAGATGCACATGCACCGGGGTCCAGTGCCGGAGCGCCCGCGCCGCGGAGGGCGGCAGCGTGAGAGACGCGTCGAACCGCGCGGTCGGTCCGTGCACGGCGGGCTCCAATACCCAGTCGCCACGCGCGATGTCCTTCTTCTCGACGCCAGCGAGGCTGAGCGCGCAGCGCTGGCCCGCCACGCCGCGCTCGGCCGCGCGGTTTTGCGCGTGGATGCTGCGCACCCGCACTTCCCAGCCGGGCGGCGACACCAGCAAGTGGTCGCCCACCCCCACGCTTCCGGAAAACACCGTCCCGGTCACCACCGTGCCGCTGCCGGCAATCGTGAAACACCGGTCCACGGCGAGACGAAAGCAGCCATCTGCCGCGCGTGCCGGCGGCGGTGACGCGGCCACGGCCTCGAGATGCGCGCGCAGCGCCGGCACGCCATCGCCGTTAATGCTCGACAGGGCAAACACGGGGCTACCGGCGAGCGCCGTGCCACGGAGCAAGGCCTCGATCTCCGCCTGAGCCAAGGCCACGCGCGCCGACTCCACGCGGTCGATCTTGGTGAGCGCCACCGCGCCGCCCTTCACACCGAGCAGATCGATGATCTCCAAGTGCTCGCGCGTCTGCGGCATCACGCCGTCGTCCGCCGCCACCACCAGCAGCACGAAGTCGATGCCGGTTGCGCCGGCGAGCATGTTGTGCACGAAGCGTTCGTGCCCCGGCACGTCGATGAAGCCGAGCACCGCGCCGTGGGGCAGCGGGTAGAAGGCATAACCGAGGTCGATGGTGATGCCGCGCGCTTTTTCTTCCTTCAGGCGATCGGCGTCGATGCCGGTGAGCGCCTTGATGAGCGCGGTCTTGCCGTGGTCGATATGGCCCGCGGTGCCGATGATCATGACCCACTCCTGCCGGCGTCGAGCCGGAGCTGCGCCAGCTGATCAACGAACTCGCGTTCATTCTCCAGGCAGCGCAGATCGAACTTGAGCGCGCCGTCGGAAATGGTCCCGATCACCGGGACGGGAAGCGCGCGGAACGCGGCCGCCAACTGCCTGAGGGCGGTGCCCTCGCCGCGCCCGCGCTTGAGCGGCGCGAGCGCGAGCGCCGTGCTCGGCAGCAGCTCCACCGGCAGCGCGCCACTGCCGATCTGGCTGTGGCACGGCACGACACTCACGTGCGCCGCATTGCGTACCGCTTGCACCACCGCGGGCTCGACACGCCGGCACAGCGCCTCGATGTCGGCCGCCGGGCGCGTGAGCAGCCGCAACGTCGGCAGACGCTGCGCGAGCTTCTCCGGCTGACGATAGAGCTTGAGCACCGCCTCGAGCGCGGCGAGCGTCATCTTGTCCACGCGCAGCGCACGCTTGAGGTGGTTGCGTTTGATTTTTTTCACGAGCTCGGCTCTCCCGACGATGATGCCGGCCTGCGGCCCGCCGAGGAGCTTGTCGCAACTAAACGTTATGAGATCGGCGCCGTGTGCCAACGTCTCCTGCGGCGTCGGTTCTTTCGGCAGTCCATATTGGCTCAGATCCACCAGCGCGCCGCTGCCGAGGTCCACCACGAATGGCAGCCCCCGGGCGTGCGCAAGCGCCGCGAGTTCCTTTTCGGGCACCGTCGCGGTGAAGCCCTGGATCGTGTAGTTGCTGGCGTGCACCTTCATGAGCAGCGCACTGCGCGCGCCGATGGCCTGCTCGAAATCGGCGAGATGGGTGCGATTGGTGGTGCCGACCTCGCGCAGGCGGCAGCCCGCGCCCGCCATGATCGCGGGAATGCGGAACGATCCGCCGATTTCGATAAGCTCGCCGCGCGAAACGATCACCTCCTTGCGCGCCGCGAGAGTAGTGAGCACCAGCAATACCGCGGCGGCGTTGTTGTTCACCACAGTGGCGGCCTCTGCGCCGGTGAGTTCGGCGAGCAGCGCTTCGACATGGGTGTCGCGGTCGCCACGCGCGCCGGGTGCCAGGTCGTACTCGAGATTGCACGGCTGCGTCATGACCGCATGCACGGCTTCGACGGCCTCCGACGGCAACAGTGCCCGCCCGAGATTGGTGTGCAGCACTGTGCCGGTGAGGTTGAACACGCGCCGCAGCGAGGGCTGAAACGCGGCCTCGAGGCGAGCCTGGATGTGTCGCGCGAGAGACAGCGCTTGCCGCGCTTCCGCTGGCAGCGCGGCACCCTCCAGCATGGCCTGGCGCATTTCGGAGAGCAGGGAACGGATGGCGTGGACGACGGCGGTGTGGCTATATTGTGCGGCCAGTGCCTGCACCGCAGGCATCTGGAGCACACGATCGACCGACGGCAATACGGCAGCTGTTTGCGGCTTCTGCGCTTGGACCAAGGACAGTTCCGCCTATAGCGTGAATACTAACACGCATTGGCAATGGTTTGCCGAGCTACGTACTTCCTCCTAACATAAGAAGAAATTCGTCCCCCTGCGAGTGATACCGGATTCGGCCATCAGGACATCGAGCGCGATGCTCGCCACGTCATCCGCGAGCGCCTCCACTTTCGGGTCCTTCTCCATGTACAGGATCTTGAGATAACCATGGCAGGTCTCGCAACTCTCGGCCTTGACCGCGGCGCTTCCGCCCTCGATGCCATAGTAAGCGATGCCCTTTGTCGTATCGCAGAAGACGCACTTGATACGCACCGCGTGCCATCGCGTGTTGCAGAGCGAGCAGGTCAGATAGCGCAGGCCCTGGTCCGAGCCGCTGCTCACGACACTCACCATGGGCGCGGAACCACACGCTGGGCAGAGATGAGGGATGTCGAGCCGGCCGAAGGCACCGGCCCCGAGCGTCGTGACCAGATGCAACCAGTACGCCTGCAGAGCCGCGCCGATGAATGGTATCTCCGCCCGATCGAGCTTTTCATCATTATCGCCGGCGAGCAGCGTCTCGGCCACGCGTTCGAGCGACGCGTCATCCGTGTCCTTGAGCCGCGCGATCGTCGCGCGCGTCCCCTCCGGCAGCGCCCCGGCTTCGAGTTCCGTGAGGATAAAGCGCAACGCTTCCCGCCACACGGGATCGCGGTTCCAGCCCCGAGTCCCGAGCGGCGGCATCCCGTGTTCGCGGCAGCGTTCGAGCTCTTGCGCCTCCGGCAGTAGGACACGGCGGAACAGCGAAAACGATTCATGCTGCGCGCGCGCCAGCGCCGCCAGGAACCGGAGGTAATCCGCCAGGGCGTGACCTTCGGCCAGGGCGCTCAGACGCGCGGCGCGCGCCTGAAAAGTGTTGCGCTCCGGCAAGAGCAGGAACGGTATTTCGCCCGGCGGCGCCTCGATGGTTCCGGGTTGAATAACAGTTATTTTGGTCATTTCGCGCCCTTCGTCACCTCGCGATACCAGCCGGGATGATGATGCTTCGCCCAGGCCCGCGGCACCGTGCCCTGCGTCATGGCGCGGATCGTCCCCCTCACCCAGTATGCCGCATAGATGTGCACAATGATGCCGGCGATGATCACGAATGCCGCGAGCGCATGAATAAGCACCGCCACGCGGTTGAGGCCGATCGAGAACCACGGCGCGAACCACGGCTGCCAGATCACAATGCCGCTCACCAGTAGCAGCGCGATCGTCGTCAGCATCACCCAGAACAGCAATTTCTGTCCCGCGTTGAAGCGTCCCACTTCGGGCAACTTCTCATCCTCGTTGGTAATCACATAGCGCAGGCCCCGCACCCATGCCCAGTCCGCAGGAGTCATCAGGTTATCCGCGAAGAAGCGGTGGACAAGAAAATAGAACGACACCGCGAGCACGACGCCGATGAACGGGTGCAGAATGCGCGTCCACGTTCCGCCGCCAAAGAGATTGGTCAGGAAGAAAAACGCCGGGTGGAACAGCGCCAGGCCGGAGAGCGCGAGCAGGATGAATGTAATCGCCGTCAACCAGTGGTTGGCGCGATCCGCCGGTTTGTAACGCTCGATCAGATCGTTGTCGTTCATGGAGCCTCCTTCGGCGGCGCGTTAGCGTCCGTGCCGGCTCTCGTTCTAATCGTCTTCCGTTTCCTTCGGTCCCACGGTTACATAGTGCAAAAAGCCCGTGAGCGCGACCAGGCCGAGACCCAGCGACATGATCGGCTTGAGCACGCCTTTCCACAGCTCCACCAGAAGGCTGATCTGCGGATCCTTGGGCAGACCGTTGTAGATCTGCGGCTGGTCGGCGTGCTGCAACACGTACATCACGTGCGTGCCGCCCACTCCCGGCGGATCGTACAGCCCGGCGTTCTTGTATCCGCGCGACTTGAGGTCCACGATGCGCTCCTCGGCGTGCTGAATCATGTCCTCCTTGGAGCCGAACACGAGCGCGCCGGTGGGGCAGGTCTTGACGCAGGCCGGTTCCATTCCCACGGACACCCGGTCAGAGCACAGGGTGCATTTATACGCCTTGCTGTCCTTCTTGGAGATTCGGGGAATATTGAAAGGGCAACCGGTAATACAGTAACCGCAGCCGATGCAGTTCTCCTCGTGAAAGTCCACAATGCCGTTGCTGTACTGCACGATCGCGCCCGGCGCGGGGCACGCCTTGAGACAGCCGGGGTCGGCGCAGTGCATGCAGCCGTCCTTGCGGATCAGCCATTCGAGCTTGCCCTGCTCCACCTCCACTTCCGAGAAACGCATGACGGTCCAGGACTTGTCGGTGAGGTCGAGCGGGTTGTCGTAGACGCCGTGATTGGTGCCGATCTCATCGCGCAGGTCGTTCCACTCCATGCAAGCCACCTGGCAGGCCTTGCAGCCGATGCACTTCGAGATGTCGATGAGCTTCGCGACCTTCTGCGTCTCGCGCACCCCCGGCGACGGCGTGGTAGTGGCCGAACGGGCCGTGATGTCGAGTGATTGAAGTGCCATATCCGCCTCCCTATAGCTTGTCGATGGTGACGAGGAACGCCTTGAATTCCGGCGTCTGGGTGTTTGCATCTCCCACAAACGGCGTCAGCGTGTTGGCAATGAAGCCGTTCTTCGCCAGTCCCTGGAAGCCCCAGTGGATTGGGATGCCGACGGTGTAGACCTTCTTCCCGTAGACATCTAATGTCCGGATGCGCTTGGTCACGACCGCTACCGCCTTGATGAAGCCGCGGATCGATCGCACCCGCACCCGGTCGCCGCTCTTGATGTTCTTCATTTTGGCGAGCTCCTCGCCGATCTCCACGAACTGTTCCGGCTGCATGATCGCGGCGAGCCTCGTGTGCTTGGTCCAGAAGTGGAAATGCTCGGTGAGCCGGTAGGTGGTCGCCACGTACGGGAACTCCTCGGCGTCTCCGAACTGGTCGAGGTCGTCCTTGAACACCCGCGCCGCCGGACTGTTCTTGGCCTTCGGGTTCTTGGGATGCAAGGGGTTCACGTCGAGCGGCGTCTCGAAAGGCTCATAGTGCTCGGGGAACGGCCCATCACTCATCTTGTTCACAGTGAAGAAGCGGGCCACACCCTCCGAGTTCATGATGAACGGATTCATTCCCTCCGAGGGCGCGGCATCCAGCTTGATGTCTGGGACGTCCCAGCCGGCCCATTGGGTTCCGTTCCACTCGATCAGCTTGCGGTTCGGATCCCACGGCTTGCCGGATGGATCGCACGAGGCGCGGTTGTATTGGATGCGGCGGTTGGCCGGCCATGAGAAGGCCCAGCCGGTGGTGTTGCCCAACCCGCTCGGGTCGGAATTGTCGCGCCGCGCCATCATATTGCCCTTCTCCGTCCAGCTGCCCGTATAGATCCAGCAGCCGCAGGAAGTCTTGCCGTCGTCCGTGAGTTGCCCGAACCCGTCCAACTGCTCGCCGGCCTTGCGCACTACCTTCGTCTTGTCCTTGGAATCCACGAGGTCCTCGAGCGCTTTGCCGTTGATCTCGCGCGCGACCTCCTCCGGCGAAGGCGCCGACGGGATCGCGTACTTCCAGGTGAGATTCAGGATGGGGTCCGGAAACGCGCCGCCCTCCTTTCGATAGAACTCGCGCAGCTTTAGGAAAATGCCGGCCATGATCTCGAGGTCCGACTTGGCCTCGCCCGGTGGATCGGCGCCCTTCCAGTGCCACTGCAGCCATCGGCCGCTGTTCACCAACGCGCCGTTTTCCTCCGCGAAGCAGGTAGCCGGCAACCTGAACACCTCGGTCTGGATCTTGGCCGGATCCACGTCGTTGTACTCGCCGTGGTTCTGCCAGAAGGCCGCGGTTTCGGTCGCCAGCGGATCGATCGTCACCAGATATTTGAGCTTCGCCAATGCCCGACCAACTTTGACCTTGCACGGGGTTGCGGCCAGCGGGTTGAAGCCCTGGCAAAAATACCCGTTGATTTTGCCCTGATGCATGTCTTCGAACACCTGCAGCATGTCATGCATCTTGTCGAGCTTCGGCAGGTAGTCGTAGGCCCAATTGTTGTCCTTGTGCGCGGCATTACCGTACCAGGCCTTCATGAGGCTCACGTGGAACTTGTGGTAGTTCTGCCAGTACGACATCTGGCCCGGGCGTAACGGCTTTTGCACGCGTTTCTCGATATAGGCCTTGTAGTCGGTCTCCTTCTCACCCGGCAGCGTCAGGTAACCGGTCAGCAGTTCGGACATCAGACCGAGGTCGGTCAGGCCCTGGATGTTGGAATGGCCGCGCAAGGCGTTCATGCCGCCGCCAACCATGCCGATGTTGCCGAGCAGCAACTGCACCATGGCCGCGGTGCGGATCATCTGCGATCCCACGGAGTGCTGCGTCCAGCCGAGCGCGTACATGATCGTCATGGTGCGGTCCGGCGCCGCGGTCTCGGCCATCATCTCGCACACCTTGAGGAACCCCTCCTTGGGCGTGCCGGTGATGCTGCTCACGAGCTCAGGCGTGTAGCGCGAGTAGTGCGCTTTCATCAGATTGAACACGCAGCGTGGGTTCTTGAGCGTCGGGTCGGTCTTGACATAGCCATCCTCGCCCAGCTCATACATCCAGGTGCTCTTGTCATAACTGCGCTTGGCCTCGTTGTACCCGGAGAACAGACCGTCCTCGAACGTGTAGTCGGCGCGCACGATGTAACTCGCGTCGGTGTACGCCTTCACGTACTCGTGCTGGATCTTGTTGTGCGTGAGGAGGTAATTGATGACGCCGCCCAGGAACGCGATGTCGGTGCCGGCGCGCAAGGGGACATAATAGTCGGCCACCGCTGCCGAGCGCGTGAAGCGCGGATCGGCCACGATCAGCTTGGCCTTGTTATGGGCCTTCGCCTCCGTCACCCACTTGAAGCCGCACGGGTGAGCCTCGGCGGCGTTGCCGCCCATGATCAGAATCAGGTTGGCATTTTTGATGTCAACCCAGTGATTGGTCATCGCGCCACGGCCGAACGTCGGGGCCAGACTGGCCACCGTGGGGCCGTGTCAAAAACGCGCTTGATTATCGAATGCCAGGATCCCCAGATTGCGGACGACCTTGTGCGTGATGTAGCCGGTCTCGTTGCTCGAGGCCGAGGCTGCAAGAAAGCCTGTGCTGAGCCAGCGGTTGACCGTGGCACCGTCCGCGTTCTTCGCGATAAAATTCTTGTCGCGATCGTCCTTCATGAGACGCGCGATCCGGGCGAAGGCCTCGTCCCATGAGATGCGCACGAACTTGTCCGATCCGGGCGCGCGGTACTCCGGGTACTTGAGCCGGTTGGGGCTGTGCACGAAATCGAGCAGGCCCGCGCCCTTGGGACAAAGCGTGCCGCGATTCACCGGATGATCCGGATCGCCCTCGATATGAATGATCTCGGCCGGAGCATTCTTGGCCTTGTCGCCGAGGCTGTACATCAGGAGACCGCAGGCGACCGAGCAGTACGGGCAGGTGTTGCGTGTCTCCGTGGTGCGTGCCAGCTTGTACTCGCGTACCTCGGCAAGCACTTGGTTAGGCGAGAATCCCAGCAGCCCGAGGCTGGATGCGCCGAGTCCGGCTGCACTGACTGCGCTGAATTGGAGGAACTGACGTCTGGTTACAGATCCCATCGCATTTCTCCTCCTTCTCATCGGCCATACGGTTGTTAATGGGTTGTTAAACGATTATTCGGCCCTTCCCATTTGGGGAATACCATTCGGTGCGAGAGAATGCCGTAAAACGCTATTGTAGGTAGGGAAGCGGTCAGGTTGTCAAGAGGTTCGTTTGTTGAGCCCCACGGCCCTCTCAACAGAGTCATGAGCGAGTGCACCCGTATGTCCTTTGAGAAGCGGAGCCTCGAACACTGCGAATTCTTTGCAGAATGGATGGTCACCAATGTTCAACAACCTGTCCAAATCTCAAGTGGGGCACAACAAAGAGAACGGCCTAACGTGCTAATTATTCTGTCCACCGTGTGACTCTTTGAGGCGTGCCAGACGCTTACGGTCCAGCTTGAGGAAGAGGCGTTTGTCCTGGGTGACGGTGACGAGGCCTGGCTTGGCTCCGCGCGGCTTGCGGACGTGCTTGCGGTAGGCGTAGAGGACTTCCCCCTGGCCGCTCTTGCGCAGGTCGCTGTAGTGCAGCGCCAGGGTCGCTGCATCCAGGAGCGATTCCTTCCGGAGCTCGGCGCCCTTCTCCAGCCGGAGCACCACATGGGACCCTGGGGCGCCGCTGGCGTGCAGCCAGAGGTCGTGGCTACGGGCTAATCCGAACGTCAGCTCCTCATTCTCGCGGCTGTTGCGTCCGACCAGGATGGCGTCGCCTGTTTCCGAAGTGAACCGGAGAAACGGTTTCGAGGGAATCTTAAGGGGCCGCCGCCTCTGTCCTATCCCTCCCCCCGCTGAGGGAGAAGGTGAGGGTGGGGGGGCCAAGATATCTTCTCCGCGATCGAGCGTGGTCAGACGTTCGCGCAGGGCCGCCGCTTCGGCCTGAGCGGCCACGAGGCGGGGGCGGATTGCCTTCTGGGCGTTCTGGTACTTTTTATACTTCCGGAAGTAGTCGTCCAGATTGCCCTGGGGGCTCTTCGCCGGGTCCAGCGGCAGGACGATCTCAGGCAGCGCCGGGTCGAAATAGTCTGGGACCGTGACGGACGCGGCGCCTTTGCCGATCTCCCCGAGGTGTGATTTGAGCAGCTCCCCGTAGCGATTGTACTCGCGGTAGCGCTCCGCCTTGGCCAGGTCTGATTCCAGGGACTCGATACGCTTGACCGCCCGCTTGAGCGTTTTCCGTAGACCCGCCTTGATAGCGTCGAGTTGGCGAGCCCTGGCCCGCGCCTCGTCGCGCTCCTGATAGCGCCGCTCCAGCTCGGCGCTGATTGAAAATTCTTCGGTCGCTTGCGTGTCAGTTCGAATCTCTCCTGCCTTTCCCGGCGCCTGAGACTTTGCCACCGGTGCAACATACATCTCGCCATGTTTCAATCGTCCCTTTCGTAACTGCCCTCTCACAATTCCGGCTTCGTCGAGCAGGAACAAGTTGGCCGTCCGTCCGGTCAGCTCCGTCATCAGGGTTACGGGTTTTCCATCGCGCTGCATATCAAGTCGAACGATGCGATCGTCGCCGACTTGTTCGATGCGTTCAAGGCGGGCGCCTTCGAGGTGGGCGCGCAGCAGTTGGCAGAACGGCGGCGGGGTCGGTGGGTTAAGAAGTTTCTTTGACCGGAGGTGCAGGCGCGCGGTCTCCGGATCGGCCGAGAAATAGAGCATGAGGGTCTTGCCCTTGGCCCGGATCTCAAGGGTGACTGCCTCGGGGTGAGGCTGGTAGACCCGCTGCACGCGCCCGCCGACGAGCGGCGGAGCGATCTCTGCAAGAACCTCTCGGATCTCTACAGT
>Ga0209160_1003407_pt1 | contig 12946 bp, 5 predicted proteins | sample GraSoiAngelo_153_FD_186167 | JGI IMG/M metagenome (GOLD analysis project Ga0209160, IMG submission 186167) | Grasslands soil microbial communities from the Angelo Coastal Reserve, California, USA - 14_1009_12_40cm (SPAdes) (version 2) | ecosystem: Environmental > Terrestrial > Soil > Grasslands ...
AGATTGTCCTCGCCACCAAAGTCCGCCTCCCTATGGACGAGAATTTCAACCGGAGTGGCGCAACCCGCGTGAATATCCTGCGCGAAGTGGAGGATAGTCTCCGCCGGCTGCAGACCGATTACATCGACCTTTACCAGGTGCATGGATGGGACAGCAACACGCCGATCGAGGAAACCCTTCGGACGCTCGACGATCTTGTGCGCCAGGGGAAGGTCCGCTACATCGGGCTGTCCAACTTCATGTCGTGGCAGGCAACCACTGCGGTTATGCTGCAGGATCGCCTGGGCTTGGAGAAGTACGTAACGGCCCAGATGTACTACAGCCTCGTCGGTCGAGGTCTCGAATACGAGTTCCAATCGTTCGCGGAGTATCACAACATCGGTATCCTGGTCTGGAGCCCACTTGCCGGCGGGTTTCTCACGGGTAAGTACAGCCGCGCCAACCCTGCTCCTGCGGGCACACGCTTCGCCGAAGCGGGCAATTTCGTGCCCTTTGACAAGGAGATGGGCTACCGCGTCGTAGAAGCGCTGAAGGAAGTTGCCGGTCGGCATGACGCCACTCCCGCCCGTGTGGCGCTCGCGTGGGTGCTGGGACGACCGGCGGTCAGCAGCGTGATCATAGCTGCCCGGAAGCCCGAGCAACTGGAAGATAACATCCGTGCGGTAGACCTCCGGCTCTTGGCCGACGAACTCCGACTCTTGGACGCGGCATCGGATCCTGGCGTTCCATATCCGAAGTGGATGGTCCTCCAACTCGACACCGCGGAAGACCCTCGTTCGAAGGTCCTGTATCCCGAGCGCTACGAGGATGGCGGTCCCTGGACGGACCTCCGCCGAACTCGGTGGTCCGGCTAAGACTGCTGCCCCACACAACCGACGGTTAATGAGATCTTCAGGGGAGGCTTTAGTTATGGACTGGAAGAAGAACGGAGTCAAAATCGTACATGCCGACGAACTGGACATGAATACGCCCCAAACGTCGGGCATGACGCGGGCTGCTGCAATTACTCATGCGAAAGCTGGAGCGACTACGTTGTGGGCTGGGACCATGGTCGTCCAACCTGATGCGAAGACAGGACCGCACCACCATGGAGAGTTGGAAACCGTCCTGTACGTGCTGAAAGGACGAGTGCGGATGCGTTGGGGCGATCGCTTGGAATTCAGTGACGAAGCCGCAGCTGGAGATTTTATTTACGTTCCTCCTTATGTACCGCACCAAGAGATTAATGCTGATCCAAATAACCCGTGCGAAGCCGTAGTCGTGAGGAATGGCCAGGAGCCGGTTGTCGTGAATCTTGATTTGCAGACGCCAGAACCAGCCAGCGCTGGGCACCGAGGTATGCCCTTTCACCCTAATAGGTGAAGACCTACGGACGAACGGTGGGGAAACCGAAATGTCGGAATGTGGACTCCATCGTCAGCGCTACGCGATCTGCTGCGCCGCGAAAGCACAGGGTAGCGTGAAATAGAAGCTGGCCCCCCGCGCAGAGTTGTTGGCCGCCCACAGCCGGCCACCATGCGATTCTACGATGGATCGGCTGATGCGAAGCCCCATGCCGGTGCCATGAGGTTTGGTGCTGAAGAATGGATTGAAGATTTGATCCGCCTGCTGCGGCGGCAGGCCCACCCCCGTATCGGCGACCGTTATGACAAGTTGTTCGTCTTTCCCTCGCTGTGAGTTGATAGTGAACTCACGCGTCCCATCCACATCCTTCATAGCATCGATGCCGTTGAGCATAAGGTTCATGAAAACCTGCTGCAATTGGACCCGATCTGCCATGGCGTGCGGAAGATCCTCGGCAAGCTCAACACGGATTGAGATAGAGTGGCGGTTCGCGTCGCTGCGCAGCAGTACGATCATCTCTCGAATTACTTCGTTTACATCCACCAATTCTCGTTGCGGCGTGCCCTTCTCGAAGAGGAGGCGGACTCGGCTGAGGATGTCGGCTGCTCGCGACGCATCTTTGATGATTCGCGAGACTGCTTCGCGCGCCTCTGCCAGATCGGGCTGATCGCGGCCAAGCCACCGCAAGCAAGTGTTGGCATCGGTGACCGCCGCCGCAATCGGCTGCTTGATTTCGTGCGCCAGGGAGGCAGTCAGCTCTCCCATAGTGGTTACACGGCTGATGTGTGCGAGATCGGCCTGCGTTTGGCGCAACGCCTCTTCTGACCGCGCGCGTTCGGTGACGTCGCGCACGGCAGCGGAGACAAGAGTGCCCTCTTCCGTCTCCAGAGGACTGAGACTGATTTCTACGGGAAATTCCGTTCCGTCTTTCCGTCGTCCGTACAGCTGCAGACCTTCACCCATTGGCCGCACCCGGGGCTCGGCGAAGAACTCCTTCCGGTGCTGAGGGTGTAGGTCCCAAAATCGTTCCGGCACCAAAATTTCAACCTCTTGCCCCAGGAGGTCGTCCCGCTGATACCCAAACACCTTTTCGACTTGGGCATTGACCACCACGATCTTGCCCTGCCGATTCATGACGATCATTGCATCCGGAGCGGATTCCAGAAGCCCGCGGAATTTCTGCTCGGCTTGCTTTCGCTGGCTAACGTCCATCACGGCCCCCACATATTCAAGGTTGACCGAGGAGGGCTCCAACGCGCGAGCTATAACGTGGAGGTACTTCACCGACCCGTCCGGCATCAACAAACGATACTCAGCTTCATAGTTTGTTCGGGCATCGAATGCCCTGTCGACAATCTGCTGCCGGGCAGCTCTATCATCAGGATGAATTCGCTGCAGTAACATCTCCAATGTAGGCTTAGCCGCTCGATCGTATCCATAGATGTTGTAGGTTTCCTCCGACCAATAGATTTCTCCACTCGAAACGTTCCAGCCAAAGCTGCCGGAGTGGCTTATGCGCTGCCCTTGAGCGAGGAAAGCTTCGCTGCGTTGTAGCTCAGAATAGAGGGTGGCATTCTCCAGCGAAATAGCCGCTTGCGAAGCCAGCAACTCCAGCACTGCTACCCGGTCCGAGGAGAAGGCGTACGGAGTCAAATTGTTCTCCAGATAGAGTACGCCGATAAGCTTCGTTTGCTTGACGATGGGCAGGCATAGGATGGATCTGGCGTGCTTCGCCCGCACATACTCGTCCTCCGAGTACAAGTTCCCTACCGACGCATCATCAAGCACCAAACGGTCTCGCGTCCGGATCACATAATGAAGCGCGGATTGAGGGAGATCAGACGTGGTGACGGTTGTCTGTCGCACAGTAACTTGGGTGCTACCGTGGCCCGTAGTCGCCTCTGCCTCAATCTGCGGATCATCCCCGCGCAGAAGGATGAGCAGACCCCGTTCGGCGCCTGCATCCTCCAGCGCGATTCGCATGAGCTTCTCGATCAGCTGGCTAAGAACAATCTCGCTCGAGAGCGCCTGGGAAGCCTTGACCACAGCCTCCAGGTCCAACTGCCGGACCGGCGTGCCGACTGTGGAGGTGATCGAAGCAGGAAGGTGTTCCTCGTGCAAGCGCGGGTAGCGTTCGTCGAGTTGCTTCACCTTACCGAGCGCGCCCCAGCGGTCGTAGCAGTTACGGGCGCTGCGAAGATAGGCGTAGCCGACCGTTTCGACGCCGCGGGCCAAGTAGTATCGCGCCGCGACTTCATGGGCCAAGCCCTCATTCTGCACGAAGCCGTTTTCACGCGCCAAATGGATAGCTTGCTCGTACAATTGCATGGCGTCGGCGTCTCGCTTTTCGAGGCTGGCGATCTCGGCCGAGACCAGTGCGTGCTTGTCGGCGAACGTCGGTGGATAGTTTTCGGCCCACTCGCGCAGTTGTTTCCGATGCGCCAACAGGAGGTCGCGCCAGGCTTGCTGCTCGTCGGCCGACGCGTTCTCATAGCATGCCGCCGCCGTCATTGCGGAATAATAGACGTAGTCGAGCACGTGGATTAGAGCAGAAGAGCTCGAAAGCTGCAGCTTCGCCTTGCCGGCTGCCGCGAGAGCCTCGGCATAGTCGCCCGCCAAGAACCGCGCCTTTAGTTTGAGCGTCCAGTACCAGAAGATCATCACGGACATCCGATCCCCTGTTATATGCGCCTCGAACGTCGCCTCGTCAAACTGCGCGTCGTTGAAGGTGGAGAAGGTCTCAGTCCGGCCCTGCATGGTCGCGATGAAGCGTTGCTGACTCTGGATGATGTCCACGACGTCGCGATACCTGGTCTTTTGAGCGAAGTCCAGCGCGATCTCGGACTCGCGCCAAACCGCGTCGAGCGGATCATTCCGCAACAGCAAGGCCGCGATCAGAGGTACCAGACCGTAGCAAGCGGAGACCAGATCACCCGTCTCAATTGCAGCTCGGAACGTCGCCCGCATGAATTCCACCGCGCTCGCAATCGGCTGCGTCCAAAGGGAGACGTTTCCCATTAGGTGGTAGCTCTTCGCCTTGCAAGCAATGAAGCCGTGCTTCTCGATTAGGTCGCTGGCAAGCTTGGCGAAGCGATAACCATCGCTGTAACGATGAAAGACCGGACCGAGGATGGCCCCGAAGTATCCATAGGCGAGCGCCGAAGCGCCGCTCGTCCCATACTGCATGCCGATCTTCACCAGGCGGCAAATCTGCAAGCAACCCAAACGGGAGTCGGTAAAGTGGGCAGGGGTAGTGAGGCCTGAGAGCACCTGCGTGGCGGCCTGGATCTCCGGATCGGTCATCAGCGGAAGATCGATCAGACTTTCGATCGGGCGTCCATTGAGGGCTTGCCAGACTGTCTCGTATTCGGCCTGGACCTGCTCCTGGGTCGGGTGTATTGGAATGTCGATGCCGAACAGCTTCAGGCATGTTAATCCGCTGGCTACGGCTTGTGGGTATTCACCCTTCACTTCATGCAATTGGACCTTGAGATGGTAGACGGTCGCCTGATCGACTTTCAACGCCCCGCGCTGCAACAACTCCGCAATCAGGTGCTCGGCGCTTTCGAAGTTACCGCTCAGAAGCTCGCACTCCGCTCGTTCGAGCCACAGGTTGAACGCCAACTCCTGGTGGCTGCTCCAGTCCTTTTCGTCCAGCAGCGCCATGCCGGCCGCTAGATACACGCACGCCGACACATAGGCCGTCGACGCCTTGGCCTTTCGCCCGGCACGCAGGTCGAGTGTCGCTGCCTGCCTTTTCTCGTCCCGGTCGATCAGCAGTGCGGCACCCCGATTGAGTTGGTTTGCAACATCGAACAAATGTTCGGCAAGGCCATCCGCCGTCATGCTCGCCAGCAACACTCGGCCAATCCGAAGGTGTGCCGCCGGGCGCTCGCCTTCGGGGATGAGCGCATAAGCCGCCTCCTGAATCCGGTCGTGGAGGAAAGCGTAGGAGGCATCCAGGCGGAGGATCAGTCCAGCTCGGGCGGCCTCCCAGAGCGCCGCGTGCATTTCCTCTTCTGATTTCCCGAAAACCAGCCTCAGTGTGGCAATCTCCACCGCGTTCCCGAGACAGGCGAGTTGGCTGAGTGCGTTCTGTGTCGTTTTCGGCAATCGCTTTAATTTCCCCACCATGAGACCCACCACGTTGTCGGTGTATCCCTTCTCGCGGATCCGAGCGAAGTCCCAGATCCAGGCTGCCGCATGCGGGTCGAACTCCAGCAGCCCTTGCTCGGCGAGAGCCGTGAGGAACTGAATCGCGAAAAACGGGTTGCCGGCAGTCTTTTCGTGGACAAGTTGCGTTAAGGGCCGCACGTGCACCGTCTCATAATGCAGCGCATCGGAGACGAGCGCGCCGACATCGTCGAGCCCGAGAGGCGCCAACACAATCTCCTGGACCCGTACTCCAGCTTTGCGGAGCGTCTCCAGCGTCCGCGTGAGCAGGTGAGACGAACCGACTTCGTTGTCTCGGTAGGCCCCGACCAGCATCAGGTACCGTACGTTCGGATCGGTAATCAGGTGCTCCAGGAGTTCAAGAGTTGCCGCGTCCAGCCATTGCAGATCGTCGAGGAACAACGCGAGCGGGTGCTCTGGCCGGGCGAACGCACCGAGGAACCGCCGGAACACCAACTGGAAGCGGTTCCGCGCGTCTTGCGCCGGCAGGTCTGGAATCAACGGCTGTTTCCCGATTATGAACTCCACCTCGGGGATGAGATCGATGATGAGTTGGCCACTTGGACCAAGTGCTTCATGAAGAGCATGGCGCCAATGGTCTACTTCCGCTTCGCTCCTGACGAGGATCTGCCGGACCAGGGTCTGGAAAGCCTGTGCCAGGGTCGTGTACGGGATGTCGCGTTTGTATTGGTCGAACTTGCCCACGGCGAAAAGACCGCGCGACGGAACAAGCGCCTTGTGCAGCTCGTTCACCACGGAGGATTTGCCAACGCCCGAATAACCGGATACAAGCACCAACTCTGGCGTACCTTCGGCCACGACCCGATCGAACGCCGCAAGCAGGGCGTCGATCTCACGCTCCCGACCGTAGAGCTTCTCAGGGATCAGTAATCGGTCGGATGAGTCGTGCGCGCCAAGCGGGAATGGATCGATGCGACCATGCGACTGCCATTCCTCCAGGCACCGTCGAAGATCGGTTTCCAGCCCGGAAACGGTCTGGTAGCGCTCCTCGGCGTTCTTGGCGAGGAGTTTCATGGTGATTGCAGATAGCGGCTCCGGGACTGTGGCGCGATCACCAGGCGGTCTCGGCTGGCGTGCAAGGTGGCAGTGAACCCACTCGAGAGGGTCGGCCGCGGCAAACGGCAGCGAACCCGTGAGCATCTCGTACAAGGCGACGCCCAACGAGTAGAGATCGCTGCGACTATCAATCGAGCGATTCATGCGGCCGGTTTGCTCAGGCGCCATATAGGCGAGCGTGCCAGCAATAATCTCGGGCGGTACGGGAGACTGGGGCTCCCGCGGCAGTTTAGATGCAATCCCGAATCCGGTGAGCCATACCTTGCCGGCGTCGTCGACCAGCACATTCCCAGGCTTGATGTCCTTATGGATTAGGCCGTGCCGATGGACTTGGCCGAGTGCTGCCGCCAAGCCGATGGCAATGCGCAGGAAGAGAGTCAGGTCGAGCGGTTGCCCCTGGTTTTGCTCAAGAACCAGATCCAGGGGCTTACCGCCAGGATCCCTAAGTACGAGGAGCGTCCTCCCTTCGTGAACTGTGAGCGCCAGAGGCTTGGCCGCCCACGCAGGATCGAGTTCGGCTGTGAGCGAGTATTCGTGCTCAAGCCGCCGGAGACTCTGCGGCGACGGATGTTCTGCGGTGAGTGCGATCGCGAGGAGCGGCGATGGGTTGCCGTGCTGTCGGCCGCGGTAAAGGGTGAACTCCGCGCCTTCCCGGAGGGACTCCAGCACGTATGCAGAAGCCGCTGCCATCTAGTACCTCCTTGCTGCCATGGCTCGCTGCTAGGCGGCGTTGCTCGGCTACGGTCAAACTCCATGGTTTCATGCCACAAGAGTTTGAGGCAGCATACTAGAATTCCAGTTTTAGCGCATATTGCATAATCCGGGGATTCACCGTTAAGGCGCTGATCACACCGAAGGTGCTGGGGGTCGAGACATCATCGGATGGATTTGCAAAATTTGGCCTATTCAGCAAATTGAAGATCTCCCACCGAAAGATCAGCTTTACACGCTCTGTGAGAGGAGTGGTCTTAATCACAGCCATATCGAAATCCTGCTGATCTGGCCCCCTCAAGATGTTCCGTCCAAGGTCTCCGAAGATCGTCCCGCCACCAGCAACCGGATATTTGCCGTCAATAATGCCGCCATCTGGAACGAACGGCGCCGGAACAAATGTTGGTGTTGAAAAATTCATTGACACGGCCGCTGACGCTACCACCGCGACGGGCATCCTTGAGTGTCGCCCCCACAGCTAGGTCGGCTGTTGTGTAAGTGGTTGCGGGACCAAACAGGGTGCCGGCCGCACCGTCTAGAATACTGAATGGAAGTCCCGATTGCAGCGTTACGATATACGAAATGCTCCAGCCATTTCCGAGCTTTTGAACAGCTGCGCTTGTCGCGTGCTCGGGGCCGGGTACATTCCACGTACCGTTGATTACGAATCGGTGCTCTCGATCAAAGTCGGAGACGCTGCGCTGAGCGGCGACATTGTTTTGGTCGTTATACACCAGTTCCCCGAAAATCGGTCTTCCGAATGAGCCGCCGATAGCAGCACCAAGACTATCACCGGCATCATCAATGGATTTTGAAAAGGTATACGCAGCCAGGAATTGAAGACCGTGACTCATGTCTTTCTTCAATGTGGCTTGCAGAGAGTTGTAGATCGCATTGCCGCTGCTCTCAAGACGAAAAATCAAGGGAGACAGCCCGACAAAGGGGACGCGCTCCGGCGCATTGGCCACCGAGTTAGTTGTGAGTTCGTTCACAGGGTTAGAGGGACTGGCAAGGAGGGGTTGATTGTTGTCTTGTCCCAAGGCCAGGTGTGTGCCCTTCGCGCCGGCGTAGGCGAGTGAGAAAACGTAGCTCTTGTGTTGATACTGAAGATCGAGGTCAAAGTGCTGGACGGTAGACTCCTTAAAATCAGGATCGGTAATGGAGGCGCTTCGCAGGAATGCGTTCCCGAGAAACGGTGGACCAGGTAGCATATTGCCCACGAAATTTGGGAATGAGGCGGTTGGCGGCAGATCTGGAAAGGGATGCTGCAGGCTCGCGGCCGCGTTAGCGCCGCCAGTAAAAACAGCTGAAAGCGTAAACGGCGGATTAAAAGTTAGTGGCACCCCATTCCCCCCGAAGCTGATGCGGTTGGCATAGATGCCATATCCTCCTCGAAGGACCAAGCCCTTCGAAGAGAACGGCTGCCACGCGAAGCCGATGCGGGGTTCTGGAAGCGGTTGATGGGATGATTCAACAGGGTTGAATTCTCACGTGGAAATCCCTCGGGGGCGTTGCCGGAGAAGTTACCGGGCAGAACAAATCCGGAGGTGGCTGGGCTCGTAAAGCCACCGACTGGAGGCGCAACGTAGAATTTAGGGAAGAAATTTGACTGGCGACCGCCGACCTCGCTTTGTTGGCCATTGACCTCGACTCGAACCCCCAGATTCAGGGTGAGAGTTCGCGTAGCTTTCCAGTCATCCAGGATAAAAAAATGTCCCGCGCTTGCACGTTGCCCGACATGGGGAATTCCAGCAACCACGCCAGACGCGTAAATGCTTGAGAGCGATGTGCCGTTCCCCACTGCACCGGCAGGGCCGGCGGGCAACCCGAGCAGGAAATCAGGGAACGACAAGGTTATCAGGACACCGGCCGTGTTATCGGTTAGCTGGTTAAATTGATTGCGGAAGATCTCCGCGCCCACGCGAAAGTCGTGTTTCCCCCGGGATAGGAACATAACGTCCGAGAGGTAGAGATTATTGTTCGCTGTTTTGCCTCGGTCGTTACTGGAATTTCCAAGCTCAAAAGCGCCGAGAACTTCAATCTGGGGCAGTCCCTCTTGAGTGCCGCTGGGGCTGTTTATCCCCACGTCCTGATCGGTGAGCGTACCTCCGGCAACGCCTTGACCCGCATTGCGAGAGAAACCAAAGCGGAATTGGTTGATCGTTTGCGATGAGAAGGGATGAGTTTCCGAGATTGATAAGTTCCGATTCCCAAAGGAGCGAAGCGCTGGAAAACCAGGCACGGTAGCCCCGAAGAAGGGGACATCTTGATTCGAGTTCGAAAAGAAGAATTTCACCGACAGGTTATCCGCTTTGCGCAAATTGACGTCGAAGTTTGCATTGAACTGGTCTTCGTTGTAGTGTCCCGGCAGCGCCGCGGTGTAGTTGACACCACTCCCCGAAGTCTGGGGGCTCGGAATCAAGAATGCGCCGTCAGGGTTCTGCGCATTTAACAGATTGAGCGCTACAGGGTTTATATTCGAACCGTTTGGGGCCACCGCTACACCTCCGAACACCCCGGTTTGGCCGCCAAATACAGCTCCAAGCGATGCTGGTGTGCGGACCTGCGGTATCGGGGGGAGGCTCAAAGATCGAACACTGCTGCTCAAAGATGCCGCATTCACATCCCTGGTGGCTTGATAGGAAACGAAGAAAAAGGTGCGCTTCTTTGACAAAGGCATCGGTCCCCCCAAAGTGCCCCCGGGTTGTGAGCGCCGAAATTCTCCTCTTGGCACCCCGGTTGCGTTCGCAAAGAAATTATTCGCGTCGAGTGCCTCATTGCGGCCGAAATAGTAGACGCTTCCGTGAAAATCCGCCGTGCCCGACCTCGTTTCGACGTTTACGTTCGCACCTCCTCCTCGCCCATACTGCGCGTCATAGAGCGAATTCTGAACCTTGAACTCCTGAATCGTATCCGGAGCGGGGATCGCGATTCCAGCGCCACCGAAAGGAGTGACCTCGCTCATGTTGGAGCTGTAACTGTTCGCATCCACCCCGTTCAGCATGAAGTTATTGTCGCCGCTCCTTGCTCCATTGGCGCGGATCTCCTGGCTTCCGGCCCCCAGTTGGGTCGCGTCCACGATATCCGTGTTCGTTCCGGCAGTCAGGCCTAGGATTTGGGTAAAGTTGCGATTGACGAGCGGCAATTCTTGGACCGTGTTTCGATCGATGACTCGTCCGAGCGTAGCGTTCTCAGTTTGAAGGAGAGAAGGCTTGGCGCTAACCTCGATGTGTTCTTTTGCGCCGCTGATCGTCAGCTGAATCTTCAGCCGACTCACCTCGGTGATTCGAACCTGAACATTATTGAAGGTGAACGGCTCGAATCTGGTTGCGCGAACCGTTAGGTCATAGTAGCCAGGTGCCAAGAATGGGACCGAGAAACTTCCTCTGGCATCCGTAGTGAGATCGCGTTCTTCGTGTGTGGCCTGACTTTTGACGACCAATGCCGCACCTGCGACCAGCGCTCCGCTGGGGTCGCCCACGGTGCCAGCGATGGCGCCGGTATTGGCCGTCTGGCCATGCATCGGCAGAGCGCAGAGAGCAAGCACGAAAATTCTAAGCAAACTGCGTCTGCTGGCAACCGCAATCTTCCCCATGGCGAATCCTTGAAGATCACCTAAAGGCAAGCCCAGATCTGAGCGCATATTTTACAGCGGGCATGACTTTAATGAAGAGGATTGTCATGAACTGGTGCAATAAACTCGCGTACCAACACTGGGAAAGAAGAGGGCGTTCGCTAGGTATCGCCGGAAATACTTGTTGGCTCAAGAATTGAGCTCGGACCAGACGACGAGCCGCATTGCCGATAAAGGTTTCCTAGAGGCGCTGCTGCGGTGAGTCCGATTCAACGGTGATACTGATTCACAGGCATCAATCCCGCTTTTCAGTGCTGCATCTCTGAAATTCCGAGCTCTCCGATCCAACCACTAATTCTGAATCAGTTGTTCGTTCACAGTGTGGGAATTTCGCCTTTCAACGGTGAGAACCTGCAGCGCAGGGACGAAACTTGCCGCGCCAGCAGTGCTCTAGGGAGCCTTCGGAAGCTTCCGTGAACGGCCCAGTGCAAACGATGATTTACAGGATGTTAATCCGTCCAAGTCCACCCTGTTAAGCAACTAAACGGGGTGCAGGATTCAAATGATGCCTGCCAGTCACATCGAGGTAGTAACGTATTGCTGCAAAGTCCGATCGCGCGAAACAGAAAGGTGACCGCCGACGGCTCCGTACACTCTCTCAAAGAAAGGAGCGAGTGCCACTAGGTCTTCTCCTCAGCGTTAAACAGCACTTGGATTCCATTCGGTTGAACCACCAACTGCGGATGGTTGATGTCAACGGTAACGCGCCATAGAGACATCACAATAGAAAAAAGACTCAATGTCTGCCGGCAGAGCATCCAGTCGTCGCCTGAATGTTGAGGATGTTCATGATATTCCCGAATCCCACGGTGGCAGAGGAACGGCTTATGCGTTATTGGGTGGTCGTCTAGCAATACGACGTGCGCCTTTCGTTGTTCTTCAAACTCCACCGCACGAAACATTGTTCCGTAGGGCAAAAGGGCATCCGTCCATGGATCTCGAAAGTCCAGAGACGGTGCTCGCAGGTCGTAATCCGTCAGGTCAAACCGACCCTTGAAAGCACGGACTGCGAGGCTCGGAACTTCAAACGCCACCAACATCATCGTCATTGCGCCCGCGGGCGAATTGGGTGGGGGCAACGGCAGCTGCATTTCCGGGGGGAGCTGCATGCCCGGAGGCGGAGGCATGGCTACTTGCAGAGAGTGTCGAGGGACAATGAGCACATCCACGTAAGGGAACCCTGTTGAACTAAGGATGAAAATGCCACGAGCCTCAAGGATCGATCGTTGATCAATGAGGCGACCGAGCTCGCGGTCGAATTTTGTCCGATTGACTTGTGGGTCTACGCGCATTGTAGACGAGAACACCCGCCTGCACCGACCTTGAGGCTTAAGAACAAGCGCGCCCCGTCCTTCAACCTAACTCTTTTATGGTGCGATCCGGTTCTAGAAGGACGCCGCCGGAGTCGCGTACCTCCCATTCTCTGGGATCGCGTCTGCCGGTGTTACCGCTAACAACAAGAGCCTTCTCAACAGCAACTAGTAGAGGTGCATTCAAATTCGCCTCAACGGAAAAATTCTCGCCATTGATGATGAAAACAAGTGTAATTTTTTGATGCGCTTCTGACACGTGGATTTCCTTTACTCGTTGTATCCATGTCCACCCGATGTCTAAGGGGTCGACCAGTATTGTACCCGGTGAAGGTCTTCTTAACCACAGAGACGCTTGGGCTATCGTCGGCTGCCACACTTCTTATGACATCTTGTGAGGCACCTGCCTCACGCCCAAACAGCGTTGACCTTTTCACGTACTTTCTTCGAGTCTGCCTTTGCAAGATAACGCATCGTGGACTCAATATCTTTGTGTCCAAGCAACGCCTGCACCGTCTTCAGATCAATGCCGTTCTGAAGGTTCCGAGTTACGAATGTAGCGCGGAATTTATGCGGGTGGGCGTCCTGCACATTGGCCTTCTCGGCAATCTCAATGCAGTCGTCCCAACTGTGCGTGTACTTGTTGCCGTTGCTGTTAGCGAACACGAGTTTGCCACGCCGGGGAAGTTCCTTGAGG
>Ga0209160_1003409_pt1 | contig 12945 bp, 4 predicted proteins | sample GraSoiAngelo_153_FD_186167 | JGI IMG/M metagenome (GOLD analysis project Ga0209160, IMG submission 186167) | Grasslands soil microbial communities from the Angelo Coastal Reserve, California, USA - 14_1009_12_40cm (SPAdes) (version 2) | ecosystem: Environmental > Terrestrial > Soil > Grasslands ...
GCAAGGTTACCGTTGCTACGGAAGTAGATACCACTCACACTGGAGGCAGGCGGCAAGCCCTTTCCGAAACGGCTCAACACATAGCTTCCGCCCACCGGAGGATTCATCGCCCCCGTAGACGAACAGCTAGTACTGCTACCAGAGCTCGTGACTACTCCACAGGTGTAGCCGCTAGAGCCGACCAAGCTGTGGTTGACGATCGGGTCATAACCAGCACCGGTCTGACCTAGGTTGACGTTCATTAGAGACGCAGGGAAGCTAGCGCAGTTTATCGCGCATGCAGCGGGACCAGAGAAGGTACTCAGGGTGTACTGAGCAGGATAGCATGCGGCCCCTGTTGCAGTACAGGCGCTAATTCCGCTACTCCAAGCCGACGAACCAGCATTAGTCCAGTAAGCACCGGGCATAACTGGCAGGCCGGAGAGCGTTAGCAGCGTGAACGGTCCGACTGCGTTGACGTTGATGTCGAACTGGCTGGGACCCAGAATGGTCACACCGTTCATTGGAGCAGCTCCACCACCTGCGAAGGCGCCTGTTGACTTCAGGGCTAGGTAGCTGAAGGCCACGTCGAATGCCGTGACTTTCCTACCGTCCTGGAAGAACATGTCGCTACGCAGAGTGAACCGGAAGCTTGCTACTGTAGGTAGACCAGTCGGATTCTGAGACGATGGTGGTCCCCTTGGCGGCGTGTATGTCAGTGAAGAGTTCGACAGTTGCTGAACGCTAAGTGCCATCCAGTCGACTAGCTGGCCGCCAGACAGCGGATTGGCGACTATGAGCGAGTCATAGATCGAGCCAACTATGTACGCGTCCCAGACGGTGCTGTCGATGAAGGGACTGACTGAGCTTGTGGTCTGCTTGAAGCCCTGGCGAATAGAGCCGGACAACGCTGGACTCGGATTCCAAGCGTCAAGCCATGTGAAGAAGTTTGGAAGCCCTGAGCCGACGTTGTTGATAGCTCTAGTCCAGCCATTGTTGAGAAAGCCGAACTGCTCATTCTGCTGGAAGACCTCTATTGTGTAGGCGCCCTTGCCGAACTGATCCGCAGCTTGGACTCCAGCACCGATGGCAGAGAGAGTACTAGTAGTACCCGGACAGTGACCCGTAGAGATGTTGCTAGTAGAACCGACCACAGGATCACCTGTCACGCTCAGACATGGAGAGAACTCCATCTGGTTCGTTAGACTGTCATAGGTCGTATTGCACAAGTAGAAGTAGTTTGGAGCGCTAACAGTTGGAACGGATGCAGCAGCGCATGGAGGCTTAATCGAAGAAATCCCCGAAACGAATTGGCTGTTGTAGAGGAAGTAGTAAGTAGAGTCGAACGGGAGAGGTCCACTAACGCTGCCGAATGCAGCGGTGTACATTCCCCAGCTCAAGTTGACGCTGGTGGTTGAAGTCGTGAAGCCTGGAAACGCCGTGATGGGACCGTGAGTGATAGTCAAGTAGGTGCAGGGGATGTTGTATGAGCCGGTGAAGAGGTAGCATATCTGCTGTGCAAGACTGTCTCCAAGGTGGAGTCGTGGAACGTTGTCGTTTCTGATGAAGAAGTTGGGCGCGTGAGTAGCAGCAGCAGGATTAATACCTGTCAGGACCGAAGTTGCGGGGTTGAAGCCTGTAGCAACACCAGCATTAACGAAATGCTGGGCCGCAGCGTTCAAGTCAGCGCTACCTGGAGCCTGAAGCCAAGTGATACCGTTAGCACCTGCAGCAGGACCGAGATGATACGCGGTACCGCCCGGAGCACCAACAATACAGTTAGTACCCGTCTGAGGGAACGAAGCGTCCCAAGCACACGGGTTGGCTGTAGGAAGACTACCGACATTGTCGGATGGGTTTGGAGTATCCAAGGCTACGGCTTGACCGGAGAGACTGGGCTCGTTAGCTGCGAACTTTGCGTTGTCTAGCATGTGTGCAACTCCTTGGCGTATCTGGACTCCGTTCGGATCGTTTCCGAAGTTGAAGTTGACGCCCCAGAAGTTGTTGTCGAGCATGAACTCGATCTCAAAGTTTCCAGCCGCACTGATGGTTGAGGTAATGCGGAAGTTGCTGCTTGTGGTGAACGGACCTGTTAGGTCGGGTGTTAGCGGCCAGTCGGTCAGATCGATCGATGGACTCGCTGATTGTATGTTGGTGAACTCGGACTGCTCATCAGTGAATATGGTAGCTACAAGCGTATCTTCCGCTGGACCTGCAGGGACCCAGAAGGGGGAACACGCACCTCCCCCAAGTTGTATATCGCAGATTTGAGGTAGGGCACGAGCGGCTTGGATGGTTGGAAGATGGAAGTTACTGGACATTGGGCCTGTGAGGCTTGCGAGAGAGAAGGCGACGGCGAAGACGATCAGTAGTTTGACAATTGGTATAGTTCTCAAATTTTTCCCGGAAAGGGGTTCCGGCATTTTAGCCTTAAAAGATTATCCCCGGGGCGGATTCAGGGTAAATCTGGAGCAAGATTGAGATATTCCTGGAATACCCCATCACTCTATCCGTACACGACGCTATTCGCGGGTTAAAGCGGCTCGCGCTCCCAGCTTGGCTTCTTACGGAAACGGGCAAGGCCAGCGAGGAGTCCGATTAGAACGATGAGGCCAAGCCCGGTCGTTTGGAAAAGGCTGAGACTCAAGGATCCGCCTAGCGGCCTGACAATCAGCTGAACATATGTTGACGCTAACTTGTCGGTGGTAACGTTTTGCGGAACATTAGAATCAACTTTAATGTCTATGCGATAAACTCTCGGGGCATAGTTGGTTGTGTTCCATGGTACTGGGCCAAAAGTTCCAATGGATGCCCCTGTACCGCCGCTCTCTGATAGCTTGAATGTTTTGTTGCCTAAGACAGTCCCCGTATCCAAAGTCATTGTAAGAGTTGCGTTGACAGGCAGCGTGCTAAAATTTCTAATTCCGGCCGTAACGTGCACAACTGTCCCCGGATACACATTGTACTGAGGGTCAATGACGATGCCGCCATAAGTGACATCGACGAAAACAAAGACGAGCACAATGGGCTTTGTGATCGCCCAAGATATCCCTGAGGTGTCAGTGACGGTCAGCGTAACATGATAGGTCTGCGCATTACAGAATGTGTGGGGTATTATCGGGTCAGGCGTGTCCTGACTGGTAAATACGGCACGGCATATCTCCTCCCAGTACCATGTGTACTTGGCTATTTGCGCGTTGGCGTTTACGGTTTTGCTGGCTGACGCATTGAACGTGACCGTGGAGCCGACGGAAGGCTGTGTTGGCGAGAATGTAAAGTCGACGACCGGGGGTTTACAGAATGTCGAGCCACAGTGTTTGTTGGTGAAGAAGCCGTCGACGTTGGTTGAACCATAATGTTCAGCGGTGACACCGTTGGCGAGAACAACCTGAAGGATGTGAATCCGCGAAAAGCTCTCAGCCTGGATCACTCCTAGGGTCAGCTGGAAGAGAAGGCCGCTCGTTGGAACCGTGGTCGTCTTATTCCCAAGGGTGAAGAGTTCTAGGCTAACAACTCCATTATCCGATAGCGGGTATGGTTGACAGTTTGCTCCCTGAATCACTTCACCGTTTATACACTCTGAGCGAACCTGCGCAGCCGATCCTAGGACGTTTCCAGAAGAGCTGATCGCATCGTTCGAGGCATGGAGAACCTGGGGATCGAACTGGACCCACACTGCAAAGCTGTTAATCGAGGGTGCCGCTGCCAGGGTTACGGTGTAGACTACTGTTGACCCCGCACCTTTCGAGAAGTCGGATATGTTTTGGGGAACTATTGACACGACGGCGGTAGAAACGGTCGACTGAGCCTTCACAGCGGAGGGATATGGAAGCCACGAATTCTGGTGCAACGTCGAAAGAGCGCCGAGCAAAATGAGAAGCGTCAACATGCATAGTGCTATACTCCGGTTTCGCTGTGAAACCTTCGAGACTCTCACCTTTCTAGCGCGATCAGAGAAGCCGGGGTCCTGCGCGTTTTAAAAGGTTATCCGGAGACTTATCAAGTCCCGCAGGCGATCCTCAGTCTTCATCGAAACAAGTCACACTGGTCTTGTGGAGGGTTAGCAGTCGTATCCGCCGGTCGGATAGGGTGTCGTGCAGCCTGCTACGCTAGCAGGGTTCAACGTTATGGTGTTCTCGTATAGCACTGGCGCTAGTGGAATAATGCCCAGGGGTGGAGTCGTAGCCCAGTTGAAAGGCGCAACCCAGTTGAGTCCCACGAACCGGTTGACAATAGAAACCTGGCTGAGACCAACCGATATTGGGCCACCATTGGCTCCGATACCACGCTGGAAGTGAGCACACGGACCCGTTGATGTTACAGCAGCACCGAAACAGCTAGCGACAACACTGAAGTTCAAGAAGTCGTGTGTAATATCACCAGTGTCCTGTGACCAGAGATAGGCTGCAAGGTTACCGTTGCTACGGAAGTAGATACCACTCACACTGGAGGCAGGCGGCAAGCCCTTTCCGAAACGGCTCAACACATAGCTTCCGCCCACCGGAGGATTCATCGCCCCCGTAGACGAACAGCCGGATCCGATCGTCCCTGTGCCGCTCTTGCATGTCCAAGGTCCTGATCCGATGAGAATCCCGTTTCCTAGCGGGTCGAAGCTCGCGGTTGTCTTGCTTGAGTTTGGCACCATACACGTATCAGGCACACGATTGATGGAGACATAGCCGTCCCAGACGCTTCCAGAACATGTGGACCAGTAACGGCCAGGCAGGACGCTGGCGGACGTAAGGGAGAGCTGGGTAAATGGTCCCACAGCGTTTACGTTTACGTCAAACTGTTCAGTCCCGAGGATGGTTATGCCTGTGATCGGAGCTAACGGGCCGCCCTGAAAGGCTCCAGTGGACAGGAGACTGAGATAGCTGAACTTTACGTCCCAAGGACTCACATGTCTTCCGTCTTGCCAGAACATGTCGCTCCGGAGAGTAAACCGGAAGCTAGCCACTGTTCCAGAGGGCGGAGTATAGGTGAGGGAGGAATTGGAAAGCAACTGGGAGCTGACACTCATCCAGTTCAGCAACTGACTGCCTGACAATGGATCGACCGACGTGAGAGTGTCGTAGATGTTGCTGATGATGTAAAAGTCCCAGACGGTGCTAGCAATGTAAGGATTAACCGTGGTTGTCGACTGCTTGAATCCCTGACGAATGGTGCCTGACAGTGCTGGACTCGGATTCCACGCATTGAGCCAAGTGAAATAGTTAGGGAGACCAGCACCCGAATTATTGATCACTCTTGACCAGCCATTGTTGAGATAGCCGAACTGAGCATTCTGTTCAAAGATCGGAAGAGTATAGACGTTCTTGCCGAATAGATCCTCAGCTTGAATGCCAGCGCCGATAGCGGACAGAGCGCTAGTCGTACCTGGGCAGTGCCCAGTTGAAATATTACTAGTTGAGCCGACAACAGGATCGCCGGTGACCGTAAGACATGGAGCGAACTCCATCTTGTTTGTCAGACTGTCGAAAGCGGTATTGCACAAGTACATGTAGTTTGGGGCGCTGACGGTCAGAACAGCCGCAGTAGCGCACGGAGGCTTTATCGAAGAAATCCCTGAAACAAACCGGCTATTATACGTGAGGTAGTATGTGGAGTCGAAGGGCGCCGGACCCGAAGGGCTACCGTATGCGGCAGTGTACATTCCCCAGCTTAGATTGATGCTCGTAGTGGAGGTAGTGAATCCTGGAAAGGCAGTGATAGGTCCACTTGTCACAGTCAAGTAGGCGCAGGGTATGTTGTAGGAGCCAGTGAAGAGGTAGCAAATCTCCTCAGCTAGAGTATTCCCCAGGTCGAGTCGTGGAGGATTATCGTTTCTGACGAAAAAGTTGGGCGGGTGAGCCGAGGCGGCGGAGCTGATACCTGTCAGCTGACAGTTCGCGTCTTTCCCGGAAGCGACTCCTGCGTTAATGAAGTGTTGTGCTGCCGCGCAGAGATCAGGGCTACCGGGCCCTGGAAGCCAGCTAACACCATTTGCACCTGTCGCAGCGGCCAAGTGATAGGCCGTGGCTCCAGGGCTACCTACGATGCAGTTAGCGCCGGACTCGGGATAGGCAGAATCCCACGAGCAGGGATTGGCTGAAGGAAGACCACCGATGTTGTCGGAAGGTTCCGCGGTGTCAAGGGCGTTCGCAGTGCCTGCGATGCTCGGCTCATTGGCTGCGAAGAGAGCCTTGTCGACGAGGTGCGCTATTCCCTGACGTATCTGGATGCCGTTCGGATCATTACCAAAGTTCATGTTTACACCCCAGAAGTTGCTGGCAAGCATGAACTGGATCTCAAAGTAGCCCGCCTGGCTGGTTGAGGCTGTTATGCGAAAGTTCGAGCTCGTGGTGAATGGACCGGTGAGGTCAGGTGTAAGAGGCCAGTCGGTGAAGTCGATGGTTGGACTCGCGGATTGAATACTAGTGAACTCAGCAGTCTCGTCCGTGAAGATCGTCGCCAGCTCAGTGTCCATGGCAGGACCAGCCGGAACCCAGAACTCGGAACACGAGCCAGAAGAACCGACGGTCTGACAAGTCTGCGGAATCGCGTGAATGGTGGGAATGGATGGAAGGCGAAAGTCTGCCGACATGGGGCCAGTGAGACTGACGAGTGAAAACGCGACTGCGAAGACGATGAGGAGTCTGCTCACGAAAAGGGTCTTCAAAGATTACAAGCCTCTTCTCGACGACTATACGGGTAAAAACCTATCTCAGAGTAGAGGGCTCGAGAGAAATCTGGAGCGCGATGGAGACAGTTACAGAATGCTCCAACATCCCTCACACTGACATATTGATCCTCAAGCCAGGTCCGGCTAGGTGAAAATGTCAAAGTTTCTAGAGACCACGCCCACGTCAACGATATCGATGATCCCATTCCCGTTCGCATCGGCGAACGGATTGTAGCGAGGACTGCAAGTCGCAGGCGCGTAGCAGGAAAAGCCATAGTTGTAGAAGACAACCCCCACATCAGTTATTGTCACAGACCCATCCTGATCCACATCACCCAACGGCAATAGATGGACTATGTTCGTCCTTGCGAGAGTATCATCCGCTCGGTTGCCGAGAGGCTCGACAATGATACTGGCATTGGCCAACATACCATATCGTGCAGGCTTCAGCCCTGAAGTGTTCCAGCTGAAGCTGACGATCGCTGAGCCCCCGACCGGAACAGCGACTGTCTGGGTTCCCAGAGAATAACTGGTGGTGTTGGTGACCATCGTGGTCAAAGAAACACTTTCAACAAAGTCGCCTATGTTCAGAACAGTCACAGACAGCAGGACAACAGCGCTCTGACTGATCCCAGCATAAGGATTGTGAAAACCCCCCGCATAGATCACCGAAGCGTTCGCTCCGTACGAACCGATAGCGTTCGAAATCGCGACATCATGAACCGGAGAAATCGGATTGACAGTCACTAGCGCCCATAAGTCGTAACCTGTGGCTCCCGGATTCGTAGAGTAGAAAACCCAGAGCTTCTTGTCACTGCTCGACTGAACAGCCGCGGCATATGTGCTGTCCGCACAGGTCGAACAGGCTGCCGTAAGCACGGTCTCGCTCCGCCAGCTGGTTCCGTTATCCCAAGAATATTCTGTCCTAATGGCGAAGTTCGTTGTCATATCTCTCGCCCAGAAGACCCAGAGGGTGCCGTTGCGATCTTGGGTGAGAGAAGGGTTCTGATCGTTCGCGGTCGGGTCCGAGCTGACTATCGCCCTCGGTGCGGTCCAGCCTGAACCAGAACGGTAGACGTAGTTTATCTGAAAGTTGGCAAGGGAAGACTGGCCTCTCGAAAATGCTATCCTTGGAATGCCATCCTTCGGCACCATCACTGATGGCTCAAAGTTCCAATTGACATCACTTGACGAGGTAATGCTCAGCTCCTTCCTAGACCATCCCGTGGAGTTCAGAGTCTCATACCACAACTGTCTCATTACGGGAGTGGTGCCGGCCAATGTGCTATTGTCCCTAACCCAGGCTAGCCAGATGGTTCCATCTCTGCCAAGAGCTGCTGAAGGTTGAGTATCATTCAAGCCTGTGGGCGTCTGGAGGGGAACCTGGGTGTAGACCGACCAGACACTGCCCTTGAGGTATCGGTAGTAAATCTGATAGTGCGTAGAAGTCGAGGCCTTGTAGCTCCAGAACACGAACACAGTCCCATTGCTCGCCTGGATGATAGATGGGAACAGATTGCGTCCTCCGCTGTTAGTGATCGAGGAGTTCCCAGTCCAAGTTCCATCCGTCATCCGAGAAGCATAGTAGATCATGCTCGATCCGGTGAGCGTGATGTGCGTCCAGGCTAGGCGTAGCGTTCCATCACTGGCTTGAACTACACTCGGCTGTTCATCGATTCCCGTTAGTGACTGGATTGGGCCACAGATCTGCCAAGAAGGTGACTGTGACTGGGAGCAAGGAGCCGCGGCTACCACGCGCATTGGAGCCAGAATGATTAGGATGAGAAGTGTCAGCAACGCAGCTCTAGACGCGTTCCCAATTTTTCTCATTATCGGAAAAACTGCCTAGATAGTTTCCGCCTCTCGCCACCCGGGTTCAGTGATGGTGCGTCTAATTTGAACAGGCGATATAAGTCTTGCAAGATTGAGAGCCTCTTGGAGATATACTCCTACCTCTCTAGCCGTCGCCTTCATGCTCCGGATTGACTTAGAAACAAAGCGCGGAGTCATGACTGGGGTCGCATAAAAAGAAGAAGGGGGGTTTGGATTCGGGAAGTTCTCTATGGACTCACTGTAAAGTTGGCTGTGCCTGCCTGTAGCGAACTAAACCCGGTTAACGCGCCAGGGTCGGTTGCGCTGACGGCGACACTCGCGGCGAAGGTGAAGGTCTCACCGATCTCTGCGGGCGTCAAAGTAAGAGTTGCAACGAGGTTGTTGGCGCTTGCACCAGGAGCTATCAGGACAATGGCAGTCTGTACGGTGAACGTATCGCCGAGGTTGCCTGTTCCAGTGACCGTTACTTGTGCGTAGATGTTCTGGGTAGCGAAGTTTGTTACTCCAACCTTGAAGCTCTGAACTCCGCCGGCTGCGATTGATACTTTGTGGCTGTAGACGAGCTGTCCGTTGTGAGGAGCGCGGACTATGATCAGTGTAATCCTCTGGCAGTTGATGAGAGTGCCTGTCAAGCCGCAGACATCGACTAAGTAGGTTCCTGGCAGTGTGTTCTTGAGAGCATCAGCGGTCACTTGGTAGAAGTCCGGATTGTTCATAACATATGGGTCCGCTTCGAGATCGTTGGGTATTGCATAGCCCCCGAAACGGCATCCGCCACCGTCAGTATCTCTGACGACAGGCCCGTTGGCCGCCAAGTAGGAGCGGGGGATCAGGGTTCCATTGCCCCAGTACGTCTGGTACATGCATACTCTGAAGCCTAGTTCTGGGACAAGTGTTCCTCTGCCTGGACCGGTCGGATCGCCAGAAGCGACGACACCCGTTCCATCAGCGCCGAAGGTTCCGAATCCACCGAGAGCGTTGATCTCTGTCCAAACGACCGCAGAAGCCCCGCCGGTTGCGCCGGTCTGGGTCGTAAGGGTGAAGGTGTTGCACTGTTCGCCAATGAACACTTGCGGGAAGAATCCGTTAGGTGATGTGTCGACTTCTGTATTGCCTGAGCAGAAGCTTGGTCCGAAGACGAAGTCTTGGACGTTGAACGAGAGAGTGACAGAATGGGATATGCTGCCGCTTGTACCGGTTATTGTTGCAAGATAGTCGCCTGTGGCTGTGTTACCAGGGTTTGGAGTTCTGCCGATCTTGATTGTTCCACCCGAGAAGGCTGTTGATCCGCTGCCACCGGCCGTTAGGGTTATGGTGGCGGGTAGGAACGATACAACGATATTGTTTACTCCAGTTCCAGAATCGAGAGCGATGGGGGTAATGGTTGCACTGAGAGTCACTGTGCCAGCGAAGGAACCGAGACTCACCAGGTTGATAGTGGACACGGCAGAGCCGCCTCTTGGAACACTCTCAGCCGCAGGAGAAGCAACGATGCTAAAGTCTAGGGCTGGGACTGTGACAGAGAGCGTTGAGCCCCCAGTCACGGCGACGCTGTAGACTCCAGTAGCTACTGAGCCTGCGACGTTTACGGTGAGCGTGGAGGTTGCTGTGCTATAGCCTGAGGCGTCATGAGTGAGAGTGACGATCGATGGGCTGGCCGAACCGGTGATGCCGGCGGGACCAGTAGCCGTGATCGAGACGGTGCCACTGAATCCGCTGACGCCGGTCAATGTGATGATAGTGGTCGCGTCGGAGGTTCCGCGTGGAATAGTGACGCTGGCCTGGTTGAGCTTTGAGCTGAAACCTGCTGGACCAACATGCAACGCGATATTCGCGGTGTGACTGATGCTGGTGCTGAAGCCCGTCGCGGTCACGGTGACAGGGAAGTCACCGTTGGTCGCGGAGCTGCAGGTAAGCGTGTCAGAGCCGGTCGGGAAGCTGAGGTCAACTGAGCCTTTTGCTAGTGTGCAGGGACCAGTTACGGTCTCGGTGAGCGAGTCAGAGAAAGCGCCCTTAGCAGCATAATTGATGACGTCAGAGATGGCGACTCCCGCGGGAGTGCTGATGCTGGCAAAAGCTGGGGTCATGTCAAAGTCGTTCAGGTTGGCGAATGTTGTTCCGAGGTCAGTCTCTGGGACAGCAGTTGGGCTTCCGTTGGTTATGGTGACACAGTCGCCGGACACGCTAGTGCCTGAGCAGCCTGTGTTGAAGCTGATTGGTGTGCCAGCGCTATTTCCCACGACATTGTAGTTTATCGTGAAGAGAACGCCCGAAGCACTTGTGAGAGATCCGATCTGGGCGGCGCCAAGATGTACGACACCCTTTGCATCCTGTGGAGCGCAGGTCGAGCCCACTACGAGGATTCCGTTGATGCACTCAATCACTATTGAGGGTGAGGCAAGAACGGAGCCTAGGCTGACACTGGTGGCTGATAGGATTGTTGGGTCGGCGAAGACTTGAATGTCGAAGCCGTTTAGCGGGTCGGAGCCTGCGATGTTAATGGGGACGCTAACGGTAGTAGGAGCTTGACCAGAGAGTACTTCGGCACCGCCGTTTATGTTAACTTGTCCGGTAAGTGCGTGAGCAACGTTGGGGACTAGTAGCAGTGAGCTGAGAAGCATTAGTGGTATTAGGAATAGTATCTTAGGGTTTTTCGTTTTTTATGCACCCGTTTTCCGAAGCAACATTCCGGGAGAGTCAATATAAGAGTTTTCGGAGTTGCGCTTCGCGCTTATAGCCACGAAACACTTGAGATTGAGAAAGACTTCTACGGTATTCCAGAAATATACGGTATAAGAACGCAGTCGAGAGTAGCCGAAGACAGGAGCAACCATCGAGCGAGAAGACTCCATGAAAGTCCTTATCTTGAAACACAACTTGTCTCTGGATCGCAAAAATCAATTCTCTTCTCCTCCGATGATAGCGAAAATCATAGCAGGACTAGGAGGATTCTAAGGCCTCGTTAATTGAGGGGGTGCGAGATCACGTACCTGCGCGTACAGGACATTTGTTATGCGAAAACGCAAAAGTCAGGAGAAGCGGAGGATAATTACGGCAAAGAAATCTCCTGCAGCAAATCGGTTCCTTCATTGCCCAGTTCTCGAGAGTCTATGCGCGAAAAATCTTTCTTCTTCCGTAATCGCAAATTCTCTCTAACTGGGCTAGGTTCGGACGGATCTAGTATTTGGTGTCAGGTGAAAATGTCAAAGTTTCTGGAGACGACGCCAATGTCAACGATGTCGATGATTCCATTGTTGTTGACGTCCGCGTAGGGATTCCACCGACTACAACTACACGCTGGCGTAAAACCGTAATTGTAGAAGAAGACGGAGACATCGGTTATGGTTACTGAGCCATCCTGGTCAATATCTCCGACGGGAATTATGTGGACTTGGTTTGTCACGGAGAAGTTGTTGTCACCCATGTTCCCAAAACTTTCACCAGGCAAGGTAGCTATTGATGCTGTCAAGCCGTATCGTGCAGGGGGAACATTGGTCGTGTTCCAGTAATAGTAGAAGTTCACAGCATTCCCAGGGCCCAGGAGATTACTCACCGTTCCAACAGTGATGTTCGTATTGTTCTTTGCAGTCAGAGTCATACTGACGGTCTCGAGATAGTCTCCAATGTTTTGAACCGTCGCTGTCACGGTTACGATAGCGCTCTGACCCACGGACTTGAGACCGCCGGAATATTCCCAGCTGGTGCCTAGATTGTTGAAAGAGGAGAGTCCTGACACAGTAACGTCATGGACGGGTGAAACTCCCGTCGACATTAGAGCGAAGATATCATAATCGGGAACGTTGAGGTTCGAAGTATAGAAGACCCAGAGGGCTTTGACTCCGAAAGTGGACTGGACAGCGCTAGGCAGGAAGCTGTCGACATTTGTAGAAGTATTTGTCAGCTGAATCTCTGCTGACCAGGTTGAGCCCATGTTGTACGAGTATTTTCCAATTAGCGCGTAGTACTGTACTGTTGACGATACGACGATTAGTCTTCCCCAGAAGAGCCAGAGGGTTCCATTACGATCCTGGATCATGGACGGGTGCTCATCTGTCGATGCGGAAGAGACGATCTGAGTCTCACCGCTCCAAACGCTTCCATTGTAGGTCTTGGAGTAGAGCTGGTAGCTACTGCCAGCAGCACCCTTAGACCAGGTCACGCGGAGGATACCATCTTTCCCCACCATTACTCCTGAGCCGTAGTTCTGGTTCGAATCGGTTGTCAGCTGGATTTCAGGGGACCAGGCTCCATTCTTCCAACTCTTGTAGTACAGCTGTTTGATCGCTGGAACAGAATGATTTGTGGAGTCTATCCGCGTCCAGACAAGCCAGACTGTACCGTCTCGGCCCACTGTGGCAGAAGGCGACGTATCATTCAGACTAGTGTTAGTGATCTGGACAGGACTAGTCCATCCTGAGGCTCTATACTGGGTGTAGAAGATATCGTAGCTGTGAGCAGGCTTCATCACCCAG
>Ga0209160_1003418_pt1 | contig 12936 bp, 13 predicted proteins | sample GraSoiAngelo_153_FD_186167 | JGI IMG/M metagenome (GOLD analysis project Ga0209160, IMG submission 186167) | Grasslands soil microbial communities from the Angelo Coastal Reserve, California, USA - 14_1009_12_40cm (SPAdes) (version 2) | ecosystem: Environmental > Terrestrial > Soil > Grasslands ...
ATGGCTGGAAGCTCGATGATCGCCACTTACTTGTGTATCGGCACTAGGGCTGCCCCGGCGGGTCTCCACTTGCCATTTTCTTTCGCGAACATTCGCAGCACCTGGACCTCAATCTCGCTGATCTTACCGTCGGCGCTTTGGCGTTTCAGACGAGTATGATCGGTGGCCAGCGCGAAATTTCCATAGACGGCCATGAGCTTGAAATCGTCCGGGTAAGGTCCGACCCCCGGAGAAGGATGCGCCGCGCGCTGCGCGGCAATCATCTGCCGCTTGCTCTGGACCTGACCTTCCGGCGATATCTCGAAAAATTGACTCGTCCAATATTGATTTCGGAATTCGATGCATTCCTTATAGTCCTTGTGATACGGACCAGCGCCGGAGCTGCACAGCCACTGCTGGTCAGCGTCCCACAGCTCCTTCTCCAATGTGGCACGGTCTTCATCCTTGCCGACCGGAGCTTTCTTGGCGGATTCCTGCCCCAGCATGAGGGATGAACTCGCCAGAAGGATCGCCACGGAAAATACACGAGCAGCAAAGTGAACTTTCATCTGAGACCTCCTTGAATGACGCGCTTCTACTATATCGATAAGCTCGTTCAAACCGCGGCGGATACTAAACGTCTCTCATTTTGTCTGACTGCCGACGACTTTGTTGTATTCCGCGGTCTCAGCGGGCGAACAGATCATCTCCCGAACATCAAAATCGTCTGGAAGCAATTTGAATGGGAACTTGTCTAACGCCACCCAGGGCTTGGTGTACATCTTGGGGTCGTCAATCGTCACGGTAAGCTCCAGGTGATCGTGATCGACGCGATGAAAACGTTCCTCAACTCGAAGATCGCCGCCATGCGGGCGCCCGGCTTTGTCGACCCAAGTTCTTTCATCCGTGCCCATCGTCTGCACCACCAGCGTGGTGTCGTCTACCCACTTACCGACCGAGTAGCCGAACCAGCGTGGCTCAGGATCCTTCGGAAATTCCCGCCCGTCGGTCCAGATCACGCGCCAGATCTTGTCAAATTCGTACAGCAGCACCACCTTCGAAGGTGTCTGCAGAATCTGCGTCTCGCGGAGTTCGTAAAGGTCTTCTCGTGGCATTCCTTGCGGATTGCAGAAGAAAACCGGATCATCGATATCGGCGGGCAGCACTTCTCGGTTGCCATTTCCGGGCTTGGAGCGATTCAAGAGTTCGAGTCCCAGCGGTGTATAAGGGGGCTCGTGCTTGCCATCGGCCGGCATCGATTTCGAGCCTGTTCCTTGAATTCCGTCGCTCGGCCCATTGGCCGGTTCCCAAGTCCCGGAAATGTCGTGACGCGGAGCCGGCCCGGGCGTCTGCTGTTTAGCCGGGCTCGCTACGGGCCGGTCCCAGCCATCGGGAGCGTGAGACACTGCCTGCTGCTCCGGCTGCGGCTGTTTCGGCGTTGTCTGCGACTCCCCAAGTTGCGAGCCAAGAATCGAGAAAGCGGAGACCGCCAGGGCTGCACCTATCCACCTCACCACGCTTTTTGACATATCCCCTCCGTTCGGCAGTGGCATGTTCTTCATCTCAGAGTGAGCACTCTACTCCTCCCAAAAAGGTCTAGAATCCCAGCCTTAGGCGCGCCGCCGCCACGCTGTGGCTACGGCTCTTCGGTTTGTTGGATAATAGGCAAACATACTTTGAGAATGGAGGCAATCGCAATGAGAAAGACGCTTATCACGACTGCCGCTGTGCTCTGTACCTTTCTGATCGTTTCAGTTTCCCTGCTGGCGCACCACGGAAACGCCGAGTTCAACACCGACAAAACAGTTACGGTGAAGGGAGCGGTGACCGAATGGGTTTGGGCCAATCCGCATTGTTTCCTTAAGTTCGACGAAAAAACGACTGATGGCGACGTGAGGCATTGGGTTGTGGAGACGAGCAATCCGCCCGGCATGATCAATCTCGGCTGGAACAAGTACTCCTTCAAACCTGGCGACGAGATTACCGTCACGATGCATCAAGTCAAGGACGTCAAGCGGCCCATCGGGCGCGCCGTTCGGGTCGTGCTGGCCAACGGCAAGGTGCTAGACACCGGCAGAGACGATGTCACCACTGGGACGGCCGGGGGTTCCGAATCCGAAAGTTACACCAAATAAGGAGAGCCGCTGACCAAACGATCCAGTCTCCATAAAGTTCAGGGGGATTTTGCAATGGCGAACCGTTTTTTGGCTCCGATGATTTCACTGGTGGCGATATCGATCTTCGCTCCCGACATTCTGTGCGCTCAGGACCGGCAGCCAGGGGCGGTTTATGACCGTGACAGACGAGGTGAAAGGCCTGCGCCTGCTCCCAAGCACGATATCTCCGGGACTTGGGAGCCGGCCAAGGGAGCGGGGGCCGGAGTCCAAGGGAAAGGGGCGCAGTCCATGGTCTCCTGCGAATATAAGGTGCCGGGAGACCCGAACTCTGGATTCGCACACGATCCGAAGGCGCCTGTACCCGATTGCCTGAAACCGGCACAAGAGCCACCGTATACCGCTTTGGGGCGCCAAGCACTCATGTCTCACATACCGACCGAGGGATATCGAATGGTCGCGTCCGCGCTCACCAACGATCCCGTTCCCCCCTGCAATCCGCAGGGATTCCCGCGCATCGTTCTGCATAATTTCAGAACCAGCCGGATCATTCAGACACCGACCAACATGGTGATCTTGTACGAATTTAACAAAAAATGGCGTGTCGTCTGGACCGATGGGCGAGAATTGCCTAAGAATCCCGAAGAGCCGACCTGGGGGGAACCCGATCCTCCAGAATCCAGATGGTGGGGATACTCGGTGGGCAAATGGGCGGATGACTATACCTTCGTAGCCGAGTCGAACGGATTCGATGATAGGACCTGGCTCGATAATGCCGGTCTTCCGCATAGTGACGCGATGCATGTGGAAGAACGCTACCGCCGCGTCGATCGCGATCACTTGGAAATGACGATTACTATCGACGATCCGCAGATGTATGCGAAACCTTGGATCGCCCTGGACAAGTTTTCTTTGAGATTGCAATCGCCCAATTTCGACATGCGCGAGATGGAGTGCGCGCCTTTGGAGACGGAGGAGTATAACAGGGAATTTGCAGATCCCGCCGCTGGCAGAGACACAGCCAAATAGCCTATTACCTGGAACGAGCGTCCTTCCAGTGTATTGGAGGCAATTCCATATCTGCGGCGCGTCTCAGGTATTCTCGTGCGTACTGCACGACCTTTTCCTTTCCGTCCTCGATGTCATCCACTGGTTCGGAGGGTGCGATCCACTCTTTGGTTCGCACGTTGTAGACGGACGCACAAACTCCCTGAGCACTGTGTTCCGAAAACAGCCGCAGGTTTTCGCCACCGACTTTGATTTCAGCCCAAACGCCGTTATCTAACATGGGCAGTATTTTACAACAAGCAATGGACGCGGTTTGCTGCCCGGTCGCAGAAGGGTGACGTCAAGCTGCTTGTGCAAAAAGAGCGAGGGTGCGGTTTTGCCACTGCTGATTGAATCCCTGAAAAATCGCATAAATGACTCTCTCCGCGCTGGCCACATTGACGAATACCCCGACGGGCCGGGTGCACCGCCGGACTTCGACGAAGCAATGCTCGATGGCATTGGTGGTGCGCAGCTTGCGCCACAATGGCTGCGGTAATCGAAGAACGTCAGCTCGGGCCCGATGGGCGGGAGTTTTCAGGTTTCGCGGACGGGTTCGGGCTGGGCCTGCCGATTTCGATGCGACCCTTGAATATGGCGCCGTCCTCGATACTGATGCGCGCGGTCTGAATGTCGCCGATCACCGCGCCGTCCCTCTTGATCTCCACACGATCACGGGCATCCACATTACCGCTGACTTTGCCGTAAACTGCGAGCTCGCGCGCAATGGCTCCCGAGTTTAATTGCCCGCTGCAGCCCACCGTCAGGCGGCCGCCGATCACAACTGGTCCTTGCACTTTGCCGTCCACCTGCAAATCTTCGTCGCCGGTGACGCTGCCCTTGATCTCCAGGCTCGCGCCAATGCGGGCCGAACTGCGCGCCGATGGCATGGCCGGGCGATCGTTACCAACTTCGGAGTTGGACGGCTGCGATTGGGGTTCGGTTGTCGTCTGCTTGCTCCACATGCTGCTTCCTCCTGCTCCGGGGGTCAGGCCCCGAGGATTTGTACGATCACTGTAGGCGCAGGGCGTGGGCCTGGCGACGCGAAAGTTCTGCAGAGGTGCGCACCCGAGAACCTGTACCTTGGGACAGTATGTCAGCCCTGTCGCGAGACGGCCTTCAGTTGTTTCTCGAGAATTGAGATGGCCCCCAGAGGACCTTCAATTGTTGAGTCACGTGCGATCAGGGCTTTGCGTAATCGCGCAGGAATTGAACGAGTAATGCGCTCACCACTTCCGACTGCTCCTGTTGCACCCAATGTCCAGCGCCATCGATAAGATGGAATCCGACCATATGTGTGCAGGCGCTATTGCGCATCTTGTCGACCGCACCCGGCGTTTGATAGACGCCCCAATCGCTTTTCCCCGCGATGTACTGAGAGGGCACGTCTATGCTGCGGCCCGAAAATGTTTGCATCTCGGCGACACTTCTGGGATCGGAGCCCCGCCGCACGCGATAGCCCTGCAGCGCGCCATTGAAACCAGTCCTGCGGTATTCGGTCGCGTACACATCGACCTCGGCTTCGGTCAGCCATTTGCAATTGGCGATGTAATCCGCCGGCGGCATGAACGGCGCAACGGTCGCGGCCATCCCCTTGTCCTTCTCCATCACGTAATAGGTGGGAATTTGCGCCATCTCCTCGGCGGTGCGCGCCTTCAAGGGATGGGGATTGTTCCCTTTGTAGTCGGCGCTCTTGTAGAAGTAATAGGCGCGGAAGAAGGCGTGCAAGCCTTGCGGTGCATGCAGCATGTCATCGTTGGCGCCGCGGGTGCGCTGATAGTTCTGATAGTATTTTCGCGGCGGGTTGAGTTTGGCGAGTTCGGTGTCAAGCTCGTCGTCCGTGACCGGCGGGCGCGGCAAGGGTGCGCCGTTCGCTGTGTCGAAGGGCAACGAGGGCGCGCCTTCAAATGGCGAGCTCATGATCGTGATCGAACGGAAAATGTCGGGCCGGATGAGCGCCGACCATGAGGCGACCGGCGCGCCGGCGTCGTGTCCGGCCACCATCGCTACCGAACGGTAGCCAAGCGCGTAGACCAGCTCGATGGCGTCTCGCGTCATATTGAGAATGCGAAACGCATCCGCATCGGCGTCGTAGGAATCGTCCCAGCCGATGGTGCGGCCGTAGCCGCGCTGATCGGGGGCGATCACGTGATAGCCGGCAGCCGCCAGAACCGGCATCACCTTGCGCCAGCTATAGGCGAGCTCCGGGAAGCCATGCAGGAGCAGGACTGCCGGCCGGCCCGGCGTTTCGTAACCTGCCTCCAAAATATGCACGGTCATGCCGTTCACGTTGGCGATTTGGCGCGAGCGGATGCCGGCGGGGAGCGTGCCGTTGCCGTAAGGTGGAAGAGTCGAAAAATCAGTTTGCACGACGTCGGCACGTGGGAGTGCGGGTGGCGGGATGACAAAGCTGCCGATCCCCGCCGCTGCGGCCGCCGTCAGGAAAGTGCGCCGGGAGACGTTGCCGGTTGTCTTAACCCTTGCCTCTTCGGACATTGGACACTCCGCAGTCAAGAATGTCTCGCTAGAATCGCGAACGGTGCAGTCTGTGTCAAGCGCGGGAGTGCAGGTCTCCCACCGGGGCGGAGGAAAGGGAACCACTTGCGGGCTGTTTGCACGCGGCTAATCGGCCAGCGTAGGGTTATTGGCTCAAGCAAACTTACGGTTGTTTTCAAGCAACCCTTTGATTTGCTTGTGAATACGAATAACGCTCTGTAACTGCGGCAGGAGTCGATCGTGCCTACGCTAGTGGATTTTGAGGATTGGCTCCCCGGGCAGGACTCGAACCTGCAACATTTCGGTTAACAGCCGAACGCTCTACCATTGAGCTACCGGGGAGTGCATCAAACACATTTTGCGGCAGTCTAACCAACGCCCCCGCCTCTGTCAAAGATGCAAGCTAGAGAGACACGCGAGTTCCATGCGCGGGAAAACCTTCGGATCCACTCAATCGGCTATTGCAGGCGGGTGATGCGGGTATCGAAGCCGATCAAGGAATCAAAAATGGCCAGGACGTGACGGCGGTACTCCACCATACGCTCGAGCAGTTCGCGCAGGCTTGGTTCGCGCTCGGCCTCTCGGTGCCAGCGGGCCAATACTTGGGGAGGCACTTCGATATCTCGGCGAAGTTCCTCGGCAGAATGGCCACGGAGAAACAGTCCATAGAAGAAAGCCGCTTCGCGCTGCGGATACTCAAATTCCCGCAGAGCCTCCTCGCCGATGATGAATTGCTCGGACATACGAGAAAGCGCAGTTTACCGAAAGTTTTGATCTCGTCAAGAGGGGACGGAAGTAACTACTAGTACGCCTCCTGCTGGAACCAGAGGCCCTAAAACAAACCCCGTGGGCAGCCCGGGGCCCCGGCCGGCTGCCTTAGCCGGGCTGCCGGGCTGAGCGCACAAAATCGCGCAATGCGGAAACGTTGGGACCATAAACGCCAACGCGGGCGGCATCAACGGGCAATCCTAGCCGTTCCGCCAGCTCCAAATTGATTCCAGCATCGTCCAGTTCAGAAAGGCTGAACCCGACCACCGGCAGCACACGGTTCAAACCAGAGGGAGCCACCGGGCGTGGCGGGCGATGACGCTGCCACGGGCGTTGGGCTAGCTGGAAGAACTGGTGCCAATCGCGCTTATCCCACATCGCTCGGCCCTTCCTTGCGAGGTCGACGTGCTGATATATGGATGCTCAAAGAGCCCCCAAGGTCGCCTATTTGCCGAATCCCAGGCGACTTGCACTCCCATATACGCCAGAATAGGTCCCGAGTCTACAGTGGTGTCCAACTACTACATACGAGTTTCGCGCACAGACGGGGCAGTGGGAGTGCTCGTAGAATCGGCGTTCTCCCAATGATTCAGACCCGCTGTATACTGGTCTGAGGGCTCCTTGTCATTTCCCAAAGAAATGCTCAAAACAGTCATTGTCATTCACTACCACGAACTCTGGCTCAAGGGCCGGAATCGCAAATTCTTTCTGGGGAAATTTTTGCTGGCGCTGCGGCGCGCATTCGCAGATTTTCCCGGTGCGCGCATGCGCCAGCCGGGCGATCGCGTGGTTTTAGAGTTTGGGGTGAACGCGCCGGTGGAAACGGTAATCGCGCGCCTGAAACGAGTTCTCGGCATAGCGTACTTTGCGGTAGCTCGTTCCGTGCAGCGCGGATCCAGCGACGATCTGGAAGTCCTCTGCCAAGTCGCGTGGGAAGAAATAGCGCCACTCGAGTTCTCGAATTTCGCCGTTCGTGCTAAGCGCAGCGATAAATCTTTTCCTCACCGCGTCGATGAGATCGAAAGGCACGTCGGACGTTATCTCCTGGAGAAATTGCGTGCCGCAGGGCGCCCTGTCCGCGTACAACTGGATGATCCGGAGATGACCTGCAGGATCGAAATTACTCCAGGCCCCATGTTGGTCTATGCCAGAAGGATTCCCGGCACAGGAGGACTCCCCGCAAATACCACGGGACGAATGGTCTGCCTGTTATCAGGCGGATTTGATTCCGCAGTTGCCGCGTACAAAATGATGCGACGTGGTGCGCACGTCAATTTTGTCCATTTCTGGGGCGGCGGAGCCCGACCAGGCGAGTCCTCGGTACATGTGGCGAGGGCGTTGGTGGAGTGCCTGGTGCCCTACCAATTTACGGCCAAGCTTTATCTCGTCGCTTTCGAGCAGATTCAGCGGGAGATTGTACGCAGCGCGCCTGAGCAATATAGGCTGCTGCTGTATCGGCGTATGATGCTGAGGATTGCGGAGCGCATTGCGCGACGAAACCACGCCCAGGCGATCATAGCGGGCGATAGCCTGGGACAGGTGGCTTCTCAGACCTTGCAGAACATGGTAGCGGTGGGTGCAGCTTCGCCAATGCCTGTTTTCCGTCCCCTGGCCGGCGATGACAAACAGGAGATTCTCGCACTGGCGCGCCGCATCGGCACCTTTGAGGTTTCTGAGGAGCCATTTCACGACTGCTGCCCGCTATTCTTGCCGCGCAGTCCAGCCCTTTATGCTTCGGCGGCCGACCTGGCAGAGGCCGAGAGTGCACTAGACGTTGTGGAATTAGCCAAGCAGGCCACAGAGGCGAGTGTGCTCGAAAAATACAGTTATAGCTCAGGACGGGTCGAGCGCGTGGAAACCGGCTCCGCAGTCCTCAACATCGTCGCGAATTCGGTCGGCCAGTTGAACCAGCAGAAAGCCTGAGCGGCCTCGCTCCCGTTCGCTTCCTAACTTGAAGACGAACGGGAGCGCCGCTGAATGCAAGTTTAATAGCGGCCCCTGCCCGCGCCGCCGGGCCCTCCACGGCCTCCACGTCCGCCGCCGCCGTAGGCGCCGCGTCCTCCTCCGCCACCACCCCGGCCGGCGCCCCCGCCGCCTCCTCCACCGCCTTCGCGCGGAGGACGCGCTTCATTGACGACCACGCTGCGGCCCATGAAATCATGCCCATTGAGCGCCTGAATGGCGCGGCCGGCATCATCGTCGTTATTCACTTCGACGAAGCCGAATCCGCGAGGTTGACCTGAGAAGCGGTCGCGCACCAGAGTGATATTGGCAGGCGAGACACCCACCTGCGAAAACCAGTTGCCTAGGTCCTCTTCCGTAGCCTGAAAAGGCAAGTTGCCCACGTACAGTTTTTTCACGAACATATACTCCTTGGCCTGTGGCTAAATGACTCCACGCGGCGCGGCTGAAGAGGCAAGGCCAACTCCGTACGCAGTCCGAACGAACGCAGGCTACTCCGGCGCGAAGCTTGCGCTTCAGCTCTCCCGCCGCATCATCCGCTAACCTTGCGACCAGGTCAACCGGGACTAACAAAAATAGGGAACTTACCTTATGGACTGATCATCGCTATCTGCAGTCAGAGATCGGATTCGTGCGTAAGTCCTTGCCTCATAGTGTATTATCTCCATCTTTGTCAAAGAGATCGCGGCGGAGAGAGCAATTCTCCCCAGAACCCCGAGGATTGGCCGAGCACATTTAGAGCAACGCATCCTATAACAAAATGGACAATACGGTCTCACGGATCAGGTTCGATAGCTGGCGTTAATATGCACGTAGTCAGAAGTAAAATCGCAGGTCCACGCGCAAGCACGTCCACGGCCCAGGCCGAGCTCCACGCGAACGGGAATAAAATCGCGCAGCATGCGGCGGTGCACTTGTTGTTCGCTAAAAGAATGCTCGACGCCAGCACGGCAAGTGAGAGTGCCAGCGAGATAAATGTTCGTATGGCGAGGCTCGATTTTGACTCCGGAGCGCCCGGCAGCCGCGAGAATGCGCCCCCAATTTGGGTCGGCACCGGCGAACATGGTCTTCACTAAGGAGGATCCGGCAATCGTGCGTGCTACTTTTCGTGCGTCATCGTCACTGGCTGCTCCGCGCACCTCTATTTCGATCACGCGCGTAGCGCCCTCGCCATCGGCAACGATTTGCAATGCAAGTGACTGACAGACGCTCTCGAGTGCAGTCAAAAAGCGGCGATAACCGGCATCTGGCCGCGTGATTGTACGATTGGCGGCAGCGCCGCTGGCCAAGGCCAGAAGCGTGTCGTTGGTGGATGTGTCCCCATCGACCGTGATGGAGTTGAAGGTTCCGCGGACCGCGAAATTCAAGGCGCGTTGCAGCAGCGGCGATGTGATGGCTGCATCGGTAACGACGTACGCCAGCATAGTCGCCATATTGGGATGAATCATTCCCGCGCCTTTGGCGCAGCCGAGTAAGCGGATCGTGCGGCCCGAAAGAGTGCAGCGCGATGCGGCCCATTTCGGGCGAGTATCCGTGGTCATGATTGCCCTGGTGAAGCCGCCAAACCCTTCCGCGCTGCGATCGGCCGCTTTGACCAAGGCCGGTACAGCATTAAGGATGCGTTCGGTGCGCAACGGAAGACCGATAACTCCGGTCGAGCAAACAAATACTTGTTCTTTCTCGCAGCCGATCTCGCGCGCGACTGCTTGAGCGGTCGCTTCGGCTGCGGCCATTCCAGCCTCGCCTGTAGCGCAGTTTGCGTTGCGCGAATTGGCGATCACCGCGCGCATGCGCGATGCTGCTTTGCGTAGGTGCCTGCGGCAAAGGACCACCGGTGCGGCTTGCACCAGGTTTTGCGTGAAAACTCCGGCAGCCGTGACTTCCTCGTCGCCGATGATGAATCCCAAATCCAGATTAGGAGCCTTCCGCAAGCCGCAATTCGTAGCTGCGAAGCGAAATCCCCGCGGAAGGGCATTGAGCGGCGCCGTATTCATTCGGGGCGCATCGTTGTTCACTCAGGCCTCTCCCTTAGCCAGTTGAGCCGTCCATTGCTCCAAGCGAGCGCGGCAGCCGGCGATCGCTTCTCGAACGCGTGCCGGTGCCGTTCCTCCGGGAACGTCGCAGCTCGCTAGAGCAGATTCGAGGGTCAGTACCTGCCCGAGATCGGATTCAAATAGAGGCGAAAAGCTCTTGAGCTTTGATAAAGGCATGGATCTCCACGATTCGCGGGCGCGCTCCGCCTCGCGAACGATCGTACCGATGATTTCGTGCGCTTGGCGGAAGGGCAGACCCCGGCGGACGAGATAATGTGCCGCCTGGGTGGCCAGCAGCGCCGAATCCTCAGCCCCAGCCAAGAGCCTCGCTTCATTCACGCGCGTCCCACCGACGGCTCCAGCCGCAATTTGGGCGATCGCCACAGCCTGATCGTGCGCGGCAAAGAGCGGCTCCTTATCTTCCTGTAGATCGCGTTGATAACTTGAAGGCAGCCCTTTCAAAGTTATCAACAGGGAAATCAGAGCGGCGGTAATGCGGCCGGTCTTTCCGCGCAGGAGTTCCCACGCATCCGGATTCTTCTTTTGGGGCAGAAGACTGCTTCCGGTCGAATATTCATCGGGTAACAGGACATATCCGAATTCCTGAGAAGCAAAGAGAACAAAATCTTCCGCCAAGCGCGAAATATGTGTAGCCAAGCCGGCCAGCGCGTAAAGGTAATCGGCCGCGAAGTCGCGATCGCCCACCGCATCGAGGCTGTTGGCGGAAATGCGCGAAAAGCCCAGTTCTTTCGCCAGCGCTTCCCGATCCACGGGGAAAGCACAGCCGCCCAGCGCGCCCGATCCCAACGGGCACGAATCCGCCCTGCTCCGAGCGGCGCTGAGCCGTTCCAGATCGCGAAAGAATGCCTCGGTATGCGCGAGGACGAAATGCGAAAAGAGAACAGGCTGCGCATGCTGAAGGTGGGTCATTCCGGCCAGTGGGACTCCCATCGTTCGCTCGGCCAAGTCTGCAAGCGCAGCGATGAAGGCCAGAATGTTTCTAGAGACTTCCTGAGCGGCGTCCTTAACGAACATACGGAAGTCGGTGGCCACCAACTCGTTGCGGCTCCGCGCCGTGTGCAGCTTATAACCGAGGGGGCCTAGCCGTTCGACCAGAGCCATCTCTACGAAATGGTGCACATCTTCGGCCGGCGAGAGGTCGAGCCACGAGTGATCCGAATCGGCCCGCTCGGCGATGGCATCGAGCGCATCCAGCGTTTGTTGGGTCTCCGAAGACGTGAGGATGCCGACTGTTTCTAAGGCGTGTGCCCACGCGCGGTCCACGGCCAATTCGTAAGGCAGCAAGCGCCGGTCAAACGGAAAGGAACGCTGAAACTCGTAGAACAATTCGTCGGGCGGCTGATCAAATCGGCCGCCCCAAAGTTTGCTTGCGCCCGCAGCTTTTGGCCGCTGGTTCACGATTGCGAGTCATTCGCCGGCGCCGTTACCGGCAATGCAAAGAGGTTAATGAACCCTTCCGCATCCTTGGGGTTATAGCGAGTCATAGTGAAGCTGGCGAGGTCGGTTCGATAGAGGGAGTGGGGAGATTGCCGCCTTGTTACGGCGACGTTGCCTTTATATAGCCGCAAGCCGACTGTTCCGGTCACGCGTTGTTGTGCGACCGCAAAAAAGGCATCCAGGGCTTCGCGCAGCGCCGTGAACCACAATCCGTAGTAGACGAGTTCGGCATAGCGGTGGGCCAAAATTTGCGAGTAATGCCCGGTCTCGCGATCCAGGCAGAGCGCTTCGAGTTCGCGGTGAGCCAAAACGAGCAGAGTGCCACCGGGTGTTTCGTATGCGCCGCGCGATTTAATGCCGACGAGCCGATTTTCGACCAGATCGATGCGCCCCACACCGTTTGCCGCAGCTATCGCGTTTAACCCTTCGAGCAGGGCCACGGCATTCAACGGCTTCCCATCGATGGAGACGGGCGTTCCCGCTTCGAAGCCGATTTCAACCTCCGCGGACTTATCCGGGGCGCGCTCAGGGGAAGCGATCCACTGCCACATGGATTCCTCAGGAGTATTGGCAGGATCCTCGAGGATTCCGCCTTCATGACTCAAATGCCAGATGTTGCGGTCGCGGCTATAGAGATCGGCTTTCGTTTGCGCTACCGGCACGTTGTGCGTCCGGGCGTAGGCCAGCGCATCTTCGCGGGACTGGATCTTCCACTCGCGCCAGGGCGCAATGATCTGCAGCTTCGGCGCGATGGCTTTGTATGCAAGCTCAAACCGCACTTGGTCGTTGCCCTTCCCGGTGCAGCCGTGAGCAAGAGCATCCGCGCCGATCCGCAGAGCAATCTCCGCCTGGCGCTTGGCCAAAACCGGACGGGCAAAGGAAGTGCCCAGCAGATATTTGTGCTCGTAAACGGCTCCTGCTCGCAAGGTCGGCCAGATATACCCGGCGATGAATTCCTCACGCAAATCCTCAATGGAAGCCGCCGAAGCGCCGGTGGCGAGCGCCTTGCGCCGTGCGGCTTCTAAGTCCTCTTGCTGGCCGAGGTCGCCAATCATGGCGATCACTTCACACCGATAGTT
>Ga0209160_1003422_pt1 | contig 12931 bp, 14 predicted proteins | sample GraSoiAngelo_153_FD_186167 | JGI IMG/M metagenome (GOLD analysis project Ga0209160, IMG submission 186167) | Grasslands soil microbial communities from the Angelo Coastal Reserve, California, USA - 14_1009_12_40cm (SPAdes) (version 2) | ecosystem: Environmental > Terrestrial > Soil > Grasslands ...
GCCACGTGCGCTCCATTTCTCACCGATTATACGGGCAACTCGTGAGAGACGAGTTGCGGGAAGTTTCCCGCTGTGGCTTCGGACAAGGGGATGCGACTAGGGCTCAAGCGCTCGCTGGATGGGATACTACCCCAGTGTGACGGAACACTCATCTGGCCGCGAAACTCACCCTGTCCGCCAGGGAGGGTGAAGGCAAGTCTATCCTTCTCATGTTGAACAGGGGCATTGAACCCTCCGATGGTGGCCCGCCAAGTTGGGCCGCGGGCATCAATGGTGAGTTCACCACGAAGCATCGGCGAGAGGATTTGCTCATTACCCCAGAGTCCAACGAGCTCCTCCGCTGTCCTAGCAGCGGTGTTCTGGGCAAGAGTTATGGGACAGACCCATAGGATGCAGGCGACAACTGCGGCAAAATAGCCCTTTTCCAACATTGTGGCCTCTTTCTTCTTGAACACTGCCGGGCAGGCATCGAAAACCCATATATAAGACGACGGGTTCTCGATTCCGTGAGCCGCTTGCGGGAATTGGGCGCCCAAGCCGGACAGTGGTAAAGGTACATTCTGAACAGATTGTTTGAATGTATGAGTCAGGAGGAGCGCTTGGTGTACAAAAGCTGAACTCAGCGACCGTGCTGATTCAGAGACAACCAAGGAGGCTCCCCCATGCAAAGTATGTATTACATCGGCTTGGATGTTCACAAGAAAAGGATCAGCTACTGCGTGAAGGATGGAAGTGGTCAGATTCACGCAGAAGGCGCGATTCCTGCAACACGATTCGATCTGGACAGATGGATCCCAGCGGTCGGCCCGGTCACGGCGCTGACCTGGGTGCTCGAAATTGGGGATGTGAAGCGTTTCTCGTCGATAAAAAAGGCTATCAGTTACTGCGGGCTGTGCGGCGCGGAGAACAGTTCGGCAAACAGGATCAAGCGCACCCCTCTTTCCAAGCAGCGCAACAAGCATCTGCAGAGCGTGCTGATCGAGGCGGCCAAGTTGGCACCGCGACGGAGTTCTGGGCTGGCGCTGCTGTATGACCGGGAGAGATAGAAAGGAAACGCGAACCGAGCGACCCTCGCCGTGGCGCGCAAGCTGGTGGCGTACTTGATCGCCGTGGATCGACGCCAAAAAGAATTTCTAACAGTAGAAAGAGAAAACCGCACCGCCGCGTAGACGGTGGAGAAATCAGGAGGTTTTCTTCAGCGCGCGGCTTGCCAGGTCTTGCTGGTAGCCGACTGGGCGAAGGAGTGCAAGCTCCGGATGCTCCCTTCGGATTGTTTCAAGACTGGCAGGAGATCACTAACTCAATCTTCTATGTAGGCCATTCATGGCTGAGACAGTAAATGGATGTCTGGTTCTATTTACCATGGGAACCGACGCCGAGAGGCACGAACGCGAGCTGAAGGGCCCGAAAAACCAGTTTCACGCGCTCCTCCCGAGCGCGTCAGGAGAGCTTTTGCCCTCTTGACGAAGACTCATCATGGACGTCGGCTATCCGGAAGTCCTATATAAGGGGATGTCAAGCGAAAAATAGTTCTCCCTGAGCCGCAAGCCGGAAGTGTTCTCGCGGCATCCAGCCCGCACGACGTTCATTCTTTTTTTTCCTTTAGCTGCTTGACCGTTTTGGCCCGTCACGGAGCGGCCCTGTAAGCCGCGGAGCGACGAGGCTCTGATCCTTCTTTTCCATCCCAGTAGTTTCATGTTCGCTGTCATGACGGCGCCATCCGGTTCTCTGAAACTCATAAGCAAAGGTGGTTGCAGAATTGCCAACCATGGTCCTATCGGAGACTCCTGGCCTATAGCTTTCTTGGGTCATGCGAGAGGGCATAGGGTAATCCTGGAGACTCGATGCCGAAGCACACAATGGCCTAACTTCCGAGTGGATACTCTCTCTCGACCCGAGCGTCTCAAGACGAACCCGACTGGCCACCGCCAAGGATGATCCCCAGGGATGGAACGGACTCTCTGCCCGAGACGCTCAAGCTGCTTGTGGTTTCAGTTGTTCAGCGTCGAAATGTGCTCCTTTCTTCCACACGATTAGGGTGATCGCTGCAATCTTTCGCGCCAAGGTGAGGCGTGCCATCGAAGGCTTCATCCCTTTGGTGAGCAAAGCCTCGTAGAAATCATGGAAGGGTCCAGCACCGCTGCTGGCGTTTGTGGCTGCACCTTTGAAGATGGCTTTCAGATCATGATTGTGATTTTGATTGAGCCCACGAAGCTGCTGTGGTTTCTTCGAACGTTGCAGTTGTCCGGCCACGTAGCGGTATTGCGCACTGTCGTGCGTCTCAATCGCCAGACCGCTGTAGGCCCACAGTTGCCGCTTGGTGCGGAAGCGGTGCGGTGTCTGAAGCAACGCGATCAACAGAGCTGCCCGAATCGGACCAATCGAAGGAATCTGGCGTAGCAATTTCCTCGCGCTATGTTTTCGACTCTCCACCAAGAGATCTCGCCGCACTTGTTGGCGCAAAGCCTGCAGGCCATCGAGCTGCTGGTAGAAGAACTCCGCCCGACGGCGCACCCCGGCTTCCGTTATTTTGCCGAGCCATTCCGAACGATGGTGCGGTGCGTAGACGGTTGCACCTGCGCAGGAAATGCCCCAGCCCCGGTAGAGAGCCTTGAGCCGATTCATGACCCGCGTGAGATCTTTGCTGATCGTCAGATAACTGCGCGACAACTCCTTCAGCGTTCGGAGGCCGTTCTCCCCATGGTAGACCGGCCGGAGAAGCCCAGCGCGTAGCAGCTCGGCCAGCTTGCGCGCATCCACCTGGTCACCCTTGTTGCCTTCTTTCAGCAAGGCATTCCTTCGGGGATCGCACACCACGATTTTCGTGACGTGCGGCTTCAATAGGTCGTACAACCAAGCGGCCCAGGTTCCCTCTTCAAACGTGACATACAGGTTTCCCTGCAGTCCTTGAATAAACTGCAGAATCGTTGCCGCTTTCGTTTCGAGGACGGACTCCATCAGCAGCTTGCCGCCGGAATTCATCACCGCGATCGAAACGGTTTCCTTGTGCACGTCCATGCCGATATACTTCGTACTGTCCATTTAGGGTGCTCCTTTCGGTAGGGGATGAGGTCAGCGCTCAAACCTACTCCAAAAGGGGCGCCCTTTTATAATGCGTAATCCACTTCATCCGTTACGCGACACACTGCCGGCGATTCTTCCGCTGTTGCCGCGCCGCCTCCAACTTCCGATCCCGCTCGGCTTGAATCTCCTGCTGGTGCCTGGCGAGCATGTCCTTCGGCGTGATGTAGCCGATGGCGCTGTTCAGACGGATGTTGTTGTAATGCTCGACGTAGCCCTCCACCAGACGCCGTGCATCGTCCAGGGAAAGTGGCGTTCCCGGCCGGATGCACTCTCCTTTGAGCGATTTGTGCCAACGTTCGATTTTCCCGTTCGATTGAGGGTAATACGGTGAAGTCCTGACGTGCGTTATACCCGAGATCCGAATGAACTCCTTGAAGTCCTTGGCGACAAACTGTGGTTCGTTGTCGGAAATGATCCGCGGTTTAAACGCGGGATATCGCTCTTTGGTCCGTTCCAGAATGATCTCAATGTCGGCCTCGGTCATCGACTCCCGCAGATCCCAATGAACCAGGAAACGGCTGTAGCCGTCCAACACGCTGCACAGGTAGTAGAACGTCGCGCAAACGCTGATGTAGGAAACATCGGTATACCAATGCTGGTGTGGCTGCGGCGGCTGTTCCAAAGCCGGTCCCTTTCTTCGAGGGCTTCCCGTTCCACTTCCGCAGCAGTCCCGCTCGCTTCAGCACTCGCCACACGCTGGCCGGACTCACGGCCACGATGTCGGCGTTCAGCATCCATGAACGTCAGTCGCCGGTAAGGTGCAGGAATTCGGCGCGGTCCATGCTAGAGCCATCCGCCGCCAGTTCGACCGCATATCAACTATTGCCACGCGAGGTGCTTGATCGCGTCGTGACTATTGTCAAGGTCTGCGCGTCTGAATCTCCACCGTCCACCGATGATGCGCCCCTCGATCTCGCCGCGCTGAACGCATTCGCGTACCGTGCGGGGATTCAAGCGCAACACTTCCGCCGCTTCGCGCAGCGTCAGGAGCCGATCGCCAATCGCCGGCGCCGCGTCAGTCTTTCGTTTCTTCGCCATCTATAACCCTCGCTTCTTTTTCCGGTGCCTTCACCGAATTTCGGAGTTCACGCACGCTCCGCTTCGCACTTGAATGTTTTTGATTCTTTTTCAAAAACTTCGCTGTTTCAGTAACTTCCCATTTCTATCCCTATTCTATTTTAGGTTTTAGGAGTAGGCGCTCAAACTCCGCACGGACGCTGGAGCTTGTTAGGATCGACCTCGGGACTGACTCCAATTGACTCCAATTGGAATTTGGCGGAAGCTGCAACGTCATCATTCGCCGTGAGTTGGGAGTCGAAAGTTTGGGTTCGACTCCCACACGCTTCCGCCAACTGCTTGATGATTCGATTACCTTTGTGGGAGTCAGAACCCTCAAAATGGCCTACAAGCCGGGGGTTTTGTTCCCAAGTTGTCTCAAATTTTTCGTTGCTGTTCGGAGCGCAAGTTTCCCAATGTTCGGGCGTGGGTTCGATTCCCATCGCTCGCTCCATAAACCCTGTTGATGCAGTTGGCTTTGCTGGCTCCCACCTGTGAAATTGACTCGTTAAATGCTCGATTTTGGACGCAGTTGGACGCGCTCTGCGGATACAGACGGGAACTTGGACGCGGGAGAGCCTCCAAAAGATTGACACGCATCTCTCACCGCATCGAAAGTTGGTGGAAAAATTAAAGGAAGGTTAATGTGCCTCACTCATATATCGATGGAACAAGGCCCTGGGGACACGGGGAACGAACTAACTGCGGACGGGCCTTAAACCCGGAGTTAGGTCCAGATTGGGGTGGCCCAAGCAACACCAGGGCGGTAACAACGCCGCGACCCATGGGCCGCGTGATGGCAGCTCCTCAATGGTGGTGCGTACGACCCCGGTGGCGCTGAAGCGGCATCTCTTTCTGCAACTGGCAAGCTCACGAAATGGGGTGGCTTGGCCAAGGTTCTCGGTCATGCGATGCAGGGCGCAACCATCGGCGGTTTTATGGAAGGTCGCATCCAGGCGGTGGTTTTGGTGCCGCGACTGACTATAAAAGCCTTTCTCGGCTTGGTTCTTTCCAATGGTTCCAGCAGCAGCGCATGCGTCCGCGTGCCGCCCCCGCGGTTATCGGCCAGCCAGTCGTCGGAGACAACGGCAATTATTGGCAAACGGATCCGGTCACACGACAACCTGTAGACACCGGCGTAAAAGCGAAAGCGCCAAAAGAAACCCCCGACGAGTTCGAATGGAACATCGACGCGAAGGGTAAGAAAACTGGCACGTTGGTCAACAAGACCAACGCAACAGCCAGGATCGTCACCATCCGAAGCCAGTGGTTCGCACGGTGAGGGATGCTAGCGGCATCGAGAGGGATGTCGTGGTCGATGAGAATCCGAAGAGTGCAACCTTCGGACAAACGATCAAGAAAACTGGCGTCACACGCGCTCAGTTGCCCGATCGAGCCGCTGGCCGAGCCGCCAAGAAAGATGCCGAGAAGACGATTGAAGATCATGCCGATACAGTTATGCAAATGTCCGGGAACGATCCGGACAAGGCTCTCGCGATGATCACCGCTGACAAAAATGTGCCGGCTCGATACAAGGCCGCGATCCGGAATCGCAACCGGGAACTCGCGCGCCCCGGGCGCCCAGCAAAGAAACCGTCGGCTCTGCCGATGCTTGGACAGCAGCCAGCGAATCAGGTTGAAGCCCCTCAACAGTAAGCCACATGCCACAGAGACGGACCAACTCGACCAGTTGCGCCAAGCAACTGCGACTTTGAAAGCACAGGCAGGCCCAATGTTTCCGCAAATGAAGCGAGGAGAACGTCTTTGCTCCGACCTTGGGAGTAGTAGAGAGTGCCCCGAGAGCTACATTATGACTGGATTAAAATCGGGGAGAAGATCAAATGGAGCCGTTGCCGAAACTCGCGGTAATCATTTTCGCAAGTATCGCGGAACGACCAGAGACACCCATCTTGATCATGATCAGCCGGAAAAACGTGTTCACCGTGTTGGGGCTGATTTTCATTCTGTGCGCTATCTCTTTGCTGGAAAGGCCTTGCAACAAAAACTCCACCGCTTGTTGTTCCCGTGGCGAGAATTTAAACTGCTGGCCGATCCGAGGAAGAAAGAGCAATCCTGCAAGGCTTCGCTCGAGCAGAAGCTCTAGGTCCGGGTGAGAGGGCCCTCTGAGATGCCGGTTCAGATGAAAGACCCAACAGCGATAACGCCTCTTTCCGGATACAAGCTCGGTCACGAAATGTGAGTGTTGGGAGGATTGGCCGCTGAGGAGTCGCGCTCGAATCGTATCCTTCAGGAAGACCTCCAAGCGCTTTATATTCTCGGGCGCGTCTGGGTAGCTGAGAATGCGGACCGTCTCGTCGTTGCATGAGATAGGATTTAGCGAAGAGTCCATGAGCAGGAGCCCAATCGACTGGTTCGCGGGAGTGCGAGCCTTGCGGTGTGGCTCGGTTGCCGCCAATGCGAGAATCGCTCCGGAAGGCATGGCGCTTCAACTCTCGTATCACTGCACAGCCCAAAATGTCTTGGGCCTCTTTATCTGGGCGATGCATGGATTCTCCGGCCCTTGCCAACTCGGGGCGGGTAGCCGCCAACGGAGATAGTCCGGTCGGCGGCAAGACATTGCTCCGACCCTCGAACATCGCGACGGCAATACTGCCACCGGGCTAGCCTGAACTTTCACAAGCTCCCACCGGCAACCCCAGCCCGGCGAAATGGCCGCCACAGAGAAGGGGGTCGGGCAGCGCCCAAACTTGGAGTTTTCCTCCACCCTTCATATCCGCTAGGGGGAACCAAGAGTCAATAAGGTGGATTACTGAAATTGGGTACGACAAATCTAGTAATCGCAAAGTTTGGGGGGAGGCTTGGCTATGCTCAATTCTGGCCCTAGATCTCTCCCGTCGATGATGGTTCCACCTTTGCTATACCGCACAACCCTCCACCATCTGGCCCTAAATCAGCTTCTACTGTGTACCACGGGAAAAGCGTGCGGGTCGCGCAAACTCGTATGACAGTTCGGACCTTTTGAGAATTCCTTTTTTTTTGCAGTACTGAAAATCGCTAACCAATCTCGCTAATACGATTAGGGGAGATCCCTATTCCCCCACCGGGTGTAGACTGCACAAAGTTCGGTTCAGATCCCTTAACGGAAGTTGGAAGCCAAACGGAAGTCGGCAAAGCAGGACTGGTAGCAGTGTTTGACTTCAGTGGAAATCGGTGTGAGTCGAGAGCGGCTATCGATCTTCAGACTGGCAGAATTGTCTCTGTCATCTTGCCGACGGATGACCAAGAACACGATCTTCGTCCGATTACACATCGCGCTTTGCAATTCGCCCTGCATGTTTCTTGGTCGGCTAGCATTCCTCCGTGGAATGAAGAAGATGTTCAAAATACAGGAGATCTCCTCGATGCGAAGTATGTCTATTTGTCGTCTATCGCTTGCCACGCTTTCCCTTGCCTCTTGCGTCGTAACCGGGGCCCAGACCCCATCCCCGATCATCGTGAACAGCGTCGTTACTCCTGTGCATCAGCCTGCTGCGGCTGTGACTACCTTCTCCATTCCTCCTTCCAGTGGATCGTTCATGGATGTCTCGATCATCGCCAGCTATGGCGACGTGGTCTCGGGCGTAAACGCCTGCCTGCCGTCCAGTGCCTGCACCGCACTGACGCAAGCTTGCCCGCCCAGCGGCTCCTGCTTCGGTGCCACCGCAAGCACCGGTGAAGCCCTGCAGTTCTATAGTCTCAACGTGCCTTCCGGCATTACCTCCATCCAAGTGATGAACTCTCAGCCCGTAGGCGGAATGGCCATCGCGGTTCTGGAAGCCAGCAATGTGGCCAGCTTCCTGACGGCGGCACAGGTGAGCAATCAAACCACCGGGACCACAAACCCCGTCGGCCCCTCGGTTACTTCGACTGGCTCTGGAATCGTCATCTCCGATCTTGCCTCCACGGGAACCGCCGTCACTGCCGCGGCGCCCCCCTTCCAGTTCGTGCAAACCTCTTACGGAGATGGTCTGGCTTACGTCGTGAACAGCGCCTCTGGCACGTTCTCCCCAAGCTGGACGACGCAGACTGCGGGCCGATGGGCGGGATTCACGGCAGCATTCTTGGGCACCACCGGCGGGGGACCGGCGCCAATTTCGGTGAGCGTCGCTCCGCCGACGGCTTCCGTGGCAGCCAACGCCACGCAGCCGTTTACCGCCACGGTGCAGAATGATTCGCAGAACAAGGGAGTGAGTTGGGCGCTCTCCGGTACAGGTTGCAGCGGAGCCGCTTGCGGCACGCTCTCGGCAACCTCCAGCGCTTCTGGCGTAGCCATCACCTATACCGCGCCGGGGAGCGTCCCAAATCCCGCAACGGTCACTTTGACGGCGACATCCGTCACCGATGGCACCAAGTCCGCGGCGGCTACGATTACGGTTACTGCCGGTGGCTCGGGCAACATAAGCGTGTCCCTGACGCCGAAGCGCGGCGGGCTGGTCATTTCGCAATCGCTCACCTTCACCGCAACGGTGGCCCAAGATGTCGGCAGCGCGGGCGTGACCTGGTCGGCCAGTGCTGGCTCGTTTAGCAGCCAATCCACGACCTCCGCCGTGTACGTGGCCCCGACAATGCCCGGGGTGGTCACCGTTACGGCCACCAGCGTCGCCGACGTTACGAGAAGTGCCTCAGCCACAATCGGCGCGACAGATCTCCCCGGCGTGACCACCTATCACAACAATCTATCCCGCGATGGCACCAATACCCAGGAATACGCTCTTACAACTTCCAACGTGGCCACGGCTTCCTTTGCGAAGCTCTTCTCCTGTAGTGTTGACGCAGCGATTTACGCTCAGCCGCTCTGGGTTGCCACTCTGGCGATTGGCGGCGGCACTCACAACGTCATTTTTGCCGCGACCTCCCGCAACACGGTTTACGCCTTTGACGCTGACGCGAATACCTGCACAACGTATTGGAACAAATCGCTACTCCCCACTGGCGAAACGTGGGTTTCCTCTAATGACGTGAGCACAACAGATATCGAGCCGGAGGTTGGCATCGTCGGTACGCCGGTGATTGATCTTCCAAGCGAAACAATGTACGTCGTTTCAAAATCAAAAAACAATGGTACCAATTGCTCGCCGTCTTCCTCCTGCCATCAAAGACTGCACGCCCTTAGCCTGATTGACGGGAGCGAGAAGTTTGGTGGGCCGGTCGATATCACATCTTCCATTACGGTTCCCGGAACAGGTGACGGGTCGTCCGGTGGAAACGTTCCGTTCAACACGCTGCGTGAGAATCAACGGGCGGGCGTGGCCCTCGTCAATGGTGTAGTGTATGTCTCTTGGGCGTCGCACGGAGATAACAATCCCTACCACGGTTGGGTCATTGGATTCGACAAGACGACACTCACCAGGCTTACTGTTTATAACGATTCACCCAGCGGATTCCGCGCCGGCATCTGGATGGCGGGTGGCGCGCCAGCGGCGGACAGCAACAACAACCTGTATGTGATCACCGGGAACGGAACGTTTGACGGTAATTCGAGCAGCGCGCCAAACAACGACTTTGGCGATAGCATCCTGAAGCTCGGCACTGCGAGCGGGCTATCACTTTCGAGCTGGTTTACCCCTTCGAATGAAAGCACGCTCGACAGTGGAGACCTCGATCTTGGCTCCGGTGGAGCGACAGTGCTCGTTGACGCCCCTTCTTCTCCCAAGCCGCGTTTGCTCATTGGCGGTGGAAAAGAGGGGAAGCTCTATCTCCTCGACCGGGACGCTCTAGGTAATTTGGGGGATTCCAACGCGTGGCAGATTTTTTCTATCGGGAACAGCATCTTTGCCACGCCCGCGTTCTGGCAGAACAACATGTACATAGCAGGTGACGGTGGACGTCTGAAGACCTTTGCGTTCAATGCGACAACAGGGAAGTTCAACGCTTCTCAGACGTCGCAGTCCTCGTCGTCCTTTGGCTTCCCAGGCTCTACGCCGTCTGTCTCGGCGCAAGGTGCATCGAACGGAATCGTGTGGGCGCTCGATAACAGCCGGTACTGCACAACGCAGTCGCCCGGATGTGGTCCGGCAGTTCTGCACGCCTACGACGCAGCGAACCTCGCCACTGAACTCTGGAATAGCTCGCAGGTCGCGGCGAATAAGGCAGGCAATGCCGTGAAGTTTACGGTCCCCACTGTGGCGAACGGAAAGGTGTACGTGGGCACGCGAGGAAGCTCCACCACAGGCGGAGGAGTAGGTGAACTAAACGTTTACGGCCTGCTGCCGAATTGAAGCGAGGTTGCTTTGTTCACGGAGATGCTTCGCGTCCGGGAGAGAGCCGCGGCGCGGTCGGTTTGACTCGCGTGTCGTGCCCTGAGTGAGGCTACATGCTACATGCCTTCGTAGTTCGGGCCGCCACCACCCGCCGACCTCGACTGTCGTCTCCACTGACATCCAACACATTGAAAGCATTGCTCCTACCATCCACGCCATAACCGGAATCACGGTCCGCGAGACCGTGCCCGATTGGGTTCCGCTGTCCGCTTCGGAGACGGTGATGGTGGATCTCACTCCGGAAGCCCTTCAAAACCGCATGAGGCGCGGAGATGTCTATGGGCGGGAAAAGGTGGAGCAATCGCTGAAGAATTTCTTCCGGCGCGGGAATCTCATCGCGCTCCGCGAACTTGCCCTCCGCCAGGTGGCCGAGCAGGTAGATCGCAGCCTCGAGTCTTACATGGACTCGAAAGATATCCGCGAGAACTGGGGTGTGCGAGAACGTCTTGCCGTTTGTGTGTCAGGCAATTCGTCCGGTCAATACCTCATCTCGCGCGCCGCACGCTTGGCCCGAAAGATGGACGCGGAACTTTATGTTGTCCACGTCGAGCGCGAATTCGGCAAGCGATGGGAAGACGGTAAGAGGCTAGAAGGGAATCTGCATTTTGGCGAGAATCTCGGAGCGCAAGTCGTCCGGTTAAAAGGCAGAAGCGTCGCGGACACCATTGCCGAGTTCGTCCGCAACAAGCACATCACGCAGGTAAGGTTCGGGCGCAACCTTCCAGCCGTTTGCGCAATTGACTGTAGGTTTCGACCACGGCCCTCCGCAAGTGAATTGAGGAAATTCTTACGCGCAATGGCCCAAGCACCGGCTCCGATCTCTAGGCATCCCAGAGCCACCGAAAAAGCTTGCCTTCCGGGAATCTACAGAGACTGAGGCTGTCGTAATAGCGAGATTCAGAACATAAGTTAGGGCTGCATCTGCCTCCAGAACTGCCTGCTAATCTCGGCGCCTTCTTTGGCGGGGTACTGAAAACCGGCAAACTGAGTGGATAAACCTCAGGAAAGCGGGACTTTTCCCACGATAAATTCGAGCAATCACTGGATTGTGCGCTACTCGGGCGTTGTTTAGTTTGATCGCACGATTTGGGACGACCTACAGCGAACTCGGCGGTTAAGAAGGGCCCTGAGAGGTCGATCTGAAGCGGATTTAGAAAGAGAGGTTGAAATGAATCGAATGAACCACCGGTGTTCAGCATCAGCAGCGGTCGCTCTGATGCTGGCCGGTCTGTTGGCATGGCCTTCGGCCAGCCTAGCGCAGCTAGGCGGTCTGTTGCCAGCGCCCACGACCACAACCACCACGAGTACAGTCACGGGGAAGGCGACCGCTGCGCAAGCAGTCCTTCTTGGATTGCTTGGAACGGCAACCTCAACGAGTCTCGCCAGTACCGGAATCTCAAGTACAAATGCTGAAAGCGACGTGGGCCAAGACACGGGAAGCATCCCGTCTTTGCTGGGGGCGGAAGTCCTCAACGCAGCCACGTATAGCTATCCTGATCAAGTTGACTCCGCGGCCTCGCTCGCGAACCTGGGCGTGACTGTCGCTGGGATCTACATTTCCGCTGACTCGGTTGTGGCAGAGGCGTCGCAGGTATTGGGAGCCGCAGGCAGCGGCAGTTCCTACATCACCAACCTTACAATCAACGGCGTACCGGTCAACGTAACTGGGGATCCGAACCAGACCATCTGGATTCCCGGCGGCCAGATAGTTCTTAACGAGCAAACCATTTCCTCGACCGGCAGCGCCGTGGTGAACGCCATTCACGTCACTGTCAATGGCGTTGCCGATGTCGTGATCGCGTCTGCGACAGCGGGCATTTCCTGAGAGAGTGAGGACAATCAATGAAATCACTAAAAACGAACAAAAAGATAAGCGTAATTGGCCCCATGCTAGCAGCGGCCCTTTTGGCGGGCGGGCTTCTCCTCGCTCTACAGGCGACTAAGCCCACACCCGTGTACGCGCACGAAGTTCCAAGCCTGTGCGACTTCACGACCGGTGGAGGATTTATCCTCATCGCGCCGGGGACGGCCTCCAACGTCGCCGGTTTGCCGGAGACAGGCCAGAAGGCGAACTTCGGCTTGGTAGGCGGGTGCAAGAACGGCGGCTTCTTCGGTCACGTCAACTATGTGGACCACAACAACGGTCTTCATGTGAGCAGCGACACCATAACGGCATACGTTAACCCTTGCCCGGGATGCAGCCCTCCTGCCGCAAACAATGCACGCGACATCTGTGGGACGGCCGACGTGAGCATTAACGGTTCCCCCGTGGGTACCTGGGGGTTTCGAGTGAGGACGATTGACGCGGAGCAGCAAATGTCCCCGCCGCCCAAGGACAAGTTTGGCATCCATATACATGACTTGAACTCCGGGAATACCGCCTACCTTGTACCGACGCGGTGTTTGGCGAGCAACAGCCCAACAGGTAACGTCATGACGTGCAGCGCCGTTAACCCTGGGGGCGGCGACATCGAGTTGCACAAGCATAATCCCTCCAACACCGGGCCGTCTATGACCGAGGGTCAGATCAG
>Ga0209160_1003423_pt1:7500-12930 | contig 12930 bp, 7 predicted proteins | sample GraSoiAngelo_153_FD_186167 | JGI IMG/M metagenome (GOLD analysis project Ga0209160, IMG submission 186167) | Grasslands soil microbial communities from the Angelo Coastal Reserve, California, USA - 14_1009_12_40cm (SPAdes) (version 2) | ecosystem: Environmental > Terrestrial > Soil >...
AAGTGAACTTTGCTAAGAGAACTACCAGTGACAGAGGTCAAGCAAATTGTCTTTGCCCTTCACTTATCTCCGGTGGATTCTCAAGTAGACCATTTGCAACAGGCATAGCCATCAGCAAGCAATCCACATTCCCTCACCCACAACAAGCACATTTTTCCGTACTTGAATTCAAATGTCCCCCAAGCCCACCTATTCACAGGTCAGCCCTTTGCAACAAAAGCTTATCATGACCTGGTAACAAATGGGCATGCCATATCCCCCCCTTGACCACCACCTGAGAGGCATACTAGATTCAATACTTTCAACCTCCCATACAGATGTACTTGTCCAAACACTTGGACTTTCCCTCCATATAGTAGGAAAGGTGCTTTGTTTGCCTTTGTTGTGTCTGATCGACGCGAGGCGTGAACGGGTGTGTCCACTATATGGCACCTGCCTAATTAGGAAGTGGGATCACCCAAGACATCAAAACAAGACAATTTAAAAGGTGGATACATACTTCTTGATGTCTAATTCATGGAGAGGTCACTTACAAGGGTGAATACATACACTGGCCACCTCTTCAGAGGCAAGGAGGTCACTCACAACACTTAATACTTAATCTGCCCACCTTTTCAAGGGCAAGGAGGTCACTTACATCACTTAATACTTAACCTGCCCACATTTTCACGGGTAAGGAGGTCACTCACATCACTTAATACCTAATCTGCCCACCTTTTCAAGGGCAAGGAGGTCACTTACAACACTTAATACTTAATCTGCCCACCTTTTCAAGGGCAAGGAGGTCACTTACAAGGGTGAATACATAAACTGGCCACCTTTTCAAGGGTAAGGAGGTCACTCACATCACTTAATACCTTTTCAAGGGCAAGGAGGTCACTTACAACACTTAATACTTAACCTGCCCACATTTTCAAGGGCAAGGAGGTCACTTACATCACTTAATACTTAATCTGCCCACCTTTTCAAGTACAATAGGCAAAAAGGAAGCAAAAACCACAGCACCCAGGATTCCCATGTGGTCCTCCACCATGGTACTAGCTGGGCGGCACCCTGATTAACTGCGCAGATCAGACGGGATGCGGTGCTTTCAGAGTCCTATGGCCGTGGATTCATCACATCTATTGAAATCAACCTTTCTATTGCCAGGGACTACAGACCCTGTTCAAATAAACTCAGTCAGCTCAATTCATTAACCGCCGTCACAAATCCTTCATCAGACATCCAAAGGAAGGTCAATCAACCACCTCACATAGCACCGACCCTCACCTCCTGCTCAGCGCGCCATAAGAATGGTGGCCCAACAAATGACCATTGCCCACAAGGGTTCAGCAAGGTCATCTGGGAATATAAAGCATTTGGCACAAGAGGGAGTACTCCACATGGAAGGGCACTAGAGTGGAAACTGCAAATTCTTTCTTTGCTCATCACCCAGAAACAAAATGAATGCCACCCACCATTTCAATTAAAAGTCCAATCCAATCCTGCAAATGACATGCATCAGTAAACCATTCTTTCACATATAGGAAAAGATATCAGTTGATCCAAGCACTGGCAATGTGCAAAATGAGGTGCCCCTCATTTATCCTCTGTCCCTCACCATAGTCATGTAAGTCGGGGAAGGGAATACAATCCATCATTCCTCTCAAACCAAATGAAAAAGGACTCACCTCCCGAGTCCAAAAGACCAGCCCTCAAGTAAAAAATTCGGCACAAGGGTCAAAAGAGAACCACCAAGTGATAGAGGTCAAGCAAATAAATGTCATTGCCATTCACCCCATCTCTGGTGGATTCTCAAGTAGATCATTTGCAGCAGGCATAGCCATCAGCAAAACAATCCACATTTTCCGTGCTTGTCCCAAGTCAGCTTTTGCAACAAAAGCTTATTATGACCTGGTAAAAGGTGGGGCTGTACCATAATATGACTAGGAGCTTGCCAACCCTTGCACATTAGCATAAAGCAGACAGACTCTCAAAAGTCATGTCCATTGGTACTATAAGCAAAGTTGATATTTCCCCAGATCCCTTTTCTAAAGTGTCCCCCAGAAGTCATAGACTAATCAACTTTTATACCTCCACCTCCCCCTTATAGTAGGAAAGGTGACCTTTTAGTCTTGGCAGTGTCAGATTGACGTGAGGCGTGACAAGTCATGTCCACTATATTGCACTTTTGCGACCTCACTAATGCAGAGCACTAGTAAAGGTCATAATCCCACATAGAATAATGACCCCACTAGTCTTACAGACTAGTGACCTTAATAAAGGGTGAAGATTGTATTCCACACAGACAAATGACCTCAAAAGATCATAATCCGGTATTCCAAACAGACAAATGACCTCCAGAGGTCACAATCTACGGACAAACAACCTCAAAAGATCATAACCCACTATCCCACACAGAAATATGACCTCAAGAGGTCACAATCTGGTATTCCACATGGAGAAACGACCTCAAAAGATCATAATCCGGTATTCCACACAGACAAATGACCTTACAAAGGTCATAACCCACTATCCCATGCAGAAATATGACCTCAAGAGGTCACAATCTGGTATTCTGCACAGACAAACGACCTCAAAAGATCATAATCTGGTATTCCACACAGACAAATGACATAACCCACTATCCCATGCAGAAATATGACCTCAAGAGGTCACAATCTGGTATTCCACATGGACAAATGACCTCAAAAGATCATAATCCAGTATTCCACACAGACAAATGACATAACCCACTATCCCATGCAGAAATATGACCTCAAGAGGTCACAATCTGGTATTCCGCACGGACAAACGGCCTCAAAAGATCACAATCTGGTATTTCGCACAGACAAACGACCTCAAAAGATCATAATCCAGTATTCCACACAGACAAATGACATAACCCACTATCCCACACAGAAATATGACCTCAAGAGGTCACAATCTGGTATTCTGCATGGACAAACGACCTCAAAAGATCATAATCTGGTATTCCACACAGACAAATAACATAACCCACTATCCCATGCAGAAATATGACCTCAAGAGGTCACAATCTGGTATTCTGCACGGACAAACGACCTCAAAAGATCATAATCTGGTATTCCACACAGAAAAATGACCTCACAAAGGTCATAACCCACTATCCCACACAGAAATATGACCTCAAGAGGTCACAATCTGGTATTCTGCACGGACAAACGACCTCAAAAGATCATAATCCGGTATTCCACACAGACAAATGACCTTACAAAGGTCATAACCCACTATCCCATGCAGAAATATGACCTCAAGAGGTCACTGGTATTCTGCACGGACAAACGACCTCAAAAGATCATAATCCGGTATTCCACACAGACAAATGACCTTACAAAGGTCATAACCCACTATCCCACACAGAAATATGACCTCAAGATGTCACAATCTCGTATTCCGCACGGACAAACGACCTCAAAAGATCATAATCCAGTATTCCACACAGACAAACGACCTCACAAAGGTCATAACCTGGTATTCCACAAGGACAAATGACCTCACAAAGGTCATAAACCCGATATCCCACACAGAAATATGACCTCAAGGTCATAATCTGGTATTCCACATAAGATTAATGACCTCACAAATGCATAGCACTAGTAAAGATAAAGGTCATAATCTGGTATCCCACCATAGACTAATGACCTCACTAGTATATAAGACTAGTGACCTTAACAAAGGTAAAGGTCATACATAAATCCGGTATCCCACTATAAGATTAATGACCTCACATATGCATAAGCACTAGTAAGGTAAAGGTCATAATCCAAAAGGACAAGGAACCCCACAGGTCCTCACCCCTCCTTATAGTAGGAAAGGTGATTTGTTTGCCTTTGTTGTGTCTGATCGACGCGAGGCGTGAACGGGTACGTCCACTATATGGCACCTGCCTAATTAGGAAGTGGGACCACCCAAGACATCAAAACAAGACAATTTAAAAGGTGGATACATACTTCTTGATGTCTAAATTCATGGATTTACCACTGTTTCAAGCAGGAGGTGATAATTTACATGCTTTGAAGGGTGAATACACAAACTGCCCACCTATTGGAGAAGACCAGCCCTCAAGTAAAATTTTCGGCACAAAAAAAAGGAAAGCACCTCACAAAGGTCATAACCCACTGTCCCATGCAGACAAGGGGTCACAATCTGGTATTCCACACAGACAAACGACCTCACAAAGGTCATAGCCTGGTATTCCACCCAGACAAATGACCTCAAAAGGTTGTAATCTGGTATTTCCACAGGGACAAATGACCTCACAAAGGTCATATCCCACTATCCCACACAGAAATACAACCTCAAAAGGACACAATCTGGTATTCTACATGGAAGGTCACAATCCGGTATTCCACATAAAATTAATGACCTCACAAATAGACTAATAACCTCACTAGTATAGTGACCTCACAAATGCATAGCACTAGTAAAGGTAAAGGTCACAATCTGGTATTCCGCAAGGACAAATGACCTCAAAAGATCATAATCCAGTATTCCAAACAGACAAATGACCTCAAGAGGTTACAATCTATGTACAAACAACCTCAAAAGATCATAACCCACTATGCCACACAGAAATATGACCTCAAGAGGTCACAATCTGGTATTCCGCAAGGACAAACAATCATAATCCGGTATTCCACACAGAAATATGACCTCAAAAGGTCACAATCTGGTATTCCACACGGACAAATGACCTCAAAAGATCATAATCCGGTATTCCACATGGACAAACAACCTCAAAAGATCATAATCCGGTATTCCACATGGACAAATGACCTCAAGAGGTCACAATCTACGGACAAACAACCTCAAAAGGTCACAGATATAAACCAGGAATTCCACAAAGACAAATAACCTCACAAAGGTCATAACCCACTATCCCACACAGAAATACGACCTCAAAAGGTCACAATCTGGTATTCCACACAGACAAATGACCTCAAAAGATCATAATCCGGTATTCCACACAGACAAATAACCTTACAAAGGTCATAACCCACTATCCCACACAGAAATACGACCTCAAAAGGTCACAATCTGGTATTCCACACAGACAAATGACCTCAAAAGATCATAATCCGGTAATTCCACACAGACAAATAACCTTACAAAGGTCATAACCCACTATCCCACACAGAAATATGACCTCAAGAGGTCACAATCTCGTATTCTGCATGGACAAACAACCTCAAAAGATCATAATCCAGTATCCCACACAGACAAACGACCTTACAAAACTCATAACCTGGTATTCCACAAGGACAAATGACCTCACAAAGGTCATAAACCCGATATCCCACACAGAAATATGACCTCAAAAGGTCACAATCTGGTATTCCCCCCGCACAGACGAATGACCTCACAAATGCATAGCACTAGTAAAGGAAAAACTCATAATCTGGTATCCCA
>Ga0209160_1003425_pt1 | contig 12925 bp, 12 predicted proteins | sample GraSoiAngelo_153_FD_186167 | JGI IMG/M metagenome (GOLD analysis project Ga0209160, IMG submission 186167) | Grasslands soil microbial communities from the Angelo Coastal Reserve, California, USA - 14_1009_12_40cm (SPAdes) (version 2) | ecosystem: Environmental > Terrestrial > Soil > Grasslands ...
GCTGGGCGGCTACTCCTGCCACAAGGCCGTCCTGAACGACCCGAGCTTCCCCAAGAGCGCCCCCTTCGCGCAGGGTTTCCTCACTTCGATGGGAATCGTGAAGGACTTCTGGGCCGAGCCTTCCTACGCGCAGCTCTTGCTCGCCATGCAGAAGCGCGTCCACGACTACGTGGTCGCCGGCAAGGGCACCGCACAAGAAGCGCTCGACGCGCTGGTCTCCGACTGGGAGAAGGTGTTCAAGGACGACGGAAAGATGTGAGCAGTTCCCCCCACGGCGGGGACCGTGCCGCCTCTCCCGGCCCTGGCCGGAATGCGTCGCGGTCCCCCTCGGAGCAGCGCATGAGCGAGCAAGACCTCAGCATCATGGAGCACGTCGCGAGGGCGACGCCCGAGACCGTCGCCAGGCGGGTGCGCGGGCTGTCTGACCGCGCGATCCAGTGGCTGTTCATCTCGCCGACGATCCTGCTGCTCCTGGCGATCAACATCTTCCCTCTCGTCTGGACCATCCGGCTCTCGTTCACCAACTACCGGGCAAACCGGCCGAACGCGCGGCTTCTCGAGATCGGGACCGCGAACTACGTCTCGGTCCTCACCGACCCCGACGTATGGGCGGCGATGCAATCCACCGCCCACTTCCTCTTCTGGACGATCCTCCTGCAGACGTCGATCGGCTTCGGGCTCGCCTGGCTCGTCGACCGGCGCTTCCGCGGGCACGGATTCTGGACCACCGTGATCCTGATCCCGATGATGCTCTCGCCCGCGGTGGTGGGGAACTTCTGGACCTTCCTCTACCAGCCGCAGATCGGGCTCTGGAACTACGCCCTGCAGTTCCTCACCGGCATCCCCGCCTCGTCGTTCTCGATGATCGGCTCGGTCAAGCTCGCGCCCTGGTCGATCATCATCGTCGATACCTGGATGTGGACACCGTACGTGATGCTCATCTGCCTCGCCGGCCTGCGTTCGATCCCCGACTACATCTACGAGGCCGCGGAAGTCGATCGCGCTTCCAAGTGGCGGCAGTTCTGGACCATCACGCTGCCGATGGCCCTGCCCTTCATCATGCTCGCGGTGCTCTTCCGCGGTATCGAGAACTTCAAGATGTTCGACATGGTGAACCTGCTCACCAACGGTGGGCCCGGCTCCACCACCGAGCTCGCCTCCATCACCCTGAAGCGCGAAGCGTTCGAGAAGTGGCGGACGGGCTACTCCTCGGCGTTCGCCATCATCCTTTTCGTCACCGTGTTCGGCCTGGCGAACATCTACGTCAAGGTGCTGAACCGGGTGAAGAACCGCTGAGAGGCTGCCATGACCGCTACCACAATCGCGCACTCGGTCGTCGAGCCTTCCGGCCGGTCGAAGGGGATCGCCGGGACCATCATCGTCGTCTACGCGCTCATCTCCATGGTGCCGCTGGTCTGGATCTTCCTCACCGCCTTCAAGTCGCCCTCGGACTCGATCGCCTACCCGCCGAAGGTCCTGTTCCACCCGACGCTGGACGGCACCTGCAACCTCTTCACGACCATCTCCCGGCAGACGGCGGACTACATCTCAAGCCTGCCGCCGCCGACGAGCGTCTGCGACAAGATCGCCCGCGCGCGCAACATGGTGGTCGCCGGTCCTTCGAACTTCCTGCCGCGCTTCTTCAATTCGCTGATCATCGCCTTCGGCTCGACGGCGCTCTCCGTCGTGCTCGGCGTCACCGCGGCCTACGCCTTCTCGCGCTTCCGGGTGCCCGGCAAGGATGATCTGCTCTTCTTCATCCTCTCCACGCGGATGATGCCGCCCATCGCGGTCGCCATCCCCATCTATCTGATGTACCGGCAGCTCGGCCTGTCGGATACGCACCTGGGCATGATCCTGCTCTACAGCGCCGTCAACGTCTCGCTCGCGGTCTGGCTGCTGAAGGGATTCATCGACGAGATCCCGCGCGAGTACGAGGAGGCCGCTCTCATCGACGGCTACACGCGCCTGCAGGCCTTCCGCAAGGTCGTCCTCCCGCAGGCCACCACCGGGATCGTCGCCACCGCCATCTTCTGCCTCATCTTCGCCTGGAACGAGTACGCCTTCGCAACGCTTCTCACCTCGGGGCAGGCGCAGACGGCTCCCCCCTTCATCCCCATCATCATCGGCGAAGGCGGCCAGGACTGGCCGGCGGTCGCCGCGGCGACCACGCTGTTCCTGGTCCCGATCCTCGTCTTCACCGTGCTGCTGCGAAAGAACCTCTTGCGCGGCATCACCTTCGGGGCGGTGCGCAAATGAACGCGACGGCGCTTCAACCGGACAGGCGGTGGCCGCGCTGGCTGCGCAAGGGGCCGACGGAGAGGGTGGCCACCGCCGTCATCGCCGCGGGCGTCTTCATGCTCCTGCAGCCCTTCTCCATGACGCTCTACACCTACTCGTTCCTGACCACCCTGGTGGGAACTGCCCTGTTCACGATCGTCTCCAAGTTTCCGGAGTAGCGCGATGGCAGAGATCCGCGTCGAGAACCTGCACAAGGCCTTTACCGACTTCGTGGCCGTTCGCGGCTCGACCTTCACGGTTCCGGACGGCGACTTCTTCTGCCTGCTGGGCCCGTCGGGGTGCGGAAAGACCACCACGCTGCGAATGATCGCGGGGCTCGAGCTGCCCACCTCGGGGCGTATCCTGCTCGGCGGCGAGGACGTCACCTTCAAGCAGGCCTCCCAGCGCGACATCGCCTTCGTCTTCCAGCTCTTCGCCCTCTACCCGCACATGAACGTGCGCGCGAACATCTCCTACCCGCTGCGCAACCAGGGGATGCCGCGCGAAGAGGTGCGCAAGCGGGTCGAGGAAGCGGCGAGGATCCTGCGCATCACCGAGCTGCTCGATCGCTCGGTCTCGGGACTGTCGAGCGGCGACCGGCAGCGGGTCGCGCTCGGGCGCGCCATCGTCCGCGAGCCGCTCGCGTTCATGCTGGACGAGCCCCTGGGGGCGCTCGATGCCGAGTTCCGCGAGCTGATGTGCGGAGAGCTGCGGGCATTGCACGATCGCCTGCGAGCGACCACCGTGTACGTGACGCACGATCAGCTCGAGGCCATGTCCATGGCCGACACCATCGCGCTGATGAACAAGGGCGTGATCGAGCAGCTCGGACCGCCGCAGGAGATCTACGATCGGCCCGCGAGCGTGTTCGTGGCCGATTTCGTCGGCTCGCCGCCGATGAACTTCATCCCCTTCCATGGTCGCGTCGCTCCGGGCGACAGGTCCGTCCGCATCGGGGAAGCCGCGGTCGCGGTGCCCGAAGCCCGCGAAGGGATCGCCGAGAGCGAGCTGCTGCTGGGAGCGCGACCCGAGCACGTGCAGCTCTCCGCAAGCTCTCCGCTGCGCGCCTCCGTGATCGACGCCGAATACCTCGGCACCACGCAGATCGTCACCGTCACCACCGCGCAGGGAACGACGTTGAAGGCGCGCGTCTCCTCCGAGGTCGCGGTCCGTCCGGGCGAACATACCGGTCTGGTGCTCCAACCAAAGAAACTCTCGCTCTTCGAGAAGAAGTCCGGCCGCGCGCTGCGCTCGGCGCTCCACGACGAGGCCGCAAATGTCTGAGATCATCCTCGAAGGCGTCTCGAAGCGCTTCGGGCGCACGCAGGCGGTCGCGGACTTGAACCTCACGGTGCGCGACGGCGAGTTCCTGGTCCTGCTCGGCCCGACCGGCGCCGGCAAGACTACGACGCTGCGCCTGGTGGCCGGCCTGGAAGCGCCTGACGCCGGCCGCTTGCGGATGGAGGGGCGCGACATCACCGGAGAACCGCCCTCCACGCGCGACGCGGCCTTCGTATTCCAGCAGTACTCCCTCTACCCGCACCTGTCGGTCTACGACAACCTCGCGTTCCCGCTCCGCTCGCCTGCGCGACGGGTTCCCGAGGACCAGATCCGCGCCCGCGTCACCGAGATCGCCCGGCTCCTGCACCTCGAGGACAAGCTCGAGAACCGCGCCACGCGGCTCTCCGGCGGCCAGATGCAGCGCGTCGCCATCGGACGCGCGCTGGTGCGGCGGCCGAAGATCTTCCTCATGGACGAGCCGCTTTCGTCGCTGGACGCCAAGCTGCGCGCGGAGATGCGCGTGGAGCTGAAGCGCATCCACCGCGAGCTCGGGGCGACGATCTTCTACGTCACGCATGATCAGACGGAAGCGATGACCATGGCCACCCGCATCGGCGTCCTCGACCGTGGCCGCCTGGTGCAGCTCGGCAGCCCGCGCGAGATCTACGAAGACCCGATCAACATCCACGTGGCGACGCGCCTGGGAAGCCCGTCGGTCAACCTGGTGCCGCGCGAGCTGTTCCCGTCGTTCAGGATCCCCGAGAAGGCGGTGACCATCGGAGTCCGCACCGAGCACGTGCGCATCCGCAAGAGCGCCAACGGTGCCGCGGTGGGCCGCGTCCGCTGGATCGAGCACCTCGGCGACCAGAGCCATCTGCACGTGACCGTGGCGAATACCGACGTGATCACGCTTTCGGACCCGCACGCGGACCTGGCCGTCGGCGACGAGGTCGCCATCGAGATGGTGGCCCCGCTCTTCTTCGACGCGAGCGGAGAGCGCGTCCGGCCCGGAGGAAACGGCCGATGATCTCGAACCCGGGGACGAGCATGCCTGCAGAAACCAGTCTCCTGGTCGCGAGCTTGATCGACGCCGGGACCGCGGCGATCCGGGCGAATGCGGATGCGCTCGGCGATCTCGATCGGGCCATCGGCGACGGCGATCACGGAGTGAACATGCTGCGCGGGTTCGCCGCCATCGCCGAAGCGCGCGAGGCCATCTGCGCGCTTCCTCTCTCCTCCGCCCTGGAAGAGATGGGCAAGCTGCTGGTGATGAACGTCGGCGGCGCCTCGGGTCCACTCTACGGCAGCCTGCTGCTGGCGATGGGACGCGCCGGTGCCGGCGGGAATGCGTCGCTGGCGAAGATGCTCGAGGAGGGCATCGCGGCAGTGAAGAAGCGCGGCCGCTCCGACCGCGGCGAGAAGACCATGCTCGACGTGCTGATACCGGTGCAGCTCGCCTTTGCGCAAGCCTGCGCGGAAGGCGCCGCCGTCCGCGACGCGATCGAGCGCGTCAAGCGAGCGGCCCGGGAGGGCCTCGAGTCCACCCGCCCGATGCTCGCGACCAAAGGACGCGCTTCCTATCTCAAGGAGCGCAGCATCGGGCACCTCGATCCCGGCGCTTGCTCGAGCTCCCTGCTGGTGCATGCCGCTTGTGACGCCTTCCTGGAGTCGACGAAGCCATGACCGACCGAGTCTCCATCGTCATCGTCTCCCACTCTCCGGACGTCGCCCGGGGGGCCGCGGCCATGGTGCGACAGATGGTCGGCCGCGAGGTCCGGGTCGCCCACTGCGGCGGCAACCCGGAAGGCGGCCTCGGCACCAACGTGGCGGCGATCAAGCACTGCATCGAGCAGGTGTATGGCCCCAAAGGCGTCGCCGTGCTGGTGGATCTGGGAGGAGCGGAGACCAACTCGGAGATGGCCATCGAGATGTTGCCGAAAGAGTGGCAGGCGAACATCGTCGTCTGCTCGGCGCCGGTCGTCGAGGGCGCCGTCATGGCCGCGACGGAAGCGGCCGGCGGGAGCAGTCTGGCGAAGGTACGGGCCACCGCGGAGGAGATGTTCCGATGAGCGACGGCCCGGTCATCACTGCGGCTGCGCTGATCACCAACCCCACCGGGCTGCATGCCCGGCCCGCGGTGAAGCTCACCAAGCTCGCGAAGAGCTTCGAGGCACAGCTGCGCTTGCGCGTGGGCCAGAACGGCAAATGGACTGACGCCAAGAGCGTCGCCCGCGTGCTGTCTTTGAAGGCTCCAGCCGGCCAGACGCTCTTTTTCGAGGCCGAGGGACCGGACGCCGCGGAGGCAATGTCCACCATCATCGAGCTGGTCCGGCGCAATTTCGACGAAGGCTCGCAGCGGGAGCGACAGTTCGAAGGCCAGGTGGCCTCCGCCGGGCTGGGCGACGGATTTCTCGTCGTCCGCACCCGTGCGCAGATCGATGGGGTCAACGGCACCGAAGCGGCCAATCCGCAGGCGGAGCGCAAGCTCCTCGAGGGCGCCCTGGCGCGGGCAGCGCTGCAGCTCGAGCGGCTCAAGTCCGACGGCGACGCGATCGCGTCGGAGATCCTCGACTTCCAGCTCGAGCTGCTGCGCGACTCGACGCTGCTCGAGCCGGCCTACCGATCGATCGGGGAAGGAAGGCCGGCGGCGCGCGCCTTCGCCGAGGCGCTGGAAGCGCAGATCGCGGACTACCGCTCCGCCACGGACAAGTACTTCGCTGCGCGGGCGAGCGATCTCACCGACCTGCGCGATCGTGTGCTGGCGGCACTCGCGCCGGTGGCGCATGTCGCGGCGCAGGACGCGCCCGCGGAAGGCGGGATCTATCTCGCCGACGACCTGACACCGTCGCGATTCCTCGAGCTCGATTGGTCCCGCTGGCGCGGAGTGGCGCTGCTCGGGGGCAGCGCGGCGAGCCACGTGGCGATCCTGGCACGGTCGCGCGGCGTGCCGCTCCTTGTCGGCGTCCGGGCGGCCCTCCAAGACGTGGTGGACGGCGAGGCGGCAGTGCTGGACGCGGAGACCGGCCGCTTGATCGTCAGTCCTTCGGAGGCCACCACCCTCTGGGTGCGCGAGCGGCAGCAGGCGCGCACGCAGCGTGCCGAGCTGGACGAGAAGTATCGCGCCGCGCCCGCGGTCAGCGCCGGAGGGACGCGCATCGCCGTGCAGATCAACGTCGAGAGCGAGGGGACGCTGGAATATCTGGCGCCCGGCTCGTGCGACGGCATCGGCTTGACCCGCACCGAGTTCCTCTTCCATGGCAGAGGCACATTGCCCGACGAGGAGACGCAGTATCGCTTCTACTCCCGCCTGATCGGGTGGGCGGCCGGAAAGCCGGTCACCATCCGCACCCTCGACGCCGGAGGGGACAAGCCCGTCCCTGGCCTGACGCCGCAGGGCGAGTCGAATCCATTTCTCGGCGTGCGCGGCATCCGCTTGAGCCTCGCCCATCCCGACGTCTTCCGCGTCCAGCTCCGGGCCCTGGCGCGCGCCGCTGTCCTGGGGCCGCTCAAGGTCATGCTCCCGATGGTGACGACGCCGGGGGAGCTCGACCAGGTCCGGGAGATGCTGCGGGAGGAGGCGGCGGCGCTGGGCGATCGCGGCATCGCGGCGGCGGTCCCGCCCCTCGGGATCATGGTGGAGGTGCCGGCAGTCGCGATCGCGATCGGCCGGTTCGACGCTGCCTTCTACTCGATCGGCACCAACGATCTCATCCAGTACGTGACGGCCTGCAGCCGCGAGTCCGCCAACCTCTCGGCGCTGTACGATCCGCTGAACCCGGCGGTCCTGGAGCTCATCGCCCGGGTCGCTGCCCATGGCCGGGCTTCCGGGCGCGAGGTGAGCGTGTGCGGAGAGATGGCATCGGACCCGAACCTAGTCCCTCACCTGCTCGACGCGGGGATCACGAGCCTCTCGGTGGCTCCCGCCGCCCTCGGCCGCGTCAAGCGTGCGGTCTCCGATCATGCCCGCTAGGCCCGCAGCGCGCGGCATCAAGCCGCCCGAGCCGGGGCCAATCGCGGCCTACAAGGCGATTCTCAAGGACTACATCGATCGCCGCCCGGCCGGCATGCGCGCGCGGATCGCGATCGCGCTCGGCAAGCACAAGAGCTTCGTCTCGCAGCTCACCAATCCCATCTACCCCATGCCCGTTCCGGCGCGGCACTTGTCGACCATCTTCGAGATCTGTCACTTCTCCGCGGAGGAGCGGAAGAGCTTCCTCAAGGCATACACCGCCGCCCACCCGGCTCGCGCCGCGAACCCTGATTCCGACGCCGAAGGACTACATCCGCGCCGCAAGGTCCTCTCGCTGGAGATGCCGGTCCTTCGCGATCAAAGGAAGCAGCGCGCGTTGGAAAGCCTGGTCCGGCAGTTCGTCGAGCGCATCGCCGAGCTGATCGAATGATGCGGGAGCAAAGGAGGAGCCGATGAAGAAGTTCATCAACGATGCGGTGAACGTCGTTCCCGAGGCATTGCGAGGCCTGGCGCGGGCCCATCGGGAGATCCTCTCGCTGCACGAGAAGCCGGCCTTCGTCGCGCGCGCTCCGCTCGCCAAGGGCAAGGTGGCGCTGCTCTCGGGTGGCGGCAGCGGCCACGAGCCGCTGCACGCGGGATTCGTCGGTTACGGAATGCTCGATGCCGCCTGTCCCGGACAGGTGTTCACCTCGCCGACGCCGGACCAGATCTCGGCGGCCGCCGCGGCGATCGAGAGCGGACGAGGAGTGCTGTTCATCGTCAAGAACTATTCGGGCGACGTGATGAACTTCGAGATGGCCGCGGAGATGTCGACCGGCCCCACCGCGACGGTCCTGGTGCAGGACGACGTCGCCGTGGAGAGCTCGACCTACAGCACCAGCCGCCGCGGCGTCGCCGGCACGCTGGTGGTGGAGAAGATCGTCGGAGCCGCCGCCGAGGCCGGAGCGGATCTCGCCGCCTGCGCGGCGCTCGGCGAACGCGTGGCCCGCGCCTGTGCCTCGATGGGCGTCGCGCTCACCAGCTGCACCGTGCCTGCGGCGGGAAAGCCCACCTTCACACTGGGCGAGAGCGAGATGGAGCTGGGCGTCGGGATCCATGGCGAGCCGGGCCGTCGCCGCGTCGCCACGCGGCCGGCCGATGCCGTCGCCGCCGAGCTGGTCGGCGCCATCCTGCAGGACCTCGTGCCGCGCAAAGGCGAGCCTCTGCTGCTCTTCCTCAACGGCTTCGGCGGGACGCCCCTGCTCGAGCTCTATCTGATGTTCGACGCGGCGGCGCGCCGGCTCGCGGCGGAAGGCCTCACCCTCGCGCGCTCGCTGGTCGGCAATTTCGTCACTTCGCTGGAGATGGCGGGGTGCTCCGTCACGTTGACACGGCTCGACGAGGAGTTGCTCCGCCTGTGGGACGCGCCGGTCCACACGGCGGCGCTGCGGTGGGGAAGGTAGAGGCGTTTCTCCCTTTTCCTTGGAGCACGGTGTCTTCCTGGATGCGCGCGCGGACTGTGCGCGCAGGATGGTCCGAGCTCATGGCCAGGATCGGTGCGCGGACGCGTCGTGTCCTGAATCGTGGGATCAATGTCCTTGCGGACGCAAAGCTGACCCTGCACAATCGCCCGGATGAAACGCTCCAAGCGGCCCGGGGAGGCTCTGCGCGTCGCACTCTTCGCATATCCCGAGGTGCAGGCCCTCGATCTCTCGGGACCTCTGGAGATGTTCGCGCGGGCGACGCGGCTGCTGCGCGACGAAGGCCGCACGCATCCGGGCTATTCCTTGGCGGTGGTCGGCACGCGGGCGGGACCGATCACGTCGTCTTCCGGATTCCGCTTCCTGCCCGATACGACCTTCGGCGCGCTGCGCGGCCGTATCGATACGCTGCTCGTCCTCGGTGGCCTCGGGGTCAACGCGCTGCTCGACGACCAGGCCGTTCTCGGATGGCTCCGCCGCATGGCGGGCCGTGTGCGGCGCCTCGGATCGGTCTGCACCGGCACATTCCTCCTGGCCGAGGCGGGACTTCTCGACGGCCGTGCCGTCACCACGCACTGGTCGCGCGCAGCCGAGCTTGCGCGACGATATCCGCGCGTACGCGTCGAGCAGGATCGCATCTGGGTACGCGACGGGAACGTCTACAGCTCCGCCGGGGTGAGCGCGGGAATGGATCTCGCGCTCGCGCTGATCGAGGAAGACCTGGGCGCGGAGGTTGCTCTCGCGGTGGCGCGGGCGATGGTCGTGTACCTGCGCCGGCCGGGCGACCAGAGCCAGTACAGCGCTCCGCTACGCCTGCAAGCCGCGCAGACCCCTTCGGTGCGAGAGCTCGTCGCCTGGGCCGCCGAGCACCCCGCGGCAGATCTGTCGGTGCCAGCCCTCGCGCGCCGGGTCGGCAAGAGCGCGCGTCATCTCACGCGCGTCTTTCGCAAGGAGCTGGGTGTTGCTCCCGCGGAGGCGATCGAACAGCTGCGGCTGGAGGCGGCGCGCCGCGCCCTGCAACAATCCGCGGCGGGACTGGAGGAGGTGGCGTCGCACTGCGGCTTCGGCAGTGCGGAGATCCTGCGCCGCGCCTTCCTCCGCGCCTTGCACGTGACGCCGTCCGCCTACCGCGCGCGCTTTTCAGAGCGGCGGGAGCTCGTCTCATGAGCCTGGTGAATCGGAAGATCCACCCTTCGTTCGCGGTCGCGGGCGCGGTCTTCGTCGTGCTTCTCTGCGCCGCCGCGGTCCGCGCCACCCCCTCGATCCTGATCGTTCCGCTCGAGCGCGAGTTCGGCTGGAGCCGGGCCGTCCTCTCCTCGGCGGTATCGGTGAACCTGGTGCTCTACGGACTGGTGGGCCCCTTCGCCGCGGCGCTGATGGAACGATTCGGGATTCGCCGCACGGTCCTGGTCTCGCTGGCCGTGATCTGCGCGGGCGTGGCCCTCACTTCGCAGATGCGATCGAGCTGGCAGCTCGTCCTCACCTGGGGGATCCTGGTGGGCCTCGGTACCGGGACGACCGCGATCGTACTCGGCGCCACCGTGGTCAGCCGCTGGTTCGTCGCGCGCCGCGGCACCGTGATGGGCGTGCTGACCGCGAGCACCGCCACCGGACAGATGCTCTTCCTTCCACTCGAGGCCCACATCGTCGAGCACCACGGCTGGCGCGCGGTCACGCTGGTGGTCGCCTCGATCGTGGCCCTGCTGCTGCCGCTGGTCCTGTTCCTGGTGCGCGATCGTCCCTCCGATCTGGGAGTGCTTCCCTACGGAGCGCTCCCGGGGACGGCGCCGGACGCGCGATCGCGCGAGAACCCGGTCGCCAACGCCATTCGCGTGCTGCGCGAGAGCGCTCGCAAGCCAGACTTCTGGCTCCTCGCCGGCAGCTTCTTCGTCTGCGGCGCGAGCACCAACGGCCTGGTCGGCACGCACCTGGTTCCGGCCTGCATGGACCACGGCATCCCCGAAGTGCGCGCCGCCGGCCTGCTGGCCGTGATGGGGGTATTCGATCTCATCGGCACGACGGCCAGCGGCTGGCTGTCGGATCGATTCGATTCACGCAAGCTCCTCTTCTGGTACTACGGCCTGCGCGGTCTCGCGCTCCTCTGGCTGCCACAGGCGTTCGACGCGCAAGTGATCGGCCTGCCGCTGTTCGCGGTCTTCTACGGCCTCGACTGGATCGCCACGGTCCCGCCGACGGTGCGCCTGACCACGGAAGCAATCGGCGTCCGCGATGCGCCAATCGCCTTCGGCTGGATCGTCGCCTCCCACCAGATCGGAGCCGGCATCGGCGCGCTGGGCGCGGGCGTCATCCGCTCGAGCCTCACCACCTATACGCCGGCCTGGGTCGTTGCGGGCGCGATCTGTCTCCTCGCGGCCCTGGTAGTGCTCCGGATCGGACGGCGGGTACCGCGTGCGGAGTTGGCTGCAGTCGCCGACCAGGCGTGATCGAACGGCTAGACCATCTTCTTCGGCGCAAGCGCAGCTTCCGCAGCCATGGGGGCGGGTGCATCCGTGACGAATTGCGGCACCTTCATGGTGCGCAGCACGAGGAAGGCGATCGCGGCGGCGCTCAGATCGAAGACGATGGCGATCGCGAAGACGCCCGACCAGCCGATCCTCGGGAGCGTGTACTTCGCGGCAAAGGGCGTCCAGATCGTCGGGACGACGGTCAGCGCAACGCCATACGCGACGAGAGCCAGGCCGATCCCGAAGAGGATGTCGTGGCTCTTGCGCCGCCAGTCGAGGCGAAGAATGGTGGGCGCGAGGAAGTGCGAGAAGAACGCCAGCGCGCCGCCCAGCAGCAGGAGCACGTCGGCGCGAAAATCGAAGGCCTTGCCCGCGGCGAGGGCCGACCCGATGGGCACGAACACCGAGGCGGTGCCCTTCGCCGTATAGAGGAACCCGTAGTTCTGCGTCGCGTGCTTGCGGCCGAAGAAATCGCCGCAGATGGCCGGCATCAGCGAGTAGATCTCGCCCCAGCCGAAGAAGGTGAACGCGCTGAAGACGACGAACAGCTTCGGGTTCGGCGCGAACTTGATCAGCAGGAAGATGGCCAACGCCTCCAGCGCGAAGGCTATGGTCATCGTCAGCTCGCGGCCGATGTGATCCGAGATCCACCCCCAAACCGGCCTGCAGAGTCCATTCAGCACCCGATCCGCGGAGAGGGCGAACTGCAGCGCCGGCAAGGTGAGCCACAAGAACGTGATCGGCACCTTGTCGACGTTGAACGACACAGCCATCGGGTTCAGCTGGGCCGTCGCCATCAGGCCACCGGTCGCAACCAGCGTCATCATCAGATAGAGGACCCAGAACTGGGAGGTCGCGGCCATCCGCCCGGAGGTGAAGTCCGTCGATGTCTGGCGCTTCTTCACTTCCTGGCCCTGCGGTGCGCGCGCCCAAGCGTGCGGCAACCAGCCGGCAGGCGGAGCCTCGAGGAACAACGCCGCCACGATCACCACCGCTCCCTGGATCAGGCCCCACTGGATGAAGGCGTGCTGATATCCCGCCGTGTTGATCATGTTCGCGATCGGATAGACGGTCAGCGCTGAACCGGCCCCAAAACCCGCCGCCGTCAGTCCCGCTGCGAGTCCGCGATGATCGGGGAACCACTTGAGCGCGCTGCCGATCGCGGTCCCGTACACCACTCCCGCACCAAGACCGGCGAGGGCGTACGAGAGGTATAGCGCGGTGAGCGATTCGGCCTTGCCGCTGCCCACCCAGCCCAGGCCGGCGCAGACGCCGCCGATCATTACCAGCAGCCTCGGGCCGAACCGGTCCACCAGCCATCCCTCGAACGGCACGAGCCAGGTCTCGAGGAGGACGAAGACCGTGAAGGTGACCTGGACCGCCGCCTGCTCCGCGCGCAAGTGCTTTTGGAGGGGGGGCACGAACAACGTCCACCCGTACTGGAAATTCGCCACCGCGATCATGCTGAG
>Ga0209160_1003427_pt1 | contig 12922 bp, 16 predicted proteins | sample GraSoiAngelo_153_FD_186167 | JGI IMG/M metagenome (GOLD analysis project Ga0209160, IMG submission 186167) | Grasslands soil microbial communities from the Angelo Coastal Reserve, California, USA - 14_1009_12_40cm (SPAdes) (version 2) | ecosystem: Environmental > Terrestrial > Soil > Grasslands ...
CGCAGGAGCTTGCATGGCCCAACGATGTCAGATTTGCGGGAAAGGCCCGCATTACGGAAATGTGATCAGCCACGCCAACAATACGCGGCGTCGCCGCTGGAACCCCAATCTGCGCCGCGTCCGCGCACTGGTGAACGGGGCGCGCAAGAAGATACGCGTCTGCACTGCTTGCCTGCGTTCGGGTCGCGTGAAGAAGGCCGCTTGATTCGCCGTAACAACCCTTCCGGCAAGGTCGTCACGTGGTAAGAAAAGTATTCGCCGCTACGCTGGCACTTTCGGCGCTCTCCGCCGTCGGTTGCAAACACGATGTGGCGCCATCCGGGCCCGACGTTTGGGCGATTGTCAACGGTGAGCAAATCCATCGCGCCGAAGCCGAAAAATATTACAAAAGCCGCCTGAACCCGCAGGCGCCTACCCCGTCTCAGGAAGAGGCACTGTCCCTCACTCTCAATGTTTTAGACGAGATCATTAATAACGACATTCTGATCCAGCGCGCCAGAAAGCTGGGCCTCGAAGCCACCGACGGCGAAGTCGAAGATAAATTTACGGAATTCAAGAGCCCCTACACCGAGGATGAATTCCAGCGGCAGCTCAAAGATCGCGGCGTGACCCCGGACGACCTAAAAGACGATATTCGCCGCCAGCTTTCCGTTCAAAAACTGCTGAATCGCGAAGTGGTGGCGAAAATCTCCATTACCGATCAGGATATTTCCGCTTTCTACAATCAGAACCGCGCCCAGTTTAATGTGGCCGAAACGCAATATCGCGTCGCGCAAATCCTGGTCACCCCGCACAAAGATCCGCAGCTGCACAATCGCAAGAACGACGACGCCACGACGGACGTGGAAGCTCGCCGCAAATCCGCGGCGCTCCTGCAGCAACTCGCGAATGGCGCCGATTTTACGCAGTTGGCCATGGACTATTCCGAAGATCCGGCCACGGCCTCTTCAGGGGGCGATCTGGGCTATGTTCCCGAGTCTTCGTTGAATCAGAGCGACCCGGCGTTGAAACGGGCGGTGGTCGGCCTCAAGGTGGGCGAGGTCAGCCCCATCATGCCCCTTAAGGACGGCTACCATATTCTGAAATTGATGGCCAAAGAGGCGCCGGGTCAGCGCGAACTCTCTAGTTCTCAGGTGCAGCAATCCATTCGAGATACCTTGCGGAACCGCAAAGAGCAGCTCTTGCGAGCCGCGTATATGGCTGAGGCGCGCGACGGCGCTAAAGTCACCAATTACCTCGCCCTGCAGGTAATCGAATCGAACGGAAAATTACCCCAGATTCCCAAGTTCGGCAGCAGCGCTCTAGCCCCGCCTGCGGCAAGCACGCCCGCTCCGTCGCAGCCCTGAACCAGCCCTGAATAGAAAGTTCGGTCGCGCCTCAATCGATGGTAACCAGGGCTTCGCCTGCCGCGACCGCTTGCCCCTCGCGAATGAATATGCGCTCAATCGTCCCGGCCTTCGGCGACCGGATTTCATTCTGCATCTTCATGGCCTCCACTACGACCAGGCCTTGATCAGCCTCAACGGCTTCACCGTTGCTCACCAGAATGCGAATCACCTTCCCTGGCATTGGCGCGATGACCCGCTGTTTTCCTTCCGCTCCGAATAACGCGCCGCGACCGCCTCGCCACACGCGAGGATCGAAAATTGTGGCGTGGAATTCGCGGCCGCCGCAGCGCACCAGCACTCCTTCCGCCGCCGGTATCACGGTGGCCTCGAATGCGCGTCCATTCACGAGGATTGAGTAGGTATTCGGGGCCACCTCCAGGGCATCAATTTGGGCGCTGTCCTCGCCGCCTACGATAAATTGATTCGGGCCCGTGCGTTGGATTTCGACCTGTCGAGCCAGCGTTCCGATGCACACCTCCAATTTCATTTCACATGCCTCGCAACGCGGAGGAGGGCAGGCACTCCATTCGGCAAAATTCGCAGGCGGGCGGGTTTCATGGTCGGCGGTCGGGAAGGCGCGAGATTTGCTCGCGCCTTCCATCGTCGCGCCACCGGGAGGCGGGCTGCGCTGGCTGTTCACTCGCAAATTTGGCTTGGGCGGCGTGCCAGAGAGCGGCAGCGATCATCGCAACCCTTATTTCCAGCGCTTCGCCCCGGGAATCGGCGTCTTTTTCGCGAGGAGCCAAAAGAGAGGCCAGGCGTTCATCGAGCCAGCGGGTGTGCACTGCACCGTTCTGGAAATCGGCTTCGGCGAGAATTCTTCGGAAAAGAGCGGTATTGGTCCGGATTCCCGCGATCTCCAATTCTTCGAGAGCCCTGGCCAGACGGGCCAATGTTTCCGCGCGGTCGGCTCCCCAGGCAATCAATTTTGCGAGCAGGGGATCGTAGTCGCCGGGCACGGTCCAGCCGGAATAGACGCCCTCATCCAGACGAATCCCCGGCCCATGCGGCTCGCGCCAGGAGGTGATTCGCCCCGGTGAAGGAAAGAAATGATTCTCCGGATCCTCCGCGTAGATGCGGCATTCCATGGCGTGGCCGCGCAAGCTCACATCTTGCTGCGTGATGGCCAATCGTTCGCCCGCAGCCACACGCAGTTGCAGCTTGACCAGATCGAGCCCGGTGACGGCTTCGGTGACCGGGTGCTCCACCTGCAGCCGCGTGTTCACTTCAAGGAAATAAAAGTTGCGGTTCGCATCCACCAGAAACTCGGCCGTACCCGCGTTTGTATACCCCGCTTCTCGTGCCAGGCGAAGCGCCGCCTCGCCCATATCGCGGCGCAACTCGGCTGTCATAAATGGCGATGGCGCTTCTTCGATCACCTTCTGATGCCGGCGCTGCACGGAACATTCGCGTTCGCCGAGATAAATGACGTTCCCGTAGGAATCGCCGAAGATTTGCATCTCGATGTGCCGGGGCCGTTCCAAATATTTCTCCATGTAAACGCGCTGATCACCAAAAGCGTTGAGCGCCTCGGAAGCCGCATCGCGCCAGGCGGCGGCCAGTTCATTCGCGCCCGCCACCATGCGCATGCCTTTGCCGCCTCCACCGGCAACGGCTTTCAGCAATATGGGGTAGCCGATTTCGCCTGCAATGCGGCGCGCTGTCTCGAGTTGTAAGATTGGTTCGCGAACTCCGGGAACCATCGGCACGCCGGCGCGATAAGCAAGTTCGCGGGCTGCCGTCTTTGAACCAAGCCGCTCCATCGAGGGGCGGGCCCGATGGGGTAAGCTTCGTCGGCCATGCGCACATGGAGCGCGGCGCGGTCCACCTCGCTGTAAACAGCGACGCCCGTGATTCCCAGGTCGCGGCAGGCGCGCAAAATGCGAACCGCGATCTCCCCGCGATTGGCGATGAGCAGCTTCTTGAACATACGCCGGCAGCCGAACGCGCGTGCATTCTAGCATTACGCACCGTTTTCACTTAGGCGTAGGAATACGCAGCACCAAAGCCTTCATCAGGTTTCTGCGACTGATAGAGGAAGCTGCGAATGAGAATTTCTGGTCGCGCAGGTTGCCTAGATAGCGCGAGCGAACACGTACGTTCCCCAGAGGATCAATAAAACTCCCGCGACGCGGCCGAAAAGCAATCCTTGACGCCACAGCTTCTCAACGAGCACGAACACGGCAATCGCGGCTACCCAGAGCAGGTTCATCACGCCCGCGACGAATAGGAGCGTCATTAATGCCCAACAGCAGCCCACACAGAACAGTCCGTGAAAAAAGCCCATGCGGACTGCTCCCGCGAGCCCTTCTCTCCAATGCTGGCTCAGAAAACTTAGAGGGGATCGGCAGTGGGCGAGACATGCGCTTTTGATGGGCAACCATTGATAGACGCCCACAATAATGAGAATGGCTGCGGTCAACACGCCCGAGCGGGCCGCCATGTCCGCTGAGAGAAGTGCGGCACGATGAAGGGCGATTTGCCCTGAAGCAGCGGCGGTGACGAGATAGCTCCATGAAACCGCGAGGATTGCCAGCAGCCCCAGCGCCATGATGAGCCGATCCCGGCGAATCATGCGTTCGAGGGCAGAAGTAGCAGCGACACCCGCACCAGTCATAAGGCTATGCTTGGTTGGTCCAGTTCACTTCGGCCGCGGCGGCGTATCGGTTCGGCCACTCCATCCGGAAGCTTCCATGTTCGACGCGCATGGTCTCCGTAGTCGCTATGTTCCCGTCATTCCAGAAAAAGCCGCCCTTCGGATAAACGATATGAACTTCCTTCTCCTTGCCTGAGACTGGATCGCGCAGCGGAGCAAACTTCATTTCTACCGCGCCGGGCACGCGCACTTCCGATCTCACTCCATTCAGGCGCATCTCGATGGGTTTTCGAAACGGCCCCTCAAACCGTTCGATGGTTCCGGCCAGCGCCTCCCACGGCATTCCTCCGAGCTTGCCCGACAGAATCGTTGTAAACGCATCCACCTGCTCCTGGCTCGCCTTATCGTCCACGAACAGGATAACGTGGCCGTGTCCCTCGTGAATGGCTTTGGGATATTTGAAGGCGACCACGGCGCGCAGGCCATTCAACGAAACATTTCCGAATCGGCCAGCCTTTACTTCGAAGCCGATGATGGCTTCACATTTACCTTCATTGGGATAACCGCCGAACTGACAATTGCAGCCGTGCTGACAGTTGCAGGCTTCGATGCTATCCGCTTTGACGCGATAAGGCGTTTTTCCGGCTTTCGCTTGCGCGGAGGTCTTTTCCGCTTTCGCTTTCCCCGGCATTTACCACCTCCGACGGAAGAAGATTCGCCGCCGATCATATCCAGCCGCTTGGCCGCCCGTCAATTCGTGCGGATGGTTGATCAAAGCGGGATATTGCCGTGTTTTTTCTTCGGGTTTGAGTCGCGCTTGTTTTCGAGCGAGCGCAGGGCGGTGATCAGGTGCCTGCGCGTCTCTCTCGGCTCGATGACGGCGTCGATATAGCCGCGTTCTGCGGCGATATAAGGATTGGCGAAGCGAGCGCGAAACTTCGCCACGATGCCCACGGGTCTGCCGTCGAGGCGCGCAAAACCGATGACCAGATTTTTCGCGAAGTGCTCCTGAACCTCGAAAAAATAGTGGTCGTCCACCACGGCGTGAATGGCCTGCTTGATGTCATAGGGCGCACGGGCGTCGGCGGGAACGAGCTCATCGAGCGAAGCATCCGCCCGTTCGGCGGGATCATTGCAGGCGCGCCGCGGCGGGTCATCCAGGTTGTTGGACGGCAGAAAACTGAGCAACTCGCGAATCATGGCCAGGCAATCGGCATCGTCGCGCGCTGCAAAATGCGCCACGCCGCTGGTGGCGTTGTGCGTCATGGCGCCGCCTAGTTCGTGCTTGGAGACCTCCTCGTGCGTGACCGTTTTGATCACCTCGGGGCCGGTGACGAACATGTACGAAGTTTCGGCGGTCATGAAGATAAAATCCGTGATGGCCGGGGAATAAACCGCGCCGCCCGCACAAGGACCAAGAATCGCGCTGATCTGCGGAATCACGCCGCTGGCCAGCGTATTGCGAAGGAAGATATCGGCGTAGCCCGCCAGCGACATCACCCCTTCCTGTATACGGGCTCCGCCGGAGTCGTTCAGCCCAATCACCGGCGCGCCCGCGCGCATAGCCAGGTCCATTACCTTGCAAATCTTGGAAGCATTGGCTTCGGACAGGGATCCGCCGAAGACGGTGAAATCTTGCGCAAAAACGTAAACCAGCCGGGCATCGATTCGGCCGTAGCCGGTGACAAATCCGTCGCCGGGCGGGCGCTGTTGCTCCATGCCAAAGTCGACGCAACGGTGCGTCACAAATTTGTCCAGTTCCTCGAACGTGCCTTCATCCAATAACAGGGCGATCCGTTCGCGCGCCGCCAGTTTTCCCGCTTTGTGCTCGCGCTCGCGCCTCTCGGCGCCTCCACCTTCTTCCGCGGCCGCGCTGCGGCGTCGCAATTCCTCGATTTCCTGCGGCGTTTTTTCCGTGGTAGCCATCGTGCGCCTCGCCATAGGATTCTAACCTAGCAGGGTTCTAACTGCGGTGGTGGTGGCTTAACGGCGGGGCGAGCCGTCTTTGCCGAAGATGAGCACACCCAGATGCGTGACAATATAAACGGTCCCAACCAGCCACAGCATCCCCGTCAGCAGTTCCGCTACCGTGGCCAGCGCCCGCATGGCAGGATTGGTCATTCGTGAAATGCTGATGGTGGCGCCCACCAGAACGATGACCGATCCCAAGGTGAGCGTTACCGCCAGGGCGGCCACGATCGCCAGCGCGGCCCATTTCTTCAGGTCCGCTTCTTCCGCCCACTTCCTCACAGATTTTCAGCGCAAGCCGGACCAATCGTCCGCGATGAGGATGGAATTGCTGGGATTGGAGGGATCGTACTTGATGCTGGCGGGAAGTCCGGTAATGATGAGCTCCAGCCCGGCGCGACCCTGCAGGCTGGTAATGTCCTGCGCCGTTTCATAGCTGACGCCGGAAATCGAGTAGCTGTAGCACACCAACTTGCGGCGCCCGTCGGATGCTTTACTGCCCTTGCGTCCTTTGTCCTCTGCGACTTCCACCAAATCGGTGATCTGCCCCTCGACGATACGGCCGATTTGGTTCAGGTAAGCGCGCCTTTGTCGTTCGATCTCATCCGAGTCCGGCGATCGTCCCAACAGCCGAGAGATAAAAGCGCCACCCACCACGGCCAAAGCGGCCGCGCTTAGAGTCCACACATCCGCATGCAATTGCGGGTGGCTCAACGGCCGGCCTTGCGCACCGCAGGCCCGATGATATTGCCGAGCACCGCGCGCGCCTTCTCCCAATCTTTGAGGAAACCCTGAAGCCCTTTATCCGTCAGCGGATGCTGGAACAGTTGCTGGAACACCTTGAAAGGCATGGTGCCAATATGCGCACCCATCTTCGCCGCTTCCACCACGTGCATCGGATGACGCAAGCTGGCCGCGAGCACTTGTGTCCTGAAGTTGTATGCCCGATAGATCTCCAGAATGTCGCGCAAAAGCGTCAGTCCGTTTTCGGAGATGTCGTCCAGCCGGCCGAGAAATGGGCTGACGAAATAAGCGCCCACTTTGGCCACCAGCAGCGCCTGCGACGCCGAGAAGCACAGCGTCACATTCACTCGAATGCCTTCTTTCGAGAGAATGCTCAGAGCGCGGACCCCGTCCGGGATCATGGGGATTTTTACCACGATGTTCGGATGCCAGGTGGCGATCTCCCGCGCTTCCCGCAAAATGTTCTCGGTATCCGTGGAGACCACTTCCGCGTTTACCACCCCGTCTTTCAGGATTTCGCAGATTTCCAGTACATGCTCGCGAAACGGCCGGTTCTCTTTGGCCACCAGCGTTGGGTTCGTTGTGACGCCATCCACCACGCCAAGCGAAACGCCCTGGCGAATTTCGTCCAGGCTCGCCGTATCCAGAAAAATCTTCATAAGCGTGAACCCCCAATTTGCCTTGTTCTGTTTTGATGTCTCAATTTTTGCGCGGTTCCGCACCTTGTGCAACTGCGGGATTGCCCGGCTGTTCCGGCCCGATAACCTTCGCTATCGCAAACTTCCTGAAGGAATTAGTGCGCTCGCTTGCGCGCAGGTAGCGCAGGTTCGTGCCACAGAGTCATCAACAGGTGAACGACCCAGAGCAGCGCCGAGGCGAAGCCCAGGAGAACCGCGCCCAGCATGAAAAAGTGGAAGGTCCCCATGCGTATTCCCAGGCGCGGAAACGGAATCTGCAAGACGGCATACACCAGGGTCAGGACGGACCACGCGGTAAGACCGCAGGCGAGAACGTGTGATGCATGACTTCGGAATCGGCAGACAGGCACAAGCATGAAAACGATGACGAGCGCCCCTGCCGCGAGGTTCCGCAGCATGGCCAGCCGATCCAGGGCCGGAAAGCGATTGGCGATGAGCACCCAGGCGATCGCCACGCCCGACAACGCCGCACCGATAACCAAACCAAGCCTCAGCGCGGTTCGCGAGGCTCGATCGAGGTGCGCAATCTTCTTCGGCCGAGGGGGCATGGGTCCTCGCCTTGAATAGGCTATGGCCCAGGAACTTGGGCCTCTACTGCCGAGCTGAGAGCGCTTTCGTTGCCCGATTGATCGACCGCTCCCGCTCGATAGAAATAACTCTTTCCCGGTACGATGGACATATCACGGAACGTCGGCGCAAGCAAGAGTTCACTATTCAGCCTTTGTCCCGGCCTCTCGGCCAGTTCACTTCGATAGACGTTATACCCCGCCAAATCCGGTTCGGTATTGATGGTCCAAGTCAATTCGATAGATGCGGCGGTTCCGTTGGTAGCCGGCACTGCGACTGCTTCGAGGCCCTGAGGAACCGCCGGCGGGAAAATGTCCTTGGCTGTAAGGACGGCGGGAGCTGAGTCAGCCGATTCCACGGTCTCGGTTCCGAATTGCATCACCTGGCGAACGTCATAGAAATAAGTATGGCCAAACTGAAAGCTCGTGTCGCGATACTCTATCTGCGTCGTTTGCCCGAGCAATTCCGGCGGCGCCAGCAGCTTTGCCTGGGAAGAATTAGAAATCGCCGCTTCCGCCGTTGTTGGATCCACCTCCGCGCGATAAATGCGGAATCCGGCAGCCTTTCCCGCGGAATCTCTTGGGGATTGCTGCGCGGCGCTCCAGTCCAGCACCAGTGCTGCTTCTGTAAGCGTGGCGCGCAGATCCTCAACCCTCGGGGGAGCGGGATAAACTCGCAAGGTGAAGGCATTGGAATCGGCCGATGCTTTGGCCCGAGAGACGCGGGTACGCACTGTATAAATGAAGTCGGTGCCGCTCTCCTTCGCCAATTCGCTCGCATCAAGCCGGTCTGGAAATTCGATGCGGCCGTTCTTCTCGTACTGCTCGATGGTCTCGGAGGGAAGGGTATCGGCAAGCCGCGCCGTGCTTCCAGTCTTCGCCTTGATGTTCGGGGCCTTGACTTTCGGGGCCTTGGCTTTTGGGGCATTCGCCGCGCCCTGGGGCGTATTTCGATAGATTTCAACCGAAGGCATCTCCTCCAGCGGCTGCAGGTCGGTGGAGGTCACTGGCAGCGTGAAAGTCAGGATGACTGTATCGCCCACCTGTCGCGCGCTCAGGTCGCTTACCGGCACTGGAACAACTGCGTGGCGGGGAGTTGGAAGATCGGGCGAGGCACAGCCCAATAGGCAAGCACCGAGGGTCATCACCAGCGCTGATTTATAGGCGGGCATCAACAGAGAGACTCACGCTCTTGCAGACAGCGGCTTTGCTTTTCGGGCCTGCCACTTTACTGCTCCACTGGGCCTTGGCGGCTCGAAAGGGATCATCGGAGCGGATTAGAGAATATAGCGGCTCAAGTCCTGGTTCTTGGCGATTTCGGCAAGTTGCTTAGAGACGTAGGGGGCGTCGATCTTGACGTTTTTCTTCTTCAGCTCCGGAGCTTCAAAGGAGATTTCATCGAGCACGCGCTCGAGTATGGTATGCAGGCGGCGCGCGCCGATATTTTCCGTCTGCTCGTTGACCATCACCGCGAAGCGCGCCAGACCCGCGATGGCATCGTCGCTGAAAGTCAGTTTGACCCCCTCGGTTTCCAGCAGCGCCACGTACTGCTTGATCAGCGCATTCTTGGGCTCGGTCAGGATACGCACAAAATCCTCCTCGGTCAGCGCGCTCAGTTCCACGCGAAGCGGGAGGCGGCCCTGCAGTTCGGGTATCAAATCCGAAGGCTTGGTGATGTGAAACGCGCCGGCGGCGATGAACAAGACGTGATCGGTGCGCACCATCCCGTAGCGCGTGTTGACGGTCGTGCCCTCTACGATCGGCAGAATGTCCCGCTGCACGCCTTCCCGGGATACATCCGGTCCGTGACCGCTTTCCCGTCCGGCGATTTTATCGATCTCGTCGATGAAGATGATGCCCATCTGCTCGGCGCGCTCGGTGGCGATGCGCGTCACGTGATCCATGTCGATCAGCTTGTTCTCTTCTTCCTGGATCAGGTAATCGAACGCCTCCGATACCGTCATTTTTCTCTTTTTCTTTTGCTGGCCGAAAAAGCCGGAGAGCATGTCCTTGACGTTGATGTCCATCTCCTCGATGCCTTGATTGGAGACGATCTCAAACGCGGGCATGGAGCGTTCGCGTACTTCGACCTCCACCATGCGCTGGTCGAGCTTGCCTTCGCGAAGCTGCGCGCGCAGCTTGTCGCGCGTGCGATCCGCTTCGCGTCGCGCATTTTCGGCCAATGCGTGGCCGCCGGCATCCGGTGAGGGAGGAGAGGGCGGCAGCAGCAGATCGAGCAGCCGCTCTTCAGCGGCTTGTTCGGCACGTTCCGCAACTTCATCCAGTTTTTCCTCGCGGACCATGTCGATGGCCGTCTCCACCAGGTCGCGGATCATGGATTCCACGTCTCGGCCCACATAGCCGACCTCGGTGTATTTGGAAGCTTCCACCTTCACAAATGGGCACCCGGCCAGCCGCGCCAGGCGGCGCGCAATTTCCGTTTTCCCCACGCCTGTGGGGCCGATCATCAGAATATTTTTAGGAAGAACTTCCTCCGCCAGTTCGGGCGGAAGTTTCTGGCGGCGCACGCGGTTGCGCAGCGCAATGGCCACCGCTCGCTTGGCCGGCGCCTGTCCAACAATGTATTTATCGAGCTCCGCGACGATTTCTCGCGGCGTCAGCTCGTCGAACGATGGCGGCGCTTCCGGCTCTGTTTGCCGCTGTTCCCCGGGCAGATAGATCACCATGTCTTTGTGTCCCGAAGACTTCACAATTCTTCTACGGAGAAACTGTTATTCGTATAGATGCAGATCTCGCTGGCGATGCGCATGGACTCTTGCGCGACCTCCTTGGCGCCCAGTTTGCTGTGCTTGGCCAGGGCCCGCGCCGCCGCCAGTGCGAATGGCCCGCCCGAGCCGATGGCGCAGATTCCGTCATCGGGCTCGATGACGTCCCCATCCCCAGACAGTACAAACGTGCTCTTGGCATCGGCCACCACCAGCAAGGCTTCGAGATGACGAAGAGCGCGGTCCTTGCGCCATTCTTTGGCCAGCTCCACCGCCGATTTCGCCAGGTTGCCGTGATGCTCCTGCAACTTGCCCTCGAACCGTTCGAAAAGCGATAAAGCGTCCGCCGTCGAGCCCGCAAATCCCGCCAGCACTTTATCGTTGAACAGGCGCCGAATCTTCCGCGCGGTGTGTTTCATTACCTGTTGCCCCATGGTCACCTGGCCATCGCCGGCCATCACCACTTTATTGTCGCGGCGCACGCACAACACTGTGGTGCCATGTATCCGCGCGCGCGGTCCCTCTGTTGACATTCGGGAATTATACCGCGCGCCGGAACAGCGCGCTGACAACCTATTTCTTCTTCCTGTTCTTGCCGTGCTCCTGACTGAAGCGCTGCTCGAGCGAGGCTCGCGTAAAAAAGCCCGCGGGCAAGTCGGCATTATACGAGCAGCGATCCAGAAACATCTGGTAGACCTGCCGCCCGTTCAGGAACCGGGATTCACGAAACGGCGTCTGAATGCCGTCGATAAGGTGATAGGTGGTGTAATACGTGCTGCGTTCGGTCTTCTCTCCGGTTTTCGGATCGCGCTGAGTGAGCACGGTACGGATTGGCAAATGATCGCTGCGGCCAATGGCGATCCGCAACGTGCGTCCCTGGTCGCCAATCTCGACCCAATCGGCCTCTTTCAGGTCCACCACGTCGCCGCCTCCGTAGCGAAAAAACAGCCCAGTCTCATTCATGCGATGGCGCAGCACGTTCCCCATCTGCATCTTGAGCTGCTCCTGATAATCGGCCACATCCGCGGCGGGAATATCGGAGACGCCGCCGCGGTCGAGCGTCCAGCCTTTGTCGCCGGCGTACAGATTGATGATTAGGGCCTTGGGATCGTATTCCACGCGGATTTTGTCGGGCATCTCCCGGTATTCACGAACTTGGATATAACCGCCGATCTCCCCGGAATGCTGGAATTGCGCGAAGCGGCCGGCGCAGTCTGAATTATGCACATTCAAGTAAGCCGCGCCCCCTAGCGCATCAATCGCCTGCTGCAGGATAGCCTTCGCTTTGGCGGCGCTAGCATCCGGCATCAACTGGTCCGCGTTTTGCGCGCGCCCGGAGGCCAGGAAGAGCAAAATGGCGAGCCCTGTGAGAATGGCCGCAATATGAAGTCGCAATTTGCTTGTTTTTATCCGCATAACACCGCACCGCCATTTACATTGAGCACTTCCCCGGTCACGAAGGTTGCCAGATCGGAAGCCAGAAAGAGAATGGGCCCGGCAATCTCCGCTGGCGTGCCCACGCGCCCCAGCGGAGTAGCGGAAGTGACAAATTTCGCCCCCGCCTTTGTGGCCAGCACCGGCCGCGACATATCCGTATCCACCCAGCCGGGAGCCACGCAATTTACCAGAATGCCGAAGCGCGCAAGCTCGCTCGCCAGGGACTTGACGAAGCTGATCACGCCGCCCTTACTCGCGGCATAGTGAGAGTGGAACGCTTCGCCCCGCTGACCCGCCGTCGAGCTGAGCACGATGATTCGCCCGCTTTTCTGCGCGACCATTTGCGCCGCGGCGTAATGCGTCACTCCGTACGCGCTTTTTAGATTCACGCGCATCATCTCGTCCCAGTCATGCTCGCTCAGCGCCTCGATGGGAGCGTCTTCGGCATTCCAGATGCCTGCGTTCACCACCAGGATATCGAGCCGCCCCAGCCGTCTCACGGCATACGATACAAGCTTCTTCGCCTCCGCCATCCGCCCCAGGTCGGCCTTTAGCGATTCAATGCGCGTGCCGTGCCTGCGCGCCTCCAGTTCCACCTGGCTGGCCGCCTCGCGTTGGCGGTGAAAATTGAAGACCACATCCGCTCCCGCCTCGGCGAAGAGCTTCACCGTAGCGGCCCCGATTCCCCGCGAGCCGCCGGTCACCAGTGCAGCTTTCCCCGTCAGCGAGATCATCGAGAGGACTTGGACCGCCGTGCGCGACGGCGTGCTCGCGGAACCGGTGACTTCGGCTTTCCCGC
>Ga0209160_1003437_pt1 | contig 12891 bp, 15 predicted proteins | sample GraSoiAngelo_153_FD_186167 | JGI IMG/M metagenome (GOLD analysis project Ga0209160, IMG submission 186167) | Grasslands soil microbial communities from the Angelo Coastal Reserve, California, USA - 14_1009_12_40cm (SPAdes) (version 2) | ecosystem: Environmental > Terrestrial > Soil > Grasslands ...
TGAACATCTCGATGCTTGGCTCTGCCCGCGCGGCGTCATTGAACCTGAACGGGCTCGCCGAGCTGCTGCGGCAGGCGGTGGTCGAAGTGCGGAGCGGTGATTCGGGAAGCGGCACTGGAATCATCTGGGGTGGAGCTGGACTCATTGTCACCAATGCGCATTGCATCAAGCGCGGTACGCACCTGCAAGTGGACTCCGCCGGCAAGTGGCGCGAAGCGCACGCACTCGCATACCATCCTCATCATGATCTCGCGCTTCTCGCTGCGCCATCGGTCACGGGTCCGCTCCTCGAGCTCCGTGATCCCGAATCGCTTCGAACCGGCGAGCTGGTCTTCGCCCACGGGCATCCACTCGGCATTCGTGACGCGCTGGCGATGGGCGTCCTGCACGCCGTCACCCGCGACAAATCGAAATCGCCGCGTTGGATTGTCGCCGATGTGCGACTGGCGCCAGGCAACTCGGGTGGCCCGCTCGTCGACGCCGAAGGAAGACTCGTCGGCATCAACAGCATGGTGGTCAACGGACTGGGCGTCGCGGTACCCGCGTCACTGGTGCAGCGATTCGTGGAGCGAGCGCTCTCACAGCGCGCGGCGTAACACTGGCTCGCGACGATGACGCGCATTGCGATCGTCGCGGCCTCCGAGAAGCTGCGCGTCTCACTGGCGGCAGCGCTGCGGACCAATCCGGAGTTTGAAGTAATCGGCGCGTCAGCTTCGAGCGCCGAACTTCCTCCGTCGGCTGATGTGGTCCTCATAGCGAGAGTCGCGACTGCTTCCCGCGTCGGTTACACGCCCGACGGGACGAAGGCGACCGTACTCACCAACCGTGAGCGCGAGATCCTGGCGTTGCTCGCCGACGGGCTGGTCAACAAGCAAATCGCCGCGCGACTGGGAATTTCCACCAACACAGTGAAGACGCACCTCGAGCTCTTGTTCGACAAGCTCGGCGTCGCCACGCGAGCTGAAGCGGTGGCGACTGGAGTGAAGCGCGGACTGTTACTGCTCTGAAACTGGCGCTTGATGGCGACGAGCTTCTGCGCCAATCTATTTCTCAACGCCGACGGGGATGCGAATGGCTGAAGGGCCAATCGAAGCGCAGCTGCTGGATCTGGAGAAGCAGTATTGGCAGGCGATCAAGGACAGAGACGTGCAGGCAGCAATGCGTCTGACGGACGATCCGTGCATCGTCACCGGCGCGCAGGGCGTCGCTCGCATCAGCCAGAAGCAGTTCGCGGGAATGCTCCAGGCCGGCGGCTGGACGTTACACCAATTCGATTTGAGCGACGTGCACGTGCGGGTGCTGAGCGAGGACGTCGCGATCCTCGCTTACAGGGTGAAGGAAGTCCTGACCGTTGAAGGGAAGCCCGTCACCATCGACGCCTCTGATTCTTCTACGTGGGTGCGTCGCGATGGCAACTGGGTCTGCGCGCTGCACACCGAAGCTCTCACCGGCGATCCGTTCGGGCGCGACCGCCGCCCTACACCACTGAAGGCTTAGCCCCGCTTCACGGTCACAACCATTACGGGGACGCACCGGCCCGAACCGGCAGTTTTCGCTGCTGCCAATCCTGGTACGAACCGTCGTATAGTTTCACGGGATACCCGAGATAGCGCGCGATGAAGTAGGTCATGCTGGCACGATACCCGACCCAGCAGTACGTCGCGACCGTATCGCCCGGATTGACTCGCGCGGCGTAGAGACGCTGCAGCTCGGCGCGATCCTTCAGGAGCGGCGAGTCACCACCGCGAAATAGCTCCTCCCACTGCAGCTGGTGCGCGCCCGGTATGTGCCCCGCGCTCGGCATACCGTGACGCTCACCGGAGCCGAGGTACTCGCCGTCGGTGCGGGTGTCGATTAGCGAGACTCCCCGCTTGCCGAGATGCGCCGTAATCCAGTCCGCGGTCGCGACTCGCTCCGGATGCGGCTGAACGGTCAGATGTCCTTGCGCGAACGCTGGTGTCGCGCGGCTGACCGGTCTTCCCTCAGCGCGCCATTGCTGGAGACCGCCATCGAGCATGGCAAACCGTTTGTGTCCGATGTAATCGAGTGTGAATAGAGCGCGCGAAGCCATCGGTCCTTCGCTCGCATAAACCACCACTATGCTGTTGTCAGAGACGCCGGCTTTCTCGAATACGTCGCGAATCTGCTCGGTCGACGGAAGCTCGGAGCCGAGCCCATCCCGCGATGTCACGATGTCCATGTAGGAGAGTGGACGCGCGCCAGGAATGTGGCCGTCCCCATAAGACTGGTCGTGCTCGACCTGGAGGACGACGACGGATGGATCGTTGAGATGCGAGGCAAGCCAGGCAGTCGAAACGACCAGCGGCTCATCAACCGCCGAATTGCGCGAAGCGCTCGCGGGCGCGAACGTAGCACCAACAGCAACGAATCCGATAATCGGAGCGAAGCGCATCGCAGTCTCCTTCAAGTGATATAGAAATTAGACACACGCAGACGCCATGATGGCACTTCGAAGCGCACCATGAATCCCTTCACGATCTGGCGGCACTTTCTGGCGATTCTGCTGCTCCCGTTCATGGTGGTGGTTGTCATTCCACGGTGGTTGACGCGTGGGTGGGCGCTGTCCGATAGTCATTGGGCGGTCGTTTTCTTTCTGATCTTCGAAGAGCCGGATTTGGAAACGCGATTCGGCGAGGACTACCGTCGCTATAAAGCCAACGTGCCCCGCTGGATTCCGCGACGCACCCCATGGAACGGCTAACGGCAGGCGTCTGTAATCGCCCCGCGCACAGAACTTGAGTGAATGGCGTGGAACCAAACCATTGATCAGCTATGACAGCCCCGACTTCTGCGCCGCTGCGTCCCCGCCTACTGCCACGCGATAATTTCAGAAGCGTTCTCGCCGCGCTGATCACGCTCCTCACGATCGGCGGTTGGATCAACGCGCTTGGTCGCACTCCCCTTCGCGACGCGTTGCGCGCTCAGACGCGCCTCTGGTGGATCGAGCAAATCGTCGGACTGGCGCTGGCGCTTGTTTGCATCGCGATCATCATGCGGCGGCGCTCGTTCCTCGAAGCCGCCTTCTGGCTCACCATCTACTCGACGCTGTTCGACGTGATGCGGTGGATCTTCGAATTCATCGACGGCCAGCTGACAATACCCGTCGCGCTCATTCTCTACTTGCTCTTCCTGTGGCGACTCCTGCTCACCCGCAAGCAGCTTGATGCGGGGCGGGGCGAAACCGTCGCTCAATTGCCACCCGGTTAGGAGGTGTCTAACGGGAGGAGTAGTAGCGGCCTCCCGATGCAAGAGATAAGTATTTAGTCGTGGACAACAAACCGCTCGGCCAGCTGATCATCCTGATTGGCCTGATCATAATCGTCGTCGGTTTGGTGACGATACGCGGGTGGCTCGGCTGGTTCGGCCACCTGCCGGGGGATGTGCGCGTCGAGAAGCAGAACGTGCGGGTGTACGTGCCGATCGTCTCGATGCTGCTGATATCGATCGTCTTCAGCGTGCTGTCATACGTACTACGCCGAATTTTCTGATTCCCGATCTCTGGTAAGATCTGGAGCGCAAGTCGGCTCGTTCCGCTTATTGCTCCCGATAGCAATTGTTGCATCGGCCCTCTGCGCCCCGGTTTCCACAGCGCAGCCACTGGTTCAACTGAGCGCGCAGAATGCGCGGGTCCTTGCCGACTCGGCCGAGATCGCCAAGCGCGCGCGCAATCTGCAGGCCTCGTTCGAGCGTCGCCGCCGCCAGATGCTGCCGAGATTCTATATCGGAACTGCCGATCACTGCCTGATCGTCGGGCGGTTCTGCGAGTGGCATCCCAATCTCAAGGACTACGTCGTTCCTGATGAGGGCGAGGACATCGTCCGCGCGCGAGCACAGCTGCTTCGCGATCTGGAGAGGGCGTCGGACGCGCTTCCCGGTGACGACTGGATCATCGGACAGCGCATCCGCTACTTGGTGGAGGGCCACGACACATCGGCTGTCTCAGTAGCGCGCGCCTGCCGAGCGACGAAGTGGTGGTGCGACGCGCTGCTCGGGCTGTCGCTCCACGTCCAGGGAGATTTCGCCGGCGCAGACAGCGCGTTCGCGGTGGCGCTGGAGGCAATGCCGACGCCGATGCGCTGCCACTGGAACAACCTGTCGCCGCTGCTAGACGACGACGTCCGCGGCACGTACCACAAGATGTCCTGTGCACAGCGCGAAGCAGCGGACGCGCGCATCTGGTGGGTAGCAGATCCGCTGTTCATGACTCCGGGAAATGAGCGGCGCACCGAACACTTCTCGCGCGTGCTCCACACTCTGCTTCAGCAGAACGCGGTCAACACTTACGGCTCGAGCTGGGGCGGAGACCTGGCCGAGCTGGTTCTCCGCTTCGGCTGGGCAGAGAAATGGACGCAGGAGCCTTCGCACAGCATGTACATGGAGTCGCAGCCGGCGATCACCGGGCACGAGCGCGAGCCCGGTTACCATTTCTTCCTCACGCAGCGGCCCCCGGACATTCTGGCACTCATCGTAGATTCGGTGTTCGACATCTACCAGTTTCCGCCGCGCGAGCAGTACGCGCCGATGTACACGCGGGGCTTCGTGCGACTCGATGCGCAGGTGGCGCGTTTCCGACGCGGCGATTCTACCAGAGTCGTTGCCGCATTCGATGTCAGCAACGACACCATCTTCGGGAAATCCAAATTCGCCGCGGCGCTGGTCGCGATGGGCGACGAGGCGACTACGCCATCCAAGACTCTGGTCGACGAGTCTCCAACGAGGAACGTGCTAACCGTCTCCACGCCCTGGAAGGAACAACTGATCGGAGTCGAGCTGCTGGCAAAGGACAGCGCCGCCGCGGCGCGGTGGCGCTCGGGGTTTGCCGAGATTTCCCTCGATTCGGGGAGGATCAGTATTTCCGATCTCCTTTTTGTGGATGGCGCGCCGTCCCTGCCTGCCGATCTCACCGAGGCGACCGAGCGCGCTCACGGCGGCACAGAATTCCGTCGCAACACGAGAATTGGCTTGTTCTGGGAGCTGTACGGGAAGACACCCACTGATAGCGCACTGCCGATATCGCTGACGATCATGCCGATCGATGAAGGCCTGCTGCGGCGCACCTTCCGCGCGCTTCACATCGCGCCGAAGCTCACGCCGCTCAGTCTGCGCTGGCAGGAGAACGGGGCTGCCGGAGTTATGTCGCCGCGTTCGATACTGCTCGACCTGTCGATGGTGCCGGCGGGCAAGTACTCGGTGAGGCTCGAAGTCGGCGACGATCCGAAAGCAGTGTCGTCTCGAATTATCGAGGTGAAGTAAGCCGCAGCTCGTCCAGTCGCCGGGTGATGAAGCTGCGTTCGGCGTTCTGGGTGGTCAGCCGCAACGCTGTCTCGTAACTCTCGATCGCTTCATTGACGCGCCCGAGTCGCCTGCATAGATCACCGCGCGCTGCGTGCGCGAGGTGATAATCGGCAAGATCCCCGCGAACCAGAATGGCATCGATCAAGGCGAGCCCCGCTTCTGGTCCTTCGCTCATCGCCACGGCAGCAGCGCGATTGAGCTCGATGATGGGCGACGGATCTATCCTCAGCAGAACGTCATAAAGACCCACGATCTGGCGCCAGTCGGTCGAACGAGCGTTACGCGCCTCGGCGTGAACCGCAGCAATCGCTGCCTGCAGGGTGTAAGGACCGAATCGGTGCGACTGGATCGCCTGCTCGACGAGCTCGACTCCCTCATCGATCTGGGCACGATTCCAAAGCGAGCGATCCTGATCCTCGAGCAGAATCATCTCTCCCGCGGGACCGGATCTCGCCGCGCGACGGGCTTCGTGCAGCAGCATCAGCGCCAGAAGTCCGATGACTTCCGGCTCCGGCAGGAGCTCGACAAGAAGTCTGCCGAGCCTGATTGCTTCGCCCGACAGATCGGCGCGGGTGAGCGACTCACCGCTGGTGGCGAGATAGCCCTCGTTGAAGACGAGGTAGATCACGTGAAGGACGCTGTCGAGCCGGTCGGGTAGATCGGCGCGACCCGGCACTTCATACGGAATCCGCGCTTCCCTGATTTTGGATTTGGCGCGGACAATTCTTTGCGCCAGGGTCGGCGGCGGTGTCAGGAAGGCGTGCGCGACTTCTTCAGTCGTCAGACCGCAAACTTCACGCAGCGTCAGCGCAATTCGCGCATCCGGACTCAGCGCCGGGTGACAGCAGGTAAAGATGAGTCGGAGACGATCGTCTTCGAGCTCGTCGTCGTCTCGCAACGGGTCCGAAGTTCCTTCAATTCTGTCGATCATTGCGCTATCGACGTCCTCGAAGCGAGCGCTTCGCCGCAGGCGATCGATTGCCTTGAAGCGACCGGTCGACACCAGCCACGCGCGGGGGTTGGCAGGAATTCCATCTGTCCCCCACTGCTCGACCGCCGCGGCGAATGCGTCGTGTAGCGCTTCCTCGGCGAGATCGAAATCATCGAGGAGGCGGATGAGCGTCGCGAGCACACGGCGCGATTCGGTGCGATAAAGAGCATCGACCTGGTCGCGCACGTGCGTCTCGTTGTTCTCCTCCATTCACGCTGCGCCGGTGCTGGCCAACGCTTCGGCTGGACGCGCTGCCGCCTGGTTGCGCTCGACGATCGGCCTCACCTCGATCGAGCCGAACCTCACCGACGGGATCCTCGAGGCGACCTGGACTGCTTCGTTCAGATCCTTTGCTTCAATGAGGTAGAATCCGCCGAGCTGTTCCTTCGTTTCGGCGAATGGACCGTCGGTGGTGGAGACCTTGCCATTCCGCGAACGAACGGTGGTCGCCGTATCGGTGGCCTGCAGCTGGTAACCGGCCACGTGATGGCCGCTCTTCCTGATGCTTTCGCTGAACGCGCCGTACTCGCTCATGATCTTGTCCATCTCGGGCTTGGGCGTTGTCGCGAACCGGCTCTCATCTTCGTAGATCAGGCAAAGGTATTTCATGGCTCCTCCAGAATTGGAAAGGGTTCTCGCTAAGTAGTCGGACGACGTCTGGCCAAATCGACATCGACTCAGGAGGTTGACCCTTTCAGGATCCCATTGCGGATCCGGAGCGCCTTTTCAGTGGCCCCGGGGATGGGCGTAACTACGGTTTGAACCCGTGTGAACAGACGAACCGGCAGCTGCAATGTGAATGTCTGTGTCCCGCGCTGAACTGATACTGGTAGGGTGGTTGCTGCGGTGCCGGCGTACCGCGTGCGAAAAGCGGCGAAAGAGTCATCGTTGGTGATATTGACGTCGCCGATGGAAACGATGCGGTCACCCGATCGCAACCCTGCCGCCGATGCAGCTCCGCCCGGCGCAACCTCGCTGATTCGCACGCCACTGCTATCGGTGGCTGTCGAGACTCCAAGTCGCGGCTCACGCGTGGTGTCGGTCCGCGCCTGGAGTCCTGCCAGCTGGAGCACGGAATCGATTGGCAGCGCTTCTCTCCCATCTACATATCTGCGCGCGAATTCCATAAATGACTTTCCCCCGGAAGCTCGGCTAACCTCGCGCCACCACTCAGTGCTGGTGAATCCCCGGCCGCGTTTGTAGGTCTCGTTGTAAAGCGCGCGCATTACGTTGTCGAGCGAGGATCGATCGTTGGTCGCGTCGCGGATGAACACGTCGAGCACAAACCCGATGAACCCGCCCTTCGGGTAGTAAAGACCTCCGCTGCCGTCGGTCGGACTGATCCACGGTGAGAGGGACGCGTCGCTCACGGCCGTCGGCGGTGTTCCGTTGATCGAAGCGATCTCGCCGGCGATGAAGTCAAAAAACCTTGTGCTATCGTTGACGCCGCCGCGCACGAGAGCCAGTGCTCCGTAGTAGTCGGTCACTCCTTCGCTCACCCAGAGCCAGGTAGTCGGCTGCGCGTCGTCATACCGGTATGGCACCATGTCAGCCGGGCGCAATCGCTTGACGTTCCAGGCGTGAAACGCCTCGTGCGAGTAGAGGCCGGGGATATATCCCGCATCCAGCTGCGAGGTGGTGACTTCGTCGACCTGCGAGCTCTGGTGCTCTAGGCCGCCGCCGTTAACGAGTGTATCCGACCGCTGGAAGACCGTGTAATTCCGGAACGGCGCCTCACCGAAAACAGCGATGTGTGCTGGGAAGATTTTCCGCAGCCAGCCAAAAGTGCGATCCCGTCGCGCCGTCGTGAGACTCCCCGCCGGGTAGAACGCGAGACGAATCCATTTGCCGGCGATCTGGGTGCTGTCGAAGGCAAATCTCCCGACGTAAAACGGCATGTCGGTAAGATCGTGATAGTTGGGCGCGGTGAAGTTGTTCGTGCCAGGCGCCGGGTCCATTCCCGTCGCGATGCGCCAGGACGGCTCGGTGCGAACGCTTACCTGCGCCGGCCAGTTGAACCCGCGGCCAACCGGATAAAGAAAGACATTGGTGCCGTTGAAGAACGCGAAGTTGGGTGAGGTCCAGGCGACGGCGCGATCGACCGCATCGGCGAGATACCTGAATGAAACGCGCACGGTGCCCGCACCACGCGGTGTGATCTCCCAGGTTTGGTAGTCGACTTTTTTCCAGGGGAGCTGCGCGCCGTTCGATTCCGCGGAGAACTGCGACACGCGGCGCGCGAACCAGATAAGGACGTAATGACCCGGTGACCAGGCAGGAAGAGCGAGCACGACCGGCGCGTTTCCGCTGACGTGAAACGACATCGAGACACCGAGTTGTCGCCTTCCTACAGCGGCAGAATCCGCGGTGATCTCGTAGCGAACATCGGTGATCGGAGCAGAAACCCGAACAGCTTGTGCCAACAATGGGTGGGCGGTGGCGAGCAGAACGGTTGCTGTGAGAGAACGAAGCATCAATCCTCCGAAGGAGCTACACGCGGTCAACGTCGCTCGGTTGGCCATTGCAAGAACTTCGGCACGGTCGAGCGGTAACATACGTTAGCTTCAGTTCCACTCAACGGAAACACAACGACGTGAAAGATATTCTGGCGAGTTTAGTCGCATTTTGTTCCATATTACCGAGTACCGTTTTTGCGCAGGATGCGCGCCTTACTGCCAGACCGGCATCGCCGGAGCCTGGCGCCATAGTACGTTTGACACTCGATGCCCCTTCGGGCGTTGACAAGGTCGTCTCAGTACGTGGCGCGCTCGCTGGCGAGCCATTGCACTTCATGCAAACGGCGGCTGGTGTCTGGCACGCCATCGGTGGAATACCGGTCGACGAAGAAGGCAGTCTCGTCGCCAATGCGATTTTGCAGAGGGCGTCCGGCAAGACCGAGATCACCCGCATTCGGTTCACGCTCCCAAAGATTCCGCCGCCTGTTGCGCAACCGCTCGAGGTCGATAGCGCGTTTACACGTCCACTCGATTCGGCCACGCTGGCGCGTATCGCGGGGGAGAACGCCCGCGCAAGGGAGGTTGGTCGCCGGGCGCACGAGCGCGCACCGATGTGGACCGCGTCGTTTCTCAAGCCCAGAAACTCCGTGATCACCAGCGAGTTCGGGTCGGGGCGTCTGTTCAACGGCCAGCTCACCACGCGCCACCTCGGCGTGGATTTCCGCGGGGCGATCGGCGAGCCGGTGCGCGCCGCGAACCGCGGGGTAATCGCGCTCGTCGACAACTTTTTTCTCGCCGGAAACGTCGTCTACATCGACCACGGCGGCGGAGTTGTTACCTCATACTTTCACCTGAGCAAAACGCTGGTCGCCGTCGGCGAAACTGTGAAGCGCGGTCAGGTGATTGGACTGGTGGGAAACACAGGGCGCGTGACCGGCCCACATCTGCATTGGGCCGCGCGCTACGGTACGAACACAGTAAATCCGCTCGACCTGCTTTCGATCAGCAGCAGCTGGTATAGCGCCGCGATTCCACGTTAGAGCGGATCGATCGGCCGCTCCTGAAGTGCGCGCCATGCCGCCAGCCGTTCGTCGAGCACCGGCGCAAGCTTATCGAAATTCTTCCAGGTATTCTCGACGTGGTACAAGGACGGCAGATCTCCGCACAATACTCTGTCGTAATCATTCGCGTATCCGTTGCTCTCGTAGTACGAATGCGTGAACGCCTGCCCTTCCGGACTGAGTAATTCATCGAAGAACTTCTCGTCCAGCTTGGTGAAGAGCAGATCGCGTCCCGTCACTTCGCGATTCAGAACCCAGCCATAGGTATCGCCGGCGTGCTGCGTTAGCTCTTTGCTGCCGAGATTCCGATGCACGATCCAGGCTAGATACATCCCGATGTGGGTGCCGCCGTTCTCGGGCGGCAGTCCGGCGGGGAAGTTGCCCCCGTAGTGCCAATCTGCGCGATCGATGTTCGCCACCGTGTCCTACTTTGGCGGAAGTGATGCAGCGTACTTAACACCCGTGTCCACCCACGCCGCGAGATCCTGTTCCGTCTTCAAGCCCTCGGGCTCGACGAGTATCCAGCCCTTCATCGGCCCGCGCCCGGCGATGTCGAACACGCGTACGTGCCTTTTGGCCAGCGCCTTGTCGGTCTCCTCCGGTGCGAGGCGAATGATCATCTCGTTTCCGTGCACGCCGCACGACATGTTGCCATTGAGGAGAAACGCGAGTCCGCCGAACATCTTCTTCTCGACGATTCCCTTCTTCTTGCCGAGCTGTGCTTTAATGCGCGCTGCCAGCTTTTCGTCAAAGGCCATGGCTTACCTCAGAACCCGAACACCAACTTGACGCCAGCTACAATCAGCACCAGGGAAAGGAGTTGCCGCAATACCGGCGTTGGTGCCCTCCTGCTGCCGTAGCTGGCGCCGATCCAGCCGCCGATCAGAGCCGCCGCTCCCCACACCGGGATGCTCGCCGGCAGCTGGGCGACGCTGGAGAAATGACCGAGCAATCCCGAGATGGAATTGACGAGAATGAAAGGAGCTGCCACCGCTGACGTCGCCCGCGTCTCTGCCCAACCCATGTAGAGAAGGAGCGGGCTTAGAAAAATCCCACGGCCGACCCCGGTAAGCCCCGACAAAAATCCAATCGCCAGCCCGGAGACGATCGCTGCCCACAGCGGCGGCGGGTGCGGTTCTTTGCCGATCGGCTTGAGCGAGGATCGGACCATCCACACGGCGGCGTACAGCAGCACGATTCCGACAAGTACCTTGTACCAGCGCGAAGGCAGCTGCGTCGCACCGCCGACGAACGCCGCTGGAATCGATGCCACCGCGAACGGCCAGAACAGCTCCCACTTGAACAACCGCGCCCGGTAGAACTTTATCGTCGCGACGGCCGCGACGAGAATGTTGAGCGCGAGTGCGGTGGGCTTCATGACTTCCGGCGTGAAACTGAAAAGTCCCATCACCGCCAAATAGCTCGACGCCCCCCCGTGTCCCACCGACGCGTACAGTGCCGCGCCGACAAAGAACAGAGCCGCGATCACTATCGTCTCTGAAACAGACATTTCTTTCGGACGTATATTGTTGATCCCTTACGTACTGCCCACTGCGAAGCTACATGACCGAATACGCGATCGACATAGTCAACGTCACCAAGCGCTTTGCCGAGTACACGGCGGTGCGTGACCTGACGCTGCGCGTCCCCACCGGTAGCGTGTACGGCCTCCTCGGGCCCAATGGCGCCGGGAAGACGACCACCATCCGCATGATCCTGAACATCATTGCGCCGGATACGGGGATGATTCACATCTTCGGTCGCTCATCGAACGATCCGAACATCACCGAGCGCCTCGGCTACCTGCCGGAGGAGCGCGGACTGTATCGGAAGATGCAGGTGCGGCGGGTGCTGAAATTCCTCGCCGAGCTCAAGGGCGTGAAGGGAAGCGACGCGGATCGCCGCATCGATGAATGGCTGGACCGACTGTCGCTGAAAACTCCGGAGAAGGACTGGGGACTGGCCAAGATCGACGAGCTCTCGCGCGGTATGCAGCAGAAGGTACAGTTCATCGGCACGCTGCTGCACGATCCGGATCTCGTCATCCTCGATGAGCCTTTCAGCGGGCTCGATCCGATCAATGCCCAGGCGCTGAAGGACACGGTCGTGGAGCTGAAGCGGCGCGGCAAGACGGTCATCTTCAGCACACATCTAATGGACAACGCCGAGCGGCTGTGCGATTCGGTTTGCATCATCGCCCGCGGAGAGAAGGTCCTCGACGGAATCGTCACCGATGTGAAAGAGGAACATGGTCACCGAAACGTCGCGCTTGCCCTGGAGGGCGACGGCATGGCCGGTGTGGCGTCCATCCTGCGCGATCACTCGCTGGTGAAACGCGCCGACGACTCCAATCGGTTCTTCGAGATCGAGATGGCACCGGGCGCTGATCCGCAGGCGCTGCTCAGGCGAATTGTCGACTCGGGCGCGTCGGTCCAGAGATTCGAGATGATCCAGCCGTCGCTGCACCAGATCTTCCTGCAGAAAGTCGGAGCTGCCGGAGTCGAAGAGGGAATGAGCGGCCATGGCTAAGCTCTGGGCGATCATCAAACGCGAGTACCTGGAGCGGGTTCGGTCGAAGTGGTTTCTTATCGCCACTTTCTTCGGGCCCATCTTCTTCAGCGCGATCATCATCGTGCCCGCCTGGCTGGCATCGCGCAGCAAGGCAACGACAGACGTCTACAACACGACCATTCTCGACGCGACGGGCACGGGCTTCGGCCATCGCCTGGCGGTGAATATCGCGGGCGACAGCACTATCCCGAGCAGAATGCCGACGGTGAGGGTAGTCGCGCCAAACGAGCTCACTCCGGCCGAGAGTGTCGCAACCCATGAGGTGATGCGGAAGGAAAAGACTGGATACGTAGTAGTGAATCAGCAGACGCTCGCCGGAGAGGCAGCTCGCTACGCCGGAACCAACGCGACGTCGATCGCGGACATGGCGCAAATCAAGAACGCAATCCGCGAAACTATTCTCGCGTCGCGCCTGGAACAGGTCGGCCTCGATAACCGGAAGATGAAGGAGATCACCTTCATACCCCTCGACTTCAGCACCGAGCGCATCACTGAG
>Ga0209160_1003440_pt1 | contig 12885 bp, 9 predicted proteins | sample GraSoiAngelo_153_FD_186167 | JGI IMG/M metagenome (GOLD analysis project Ga0209160, IMG submission 186167) | Grasslands soil microbial communities from the Angelo Coastal Reserve, California, USA - 14_1009_12_40cm (SPAdes) (version 2) | ecosystem: Environmental > Terrestrial > Soil > Grasslands ...
GAACAAAACATCATGGCGATTTTGGAAACGTTGCCGATTAGCAAAGCGGAACGAAAAAATCGCTGCGAGCAATTACTCCATCAGTTCGGAATCGAACGGATCGCGAAAAATCAGGCGCTGACATTGAGCGGCGGCGAAAAACGCAGGCTCACAATCGCGCGCTCGCTCGTTACCAAACCGAAATTGCTCATGCTCGACGAACCGTTCAGCGGCGTCGATCCGATCGCGGTTTACGACGTGCAACAGATCATCGTCAACCTGCGCAAGCTTGGTCTCGCCATTTTAATTACCGATCACAACGTGCGCGAGACATTATCGATCGTGGATCGCGCCTATTTGATCTTCGAAGGTCGCGTTGAAAGCGAAGGCACCAAAGATTTCCTGATCAACGATCCGATCAGCCGCCAACTTTACCTGGGCGAGCGCTTCAAGATGTAGCTTCTGTCATTCCGATTACTTGTCATGTCGAGCGCAGTCGAGACATCTCTTACTGTTTCCGTTTTGATAATTGGTTGCCGACAGAAATAGTTAGAGATTGAACTCGTTCGTCTCCCGACTCTCTCGCCGCTACCCTCGCGGCGTAACCCGTCTATGTCACTCGTGCCACTCGCTCCATTCCTCCACTTCGGTCGGAATGACATAGATGGCTAACGCGTGGCCCGTTCCCACCTCCAGATCGGCAAATTATTTTCCGGATCGACTGTTTCACTGATCTTTTCAAAGCCGCATTTTTCCAAGACGCGAGTTGAAGCGTTCGTTTCGGCGAGCGTGTGGGCGCGAAGAAGTCGAACTGATGTGTCCCGAGAGGCGAACTCGATGAGCGCGTTCGCAACTTCGGTCGCATAACCCTTTCCCTGATAGGCGGGCGCGATGCCGTAAGCAATTTCGGCGACGCCGTCAGAATCGGGCGGACCGGGAAAACCGCACAAGCCGATCAGAAGGTTATCCACCTCGTGGATAACGCCGAAACCGAATCGCCAGGGATCTGTTTCCCTGGCATTCTCGACACTTGTCTTAAAGTCGGATGAAGCGCTGAGGAGTTGGTCGTGAATTCCGGCCGCAACACGAAGTCCGGCGACGTTTTCGAATTCTTTCGGCCCGTGCAGAAGCGCACGCAGATGGCGAGGCAAATGCGGAGCTAGAATCAGATTTTTCGTCTGGATTGTCATCGGTAACCTGATTCCGTTATTCCGAGCGAAGCTCTCTGTCATGTCGAGCGCAGTCGAGACATCTCTTACTGTTGTCTGGCGATGCTTTGCGACGACAAAGGCGGATTGGAAATCGAGTGGCTTCCGCGTTAGAAGTTAGACCTTTCAATGAGCGAACCAGTGGCAGCGACAGTTTCATCGACGCGCGATCAGCGCGAAAAAACTGTGCCGGTGGTGACGGTGGAAAGCTTTTACGATTCGCACGCCGAGAAACTGCAGATGAAATTGGAAGGGCCGCGGGTTGGCTTTCACCGGAAAATTCGCGAGCCGACCATTAATCGTCCCGGCCTCGCGCTTTCTGGCTTCTATACCTATTTCGCTGAAAAACGGGTGCAGGTTTTAGGCGCCGCGGAACACTCCTATTTGAAAAGTCTGCCGAAAAGAACCCGCGTCCAGCGCGTTCGCGACCTCTGTGCGTGCAAAATTCCATGCCTGGTGATGTCGCGCGGCTTCCATCTTGCACCCGAACTACTGGCTGTAACTGAGGCGGCGAAGATCGCAGTCTTTCGGACGCCGATGATCACGATGAAGTTTATCAACGCGGCGACCATCGCACTCGAAGTCGATTTTTCGCCGACAGTGACCGAGTTCGGTAGCATGGTGGACATTCTCGGCATCGGTGTGCTCATTCGCGGAGCGAGCGGCATTGGCAAAAGCGAGACCGCACTGGGATTAATCGAGCGCGGTTACAGTTTAGTGGCAGACGACGTCACACGCATCACTTCGCTGGAGGGTCGCGAGCTGATGGCCACAGCGCCCGATCTCACCCGCAATCACATGGAAGTGCGCGGGATCGGCATTATCAACGTCGCTTCGGTGTTTGGAATCGGCAGCATTCGAATCGAAAAACGACTGGATTTAGTCGTCACGCTTGAAGAATGGGAAAACGTGGAGGAAATCGAACGCGTCGGAATCGAACGCGAATCGTATGAAATTCTCGGATTGAGAGTGCCGCACGTGACAATTCCAGTGCGCCCGGGTCGCGACATCGCGCGCTTGATCGAAGTCGCAGCGATGGACCAAAAGCTAAAAGGTCTCGGCCAAAACAGCGCGGTCGATTTCAACGCCAAACTGCTCAATTTAATGGAGCCAAGATCCACAAATGGGCCTGCTTAGCCGTCGAGGGAGCACTGCCTCGCCGAGTCAAAAAATTGAAAAGGACGTGCCGGTGATAAACCGGCTCGGTCTACACGCCCGTCCCGCTGCGATGTTCGTTCGCATTGCCAGCCGTTACCGGGCCGAAATTTGGGTGTCCAAGGAAGGCGAAGAAGTGAACGGCAAAAGCATCATGGGATTGATGATGCTTGCGGCCGGCCAGGGATCGAAGCTCCACATCCGCTGCGAAGGACCAGACGCCGCCAAGGCGATGTCCGATTTGGAGGAATTAATCAATGCGCGCTTTCACGAAGATTGATTTCTCTATAGAATCGCACGCGGATGAGCGGCGATAACAAGGAAATCCGGTTTCAAGGAGCGGGCGTTTCTCCCGGGCTGGCGCGCGGCGTCATTCATGTCGTGCGGGACGATTTCGATGACGTGCCGCGTTATCACATCGAACCGTCGCAAATTGGAAATGAAATCGCGCGGTTCGAGGCCGCGCTCGTGCAAACACGTGTCCAGATTCTCGAGATGCAGCAGAAAATTGCGGAAGCGATCGGCGCCAAAGACGCCGCCATTTTCGACGCCCACTTGCTCGTGGTCGAAGACCGAACCTTGATTGACGAGGTTTTGCGCCGGCTCGAGACCGAGCGTTGCAACGTCGAGTGGGTTTTTCAGGAAGTGGCCAGTAATTACGCCGAAACACTGAGCAAAATCGACGACCCCTATTTGCGCGAACGCGCGGTCGACATGCAGGACGTGACGCGCCGCATCGTTCGAAATCTGCAGGGGAAAGCGCCGAAACCAGTATTCTCCGCTGCTGAGCCGCACATCTTGGTCGCGCACAATCTTACGCCATCCGACACCGCGACGATGAATCGGGAGCTCGTGCTCGGAATTGCCACGGATTTGGGCAGCCGCACGTCGCACACCGCGATCATTGCACGGTCGCTCAACATTCCAGCCGTTGTCGGTTTGCATGATGCGACCGAGAAACTCGAGAGCGGCCAGCCCGTGTTGCTCGACGGTTATACCGGTCTGCTGATTGTCGATCCAACGGCGGAAACACTTTCCTACTACGGCGAGATCGAGATCCGAAAAGGTCAGGTTACCAAAGAGCTGCGACGACTTCGCAAGACTTCATCGACCACCAGCGACGGCCGTCACATTGTTCTTTCCGCCAACATCGAACTGCCGGGCGACGTCGAGGCCGTCGCCGAAAATGGCGCCGAAGGCATTGGGCTTTATCGGACCGAGTTTCTCTTCGTGAATCGCGACACGCTCCCGAGCGAAGAGGAACAATACGAAACTTACCGAAAAGTGGCCGAACAGGTGAAGCCAAACCCGCTCATCATTCGCACGTTCGATTTAGGTGGAGACAAACTGGCCGTCGGCGCGGTCGATGTCGGCGATGAGTTGAATCCGTTCCTCGGCTGGCGCGCCATTCGTTTTTGTCTGGAGAACATAGACATCTTCAAAACCCAATTGCGTGCGATCTTGCGCGCGAGCGCGGTCGGCAATGTCAAGATCATGTTCCCGATGATTTCCGGTTTGGAGGAATTGCGCCACGCCAAAGAAGTCTTGGACGAATGCAGACGTGAAGTTGGCGACAAGAAAGCCGGCAAGATGGAAGTCGGTGCAATGATTGAAATTCCGAGCGCGGCGATCTCTGCCGATACGCTCGCCCGCGAGGTGGACTTCTTCAGCATCGGTACGAACGACTTGATCCAATATACCATCGCGGTTGATCGGGTGAACGAACGCATTGCGCATCTCTACGAGCCGACGCACCCGGCGGTTTTGCGGCTGTTGAAAATGATCGCCGATGCCGCGCATGCAAACAAAATTTGGGTCGGAGTTTGTGGCGAGATGGCGCGCGATGTTGCGCTGATTCCGATTTTGCTCGGCCTTGGTATTGACGAATTAAGTGTCGGCGCTACGTCTGTTCCGCGAGTGAAAATGGCAGTGCGGAGTTTGGCCGTGCCTGAGTGTGAGCAGTTGGTGGGCGAAGTTCTTCGCTTGCAAACCTCGTCTGAAATTCTCGCGCGCTGTTTGGAATTGGCCACCAAACGCTACGGCGATCTGCTCGGCTGACAGCTTCTGGTAGGGGCGGTTCACCGAACCGCCCGCGGGCGATTGGAGTCAATCGCCCCTACCTGAATTCGTGGTCTCGACTTCGCTCGACATGACAAATTGCGGTTTTTGGCAGATGTCGATCTTTGGTTAAGTTTCCTGTCCTGCTCCATGAAATTTTTGGCCCGGTTCCGGTCGCGCGGGAAAAAGCGCAGTAAACTTTTTCGTTACGGTTGGAAGATCACGCTCTTCGTCCTGATCGCCGGGGCCGGTCTGGCGCTGCTCCTTTTTTACGGCGCGTGGGCTGCGAGCTTCGACACGAAGAAAGTTGGTGCGATGCCGGAACGTAACACCGTCTTCGATGTCGATGGAAAAATCTACAGCCGCCTTGCCGGCTCCAATCGGTTGCGCGTTTCACTCGATGAAGTTTCGCCGCTGTTCATCGATGCGCTGCTGGCGCGCGAAGACACGCGGTTTTACCAACATCCCGGAGTTGATTGGCGCGGCATTCTCCGCGCCCTGGTGCGCGACATTTTGAGCGGCTCGGCCAAGGAAGGTGCGAGCAGCATTACTCAACAACTCGCGCGCAACAGTCTTCCGCTGGGCGGGCGCAACGTGAGCCGCAAACTGCTGGAAGCAATGGTCGCATTCCGGATCGAACACGAATTTACGAAAAAGCAGATCCTAGAGCTTTACGTTAACCGGATTTATTTCGGCGCCGGTTGTTACGGTGTCGAAACGGCCTCCCAGGCTTACTTTGGGAAGAACGCGTCGAAACTGAATCTTCCTGAGGCGGCGCTGATCGCCGGACTGATTCGAAGCCCGAACCGGTTTTCGCCACTAAAAAATCCGGAAGGCGCCGCCAACGAACGCAACGCGGTGTTGGATCGGATGGTTGAAGTTAAAAAAATTCCCGCGGCGGAAGCGGCCCAAGCCAAGCTCGCCAAGGTTAATGCCCACCCCCGGCGCTTGCTTCAGATCCAGGAAAATTACGCGATGGACGCGGTCCAGCGCGATTTGAACCTGATTCTCACACAGGACCAGATCGACAACGGCGGCTTGTTTATCTACACCACGCTCGACCCGAACGTGCAAAGCACGGCGCAACAGGCGCTCGAAAGCCAGCTCACGAAGATCGAGCATCAGGGAAATTTTAATCACCCGCTCAAGGCAAATTATCATCCGCCGGAAAACGGCGAGGATTCTTCGATGCCATATTTGGAAGGCGCGGTGGTTGCAATCGATAACAACAGCGGCGGCATTCGCGCACTGGTCGGTGGTCGCGATTATTCGCAAAGCAAATTCAATCGCGCGCTGCCGCCCGCAAATCGACAGGTCGGTTCCGCATTCAAACCGTTTGTTTACACGGTGGCGTTTTCGGAAGGATTACTGCCCGGCGCGTCAGTTAGCGACAGCCCGATTCAGCCGGGCGAGATCGACGGCGCCGGAAACTGGTCGCCCGCAAATTCGGACGGGACCTACGGCGGGATTCAACCGTGCTCTTACGGCCTGATTCATTCGCGCAACACCATGAGCGTTCGCGTTGGGCAGTTCGCCGGGCTAGATGCCGTCCAAAAAATCGCGACCACGCTAAATCTGAGCGACAACGTTCCGCGCGGTCCGGCCATTTACATCGGTGCGTTTGAAACCGATCTGAAAGATCTGACCACCGCTTACACGGTTTTTCCGAATGCCGGTGTGCGCAAGCAGGCTTACATCATCGAGCGAATCGACGATACCGAGCATCAGCCGATTTATCGTGCGTCGCACATTGCCGCGCCTGCGCTTGACTCGAGCGCGGCGTGGATGACTTCGCAATTGATGGAGGAAGTGCTCACCCGCGGAACGGCGGCGGCGGCGCGTTCGTTAGGCTTCAAATTGCCGGCCGCCGGAAAAACTGGAACCACCAACGATTACAAAGACGCGTGGTTCGTCGGTTACACTTCGACCATGACCTGCGGAGTTTGGGTTGGATTCGATCAACCGGTCACAATTATTCCGCATGGTTACGGCGCCGCGCTCGCGCTGCCGGTCTGGGTGCAAGTAATGAACAAAGCCGCCACCATTTATCCGCCGCAGGATCTGCAACCGAGCATGCCGATGCAGCACGCGTTGGTTTGCTCGCTTTCAAATCATCTCGCCACCACCGGTTGTGAAGCAGCCGGCACCGCTTACGAACTCGATCTTCCGGCGGACAAAGTTCCCACGGCGGGTTGCGAAATCCACGGCGGCGAACAAATGCAGTTCGCGCAGAAACTGAACGACTTCGGAAAAAAAGCTGGCGACATCCCGAACAAACTCTTCCAGTCCTTCAAGAAATTCTTCGGCGGCAAATGATGTAGTGGCGTCCGTGTCGGGCGCGGATCTTCGTCCGCCTTCGTCCTGCAGTCGCGGGACTGCGGCGTGACGCTTTTAATTCCCTGCACGCGAAATAAAAGCGGGTGAAGGGAATCGAACCCTCGTGTGCAGCTTGGGAAGCTGCCATTCTACCATTGAATTACACCCGCGACGGAAGAAGTGAATAGTGACGAGTGACCAGTGAAAAGTCAAAGCCAAGCGCTTCGACAAGTTATTGCCACGAAATCACATCGTCCGAATTCTTGTATTTTCCGTCACCATTATTGCCGAGTTTCGTGTCCTTCCCGTACGACCATGCGAGTACGCCTTGCCTAAGTGTACCGGGACCAGCCCCAGTGTCGGCGGTGTATGGATTTGTAATCTGATTGTCATAGTTACCGTCGATTGCGATTTTGTAGGGTTGGCCCCAAGGATCACAGAACTGTCCAGTGCTGCCTATTTTTCCTTTCGGATTGGTCTGACTTGTGTCCTCCGCAGGCGAAATGAAAACGATTTGACGGGTGTTTACCGCGTTGCCCACATTCGCGCCGTTCGCGACCCCACGAACGGTATAAAGTAAATCAGAATTATTTGCGATCGGCGTGTCATCTGTTACGAGCGGATACTTGCCGTACTCGGTGTAAAATGCATTTACCGCGGTCACGATTTGGGTGACATCATTCTTTGCCTGAAGTTTTTTGGCGCGATCCAGGGCTCCTTGAAACACGGGAAACGCGAGGCCGAGTAAAGCGGCGATGATTGCGATAACGACGAGCAACTCCATCAATGTGAAGCCTTGTTCATTCGTTATTCGGCATTCGGACTTCGTCATTATTTTCATCTCCATTTCGCCATTTGTTCCGGGAAAGGACAGTGGGCGCAATCGGAATTATCCTGCAAACAGAAGTCTTCGTAAATCTGTAAAAGCGCCTGCTGGTGCGCTATTGTTTTGGTGAACTTGCGCCGTCGCGGACCGTCGCCAAACAAACGCGTGGCCGCGGTTTCGAGCCGGCGGTTGGTCAAACGGGCCGGCAGTTTCGCGTATTCCGGCCAAGCGCTTGCCCCGAGCGGAGTCGAGGGATCGACCCGCCTCCGCTCCGCTTCCGCGTGGCACGCATCTTCGGCGCGCCAAAACGGAAAAATCACGTTGGCCAAAATATCGGCGACGCGGGATTCGCCGACGAGCGCCATCGGTTCGAGCGACGCATCGGCCGTCATCGTGTAGTGAAATTTCCAAAATGGATGATCGAAGGCGTCGAAAAACTCTTCGATCGCGGCGGCGGTTCGCTTTTCCAGCGAGCGACGAAATGCCGGCCACTCCTGGACCAGGATTGCCAATGCCGCCAGCCGACGCTGCGGATGATTGACGGGGCGGGTGGAGCTCAGTTTCCAAATCTTTGCCGGCAAGATCAGTCGTTGCAATCGGTCGCGGTGCGGCCACCAACGGTCCCACAATTCGCGCACATAATTCTTTGCCGACTTTTTGTAGATCGCGAGGTCCGGCGTTTCCAAAAGACCGGCGATACCGAAAAGGATCGCTTCAGCATCTTTCAAGTCCTTGCGCAGAGCCTTCAACGAGAGCCGCTGCGCAATGAGCGTAAGCGGCAGCTTGTTCTCTTTATAACCGAGGGCGGCCGCGATTTCTTGAAAGAGCGCTTCGTCTCGTCCGTGATTGTCGATCTTGGCGCGGATGCGGGCGGCTTTTTTTTGCAAACGAAATTGGGCGGCGGCATCCAGCACGCTCCGGACGCGATCTTCCGGCAAGTTTCCGAGAGGCGCCTGGCAACGCCCCGGCCGAGCGAGCGGAATGTTGGCGCTGAACGCCTCCGGTAAAATCGCCGGATCGATCCGGACCTGGGGGACGTTGCGATTTGATTTGGTGCGCGTGAAAAATTGGCGGTCACTTTTATCGACAAAAACGTGAAGGACCGTTTCTTCGAACGCGGGATTGATGGCGTGACCATGCAAATCCCAGTTCCGATCGACCAGATCGATTTCGATGCAGCCGCGCAACGGTTCGCCGCCATTCACCCGAACCGCGGCGTCGCAGAAATCGGGTCCGGCTTCGCGGTTCCAGGTGCCAAACTGGACAATGTCGATCTTGTCGCCGCTCGCGCTGACGAAATTCTTCCCAAACTCGCCGGCGAACCAGCGTGCTTGGAGCTCTAATTCGTTTGGCGTCCGAAGCGGAAGAAAAAGCGCGCGGTCGTGGACGCGGGCAGAAGCAATCAGATCCTGGTAGCGGGGGGAACCGTTCTCCACGCAGGAATTATAGCCGATTCGCTTTGGGAAGTGCGATTCAAAAGTCAACATTGCGCGGCCCAGAGGGCGGCGGCTACAGTTGCAACCATGCTCGACATTCGTCTGATTCGCGAAAAACCGGATTTTGTTCGCGAACGGATCGCGTCCCGCGGCGGCGACGACGCCGCGAGGATCGACGAGCTGTTGAAAGTCGATGCGGAGCGGCGAAAAGCCGAGACCGAGCTGCAACAGTTGCAGTCCGAGCGCAATCGATTGAGCAAGGAGATCGGCGGGAAAAAATCCCGCGGCGAAGCAACCAAAGATCTCGAGGGCGAAGTGCGAAAGATTGGCGACCAGATTGTCGATCTTGATCAGCGCTCGGCCAGCTTCGACGAGCAGCAGAGGAATCTGCTTCTCGAGATTCCGAATTTGCCACACGAAAGCGTTCCGCTCGGAAAAGATCCGAGCGCGAACAAAGTTGTTCGAGAGTGGGGGACCAAACCGGAACTCGGCGGCAAAGCGCTCGATCATGTCGCGCTCGGCGAAAAATTGAAAATTCTTGATTTAGAGCGCGCCACAAAACTGAGCGGCAGTGGATTCATCTGTTTCACCGGCGCCGGAGCGAAACTGGAGCGGGCGTTGATCAATTTCATGATCGACCTGCACACGCGCGAGCATGGCTACACCGAAGTCAGTCCGCCGTTTCTCGTTCGACGTGATTGCATGATCGGCACGACTCAGCTGCCGAAGTTTGAGTCCGATATGTACGGCTTGGAAAACGGCGAACTTTTCCTCGTACCGACGGCCGAAGTGCCACTGACAAACTTGCATCGAGAGGAGATTTTAAAGTCCGCGGATCTGCCGAAGAGGTTCGCTGCCTACACGCCGTGTTTTCGGCGCGAGGCCGGCTCGGCTGGCCGTGAGACACGAGGAATTCTCCGCGTCCATCAATTCGACAAGGTCGAGCTGGTGAAAATTACACCGGCTGAAAAATCCTACGAAGAATTGGAATCACTAGTCGCGGATGCGGGAAAAGTTTTACAGCTGCTGGGTCTCCATTATCGCGTGATCGAGCTTTGCACCGGAGATTTGACTTTTGGTTCGGCCAAGACTTACGACCTCGAAGTTTGGTCGCCGGGATCTCGCGATGGTGGGACGTACCTGGAAGTTTCGAGCTGCTCGAACTACGAAGATTTTCAGGCGCGCCGGATGAATCTTCGTTACAAAGGCGCGGACGGAAAAAACAAATTTTGTCACACGCTCAACGGCTCGGGCTTGGCCTTGCCGAGGTTGTTCGCGGCGCTGATCGAGAATTTTCAGCAGCCGGACGGTTCGGTGCGAATTCCGGAAAAGCTGCAGTCGTATTTTGGCGGGAACGAAATGAGATAGCAAAATCCAAGCGGCGGCCGCCTCGGTGTTTTCCTAGCGGGACGGTGAAGGTTTCGAAGGTACATCGTAAGGATAGACGCCAATAGCCCAGCCGAAGCGGGGGTCATTTGGGTCGACCAGATAATTCCATCGCCAGAGTTGGATCTCCATTCTTGTGATAGGAGATCCGAACACCAGATTGCGGTTACGGCGCTGGACATAAAAAGAGAGAAACGCGTCGAATTTTTCGCTGTGTCGCGTTGTTCGAAACACTCTCGCTAAAATATCGCGACCGCTTGGCAGCCAGGCGGGAGAAAAATCACGGGTTGGAATAACGATTGATCTGCCGTTTTCCAAGGTCGCGATGACCTTTAAATAATGCAACGGTCCCTTCCGTTGCGCGTAAGAGTACATATTCCATGAGCTGAGCGGGTAATATTCTACTGACCAGACCCAGGCTACGAAAAAGATGGCAACCATTAACGCTGTGGCGACTGCCGGCAGAGACGAAAGTAGCCGCGGCGGGATGTCGTTCCTCACTTGGGCACTTACGGCCCGATCACCGGTCCGAAAGTGGCGCCCGCAAAAATTGGTGACCCAATCGACATTTAGAAAGATAAGTTGCAACATGAGCAGGTCTGGAAACAGGATGTGTTGGAATACGAGAATTCCGACATGAACACCGAGAGCGGCGATCGGTATGATGATTTGCGCAGTTCGCGAGAACAGAACAGTAACGTAGCCCAGTTCTACGATCAGACCGACGGTTCCAATGATGGCGAAGACGTAGCCAGGGGCATGATGCTGCACGAGCCAGATCGTCGCTTTCCATTTGTAATCGAAGAAGATCGGGCTCAACGCGTCCTGGACGAGTTTTAGCTCGATATTGTCGCCGCGGAACCAATCCAAACCTGAGCCGCGAAGTTTGCTCAATCCAGACAGGACATAAACGACCGCCATCACGGCAAAGCAGGCATAAACGCTGAAACCGACCGATTGCCTGCCAGGCTGTGGTTTTTGGTGATTGAGCCAGCTATCGATCGACCACGTTGCGGCGCAAGGAGTCCAAGTAATGACAAGCACGAGGTAAATCAGGACCAGCCCTGAATGATATTGATATGTGTAATGGCGAAGGATTGCCTGCATCAAAAAGAACCCGAGGCTACCGAGAAACAGAGTTGGCCGCGTCAGGAATCCGATCAGACCGGAAAACAGCAAGACCGCTGTCGTCCATTGCAGTGTCGCCAGCAAATACGAACTCGAGAGAAGCGTGGAGTAGCCCGGCAGAGAATTAAGCACATGAAAAAATTGATCGTCGTTTCGCATTCCAGCCGGCATCGAAGCAATGGCCGGCAAATCTTCCATCAGCGTATAAATGAGCGCTGTCAGGCAGACCACGATGCGAATCCAGGCGAGCTGTCGGGGAGTTCCGTTTACGAGTCGTGGCGAGGAAAAGTCGAGAACGCGAAAGATTTTAACTAGCGCGCCGATTAACAGCACCGCGGCGACTGCGGAAATGGCTAGTTTTAATCCACCAGATTTCAGCCAACCAGAGCCCACTAGTGAGAGGAGCGACAAGCCAAGGGCGAGCGCACCAGGATTGAAACGCGATAGTCGATCCTGGTTGCGGCTGCTGCGATCAGATTTGTCTCGCCGGCGTCTTTGGATTGTCATGCAGCGCCAAGGAATTCTAGGTCGTTGGTTCCTTGAAAAGATCCATTTGCGATTGGTCTTTCGGAGCGAATTGTTTTTCCGATGTTGATGGCAACCGAAGTTCGTAACCGAGACGCTGGGCAAGACGCTGGGCGGTTTCCGGCGCAAAGCCTTCGAAATGATTGCTGACGAAGGCCCAAACGTTGCGGACTTCGCCGAGGTGCCGCTCGATTTTTAGGGCCCAACTTTCCAGGGCGGCTTCGCGTTTCCAAAGAAGCTTGTCGTAGCGGTGAACGAATTTGCCGGCACCGTCATATTTGGTCGCGTAATCGCCGAGTAATCTCAGATAAATAAAATCGGTCGTCCGCGGCAAAAATTCGAACGGCGCTAGATTGCGTTCATTGAGTGGGCTGGTGTCAGCCCAAACCCAACAGATGCGGTGTTGTTCCAACAACCGGATGATTTGTGGCCGGTGCCAGCCGGCGTGACGAAATTCAAGGGCAAACCGGAAACCTTTCGGAAGTTGGACAAGAAACTTTCGCAAAATCTGTCTCCCATCCTTGGGCGTAAAAGATGGCGGCAGTTGAATCAGCACAACTTGAAGCTTCGACTCAAGCGGCTCGATCGCGCGGAGAAACGCGTTCAGTTCGGCGGTGCAATCGCGCAACCGGCAGACGTGCGTGATTTCGCGCGGAAGTTTGCAGCTGAAACGAAAGGAAGCGGGAGTCAGTTCGACCCAGCGCCGGACCGCGTTCTCGCCCGGTACGCTGTAAAAGGTCGAATCGATTTCGACTGCGCGAAAATAGCGGGCATAAAATTCGAGCCATTGGGAATCGGGCAGCTCTCCAGGATAAAAGCTTCCCCGCCATTCCGGGAAACTCCAGGCGCAGGCGCCGATTCGAATTTT
>Ga0209160_1003442_pt1 | contig 12883 bp, 10 predicted proteins | sample GraSoiAngelo_153_FD_186167 | JGI IMG/M metagenome (GOLD analysis project Ga0209160, IMG submission 186167) | Grasslands soil microbial communities from the Angelo Coastal Reserve, California, USA - 14_1009_12_40cm (SPAdes) (version 2) | ecosystem: Environmental > Terrestrial > Soil > Grasslands ...
AGCAACCTAAAGTAACCTTCCTAGAATACTTGCCTCCACGTTACTTATTCTGAAATATCAAACTATGTTCCATGAATAATATTTTTTATTGGCATTGCAAAGGAGAGTTGGTAGCCATTTGGGTCTCTCATATGAAAGAATCGTTCTCCCCAGGAGCATTGGTTGGTTCATTTTCAAAAGAACCCAACTTTGATATATTATCGTCTTTTTTTAGGTATGCATAAAGTTCATCTACATTAGAGGTATGAAAAATTATTCTTCCAAAATCTTTACTGCTATCTTCCTTTCTTAGTTCTAAGTTGAGATAATTCTTACTGTGCTTCCCCACTTCATATGTCGTAAAAGAATCAGATTCACCACCACAGACTAGTCTAAAGCCAGGAATTGACGAATAGAATTTACACGATCTTTCCATATTTTTAACGAATAGTGTAATTGCGGAAATTCTGTATGGTTTCACTAATTTATAATGTACAATCTTAGTTTAAAGATGTCATTTATTACAAATCAAATCCCAGTTCCAGATAGAGACAATTTTAAAATAATTAGACAATTCTAGCGAACGACCATAACACTGTATTTAGTTTAATCCAATTTATCGTATGGGTCTAATGGTTTTTTTGTAGTCTCGTTGTGTTTTAACCATTCAAGTGTCTTTGCAAACGAGTCTGCAAGCTCAGTTGTTGTAAGCACTGGTATACCAAGCTCTACTGCCTTTCTTCTAATCTGGTATTCATCATAAAGCATGCCAACATATTTTTCCAAAGTGGAGGTGCTTGGCACATTTACTATGAAATTAATTTTGTGTTCATAAAGCAAGTCGGCAATGTTTGGTTTTCTTTGAGGTTCACTAATTTTATAAACAATTTCATTTGGTACTCTTTTTTCTGTTAAAAATTCGGCCGTATGCTCTGTAGCATATATTTTGTAACCCAGAGTTTTTATCGACATTGCAGTTCGCAAAAGTTTTTCCTTGTTTTCAAAACCTCCCGCGGTGATAAGCGCGGCTCCTTCCTTTGGCAGTGAATATCCTACTGATATCAGGCCTTTTGCGAGTGCGTCGTAAAAGCTATCTCCAAAGCAAGCAGCCTCTCCAGTTGATTGCATCTCAACACCTAGTATGATATCAGCCCCTTCTAGTTGCATAAACGAAAACTGCGGTACTTTAATTCCATAAGAATGAGTTTTTCTCCATTTGTCTTTTGGTACTGCAGGTAACGATTTTCCAAGTACGGCACGTGCTGCAAGACTGATAAGATTCATTTTTACAAATTTGGATACAAACGGCATGGAACGTGATGCACGTATGTTTAGTTCAATTACATACACTTGATTTGAATGGATAAGAAATTGTAAATTAAATGGACCTTTTATGTCAAAGGCAATAGCGATCTTGTTTGTATAATCAGTGATGGTTTCAATTATTTTGTTGCTCAAACTCCATGGAGGAATGCACATCATAGAATCTCCAGAGTGAACACCCGCACCTTCGATGTGTTCCACAATTGCACCTATTACTACGTTTTTTCCATCAGACACACCATCTACTTCAGCTTCAAGTGAGTTTAGCATAAATTTTGTAATCACAACAGGATAGTCAGGAGTAACGTTTGCTGCTTCTTCCAGGTATTTTTTTAACTGCTCATGGGACCAGACAACTTTCATTGCAGCACCACTAAGGACATAAGATGGCCTAACTAGTACTGGGTATCCCACATTAATTGCAAATTTTTTGGCATCAGCTAGACTTGTAAATGCTTTCCATGGAGGTTGTAAAATATGAAGTTCATCTAAGACCTTACTGAAACTTGAACGATTCTCTGCTCTGTCTATGTCTTCAAATGACGTGCCTATTATCTTGATTCCATTTTTTGCAAGCTTTGGAGTTAGGTTGTTTGCAATTTGTCCCCCTACGGCAGTAACTATGCCAGTTAATTTTTCAAAATCTGCAATATCTAATACCCTCTCAAGTGTTAATTCCTCAAAATACAACCTGTCACAAATGTCGTAATCTGTAGATACTGTTTCTGGGTTGCAATTAATTACAGAGACTTCTTTTACTCCATTTTCTTTAAGACCCCAAACCATGTTTACAGTGCCCCAGTCAAACTCTACACTGCTTCCTATACGATATGGGCCAGCTCCCAAGACCGCAATCTTTTCTTGGTTTGAATCTACTTCAAAATCGTTTGTTGTACCACCATATGTCAAATACAGATAATTTGTTTTTGCTGGCCATTCAGCTGCAAGTGTATCTATTTGTTTAACTACAGGTATGATTCCTGCCTCTTTTCGCATTTTACGAATATCAAGATCATCTTTTCTAACTAGTCGTCCAATTTGTTTATCTGAAAAACCTAGTTTCTTTGCCTCGTGTAAAAGATTTCGTTCAAGTTTTGATTCTTTTAGGTTTTTTTCTGTTTCAACTATGTTTTGTATTTTTTCAATAAACCATGGATCTATTGCCGAAAGTTTGTAGATTCGTTCAACTGAAATTCCTTGTCGTAACGCTGACGCAACATAATATAATATATAGTCATCTGGATTTTGTAATCGATTTTCAAGATCTTCTACATCATATGTTGTATCTGGAGTACGGTTTGCAACAAGGCCATCATTTCCAATTTCAAGCATCCTAATTGATTTTTGTAGTGATTCTTCAAAGCACCTACCAATTGCCATCACTTCGCCTACAGATTTCATCGTAGGCCCAAGATGTTGGTTTGCAAGTTCAAATTTGCTAAAATCCCAACGCGGATGTTTACATACAATATAGTCAAGTGATGGTTCAAAACATGCAGTTGTCGTTTTTGTTATGCGGTTAACTAGCTCTGGAAGTGAGTAGCCCATTACAATTTTTGCTGCCATATATGCAATTGGATAACCTGTTGCTTTGCTTGCAAGTGCAGAAGAACGTGAGAGTCTAGGATTAATCTCAATTGCCACATATTTATCGGATTTTGGATCTAATGCAAACTGTATGTTGCATTCACCAACTATCCCTACATGTTTTGCAGCACGCAGTGCGGCAGACCTTAGTATCTGGTATTCAGAGTTGTCAAGGGTCTGGGATGGTGCAACTACAATGTTATCTCCAGTGTGTACTTTCATGGAGAGTACGTTTTCCATGTTGCATACGATGATATTATTTCCAGAATAGTCAGCCATTACTTCGTATTCGATTTGTTTCCAGTGACCAACATATTCTTCAATTAATACCTGACCTACTAGACTTGCATTAAGACCACGACTTACAATTTCATGTAGTTCAATTTCGTTGTGTGCTACTCCGCCACCTTTTCCCCCAAGCGTATATGCAACTCGTATAATTACTGGATAGCCCAGATCCTCTGCTACCTTTTTTGCCTCTTCAAAGTTGTAAACAGTTTTACTCTTCAGTACAGGAACTCCGCATTGTATCATCGCGTCTTTGAAAAGTTGTCGGTCTTCTGTTGCTTGGATTCCTTTAATTTGAGTTCCAAGAACTTTGACTCCATATTTTTTTAATATGCCAAATTCCTCTAGTTTTACTCCACAGTTTAGTGCAGTCTGACCACCAAATCCTAGCATCAGACCATCTGGTCGTTCTGACGCGATGATGGATTCTACATATTCTGGATTTACGGGAATAGAATATACCTTGTCAGCAAATCTGGTATCAGTTTGTATTGTTGCAATGTTTGGATTGACAAGTACACTTTTGATTCCATCTTCCCTTATGGCCTTGAGACATTGGCTACCGGAGTAGTCGAATTGACGGTCACTTTAGTGACTTTCGCCTGCTTCTCCGATTTTAATTGCCCCACTGCCCAAAACTAGAATTTTTTTCAGTGACTCATCTTTTGGCATTTTCCTCCCCCATTAGGCGTTTTAGCTCTTCAAATACAAACATGCAATCAAAAGGTCCAGGTGATGCTTCGGGATGAAACTGTACTGCAATACATTTTTTTTCTTTATGTTTAATTCCTTCTACAGTTTTATCATCAGCATTAGTAAACCAGAGTTTGAAATTTGTTTTTTCAAGTGAGTCAGGGTCTATCCCATAACCATGATTTTGACTAGTCACATAAATTCGGTCATTATCTAAATCAAGACAAGATTTGTTCTGTCCCCGATGTCCATATTTTAATTTGAAAGTGTCTGCACCACCGGCAATTCCCAATATTTGTGCGCCAAGACATATACCCAAAGTTGGAATGTTTTTATCAATTAGTGCTTTTGCAGTTTTCATTGTTTCAACACATTTCTGTGGGTCACCAGGACCGTTTGATAGGACAACCCCTTTTGGATTGTAAGAAAGAATTTTTTCAATAGAGTAATTCCACGGTACCTTAATGACTTTGTAGCCAAGCTTTCTTACATTTCGTAAGATGGCATTTTTTACTCCCGTATCAACTACTACAACAATATCATTTTCTTTTCCATAAATTTGCGGCTCTTTTGTTGATACAACATCCATAAACTCTTCAGAGTTGTAATTTTTTGCAGAAGCAAGTTTTTTCTTTAGTTCGTTTTCGTCAATTTCATTTTCAGAAACAGCCAGTGCAGCCATCATGACTCCGTTTGTACGTAATTTTCGAGTCAATGCCCTTGTATCAATTCCTGAAATTCCTGGAATTTTTTCATTATACAGCCATTCATCAAGTGTCATGGCAACATGCCAATGGCTAGCAGTAAGAGACAACTCATGAACAACTAGTCCCCGTACCTGTATTTTGTCAGACTCAAAGTATTTTTTGATTCCATCCTCGTCTTTTACGGACGGGTCTGGCACACCATAATTTCCGACTAGAGGATAAGTAAGTGCAAGAATTTGACCGCTATACGAAGGGTCTGTGAGTGCTTCTGTGTAGCCAACCATTCCAGTATTGAATACTGCTTCACCAAAAGTCGTACCAGAATAACCAAAACCCATTCCATCAAAAATAGTGCCGTCTTCCAAGATCAGTTTACCAAACTTGTTTACGTGTTTGGCTTTTTTTGTTGGAATTTGAGACCCTCGTGATGTGAATTATGTTGGAGATTTAAGTTTTGTGTTAAAGACTTCTGGAAAGGAAGGGGTTTCTGGTTTAGAAATTCATCGTGTGCAATTTCGGGGTTTGACAAGGTGATAAAGTTATCAACTTAGAACAAGTCTATTCTCTGATGGCTATTCAAGAAATAGTTACAATTATTGTCGCTATTATCGGTGCTGTTACTGGATCTATCAGTTTAGGTAAACAATTTTGGAAAGAAAGACCCAGATTCAGTTTTGAGATTAAGAAGGCACATTGGAATCCGCTTAGTGAGAATTATTATGCATTTCATTATAGCATTGTCATCAATGTACTCCTACGAAATAAAGGTGAACAAGATACTACTATTCATAGAACAAACATCACATTTCAATACAAAGGTAAGCCTATTCTATTGAAGGAGTTATGCATAATGAAATTTTAATGCAAGCGGGAAGTGCAAAATCTCATTTTTTTACCTTTGATATTCATAAAGATGAAATTCAAATTGATAGTGACATTACTAATGTTAAATTAATAATAGAAGATACGCATATCCCTAAAGATAAGACAATATCAAAGATAACTCAAGCAAAATAAAGTTCCGCTAAGTTTCGGGGTTTACTCTTGTTTCGAAGCAACTTTACTATTTTCGGTTCTGGCTAGTCTCGTTAATTTATGGGGCATTCTCTTTTGCACGTTGTTCAGATGATTCACTTGCTTCTGAATGTGCCTTGTTTTGAGTAAGATTTCCTACTATTTCTTTTGCTATCTGACTTGCGCTTTCGTTTTTGTCTTTTTCATTTCCTTCTATTGCTGATAGTCTATAATGTACGGTTATTGCTATTGCAGAAATGATTACAGCTACAGCTATGCCTGAAATGATTGCTATCTTGGCAGAACGTTTCAAACGATATGAATTAGAATGGAATGTATTTAAACAACTTTTCTGGGTTTGAAAATCAAATTTAGAAATTATTAAAAGCAATGAAGGTATATTAATTTGTAGATGTGACAGGATTTTCAGATAGTATACATTTGATTAAGTATATTATTTGGCGAATCTTTGGATTCGCTGAATCCCCTACCATAACAAAAAATGACAAGCCTGATTCTGATAAATCCTAAGATATCAATTGTTTTCTGTACGGACTCGGTTATAATGCTCGGAACTGTTCGCTCCACTTGTAGTATGCACGAATCATTTCCATACTTACACTTGGCTTTCTTCTTGTGATTATTTCCTTAAAGTCTGCCAGTGTAAGCTCACGTGGTTGCATCTTTGCTTCCCCTACAACTGGTTCTGCAGAATAGTTGGCTTGGTGGAACAAGTCATTTACCACCATCAATTGTGCGGACTGACAAATGTCTTTAATATCACTTGCGCTATAACCGTCTGCAAGCTTTGCAAGTTCAAGTGATTTTATTTTTTCTTCTTTCTTGAGGGGCGAAGTGTAAAGATCAAAGAGTTTTACTCTTGCTTCAAGGCTTGGAAGTGATACATAAACTCTTTTTGTAAATCTTCTAAGAAATGGCCAGTCAAGACTCCATGGTTTGTTTGTTGCTCCAATTACATACAATTTAAGGTCTTTTCCTTTACCGTTGATTCCGTCCATTTCTGATAAGAATTGGTTTTTAACTCGAATTTCTCCACCAACTTCGCTGTTTCTTGTTCCCAACAACGAATCCACTTCATCGATAAACAATATTACTGGCAAGCCTTCTTTTTCTGCATAACCACGAGCCATGATGAATAATTTCGAAACATTTTTTTCTGCTTCACCAAGCCACTTGCTCATCATTGATGCGGCATCAACGTTTATGAAGTAACCATCAATCTCACTTGCAGTTGCAGCCGCAAGAATAGTTTTGCCACAACCAGGTGGACCATAAAGAAGAATGCCTCTTGGCCAGCCCAATGGAAAAAGATCCGGTCTTTTAGCTGGATAAACAATAGATTCGCGAAGAGCATTTTTTGCATCATCTAGTCCTACAACTTCTGCCCAGCTTACGTTAGGCTTTTCTTTCATTATCAAATCATCAAATTCATTTCTTGCAAGAGATTCCTTTTGTTGCGCCGGTGAAGCTCTGGGGTCAACTACAGGTTCAAGTCCTACTTGACTCATTTGTAACGCCTTTATCCTGTTCTGATACGCACCCATTCGTTCAGTGTAAATACGATTTAATTTGTTCTCGGGGTATAGTTGGACAAGTTTTACAAGAGATTCGATCGCTCTCTGATAATTTGCTATTGCCATGCCACGAGCTCCCTGAGAATCAAGCTTTATTGCCTCTGCAGCAAATTTACTAGCGCTATTTTCTAACTCCTGTGGGGCTAAACTCATTTCTCAGTACCTAAATCTCAACTGCGGTTTTTGTTAGGTAATCATGGGTGTAAATTCGTCTAGTAGTATTTGTTAAATTAGTTAGAGTTGGAGGCAATTCTACTTTTACTGGTTCTGTTTTTGCCTGTTCTACCTTTACGGGTGTAATCTTTATGCCATATTCATCGAGTTTGGTTTGAACGAATCTATCCAATGAAAAGTCCTGGGTGACTTCTTCATGCAAGCTTTGAAGCTGATGAAACGCACATTCTGCCGATATTATAAGATCGGTAAGATCATCTCGTAGAACATTTACAGAATTTGCTGCATGTAGTACAATTCCAATAAAGTCCTCTAAAAACACCTTTATGTCCTTTTTATCTTGGTATTTAGAAAGTAGGTATTCTGCTGCCATAATTACCTGACGGAGGTCTTTGAGCTCTTCAACAGAGAGTGTCTCTATGAATTTGTCGTCTTTATCAGGTAATTTTTCTGCAATTTTTTGTTCTATTTTAGAAGAGATGTTCTTAATTTTGTCAAGAGGAACCGAAATCTCTTCTTGAGGTTTGTTTTTTGAAAAATTAAGCATGAGTGGTCATTGCTTACAACAAATCTACATTAGGGAACTGCTTGTAAATTTTAGAGTCGGCAATCAACTTCGCTTCATCTAAGAGCCTTGATGACTCTTTATTTGCTAAATCAAAGTCGAGATTCCTACTTGTGAGTTGACCCGCATCTATGATTAGGCCTCCTAACACTAAGGATAACTCACCAAATTGAGAATCTGCTGTAGGAAAGATACCAAGCATCAGGGAACGTATTGCTCTCACTAAAGATATGGTAGGGGCAAGAACCAATATGATATTTCCAAGTCCAAAAACAGAATCAAGGCACCTCCTTACTTGTCTGAGAGACTCTATTGCCAAAGAAATTTCTGATTCAAAATTTAGTTGCTTTTCAAATTCTGTCAAACCATGCTTGTTTTCTTTAGTCTTTTCATAAAGTCGCAAGTTGTTTTTATTAAGTTCAAACTTTTTTTGATTAAGGATGTCTAATATCAAATCAGCAAGTTCTGTTGCATAGTCAAGCCTTGGCTTTAGAGTGCTTGCCCGTGTTATCTGGTTTTTTGTCTCGTCATTTACTATCCATTTAGATTCTGTTACCAATTTGTACCCAAACAAGAGATTAGATTTTTCTATATCAGACCCTTGTTACATGCAAAGATGTCACCACAGTAACACCAATGTTGGATACAGCTTAGTATTTTTTCCAATCTTTGTGCAATGAATTTAGCTATTCAATTTACCTTAAAATTAACAAATTGGGTATATGGTTAAAGGACAAGACTTAGCAGTTAGCCTAGAAGAATTTGGCTTATCCAGGTATGAGGCTCAAGCCTATGTAACCTTAATCACAAAGGGGACCATTTCTGCAGCAGAGCTTGCCTATTATTCTAACTTGCCAAGAACAAAGGTCTATCCTACTTTGTTAAAACTAGAAAAGAAAAAGATTGCAATAATATCAAAAACTAAACCAATAATGTGTACTGCAATATCTCCAGAAGATGCCTTTGATGAAATAGTACAAGAGCAAATAAACAAAGTAAATGGTATGAACATTCTTGTAACTAAATTAAAACAAGTAAGTGAAGACAGTAAAAAAGCAAGAGGCTCAGAAGAAAAAAGATACTTCCATCTTACTCCAAACTATGTCTTCAAACAACTCGAAACGATGATTGACGGTTCAAAGACTTCGATTCATGCAATAGTTGACTCGTGGGGATTGAATCTTTTATCACAGTGCAAAGAATCTCTAATCAATGCCATTAGAAAAAATATTGATATCAAAATAGTAATTCCACCAAATCTTATAGGATCCGAAACATTTAGAGCAATTCCTGATGGTATTAAGATAAAGTGTGCAGACATTTCACAAAATTCAATCATGTTTGATGATTCTGAAATTCTTATGATAAATAGCAATAATGGCAAAGGTGCAATATTTTTGTCAACTGAAGTATTAGGGACAAATCAAGCCAAAACGTTTGAACAAACTTGGAAAAATGCAATGAAAGTAAACAACCTTCTTGATATGACAAAAATCGATGCACAGGAAACTTTGAAAATAATTCAGGCCATAAATGAAAACGGTCTTGGTTTTGTACTAAACTCCGTATTACATTCGAGAAATAAAGAAATTGACATGCTTGAGTTTCTTGAAAAAAATGGTGTAGATTTGGAGGCAAAAACAATTGATGAGATTATTGCTCTTGTTGATTCTACCTTACAGATCACATGTTCAGGACATATAATCATAGAATCAAAACTAAACAGCGGACATTCCCTCCCTTGGGCAATGCTGCTTGAAGGATATTTACACAAAAAAGGATTCAAGACAAAGATGCTGTATAGCAACCATCATAATGGTGAAAAGATACACATCAAAGTAGATTCAAAGCTAGATAACGATTAGTTTAGCTTTATAATATCAGAGAATTTACCCCTTCTGTAAATGGAGATATCGCACGAATTTAAGGCAAAAAAAATAGAAGAAGAAATCCGAAATAAATTTTCTTCATTTGATTTGCAAAAATTAATTTTTGAATCTCCAAACAAGAACAAAAAAATTGCATTCATAGAAGGCCCTCCAACCATGAATGGTACACCGCATGCAGGCCATTTGCGAGGCCGTGTGATCAAAGATCTCTGGTACAGATACATGACTTTGTGTGGTCATAAAATAATTTTCAATGCTGGATGGGACACACAGGGGTTGCCTGTGGAACTACAAGCAGAAAAAGAGCTTGGCATTTCAGGAAGCAAATCTGAAGTGATAGAATCTGCAGGGATTGAAAAAATAGTATCAGAGTGTAAAAAAATTGTATACAAGTTTAATGAAAAATGGGTAGAAGCTGACAAGCTTATGGGAATGTCCTTTAATCAAGAAAAAGCATACTGGACATACAAGGATGAATACATTGAACGAGAATGGAAATTTCTCAAAAAGGCACACGAAAACGGCATACTATCAGAAGATTACAAAATAGTTGCATACTGCCCAAGTTGTCAGACATCACTTAGTCATTCTGAGGTAAACCAAGGATACGAAACAGTTCAAGATCCTTCTCTTTACTATAAGGTAAAGATGAAAGGTGAAGATCTGTTTTTGATTGTTTGGACTACAATGCCATTTACTTTGGTTACTGATACAATGGTTGGCCTAAATCCTGATGAAAATTATGTCTATGTAAAAGTTGGAAGCGAGACTTGGCTTGTTGGTGAAAAAAGGCTAGAAGAATTTATGAAGGAAGCAAAAATTGAAGAGTACTCAGTTGTAAAAACAGTAAAAGGTTCAGAGATGGATGGAAAAAAATACATCCATCCCTTGCTCGAGGAAATCCCAGGACTAAAAGAAAAATCCACATTAGAAAAATTTCACACTACAGTAGCAGAAAGTTTTGTTGACATACAAACAGGAAGTGGACTTGTACATCTTTCTCCTGCCAATGGCGAAGAGGACTTTGAGATTGCAACAAAAAGGTCAATTCCAATTTTTAATCCAATAAATGATGAAGCTAAATTCACAAAAGAGGCAGGAGTATATTCAGGATTATTAGTACGTGATGCAGACGAAAAAATTGTTAGTTCTTTGCGTGAAAAGGGGGCACTAGTAAAAATTGGCAAGATTAAACACCAATATCCTTTATGCTGGAGATCCCAGCACAAGCTTTTATGGCTTGCACGACGAGGATTCTTTTACTTTTTAGATAGACTTGGGGACAAGGCAGTAAAAGCAGCTGAAAATGTAGAGTATTTTTTTGATCCTCCAAAAAACAGGTTTCTTGAAATAATAAAAGATAAACATCCTTGGTGCATCTCACGAGAGCGAATTTGGGGTTGCCCTTTACCAAGATGGACATGTAAGAATTGTGGTGATCACAAATGGTTTTTTTCAAGGGCTGAAATAGTAAATGAGGCAACTGAGCTACCGGATGGGCCAAACTTTGAGCTACACAAACCTTGGATAGATAAAATTACAATAAAGTGCAAAAAATGCGGTGCAAAAATGGAAAGAGAGCAATTTGTTCTAGATACGTGGCATAACAGTGGTGCCGCTCCTTATGCTTCCCTTACAGATGCAGATTATAATGAATATATTCCTGCAATCTTTCTTACGGAAGGAATTGACCAGACGCGAGGATGGGCATATACCCTGCTGATGGAAAACGTAATTTACAACAACAAACCAGTTGCACCTTTCAAGTCATTTTTGTTTCATGGTCATGTCCTTGATAAAAATGGAAACAAGATGAGTAAAACTCTTGGAAATGTCCTTGATGCAATTGAGCTAATGACAAAATATCCAGTAGATTTGATAAGACTGTACTTTATTTGGAAATCAAGTCCAATAGAACCGCTTAACTTTAGTACTGATGAATTAGTTTCAAGGCCTTACCAAATTCTAAGTACGTTATACCACTTGCACATTTATTTCAAACAAAACAGCGAGTATGACAAATTCAATAAATCCCACACCTTAGAATGGGCAAAAGGTAAAAATCTTTTACAATCACCAGAGGTTTGGATTTTATCAAAGCTTCAAAAACTCATATCCAACGTTAAAGAAATGCAAGACAAGTGCAGATTTCATGAGGCAGCAAAGGTGTTAGATGATTTTATTATAAATTCTGTCAGTCAAGTGTACATACCAATCACACGAGAAGACCTTTGGACAGAAGATGAAAAACAACAAGAAAGAAGGCTTGCAATATACGCAACTTTGTCAGAGATTCTCAAAACTTTCGACATATTATTGCATCCCATTTGCCCATTTACCACAGAGTATCTTTATTTGACATTACTTGGAGAAAAACAAAGCATTCTTTTAGAAAGCTGGCCTGTACCACAAAAACCTCTCATAGATGACACTGTAGAAGAATCATTTGATTTGCTAAAAGAAGTCATTTCAATTTCTGCGGCTGCAAGAATGAAAGGCAAGCTGAAACGACGATGGCCACTAAATGAAGCTATGATTTGTGTAGAGCCATCACAGCAAAAAAAACTTGAATCACTTTCTAATTTGCTGCTTTCCCAGCTTAACGTTGAGAAATACAAGATAGTAGAATTGGTAAAAAGCGAAGGTCTTGAGCTTGTTTCAAATTTATTAAAGTCTAATCTTCCCATTTCACCAAAAATAGAATTAGACCGAAAGAAAATTGGGCCAAAAGCAAAGCAAGACATGGATAAGTTGTTATCAAAGTTTGGAGATACTAAACCTAGTCAAATCGTAGATGAACTATTGAAAAAAGGATCATACTCTTTTGATCTTGGTAAAAATAAGATAACACTTGACAAGGAAGATTTTGTAATTAATTTTACAGAGCAAGAACAATATGCCATGGCACGTCATGAATCTCTTATTGTCTTTATATCCACATCAAGAAACAAAGAGATGATGGCTCGTGGCATGGTTAGAGATATTGCAAGAAGACTACAGGTTTTAAGAAAAGAACGAGGTTACAATCCAACTGACATCTTAGATGCAGCATATGTTTTGGATCTTGAT
>Ga0209160_1003444_pt1 | contig 12881 bp, 16 predicted proteins | sample GraSoiAngelo_153_FD_186167 | JGI IMG/M metagenome (GOLD analysis project Ga0209160, IMG submission 186167) | Grasslands soil microbial communities from the Angelo Coastal Reserve, California, USA - 14_1009_12_40cm (SPAdes) (version 2) | ecosystem: Environmental > Terrestrial > Soil > Grasslands ...
GCGTTGGTGGCGAAATAGATGGCGGACGCCATCCCCATCACGATGCCGATCCGCATCGTCTGGCCCTCGCGCCACGACGGCCACCAACGCGTCGGGACCGATGGCTTGGGTCCGCGCTTCGGCGCGGCGATCGCGATGGCCACCGCGCTGAAGGCGACGAACACCGACCACAACGCCAGCGCCCAGCGCCAGTCGCCATGGGCTGCCGGCAGTGCGCCGACGGGCGTCGTGAGCGCCGTGGGCAGCGTCTCGCCGATGAGGATGCCGTTGCTGTAGACGGCGGTGGCGATGGCGATGCGCCTCGGGAACCAGTCGCGGACGATCGAGGGGAAGGCGGGCTGGCTCACGGCGACGCCGAGCCCCATCAGGAATGTGGACGTGAACAGCACCGGCGTGCTCGGCCCCAGGCCGCGTGTGGCGCCGAACACGGCGACCAACCCGAGCCCGGTCATCAGCGCGCCGCGTATGCCGAGCCTCGCGATGAGCAGCGAGCCCGGCACGGCTGCGGTCGCGAGCAGGAGCACGGGCAGCGAGACGAGCGCTCCGACGCCTTTCTCGTCGAGGTGCAGGTCGCGGTGGATGAGGGGTATCAGCGGCGGCACCGCCAGCATCGTCAGGCGGAGGTCGATCCCGCCCAGCCACAACAGCAGGAGCCGGACCCAATCTCGGCGGCTGAGCTTCACAACGGCTGATAATGGGCGCCGTGCCAGGACTGCTGATCGTCGCCGCGAGCGGACCGACGGATCCCACGCGCGCGAGCATCCCGTTTCACATCGCCGCCAACGGCGCCAAGCCGGCGAACATCGAAGTCGCGGTTGCCCTCGCAGGCGACGCCACCGAGCTCCTCAAGCCGGACATCATCGCCAACGTCTACGGGCAGGGCGTGCCGCCGCTGCGGGACCTGCTCGACAAGTGCCTGGAGCAGAACGTTCCCCTCTACGTTTGAAAAGGCTGTGCTGAGGCCCGTGGGGTCTTGCCGTCGATGATGACCCCGAACGCGTCCTTCATCACGCCGCCCGATCTGGCGCGGCTCACCATGGAAGCGGACAAAGTCCTCAGCTTCTAGTCGCACCGATGGCGGCGAGCGCGCTGGGGTTCTCGAGCGAGGAAAGGTCGCCAGGGTCCTTGCCCGTGTAGACGGAGCGGACAACGCGGCGCAAGATTTTCGCGTTGCGGGTGCGCGGCAGGTCGCTCACGAAATGGACGGCCTTCGGCCGCAGCGGTTTGCCCAGCGCCGCCGCCACGAGGTCTTCGAGCTCGACCTCCAGGTCGTGGGTCGCGACTTGTCCGGGCCGCAGGATGACGAAGCACACCAGGACCTCGCCCTTGAGCTCGTCGGGGACGCCGATGGCGGCCGCTTCGGCAACCGCAGGGTGCCCCACGAGCACCGATTCCACCTCCGCCGGACCCAGGCGCTTGCCCGCGACCTTGATCGTGTCGTCGGAGCGCCCGAGGACGTACCAGAGGCCGTCTTCGGGGTCGACATACGCCCAGTCGCCGTGCACCCACACGCCGGGGAAGCGGTTCCAGTACGTCTCCAAATAGCGCTCGCGGTCGCCCCAGAATCCGCGCGTCATGCCCGGCCACGGGTTGCGGATGACGAGCTCGCCGACCTCGCCTCGCACTGACCTGCCCTCTGCATCCACCACGTCCGCGGCGATGCCTGGGAGCGGGCCCGCGAACGAGGTCGGCCGGAGGTGTGTGATCACGTTGCCGCACAGGATGCCGCCCGAGATTTCGGTCCCGCCCGTGTAGTTGATGATCGGGATTCGGCCGCCGCCGACGTACTTGAAGAACCAGTTGAAGGGCTCGGGGTTCCAGGGCTCGCCGGTGCCGCCGAGGATGCGAAGGCTCGAGAGGTCGTGGCGCGCGGGCAGCTCGTCGCCATGTGTCATCAGCCCGCGGACGAGGGTGGGGGAGACGCCGAGGACGCTGACCTTGTGGTCGGCGACCATGCGCCACAAACGATCGGGTGCCGGGAAATCGGGCGTGCCTTCGTAAAGGACCATGGTCGCGCCGAGCGCGAGCGAGCCGATGATGAGCCAGGGGCCCATCATCCAGCCGATGTCGGTGTACCAGAAGATGGTGTCGTCGGCGCCGACGTCAAACCCGTGCGCCATGTCCTGCGCGGCCTTGACCGGGAATCCGCCGTGCACATGCAGAGTCCCTTTGGGACGGCCCGTGGTGCCGGACGTGTAGATAATCATCAGCGGCTCTTCAGGGTCGAGCTCGTGCGTGGGCGCGCGGTCGGGCTCGTCTTCAAGCAGCACGTCCCACACCTGGTCGCGTCCATGGGTCCATGGCACGTCACGCACGACGCGCCGGAACATGATCAGCTTTGTCACCGTCGGTGATTTGACCAGGGCGCGATCGGCGGTCTCCTTCATGGGTATCACCTGACCCCGCCTGTAGAAGCCGTCGGCGCAGATGAGCACCTTCGCCTCGCCGTCCTGGAGCCTGGTTGCGATGGCCTCTGGGCCGTAGCCCGAGAAGAGCGGGAGGATCACCGCGCCGATCTTTGCGGTCGCGAGCACCGAGATGGCGACCTCGGGGCACATGGGCATGAAGATCCCGACCCGATCGCCGGGCCGCACACCAAGCCGCCGCAGGGCACCGGCCAGCCGGCAGACCTCGCGGTCGAGCTCGCCATATGTGAGCTTGCGTACCTCGCCCGGCTCGCCCTCCCAGATGAGCGCGAGCTTGTCGTGGAACTCTTGATCGCGGTGGCGGTCGAGGCAGCTCTGGACGATGTTCATGCGCCCGCCGATCCACCACTGCGCCCAGGCCTTGCCGTGCGTGAGGTCGACCACGCGGTCGTAATGGCGGTAGAAGGCGATGTCGATGTCCTTGATGGCGGCGTCCCAGAACCACTCGATGTCCTCGTCTGCACGTTTTAGAAGCTCGGGGAACGTCTCGATGCCGTGCCGGTCCATGAAGCGCTTCAGGCGGCTCCTCGCGATCACGTCTGGGCTCGGTTCCCAGATCACGTCCCCGATCACGACCGGCTGCATGGTCACTGGATTCTAGAAGGGTGCGTCCGTACACTCCGGCGTGATGCAGCACCTGCCGCCGAACTTTGCAGACGACCTCGCCCAGATGCTGGAGCCATCTCATCGCGGCGAAGCCGCCGGCATCATCGAAGCCGCGACCGCGCTCGATGACGAAGGGTTGCGCACATTCCTCGATCTTTTCGCGCAGAGGGTGCGCGCGTCCGCCAGGCCGATCACTCACGCCGAGTTGCAGCGCTTCCTGGCGACCTCGAAGAAGTCGCGCCACTCACACGGCCTCTGATCTCTCCCGCCTCCAGGTAAAGATCCCAGTAGTTAGACCACGCCGTGCGCGCGACGGCGAGCGCGACCTGTGGTTTGTACCGCTCGTGCGCTGCGCGTATGGCGTGCTGCTGCGCATAGCACCAGCGGTCCCACGCCCGCTCAACCGTGCACTCGACCAGCTCCAACCATTCCTCGTCCACCTCGCCGCTTGGCGGAGGTGGCAGTGTGAGCAGCTTCCAAAGGCTGTTCTCGCGAACCAGCGTGATGACGGGTTGTCCGCCAGGGCGCCCCGCGTGTCGGTTGGGCCGCGGATGCTTGGGGTTGGCCGCCATCAGTCGTTGCTGCACCGCAAAGACAAGGTCGTGCGCGGCATGGAGCGTTGAGGGAGGGGTAGGCGGATCGGAGCGACCGAGACGGACGTGCAGCGCGCGGATCGCTTCACGCAGGCGCTGAGGCACCTCAACCTCGTCGTCGAGACGGAGCCTCTCGACGTCGTCGAGCAAACAGTCGGACTCCGCCATGAGTGAGCGGCGCCGGTCTTCGACCGCCTCGTGGTCGTCTCTTTCAATGGTCGCAGCTGCCATCACGAGCACGATATTCGGCCTTGAGGCGTTGTCAAGTATAGGTTTACAAGCAGGCAACTACTCAACAGGCGGCCAGCCTCCTTAACAACCACTCTTTGAGGAAATCACTCGCCGTCATAAAGTCGTCGCGGAGGTTCATGCATGAAGAACAGATGGTTGGTGGCGCTGGCCGCCCTGCTGGCAGGCGGCGCAGTCAGCGCGGGGCTGCTTGTGTTCGCGGATCCCGCCCGTGGCGCGGTCGATGTGTATGCAGCAGCGCACGATCTGCAAGCGGGAGTACCGCTCTCAACCGACGCTATTCAGGTGAACCGCGTCAGCATCGAAGGTGGCGCCGCACAGCTGTTCACTGTCGGTGAAGAGTCACGACTTTCGGCGCTGCGCGCGGCCCACGACATCCCCGCCGGTCAGCTGATCCAGCGCGGTGACGTGATGAGTTCGACATCGTTCGTGGACCGCCGGCTGGTCTTCGTGCCAGTGGGTCAGGCACCGCCTGTATCCAACGGCGCCAGGGTCGACCTGCTCTTGATCGCGGGTACACCAGACCATCCCACGGTGGTGCCTTTTGCCTTGGGCGTGGAGGTGCAGGCGGCGACGAATGGCGGATTGGTCGTCGCGGTGCCCGCCAAGGAAGCCGCCGCATTCGTGTTTGCCGCGGCGACCATGCACCTTGCGGCAGTCGTGGCCGAGCCGGGCGCCGGACATGGAACCGAGGTCCCAATTTCCAGCTCGGATGATGCGATGGTCGTGGCGTCGGGGCGATGAAGGGGGTGAGCTCGACATGGTTGTGACGGCGGTTGCACCGCCGACCGCCGAGGCTCGCGTCCGCGCCCTCGTCGAGGCCGAGCTCGCCGCGGAACTCGCTCGCCGCGATCGCACGCGCCTGCGTGTAGACGACCAGCGCTGGGTTTACGAGCTGGTGGGACGAATCGTCGGCGAGGACCAGCGCGGGACGTTGCCGCCCCCGACTCACGAAGAGTCGGAGCAGCTCTGGCGCCGCGTCTTCGCGGCGGTCACGCCACTTGGTCCGCTGGCGGAGCACCTCGCCGATCCAGAGGTCGAGGAGGTTCGCATCAACGGCACGGAAGCCTGTTTCGTTTTCAAGGCCGGCCGTCGCCACACCCTCCCGCCGCCGTTCGCCGACGAGGCTGGGCTCGTGGAGCTCGTTCACTGGTACACAGATGGCACGCCGAGCGCGCGTCTAGATCGCGCCAGCCCCACTGTGACGATGACCCTTCCTGAGGGCAGCCGCCTGCATGCGGCCCTGTCGCCGCCCGCCCGCCCCATGAGCGTCACCATCAGGCGCCATCCGTCGGAACGGTTTCGCGACCTCTATGCGCTCGCTTCGTCGGGCTTCTTGCCTCGGGAGCTCATCGGCTTCCTCGAGGCCGCGGTCGCGTCCCGCTTGAACATCCTCGTGTCGGGTGGCGCGGGCGCAGGCAAGACGACCTTCATGCGGGTGCTGGCCCGGCTCATCGGTCCCGACGAGCGTGTCGTCACGATCGAAGACCAGGCCGAGCTGCACCTGTGGCGCGAGCTGGCGGACTGCATCTCGCTAGAAGGTCGGCTGCCCAACACCGAAGGCCGTGGCGCCATCACGATCCAGATGCTCGTCCACGAGGCTTTGCGAATGTCACCCGACCGCATAGTCATCGGCGAGGTTCGGGGTGGCGAGGCCCTCGACCTGCTCGATGCGATGAACACGGGGCATCCGGGCTCGATCTGCACCATCCATGCGGAAAGCCCGCGCGAAACGCTCCCGCGGCTGGCCCGCCTGGCTCTGCGCAGCCCGCATTCGCCCAGAGCTGAGACGGTGATGTCCGAGGTCGTCAACACGGTCGACCTCGTGCTTTACGCCGGCTTCATCAGGCCGGCGCACGCGAACGCCGGTCCTCGTTCGCGCCGGCTGACGTCGGTGAGCGTAGTTGCCGGCCTGGACGACGGCCGCGCGGTGGTGCGTGACCTGGTCACGCTCGGGAGCGACGGCAGGTGGCATCGCGTCGGTTCGCTCGCGGCCTTGCCTGAGCGCGCGCAAGCCAAGCTCGCCAATGTCTGCGATCCATCACGCCTTCTCGATGAGTTCGATGCTTGAGATCGCGGCTGCGCTGTGCGCGGGCCTAGGAGTCACCGCGGCCACTCTCGCGATCGCCGTGCCGCCGCCTACGGTGCCCGATGACGCAATCGCGACCTCCTGGCTCGAGCGGTTCGTGCGCTCGCGATGGGCGGAGGAAAGTGCCCTGGCCGCCGGGGCCGGCTGGACAGACAATGGGGCCGCCGGCCTCGCGATCCTCCAGGTGATGGTCGCTGGTCTCGGTGGCTGCGCAGCTGCCCTGATAACCGGACTTCCGGTTCTGGCCGCCGCGGGCGCTGCCGGCGCTGTCGCGTTGGTCCGGGGCGCGGTTGCCGCTCGTGTGCGAGCTCGACAGGTCCTCCGCCAGGATGCGGTGCTCGAAGCGGTGCGGATGTTGCGCCAGCTGCTGGAGACCGGCGCGACTACAGTCCACGCGGCGATCACGGTGCTTGCGGAGCGCGGTCCGGCACCACTGCGCTCGGAGTTTCGGATCATCGCCGCCACCTCGGTCGGCCGGCGGCAGGCGTGGACGTCCGCACGGCAGCGCATCGGCGAGCCGTTGTTCGACATGCTCGCCGCTGCGGTCCTGATCCAGAACCCTGGTGGCGGAGAGCTGGCGCCGCTCTTCGCCGACCTCGAGGCTTCTGTAAGCGGTGCGCAAGAGGTCGAGCGCGAGGCTCGTGCACTTCAAGTACAGGCGCGATCGGCCGCGGCGATCATCGTATCTCTGCCGGTCGTGTTTCTCGTCGTTCTCTCCGCGTTGCGCTCGCCCTACCTCGACGCGTACCACACGTTCGCTGGGCAGGCATTCCTGCTCGCGATGCTCGGCGTCATGGCGTGCAGCTATTTGTGGATGAGACGACTGTTGCTTTTGCCTGGGCTGCAGCGCGTGAGGTTGAGCGATGCCTGACCTGACGCTCGCCGTCACCGCGACCGCTGCGGGCGTGCTGGTTGGCGCCGGTGTCTTCGTCGCGTGCGGCGGAGGAACGCGCGTCGAGGCCGCCGCGCATGGGCTGGCACGGCAGGCGATCGCGCGTGCGCTGATTGCTCGTCGTGTGCGCACGAGGCTCGCAGCCGACCTCGAGCGTGCGGGTTGGCGCGAGAGCCCAGAAAGGGTGGCCGCTTTTGCAATCGCCCTCTCCGCATGCCTGGGGGTCCTCGGGGCAACCACCGCGTCGGCCCTGACTGTGGGCGGCGCCGCGGTCATGTGCGGCACAGGGATCCTCGCCGGCTTCCTGCTTCCTCTCTTCGCCCTTAGATCCGCGATTGCCGCGCGCCGCCGCCGCCTCGAGGGTGAGCTCGTCCCGCTCCTGGAGCTCTTCACCCTCGAGCTCGGCGGGGGAGGGAGCGCCGTGTCGGCGCTGGGCTCAGTCACCATGCAGGTGCAGGGCGAGCTCGCCGCCGACTTGCGCCGGCTGCTCATCGCGTCTCACGTGGCTGGTTCCGATTCCTTCGAATCACGCTTGAACGAGTACGCGGAGCGGCTCGAGATACCCGCAATCGGAAGCCTGGCGATGATCCTCGCGGCAAGCCGCGAGTACGGTACCGGCGCCGTGCAGGGCGCGCGAGCACTCGCCACCGACCTGCGCCGGTCGCAGAGACGCAACCTCATCGCGCATAGTCGCCGCGCGCTGAACCATGTGCTTCTGCCGGCTGCGGTCGGCGTGCTGTTGCCGTTCCTCGCCGTCTTGATGTTTCCCGCAGTCAGTGCGCTGCAACGAAGCCTGCGGTGAAACGCTCGTCGCGCGGAACGGCGCTCATGGAGTTCGCGCTGGCGTGGCCGATCGTGCTGCTGCTGGTCCTGGGCGCGGTGCAACTGGCCGTGTGGGCGAGCGAGTCGGCCGCCGCGCGAGGTGCCGCTGTGGCGGGAGCGCGCGCAGGAACTGTGGCCGGCGCAGGGACCGATCTGGCGGCCCGGGTGACCTTGAATTCGCTCGCGCCGGCCCTCGTCGGCGCCGGCGCCGCTGTATGGTGCCCGGCCGATACCCGACGCCAACCGATGCTGTGGATTTGCGCGACGGACCTTGGTTCCGCGTTGAGGGTTGACGTTGGTGGATCCGTGCCATCTCTCGTCCCGATTGTTCCCGGTAAGGGCATGCCGATCCACGCGAGCGTTGTGCTCGACAAAGAGAGATTCAGCCGGTGAGGAAGGGGACAGGACAAGCGCTCGTCGAGCTGGCGCTATGCGCACCCGTTCTCGTCCTTCTGGCAGTGGGCGTCGCGGCTGTCGTCCAGGTTCAGGACGCTGCGTCGGGCCTCGACGCCGCCACCCACGCAGCTGCCGGCGTCGCCGCGCGGGCATCGGATCCACTCACGGCCGACCTCACAGCTCACGCTCGCTTCGATGCCGTGGTCGCGGGCTATCCGCTCCGGGGAGCCACCCTTCATATCTCGGTCGGAACCTTCAGCCGGTCGACCGACATCGTGGTGACCTCGACAGCCGTCGTCGACGTCGGCTGGTCGGGCTTGGTGGTGCCACACCCTGTCGTGCTGCGCTCGCGAGCCGTGACACGGATCGAGGCCTGGCGAACTCACTTGACGGCGAGGTGATCCGTAGGCAGCGCGGCCAGGTCATGGCGTTCATCGCCGTGGCGTTGGGCATCGTGGTCATGCCTGTTGCCGCCTATGCGATCGACTCCGCGACAGTGAGTGCGGCGGCGGCATCCCTGGAGGAGGCGACTGCAACCGCTGCCACCGAGGCCTCACAGCAGCTGGATATCGGTGGGTTCAGATCGACTGGCGTTTTGTCCGTGGACGCCGCGGCGGCGCGCGGAGTCGTTCAAGCAGTCCTCGCCGCGGAGGTGCCAATGGCGTCGATCACATCGGTCACGGTCACCGGTGCGGAGATCACGATTGCGACGCGCGAAGAGGTTCCGCTCCCTTTCGATTTCTTTCCAGAGCGAACGGTCCGCCTCCAGGCGAGTGCCTCAGCCAGGCTGGCGGGTGGTTACGACAGGCCGAGCAGCCGCTTGCCGTTGCCGATGAGCAGTTTCTGAAGGACCGGTTCGGGAATCTCCAGCGTCGCCAGCTCGTCGAGGCATCGCTTGGGCTGGATGAACGGGTAGTCGCTACCGAACACGAACTGGTCCTGGAGCCGGCCCTTCATGTCGCGGATCACGTCACTCGGGATGTACCGCGGCGCCCAGCCCGAGATGTCGATGTAGATGTTTGTCTTATGCAGCGCCATCGCCAGCAGCTCGGTGTGCCAGGGATAGCCGAAGTGCGCTGCGATGACATTGAGGTCGGGGAACGAGGCGGCGACGGCGTCCAGCCGGATCGGCCGCGCGTAGTCGAGGCGGATGCCCTGCCCGCCCGGCTGCCCCGCGCCGATGCCGCTGGTCCCGGTATGGAAAAGCACGATCAGGCCGAGCTCCTCGCACTTCTCGTAGAGCGGCCAGTGTTTTTCGTCGTCGGGCGCGAATGCCTGTAAAGACGGGTGCAGCTTCACGCCTTTCAGGCCGAGCTCGCTGATGCGATCCAGCTCATCGACAGCCCGGTCGCCCTTCAGCGGGTCGACGCTGCCGAAACCAGTGAACGCTTCCGGGTGGTCTCGGCAGGCCTGAGCCACCAGCTCGTTGGGCACGCGCGGGCGTCCGGTCGCGGTTTCGGCGTCCCACGCAAGCAGCACCGCGAGCACGTCGAGCTCGGTATAGTCGCGCGCCAGGTCTTCCAGCGAGCGCCGCACGACCTTGGAGCGAAAGTACGACTCGGCAGCCTCTACGTATCCCTGCATCGAGACGTCCAGCCACTCGGGCGTAGGCAGGTGAACGTGGAAGTCGATCGCTTTCACAGCCGGGCCGATGATAGTGGTGATGCAAGCCACACTGCTCGTGCTCGCAGGCGGCGAGAGCCGCCGCATGGGCCGGCCGAAGGCCTGGCTCGAGGTGGGGGAGACGAACCTGCTGCACTGGATGGTGGAACGCCTGGGCCCCGCGTTCTCGGAGGTGGTGGTGTCGTTCGCCGAACCCGAACAGCTCGAGGAGCTCGTGCCCTACCGGCTGGTCTTCGATCGGAAGAAGGCCGCAGGCCCACTCGCGGGCATTGAGGCTGGATTGACGATCGCCCGCCACGAGGTCATCTTCGCCATTGCCTGCGACATGCCGTACGTGCCGCGGGGGCTGGCGGAGAGGGCCGTCGCCGCGGCACGTAGCTGCGATGCCGCGATGCCGCGCATCGATGGTCGGCCCGAGCCGGTCTGCGCAGCCTACCGGCGCTCGTCACTGCCGGCCGTCACCGCCGCTCTCGATGCCGGGCGCCTCAGGGCGGCCGACCTCGCCGATCGGCTAGACGTGACCTGGCTCGAGGGTCTCGACCCGGACCTGTTTCGGAGCCTCAACACTCGCGAGGACTATCAGCGCTTCCATGACGATTTCCCGGCGCAGGGATAATGGCTGTCTTGTGAAGATCGTCGTCACTGTCAAGCAGGTGCCGGACCCAAACGCCACCACCGTCCTCGAAGCCGACAACACCGTCGCGCGCGATCGGGAGGTGGTCCTCGACCCCGGCGACGAGTGCGGCATCGAGGAAGGACTGCAGCTGAAGGAAGTCCACGGCGGCGAGGTGATCCTCGTCTCGATGGGCCCCGAGCGCGCGAGGGACGCGATTCGCAAAGGCCTGTCCATGGGCGCCGACCGCGGGGTGCTCATTACGGACGAGCAGCTCGCCGGCGCCGACGTGCTGCTCACGGCGCGCGTGCTCGCGGCCGCGATCAAGCCCGAGCAGCCCGACCTCGTCATCTGTGCCACCGAGTCGTACGACGGCAGCACAGGGATGGTGCCGCCGATGCTCGCCGAGCTGCTCGGCCTGCCGCAGCTGACGATCGCGAAAAAGGTCGAGGTCGACGGAACCACGGTGAAGGTCCACCGCCAGACGGCAGACGGCTACCAGGTCGTCGAGGCTTCGACGCCCGCCCTCATCACGGTGACCGCCGGCATCGCCGAGCCGAGGTACGCGTCGTTGAAGGGCATCATGGCGGCGCGCTCGAAGGAGATCAAACAGGTGGGGCTGGGCGACCTCGGCATCGAGCGCGGCGAGCCGGGCGAGACGATCGAGGGCGTCGCCGACGCCGAGGCCCGCAAGGCCGGCGCCGTCATCGAGGACGACGGACACGCGGTCGAACGGATCATGCAGGTCCTCGCCCAGGCCAAGGTCGTCTAGGGGATGGCGAAGGTCTGGGTCTACGCCGAGATGAATGGGGGCAAGCTGCAGTCGACGGCGCTGGAGCTGATGGCGAAAGCACGCGAGCTGGGTGATGTCGAAGCCATCGCGCTGGGCACCGGTGCCAAGGACGCCGCCGCGACATTGGGCAAGCATGGCGCCAAGGTCGTGCACGTCAACGAGGACAAGGCCTTCGACGACTTCATCGCGGAGCCTGCTGCGGACGCGCTGGCCGCGCTGCATGAGCAGTCACAGCCTGACCTGATCCTCTTCGCGTTCACGTCCGACTCGCGCGACGTCGCCGGTCGCCTCGCCGCCCGCCTGGGCAAGGGACTCATCTCCAACGCCGGTGATGTGAACGCCGGCGATGGCGGCTTCGTGGCCAAGGTGCCCTACTTCGGCGGCGCCAAGATGGCATCGATGCGCGCCAACAGCAAGCCCGCGATCGTATTGGTGCGCCCGAAGTCGTTCGAAGCGTCGGAGACTGGCGGGACGGCGGAAGTCAAAGACCTGGCCGTGACCATCGCCGACGGCTCCAAGCGGGCGAAGATCGTCGAGCGCGTGGCCGAGGCTTCAGAGAAGGTGAAGCTCGAGGACGCCAAGATCGTCATCAGCGGCGGCCGCGGCATGGGCGGCCCCGACAACTTCCCGCTGCTCGAGGCGCTGGCGAATGCGCTCGGGGGCGCTGTCGGTGCGAGCCGCGCCGTTGTCGACGCCGGCTGGGTGCCTTACTCCATGCAGGTCGGCCAGACCGGCAAGTCGGTGCGCCCGGGCGTCTATATCGCGGTCGGAATCTCCGGCGCCATGCAGCACACGGTGGGAATGAAAGCGTCCAAGGTGATCATCGCCATCAACAAGGACGCCGAGGCCCCGATCATGAAGATGGCCGACCTCGGCGTGGTCGGCGATGCGCTCAAGATCGTGCCCGCGCTCACAGCGGCGGTCAAAGCCAAGAAGGGCTAGAGCGGACCGCACCGAAGCCGAAGAGCTGGTCGCCGAGCGCGTCGTGCGCCGGCGCGAGCGCGACTTCGCGGCGGCGGACGCAATCCGCGAGCGCTTGCGTGCCGGCGGGTGGGAGGTCCTGGATAGCGCCGAGGGCAGCGAGCTGCAGGCGCTCAAAGCTCCAGTTGTGGTCGGAACCAAGCCCGTGGCTCGCGCGGTCACTCTTCTGACGGTCGTCCACGGCTGGCGCCCCGACGTGGAGCGGTGGCTGCTTTCGGTATTCACTTACTGCAAGGCCGACTTCGAAGCGCTCCTGGTCGACAACTCCGGCGACGCGCGAATGGCCGGCTGGCTGCAGTCACGCGCGGCCGAGCGGCTGCGCCTGGTAACGCTCGATCCGCCGGTGGGCTTTGCGACCGCGGTCAACGCGGGGATCGAGGCCGCCGCGGGCGAGGTGGTGGTGCTCTTCGATCCCGGCGTCGAGCTCACCGGCGATGCCATCACACCGCTGCTCGAGGCGCTGGGCGATCCGACCGTGGTCGTGGTCGGGCCGTTCGGGCTCCGAGGCAAGGGCACGCTCAAGGAATTCGAGGAAGATGCAGGGCCAGACGTCGATGCCATCGAGGGCTACTGCATGGCGTTCCGGCGCTCCGACGCCGAGGCGGTGGAGGGCTTCGACCCCAAGTTCCGCTTCTACCGCATCGCCGACATCGAGTTCAGCTTCCGGCTGCGCGATCGCGGGGGCCGGGCCCAGGCCGTAGCCGGTCTGCCGCTGATCAAGCACGAACACCGCCTGTGGGAGGCGACCGACCCGAAGGAACGAGACCGGCTGTCGAAGCGCAACTTCTACCGCTTCCT
>Ga0209160_1003447_pt1 | contig 12872 bp, 9 predicted proteins | sample GraSoiAngelo_153_FD_186167 | JGI IMG/M metagenome (GOLD analysis project Ga0209160, IMG submission 186167) | Grasslands soil microbial communities from the Angelo Coastal Reserve, California, USA - 14_1009_12_40cm (SPAdes) (version 2) | ecosystem: Environmental > Terrestrial > Soil > Grasslands ...
CGCAGAGGCCGCAGAGAAAGGCGCAAGGATAAACAAAGTCCCGCACGAATCTTCGCTCGCCAACACGCTAATTTTCATCGATGAAGATCGCGATTCAAGGAGAAGCAGGTTCGTTCAGCGAAGATGCTGCCCGGCAAATGGTTCCAGGCGCGAAAGTCGTTGCCTGCGCCCGCTCGGCCGAGGTCTTTGCGCAAATTCAGCGTGGCTCAGTTGCAGCAGCGGTTATTCCAATTGAAAATACGCTGGCCGGTTCGGTCACCGAACACTTTGATTTGCTGCTGGCCAATGATGTTTTTATCCAGCGCGAGTTCCGTATGCGAATTGTTCACAATCTAATCGCCTCGCCGGGCGTAAAGAAATCGGAGATTCGGCGCGTCTACTCGCATCCCGTGGCGCTGGATCAATGCCGTGACTTCTTTCGCCACAATCCGAAAGTCGAGCCAGTCCCGTTCTATGACACGGCGGGCAGTGTGAAGCATGTCATCCAGAACGATTTGCGAGATGCAGCAGGAATCGCGGCGGCCCAGGCGGCGAAGGTTTACCAGGGCAAAATTCTTGCCGCCGGAATCGAAGACGACAAACGCAATTTCACCCGGTTTTTTCTAATACGCAAATCGCGGCGCTCCCTGCCGGGGGCCAACAAGACTTCAATTGTCTTCAGCGTAAGGAATATCCCTGGGGCGTTGTTCAAAGCACTTAGCGTATTTGCTTTGCGCGACATCAGCCTGAGCAAAATCGAGTCACGGCCCATGCGCGGACGGCCGTGGGAATACATCTTCTATGCCGATTACTTACGCGGTGACGATGAGCCAGCCCGCAATGCGCTCCGTCATTTAGGCGAAGTGGCCGACCTGGTGAAGGTGCTCGGGATCTATCCGGCAGCGAAAATTTGAGCTGACTGCTCACCATCCCTTTTGGGAAACTTTTTACTGCATCCTTTCGTTTCGTGCAAAACCGCCGATGGTGGAAGTAGAATCCAAGCGTCAGTCGGAAAGCGTGGTCTGCATCTTTCCCGGCATCAACGTCATCAAACTTGAGTACAACACACTCAAGGAGAGATATGCCAGAGAAGTCGCGCTCTGAGCGCAACATACAGCCAAAAGAGCCAAAGGAGCCGGAAGACCGGTCGTTGCCGATCCTGCCGGTTCGAGACACGGTGCTGTTTCCCCACGCCGTCCTGCCACTGACGGTAGGCCGGGAAAGCTCCGTACAGCTAATCAATTCCCTGGGCGAGGACAAGACGATTGTCGTAGTTGCGCAACGTGAAGCCCGCGTTGACGCCCCTCAGGCCAGCGATCTCTACACCGTTGGAACTCTCGCCGTCGTCCACAAAGTCGTCAAGATGCCGAACCAGAGTCTATTCGTGTTTGCGGAGGGCCTGGAGCGGGTTCGCCTGACGGAGTTCACTCAGCTCACTCCATTTATGCGGGGGCGCGTCGACCCTGTGCCGGAGGCGATTCCGCCTAAGAGTTCCGAAGTAGAGGCTCTGCAGCGGAACGTGTTGACTTTGTTCCAGCAGATCGTCGCCGGCTCACCAACTTTGTCGGACGAACTTTCCACCGTGGCTATGAACATCGAGGAGCCGAGCCGGCTCGTGGATTTCATTGCCTCATCGTTGCCGTCGCTTTCCACAGCCGACAAGCAGGACACCCTGGAAACTAGCGATGTTCGCGTGCGGTTGGAGAAAATTAATCAGCATCTCGCCAAAGAGCTGGAAGTTCAGCAACTGCGCAACAAGATCCAGTCGGAAGTGCAAGATCGTGTGCAGCAGACCCAACGCGAGTACTACCTGCGTGAGCAGATGAAGGCCATCCAGAAGGAATTGGGTGAACAGGACGAAGGTGCTCGCGACACCGAAGAGCTGCGTCAAAAAATTGAAAACGCCGGCATGCCGGATGACGTGAAGAAAGAGGCCCTGAAAGAGCTTGGCCGGCTCTCGCGTATGTCGCCGATGGCTGCCGACTACTCGGTTACCCGTAACTACATCGAGTGGCTTGCAGTCCTGCCGTGGGCGAAGACTTCCGGCGTGGAAGTGGATATTCCCAAGGCCAAAGAGATCCTCGACACCGATCACTACGACTTGCAAAAGGTCAAAGATCGCATTCTGGATTACTTGTCAGTTCGCAGGCTCAAGCCGGGAATGAAAGGTCCAATTCTTTGCTTCGTCGGCCCCCCGGGAGTGGGGAAGACCTCGCTCGGCAAATCCATTGCACGCGCTTTGGGACGCAAATTCGTTCGTTTGTCCCTTGGCGGCGTGCATGACGAAGCTGAAATTCGCGGTCACCGGCGCACTTACATCGGTGCGCTGCCGGGACAAATCATCCAAGGCATCCGCCGCGCTGAGACCAAAGATCCGGTTTTCATGCTCGACGAAATCGACAAAGTCGGCCGCGATTTTCGCGGTGATCCCTCTTCTGCGCTGCTCGAAGCGCTCGATCCAGAGCAGAACTCTACTTTCCGCGATAACTATTTGGATGTGACGTTCGACCTGTCGAAAGTCCTCTTCATCACTACCGCCAATATGCTCGACCCGATTGCCGAACCATTGCGCGATCGCATGGAGATTATCGAGCTGCAGGGCTACACGGAAGAGGAGAAAGTCCACATTGCGTTCCAGTATCTAATTCCGAGACAAGTCGACGAGAACGGCATCACGCCCGACCAGATCGAGTTTCCTGAGGAAGGCGTGCGCCACGTGATCCGCCACTACACGCGCGAAGCCGGAGTTCGCAATCTGGAGCGCAACATCGGAACTATCTGCCGCAAGCAGGCCCGGCGCCTGGCTGAGGGCAAGCACGACCGCCTGGTGGTCACCAAAGAAGTGGTGCAAGAGTTTCTCGGTGGAATCAAGATTCGCAGCGAAGGCGAAATTGCCGAACGCACCAAGCGCGCCGGCGTAGTCGTTGGGCTGGCTTGGACCCCATCCGGCGGCGACATCCTGTTCGTCGAAGCCAACAGCATGAAGGGCAAAGGCGGCTTCACCATGACCGGGCAGATCGGTCAGGTGATGCAGGAATCGATGCAAGCTGCCTTAACCTGGGTGCGGTCGAACGCGGCTCAGCTTGGGATTCCCGAGAGCTTCTTCGCGGAACACGACATCCATATTCACGTTCCGGCGGGAGCCATCCCAAAAGATGGTCCATCAGCCGGCGTAACCATGGCTACCGCTCTAGTCTCGTTGCTGACTGCTCGGCCGGTGCGTCCGCTGACAGCGATGACTGGCGAAATAACCCTAAGCGGCAACGTTCTGCCGATCGGCGGGGTGAAAGAGAAGGTTCTGGCTGCCAAGCGAGCGGGCGTAATGCACGTTATTTTGCCCGCAGAAAACAGAACCAACGTCGAGGAAGACCTCACGCCGGAGCAACTCGAGAACGTCGACATTCATTACGTGAAGACCATCGACGAAGTCCTGGCACTCGCTCTGCCTTCTACCCCAGTGGAAGAACGACTGGATGAGGAGGAGCGCGAGAAAGTGCTGCACGAGCAAGCAGTCTCATAAACGCCTCGCGTGTTACCTCGGAGTATTACGGGCCGGTTTCCCCATGGAAACCGGCCTTTTTGTTGCTACGTTAAGGTTCGCTTCAGCTTGAAATAAAAGAACTTATGTCGCATCGTGGTGTTTAATCATGATGGGTACGTGATCCGGCTGCCGCTAAGGAGGAAGGAGAACGTCAATGAAGAAAATCAAGTTTTTCGCATTTTGGATTCTGCTCGCCGGAATTGCATTGCTTGGGGCAACGGCTGCTGCGCAGGACGAGGATGATCCTCCGGGCCGCGTGGCGCGCATGAACTTCTCGCAAGGTTCAGTTTCATTTCAACCGGGAGGCGAGGGCGACTGGGTTTCCGCGGTTCCTAATCGCCCACTTACCACGGGCGACAATCTTTGGACCGATCGCAATTCGCGGGCTGAATTGCACGTCGGTTCGACTTCCGTCCGCATGGGACCTGAAACCAGTTTGACGTTTCTTCAGCTCGATGACCGCACCGCGCAATTCCGTTTGTCCGACGGCTCCATGATTTTGCGCGTTCGTCATCTCGATGACGATGATCTCGTCGAGGTCGATACGCCGAACGCCGCCTTCTCCGTATTGAAGAACGGCGAATACCGCATCGACGTCGATCGCGACGGGAATGAAACCTATATCACCGCGTGGCATGGCCGAGGCGAGGTCACCGGTGGCGGATCGTCTTACGTGGTTGTTGGCGGACAGCGTGCCCGCTTTTTCGGGACGGACTCGCTGAACTACGACATCGCAGATATCCCGCGTTCTGACGATTTTGATGATTGGGCATTCGATCGCGACGGCCGCGAAGATCGCGCCGATGCTTCGAATTACGTTTCGCAGGAGATGACTGGATACGAGGATCTGGATGACTACGGCCGCTGGCGCTACGTTTCGGACTATGGTCCGGTCTGGATTCCGGCTTCGATTCCCGTAGGCTGGGCGCCTTATCGGTACGGCCATTGGGTTTGGATTCGTCCCTGGGGCTGGACTTGGGTAGATGATGAGCCTTGGGGATTTGCGCCGTTCCACTATGGCCGATGGGCTTACGTGGAGAACGGTTGGTGCTGGGTTCCTGGTCCTGTGGTCGTGCGGCCGGTCTACGCGCCGGCGCTGGTGGTTTTCGTTGGCGACCAGGGGCGATTCGGTGGTGGACCAGGCGTGGGCTGGTTTCCGTTGGCGCCAGGCGAGGTCTTTGTGCCGGCTTATCGTGTCAGCCGCGTGTATGTGAACCGGGTGAACGTCACCAACACCGTGGTGAACGTGACGAAAGTGACGAACGTATACAACACCTACATCACGAAAAACACCACGAACATTACTCAGATTAACTACATCAACCGGCGCGCGCCGAATGCGGTGACTGCGGTGTCGCGCGAAACATTTGTTAATGCCCGTCCGGTGGTAAAGAATATCGTGCGAGTTTCTGACCGCGACGTTGCGGATGCCCCTCTGACTCACGCCGCGCCCGTTGAGCCAGTGAAGGCCAGCGTGCTGGGAGCCGGAACGCCGGTAAAAAATCCGCCGCCGCAGATCGTGAATCGTCCTGTCATTGCGCGGAAGGTTCCTATGCCTTCGCAACCTCGTATCGAGCAGCGGGAGAACCCGATCTCTGTGGAACGAGAGAAGCCAGTGACTCGCGAGAGCGAGATGGCGCGCCCGCAGCCGCTCCCGCGTCCCCAGCAGCCAAACGAACCCGAACAAGCTAGACCGGTCCCACGGTCGCCGGAAGCAAGTCGTCCGCAGGAAGCTATTCGCCCACAGGAGCCTGTGCAGCCGGAGCGTCCAATCGGAGTGCCGAGGCCTACAGCGCCGATTCGCGAAGGGCAGGCCAGAGAAGAACGTCCTGCAGAGCCTCAAAGCAACTTGCGCCGCCCATCAGCTCCGGAACGTCCGCTGGTGAGACCGGCGCCGCCTGTGCAAGAAAAGAGCTCTTTCACGCTCGTCACTCCGAGCTCTTTCACTCTTGTCATTCCGAGCGGAGCGAGGAATCTGCTTTTTGCTGACTGCTGTTCTTAGCCTGCCCTGAGCCGTCAGGCGAAGGGGCTGATGGCTGATAGCCTTTTTCAGATTCGCCATCTCGACCGCCGCCAGCGCCGCTTCAAATCCCTTGTTGCCCATCTTCAGGCCGGCGCGATCGATGGCCTGTTCGAGCGTGTCGCAGGTGAGGACGCCGAAAGCATGCGGCACGCCAGTCTCCTGCGCCGACTGCCCAATGCCGCGCGTGACCTCGTTCACGATGACGTCGTAATGCGCGGTATCGCCGCGCAGCAGGCATCCGAGGCAGATGATGGCGTCGTATTTCTTGGTTTCAGCGAGAGTGCGGGCAGCGGAAGGAACCTCGAAGGAACCGGGCACGCGGAGGATTTTGATGTCCCTCTCTTCTGCCCCGGATCGTATAAGTCCGTCGTAGGCGCCGCGGAGCAAGCGGTCAGTTATGAATTCATTGAAACGCGAGACGACAATTCCGAACCGAAGTCCGGATGCGTTCAATTTTCCGGCAACAGTCTTCTTCCGAATTTTCTCTTCGGTTACGTTCTTTCCGTCTCTGTGTCTCTGTGGTGAGATATCTTTCATGGCAAATCTTAGCTCAACGGGCAATCGTGGAAGAGCGGCGCATTCAGCGCCGCGTTAGCTCGTAATAGAGACGTTACGCGGCCCTGAAAGGGCCGCTCTTCCACGACTGCCTTCAGGACGACAATGATAAATGGGAATCCGTGAAAATCCGCGTGATTCGCGGCGAGAGATCCCTCGCTTCGCTCAGCCCGCAAAGCGGCGTCACTTGCCTTTAAACTGCGCCTGCCTTTTCTCCAAAAATGCCGTCGTGCCTTCTTTTTTGTCCTCGGTTGCGCATGAAACTCCAAACAACACTGCCTCGAGATACAACCCTTCGGCCAAGGTCATCTCCATGCCTTTATTTACCGCTTCCATCGCGTACTGCACGGCCAGGGGCGCGTTGGCAATGATCTTCTGCGCAATCGCCTCGGCGCGTGGGATCAACTCGGCCGCCGCAACCACTTCATTTACCAGTCCGATGCGATGCGCCTCCTGCGCCGTGATCATTTCGCCGGTGAGCACGAGCTGCATCGCGATCCCTTTGCCCACAAGCCGCGGCAGACGCTGCGTGCCGCCGTAGCCGGGAATAATCCCCAGCTTCACTTCGGGCTGGCCGAGCTTGGCGGTTTCGCTGGCCAGGCGCATGGTGCAAGCCATGGCGATCTCGCATCCGCCGCCGAGGGCGAACCCGTTGATGCAGGCGATCACCGGCTTGCCCAGGTTCTCGATCAGGTTGAGCACGCTCTGCCCGCGGTGCGTGTACTCTTTGCCCGAGACCGCGTCGTGCTTGGCCAGCTCGCCAATGTCCGCGCCGGCAATGAACGCCTTCTCGCCCGCCCCGGTCAGGATGACCACGCGCACGCCGGCATCATTCTTAATGTCATGAAACGCCGCGCGCAGCTCTTCCATGGTGGCCATATTCAGCGCATTGAGCACCTTTGGCCGGTTGACGGTGACGTAGGCGATGGAGTTTTTCTTTTCGAAGAGGATGTTGGAGAAGGTCATAAATTCAAAATCACGGGAGATGATTGCTTTGCAGATTCGATGGCTTCAAGTAGCGCCTGAGAAAATTTCTCAGCACTCCTTAAGAACTTCGTGTCGCGAAGTTCTTACTCCGCTCAGGATGACAGCTTACTTGGTGTTGATTGATTCGCCGGCAAACACCATCTGCGCTTCCCATTTTTCTGCCAGGTCAGCCCAGCGCGGGTTCTTCGATTCGATCAGCGCAATTTTCTTTCTTCTTGCCCATCTTTTCAGTTGCTTCTCTCGATCGATTGCTTTCCTCACATCGTCAAAGCCTTCGTAGTAGACCAAACGAGTGCAATTGTACTTGGCCGAGAATCCTTCGACTTCACCTCGCTTGTGTTGGAGCACCCGGCGATAAATGCTGTTGGTCATCCCGAGGTATAGTGTGCCGGAGTTGCTGCACACAATGTAAACGAAATATTCATGCTCTCTCATCCTCTACATCGCTCATACGCATGAATCCGTGGCCAAGCAATTCACAGCTTGTTCGCCTTCGGATTATTCGGGTCCGAATAATCGTAGAACCCCTTGCCCGTCTTTCGCCCGTACCAGCCTGCCATCACCAGGCGCTTCAGCAGCGGAGGCGAGGCAAACCGCCGCTCTTTGAACTCGTCGTACATCACGTGAGTGATGTAGTACGTCGTGTCGAGGCCGACGAAATCCAGCAGCGTGAACGGGCCCATGGGATAGCCGCAGCCGAGCTTCATGGCATTGTCGATGTCCTCGATCGAGCCCACGCCCTCTTCGTATGCGCGGATGGCATCGAGCAGATACGGCACCAGCAGCCGGTTCACGATGAATCCGCTCTTGTCGCTCGCGCGCACGGGAACTTTGCCCAGCTTCTTGGCAAAATCGTAAGCGGTCTCGTACACGTCGTTGGCCGTCGCGATCGTGCGCACCACTTCGACCAGCTTCATCAGCGGCACCGGATTGAAAAAGTGCAGCCCGATGAAACGCTCCGGGCGCTTGCTGGCGGTCATTAGCTCGGTGATCGAGATGGACGAAGTGTTCGAGGCGAAGATGGCGTCCTTTTTCACGATGCCGTCGAGCCCGGCATACATCTCTTTTTTTTGCGCGACGTTTTCGATGATGGCTTCGATGATGATGTCACAATCGGCAAGGTCGGTAGGCTTGGTCGTGCCCTTCAGCCGGGCGCGAACGGCTTCGGGCGATTCTTTGAGCGTAGCCTTCTCCGCCAGTTTTGCCAGCGACTTCTCAATCCCGGCAAAACCCTTGTCGAGAAATTTCTGTTCGACTTCGAGGACGGTAACGTTGAATCCGGCCGTAGCCGCAACCTGGGCGATGCCAGAGCCCATCAAACCGCAACCGAGAACGCCGACTTTCTGGATATTCATACGTTTCCTTTTAACCACAGAGGACACAGGGGAACACAGAGGAAATCGAAATACCTGTGTGAGCTCTGTAGCCTCGGTTGTTAATTCAGGCTCTCGACGATCATCGCGATTCCCTGGCCGCCCCCGATGCAGGCCGTCGCCAGCCCGTACTTCTTCTTCCGTCTGCGCAGTTCGTACAGCAGTGTAATCACCAGCCGCGTTCCTGTCGCGCCCAGCGGATGGCCTAGCGCAATCGCGCCGCCGTTGACGTTCACTTTGTCGCGATCCAGACCCAATTCTTTTTCGACCGCGAGATATTGCGCCGCGAAGGCTTCGTTCACTTCGATCAAATCAATGTAGTCCAGCGTCAGCCCCGCTTTTTGCAGCGCGATCTTCGTCGCGGGCACGGGTCCTCGACCCATGATCTTTGGTTCGACGCCCGCAATCCCCCAGCTCACAATGCGCCCGAGGGGCTTGATTCCGCGCTTACCGACTTCATCCAGTGACGTCACGACTACTGCCGCGCCGCCATCCACAATCCCGCTCGCATTCCCAGCCGTGACCGTTCCGTTTTTCCCAAATGCAGGCTTCAGCTTCGCTAAACCTTCCAACGTCGTTTGGGGCCGCCGGTGATCGTCTTCGTTCAAGCTCTCACCGGAAATGTCGCCCTTAGAATTCTTCAACTGCACGGGAACCAGCTCTTCCTGCAGTCTTCCTTCTTTATAGGCAGCGTCCGCTCTCTGTTGCGACCGCAAGGCAAACTCATCCTGCATCTCGCGCGTGATCCCGTGCTGCGAGCCATAAAGCTCGGCCGTGTTCGCCATGTACGAGCCGCAATAGCTATCCAGCAGCGCAACCATCAGGGAATCTTCCAGCTTGCCGCCCGGCGCAAGCGTAAACCCTTCGCGCCCGCGGATGACGAATGGCGCTTGCGACATCGCTTCCATTCCGCCGGCCAGGACAACATTAGCTTCGCCAAGCTGGATCATCTGCGCCGCATTCACGATCGCTTGCATGCCGCTTCCGCACAGACGATTCACTGTCAGTGCGGGAGTTTCAATGGGCAACCCGGCCCGCAGCGCCACATGACGCGCACCGTAGAGCGCATCTCCCGAGGTCTGCTGCGCGTTTCCAAATACAGCGTGATCAAACTGCCCCGGATCCAATCCGGCACGTTCAATCGCGCACTTCCCCGCAATCGCGCCGAGTTCCTGCGCAGTGAAGTCCTTCAGCTTTCCGCAATAGCGACCAAAGGGGGTTCGCGCACCGCTGACAATTGCAATATCACCAGGTTTTAACATGAGTTCCTAGCATCAGGAGAGTTTCGAATGATTAATCAAACTGGTTAGTTTATCAGCGGAGAAGAGCTTTCAGCTATTGCCGGTTGTCAATTTCAGATCGTCGATCCGGAAGGCAAGGATGACAAGAAATTAGAAGATCGGGAATTGAAAATTGGAAAAAGGCAGGTCCTTCGCTTCGCTGAGGAAGGCGATTTTGGCAGGCACGACTACGCCACAGCGGCATTCGCGACCTGAGCCGCGAGGTTCACCACTTGTCCTGCACCCTGCGCAATAGCCATATCTAACGCCAGCTCGGCGCGATTAATCACTTCGGTCACAATGTCAACCGGATCGAACTGCTGCCGCACAACGGCTTCAGCAAGTCCGGCGCTGGAGGCAAGCGGCTTGTCAGAAATGCACACTTCGCCGACAAGCTTCCGCAATTTTTCTGCGGCCATCAACGCTTCTTTCTCCGGAGTTTCTCCGAGCACAATCGCAACAGTCGTCATTTCGTAGCTGAATGCCAAATCGTTTTGCCGGATGTTGGCCGCGATAATCTGCCCAATCTGCTGCATTGCGGCTTCAACTGCCTTCTCCCCATTTTCCTTTACCAGGACAGCGCTCTTGCCGAATTGCATAAGGACTACCGTCAGCGGCGTGCTCTGCTGGATGGCGCGCCTGGTCTCGGCCATCAGCAGATCAAGATAGGAAGCTCGCTTCATCAATCCCGATTGTTCGTCCGTCACTGATAGGCTCTTAACCAGCCGCCGCAGCCCGGCGTTGTTGAGCGCGTTAACAATCTGGTCGCTGATTGTTTTCAACACAACGATATCGCTGGAATGCCATCCGCGTGGCGTGTTTTGCGCAAGCATCAGAACGCCAACATGATCAGCGCCGTCGCTCAACGGCAATGCCAGCAAGGAAGCGACGCCCAAAGCAGCCAGTGCCTCTCTTACCGGCTGGAGCTCAGCGGCACCCAACGCATCACTGACGGTTAACGTGCCACGGCTGATTGCCAGGTCCTGCACTGCAGCAATCACTTTAGCTACGGCATTGGAATCGCCCTTGCCGAAGCCCTCGGCGCAGAATTCTTTTACTGCGGTCGGCGCGAGCCCTGGCTTGCGCATTGCCACTATGCAGCGGCTCACTTTCCACTGTGCCCCGAGTTCGTTGGCACTCGTGGTCATGACCGCATCGGCATTGCTCTGCCGATAAAGCTTGCGTGTAATCTCGGCCACACGAGTGAAATGACTGACGTCGGCGTTTTCATCGGATGCAGGCGAGTTAGCCACGATCACGGGAGCAGCCGAAACCTTTGTCGTAGAACTGATCACCGGCACAGGAGCCGGCGCGGAATCCGTGTATCGCGGCGTCATCCCGGCTGACATGTACAACTGATGCAAATCCGGATTGCGGTCCTCTTCGTGCGGAAACAGCTCCTGAATTCGCTGCAGGCGCTCAATTGCTTTCGAGCGCATCCCGTACTGCACCAGAATTTCCGCTTGCAACATCAGATCCTGTAACGCCGCCGCTCCCAGCGTAGGCCCGTCGGTCTTAGCCGGTTCGGACTCTGCTTTGCCGAGGCTGGTAAATCGTGAAGCGATCACCTTGTAGCGGTTGTCATCGATTTTGCCCTTCAGAATTTCCAGGCGTTTTTGGTGACCGGATTCATAGGGATCGACGTCGGCGGCTCGATCCAGGCACTCCGCCGCTTTGGCGAAATTTCCCAGGCTGCAATGCAGATCAAAAAGTTTGAGCAGCGTCTGGCAATAGTCAGTTTCTCGATTGGAAGAGTTGAACAGCTCGCTCATGAACTCCAGCATTTCAGGACAAGTGTGATGTTTTCCCGCCAGCTCCTGCACGCTCGCAATGAGTGCGCGGCGGTCGCCTTTGCCGCGTTGGAATTGTTCCAGCTTGCGTGCCAGAGCAACCGCTTCGGCGTCCTGCCCAGCATCCAGGAAAAGCCCGATCAGATTTGTGATTTCCTGCATCCGGGAGGGATTGAGCTGGAACATTTGCCAGATCAACGGCTCGGCCTCACTCAGCCGGTTGGCGGCAATTAATGCCTTTGCAAATGTCTCGCGCAAATCTTGCGGTGCAGTTGCTGCCTTGGCATGCGGCTCGAGCACAAAAATCCCGGCTCCAACCTGACCTTGCGCCATCAAACTCTTCCCGTATCCCAGAGCGATCTCGAGATCCGAAGAATCTCCGTTGTAAGCCCTCTCATACCATTGCGCTGCGTTGGCGCCCGAGGTCTCCGTCAATTGCGCCAGCCTCAGAAAAGCTGCCGCCGCGCCTTTGTTGTCCTGCAACTCGGAAGACAATTCGCCAACCCGCAGGAAATTCCGCTCGCTGGGTTCGAGCGCAACCAGCCGCTTCAATACGGTGAGGCACTCAGCCTGCTTCCCTTGCTTAGTCAAGTCTTCAAGGGCATTTTCGTACGTCTCGACTGCAAGTTTTCGATTCGAACTTTCGAGAATCTGCCCAAAATGTACTTTTTGGGCTACGGAAGGATTGACGTACCGGGAAAGCTTCTTATAGGTAAGACTGGCGCGAGTGTTGTCGCCGCTCTCCACCTGCCGTTCAAATAACTCACTTAGAAGTTTTACAGCTTCACCGGTGCGCTGCAGGGAAAGACAAAGCTCGGCCGCCATTTGCCGAACATTGTCGTTCTGGGGATCGTCTGCCAGCACCTGCATATACTCTTGCAGGGCATCGGCCGTTTTGCCCTTCTGGAGAAGTTTTTCCGCCCGCTCCACGCGCTTTGCAATCTCTGCTCGATCCATTCGCTTGGTTGTATCTGCCATGAGAGGGACCGGTAACGTGCGGAGTAACCCAACTGAGATTCTAGGGTCGCTGTAGGGGGCCAGCAATGAAGTAAGGGCGTGTCGCGATTACGAAGGTCACACCACAATAACTCTTTGGTGCGTAAGAGGTTTCTGATATACGAGAGCGCATGCCCGTGACTGAAAAACTCAACCAGGAACAAGGACTGCGCCATCAGCTCAGTGCCGGGCAGATGGCTATGGTGGCTGTAGGAGGATCAATTGGCACAGGGTTGCTGCTGGGTTCGGCAGCCGCTTTGGAAATCGCCGGACCTGGGGTGATCCTGAGCTTCGCGTTGGCCGCGTTTATCAATTGGACGGTGGCCATGGCGCTTGGTGAATTGTCGA
>Ga0209160_1003450_pt1 | contig 12862 bp, 10 predicted proteins | sample GraSoiAngelo_153_FD_186167 | JGI IMG/M metagenome (GOLD analysis project Ga0209160, IMG submission 186167) | Grasslands soil microbial communities from the Angelo Coastal Reserve, California, USA - 14_1009_12_40cm (SPAdes) (version 2) | ecosystem: Environmental > Terrestrial > Soil > Grasslands ...
TTGAACGGGCCAGCCTCGCTAGAGGCTCGCTGTCCACGGTAACCTGGTCGAGTTCTATCTGGGAGAGCCGTTGGCCGAAAGCTGAGGACTCTGGGGGGAGTTCCCCGTTGAGGACTTGTTTCAACTGAGCGGCGGCGTCACTCGGATTATGGGCAAAGAGTGCCCGTTCCGAAATCTTCCCCGTTTTTTCGAGTAGAAACAGTCCGGCGGGGGAATCGATCAGGTACGCTTTCAAGACTCTACCCCTGACTCTAAGACGAGAATGTGGCGATGGCGTGACATTCGCGCGAAGATAATTATCACGGCGATAGTGTTCATGCTTAGACGCACTTGGAACCGGATTTATCGGTAGAATTTGCGGGTATTAAACTCCCCAATCCCACAATTCTAGCCTCCGGGATTCTAGGAGTCTCGGGCGAAATGATGATCCGAGTCTCTAGGGCAGGTGCAGGCGCCGTCGTCAGTAAGTCGTTCAATAGGAAGGGGAGGGAAGGGTACAGAAACCCATCTTTCATTGAAGTCGAGGGCGGGTTTCTCAACGCTCTGGGCATACCCAACCCGGGAATGGAAGAGATGCGGGAAGAAGTCGAGACCGCTTCGAGGCAAAGAGTTCCGGTCATAGCTAGCGTCTTCGGCTTTGATGCAGAGGAGTTTGCCGAGGCTGCAGTAGTAGGAGAAAAAGGCGGCGCTATCGCCGTGGAGCTGAATGTTTCATGCCCGCACGTCAAGGAGGTAGGGGTTGAGATCGGCCAACGCCCGAAGGTTGTTGCCGAGGTTACTCAAACTGTGAAGAGTCGAGTCCGTGTCCCTGTATTCGTAAAGCTAAGCCCAAATGTTACCGACATCACTGAAGTCGCCAGGGCTGCTGAAAGCGCGGGTGCCGACGCCATCACGGCGATAAACACGGTCTTGGGAACCGCAGTCGACGTAGATTCAGGCTTCCCGATCCTTGGAGGCGTCCTCGGCGGACTCTCGGGTCCAGCCATACATCCAATCGCGCTCAGAGCGGTCTATCAAATTAGGCAGGCAGTTCGCATCCCTATCATTGGAGTCGGTGGAATTGAGGATTGGAAGGGCGCGGTGCAGATGATGATGGCAGGTGCATCAGCAGTCCAGATCGGAAGCGCCATCACGAGTAAAGGTCTCGACGTTTTCCGAGAAGTGACCACAGGAATTGGAAGGTTTCTCGAAAAGAACAGATACGGATCAGTTCGGGAAATTGTATCGAGCGCCGCGGCTCACAGAGCTGAAGGTTCATGAGAAATCTTGTCCTCACTCTCAACACGACGAGCTAGAAGCGACGCTGCCTCTTCAAGAATCTCTCGATCTTCTTGGTTGAAGGCGGATAGTCGATTGCTGTCGATATCTATCTCTCCGAGGACTCCTTTCTTTCCCTTTATCGGGACGACGATCTCTGACCGGGATGTGGCGAAGCACATGAGATAACTCGGGTCCTTGCTAACGTCCGGGACCACAATCGTCGCTCCCTCTTTAGCTGCGGAGCCGCAGATTCCCTCTCCTATGGGTATCCTAACGTGCTCAGTCTCCTCATCCCCTGCATACGCCTCCAATACCAGATCTTTTTCTCCCACGAGATAGATACCTACTCAGTCAAAGTGGTCCGAATTTGCTCGCAATATCTGCATTGACCTCGTCAACGCCTTGGCTAAAGGCTCGTTTGAGAGTGCTCTATTCAATGTGGCGATAACGCTAGAATAACCTGGGCTTTGCGTCGCCTGTGTCCGAGACTTGGGCATTCTCTGCTATCGAGTGATTCTAGGGTTCTTATATGATTCTCGACGATTGCAGGCTGTCGGCTCCCTCATGAATAAGATTCAGTGGCTGGAATGGGGAAAGGAGAGTTTTGAGAAGGCGAAGTCGCTTGGGAAGCCGATTCTATTGGACATAACGGGTTCTTGGTGCCACTGGTGCCACGTTATGGACAACACATCCTACAAGGATCCAGTGGTCATCGACTTAGTGAACAAGAACTTCGTTCCTGTTAGAGTCGACACCGACAGGAGACCCGACGTTAATCGTCGTTACAATATGGGGGGTTGGCCTACTACAGCTTTCTTGGACAATGAAGGGAGAATCATCACCGGCGGAACCTACATTCCTCCTGAGCAGTTGAGGGAAGTCCTCCGGTCCGTTCTAGACTTCTATGGAACAAACAAGGGGAAAATTGGGAGCAAGCTCCAGCCAACGCGAATTCCTCAGGCCAAGAACGAAGTCTTGTCGGACACGATCACAAAGGACATTGCAACAACTGTGGCGGTCAACTTTGACATAGATTATGGCGGCTTTGGTTTCGAGCCAAAATTTCCCCACTCCGAGGCGTTGGAGTATGCGTTATTACGCTACCACTATCACGGGGAGAAAGAAATGCTGACCGTTGTAACGAAGACCCTTGACAAGATGGGTAACGGAGGAATCTATGATCAGGTAGGACAGGGATTCTTCAGGTACAGCACTACTCGGGACTGGTCGATTCCCCACTTCGAGAAGATGGCGGAGGATAATGCGAAACTTCTGGCTGTATACTTGCATGCCTTCCAATTAACCGGTAGACAGCTATACCGAGATAGGGCAGAGGGAATCGTGAAGTACGTGAATTCGAGTTTGGCGGACTTGGAGAAGGGAGGATTCTTCGGAAGTCAGGATGCAGATGAGGAGTACTACAAACTCGATCTCTTAGGGCGTCGCAGTCGCAAGACCCCGGCGATTGATAGGACACTCTACACGAATTACAATGCGCTACTCGTCTCGGCCTTCCTTCTTTCGAGTATCGTCTTGGACCGGTCGGAACTCGGCAAGTTTGCTTTGAAGACCCTAGACCGCATCCTGGGTCTTCAAGAGGACGGAGGACTGTCCTTTCACTACTGGAGAGAAGAGGAGGGTGTGAAGTTGAAAGGACTCTTGGTGGATTACGGGCCGTTGCTCCATTCACTTCTGGACGCTTACGAATACTCGGCCAAGCGAGCCTATCTCGACAAAGCCGTCGCAATGGCGGAGGATTCGATTGAGAAGTTGAACGACAAGACCTCGGGAGGCTTCTACGATATTCCATCGGAGGATTCCAGTTTGGGCGAACTTAGGATGAGAGACAAGCCAATTGACGAGAACAGCGTGATCGCAAATGGACTCCTGCGACTATCATGGCTTTTTGAGAAAGCTGACTACGCAACCGTTGCGGGCAAAGCACTCGGATTGTTCAATGCCGACTATGAGAGATACGGAGTTACGGGAGCGAGCTATGCGCTGGCGCTCGATTCATACTTTAACGGTCCTATAGGGATCACAATTATCGCACCTTCCAAGTCGAAACAATTCATCGCGTTCAAGGCAGAAGCTCTGAAGCTCTATCCTGCCAGAAGATACGTAAGGTATCTGGATCCAGCCAGGGACGTGGACCAGATAGATCGTCTCGGGTTCGATGCTGGGAAGGCTCCAGTAGCTTACGTTTGCGCGGGGAAAACCTGCGGGCCGCCGATAAGCGATCCCGCCAACATTGACCCTTCTCTTTCTTCTCTGCTCGCCAATTAGTCTCTGACCGCGACATTTCATTTTCTCACAGATCACGAATCGTCATCTGAAAACCGTTTCAGCAGAGAATTCGCGTTCAAAACGGGGTCGGGCCATTCAGTGAGCTTCAAAGTTTGATTGAGGCACCTAAAATTCTTCTGAGAGAATTATCTGTCAGGACCGACACAAAACATCCCCCTACCCGGCCAGTCAACGGCTTGGGAATTCGCAGACTGCTCCTCTTTCAAAGAGGACAAGCGCAGAACAAGCCCCGATCAGAAATCGGGGCAGGCGATTTGAGCTTGCGACTTTTTCGTGTTGACCTCTACGCTTAATCCACCATCTCGAAAACGTCGGATCTATGCATTCTGGGCCCTGAAGCGTGAGACTCGCCCAGAACAGTTTCAACTGGCGGAACCCCTCTCCAAAAATCTCAAAAACGTTAATCCTCGCGACACAAAACGGCAGTTTGGAGAAATATCTGGCCGAGAGCAGGCACGCTAACAGCCCAATGCTGAAATCTCCATCAAGCGGTTCCAGACAGGATAATCTTGCCTGTTACATTGCCTGTTACCGATCTCATCCTCTACAATGGCAGGATCTACCCGGAACCGGAATCCCGAAGACGCTTCGAAGCAACAGCGATTTCGAAGGGTAGAGTTACCGATCTTGGCTCGAATCGGGAGATTCTCAAGCTCAAGTCGAAGCCTACACGAGTAGTCAATCTTCGCAGCCGGACAGTATTACCGGGCTTCTCCGACTCACACATTCATCTCCTACATTACGGAATGCTTCTTCGCACTCTCAATCTCTCTCGTTCACGATCTATTGAGGAAATCAAGAGGCGAGTCGCAAATTGTAGCAGCACTAGATCTCCAGACGCTTGGGTCCTAGGCAGAGGGTGGGACGATGAGAAGCTTCGGGAGCACCGCTACCCTACAAAAGACGATCTAGATCTTGCAACTTCAAACCCCGTCTTCCTCAAGCGAATCTGCGGCCACGTAGCGGTTGCCAACTCAGCCGCTCTTTCTGTCGCCGGAATCGACAACCTCTCCACGAACCCCTCAGGAGGGCAGATTGTCAGAGATCCACAAGGAACGCCCAACGGGCTCCTAAAGGAGACTGCCATAGAACTCGTTGAGAAGGTCGTCCCAGAGTCGATGGACGAGACCAAGAAGGCCTTGGTCTACGCCTCTAGGAAGCTTGCAAGGTTCGGCTTGGCATCATTACACTGTATCATCAGCAGTTTAGCCGAGCTGAATTCTTTGCGAGAGTTGAAACAGGAACAGAAGATTTCGCAATCTATCTACGCGATCATACCGGCCAAGCTTGTGGATAGTCTCGCACCCTTAGAACTCTCAAGTGAGAAAAACGGAGACTCTTTTCACGTCGGAGGAGTGAAGTTGTACCTTGACGGATCCTTGGGAGCTCGCACGGCCGCCTTAAACGAGCCATACCGCGACGACCCATCCTCAAGCGGCATGCTTGTCATGAGTCAAGAAGAACTGGCCGAGATAGCGTCGAAAGCGAAAAAATCCGGATTCCAACTTTGCATCCATGCTATCGGAGATAAAGCTGTAGACCTCGCAGTCCGAATCCTCGGGGACACCTTTGGGCCAGAAGGTTGTAGACAGCTCCGACATCGGATTGAACATGCATCGATTGTGAGTGAAGCGTCGATGAAGGAAATGCGAAGACTAGGGATAATTGCATCCGTACAGCCAAGATTCGTGTACTCGGATCAATGGGCGAACGATCGGCTGGGGCACGAACGGCTCTCTGAACTCTACCCTTTCGCCTCAATGAGCAGAACGGGAATCATGCTCACTGCCGGGTCCGACTGCCCCGTGGAGGATCCCAATCCGTTCGAGGGGATTTGGTCGGCGGTGGCACGGCCCGGTCCCGACAAAAAGGAGAGACTTACGGTGGGTGAAGCTCTGGTAGCTTATACAAAGAACTCGGCTTACGCGTCTTTCTCCGAAAACTTCAGAGGCACCTTGGGTGTGGGAAATGTCGCCGACATGGTTGTGTTAGACAGAGATCCCTACGAGTCCAGTCTCGAATCCCTGCGAGAAACAAGGATAGTCCGGACAATAATCGGAGGAAAAGTGGTCTCCTAGACCCTTTCCGGAGACTCAGATGGGAGCAATACATCGTGTGGTCTTGCTTCTTCAGCCCCGGAATTGGTAATGCCCGCGAGCTTAGACTTTTCCCAGAGTTCTGGAATCGTTCTTGCCCCAGCATATCCCATGGATGCTTGTAGCCCTGCGACCATCTCCTGCACCACTACGCTGAGCTCACCCTTGTACGGAACCCAACCCTCGACCCCCTCAGGTAAGCCCTTTGAGGGTTGAGCGTATCGGTCGGACGAGAATCTCTTGGCCATGGCAGATGGACTTCCCATTCCTCGATATTGCTTGTAGTATCTTCCCCCGATAGTTATCAGAGTGCCTGGTGCTTCCTTAGAGCGGGCGAAAATATTGCCCATCATCACTGCGGAAGCTCCCAGTGACAGTGCAATCGCTGCGTCACCTGGACCTCTGATTCCTCCGTCGGCGATTATCGGTAGCTTTGACCCGTATGTGCGGAGAGCATCCGCGACCTGGGCGGTTGCGAACACAGTCGGGGACCCGGCCTTCGTTGCCTCCATTGTCGTGCAGATGGAGCCTGATCCGATTCCCACTCTGAAACCTGCTACTCCGTCGAGTTTGGTCAGAATGTCTTCAGCAGCCTGGTAGGTTCCAATGCTGCCCACCACAACGTCAGTGTCGACTTCTTCCAACATCTTCTTCATCGAACTGAACACGTTTGCGTTGTGGAAGTGAGCAACATCTATCACAAGGATGTCAGCGACCTCGCTGAGTTTCTTCGCTCGCCTGAGATCGAATGGTGATACCGCGGCCCCGCAGAGTAGCTGGCCATTCTCGTCACGCGCGGCGTTTGGAAACCGGCCTCGCTGGAGAATGTCCTTTATTGTCATAAGGCCCTTCAACCTGCCTTCCTTGTCGATGAGCGGAAGCTTTTCCACGCGATGCTTGTGAAGAATCTCCTTCGCGCCTTCGATGTTGGTGTCTGCGGGAGCAGTGATTACCTTCTTCGTCATCACGTCGCTTGTCAGAAGGCTCGCATCTGCAAAGCGAACGTCCCGTCCGGTCAATATTCCAACGAGGTGTTCCCCCTGAACTACTGGTAGTCCTGAAATATTGTGTTTCTGCATCAGCTCTGTTGCATACTTCACCGTCGAATCGGGACTAATTGTGATGACTTCCTTGATGACCAGGGACTCTGCCCTCTTCACTTTCTTCGCCATCTCCAATTCCTCTTCGGCGGTACAATTTCGATGAATAACTCCTAGTCCACCCAGCCGAGCCAATCCTATGGCCATCTCGCTCTCTGTAACGGTGTCCATCGGACTAGAAACTAGTGGGATGTTGATTGAATGTTTCAGAGAAACTTGAGTAGATAATTGGACTTGGTTAGGTTCGACTTCAGTCCATCCAGGGAGGAGAATCAGGTCCCTGAACGTGACCGCGACATCAGAGTCTTTGAACTTCGCCCTGAATCCCTTTTCAGACACCTATTCTCGAATACTCCCGGTGAGTTTCACCGTAGCATGTCCCCTTTCCTTATTATACATGGCGGCGGTTACCACCAGTTTGAAGCCGTTCTAGTCGCGAAAGGAGAAAGCTGTCCCATTTTTTCTAAGCTAGGTGGGCAACGATGCAGAGGTTGGGCATTCCGATTGGAATATCTGTACGCTAGACCATATATAATTGGAATATTGGGCTCTCGATCTTGAACGAGTCTTGAGCCTGGTTAAAGATTCCGCGCTCGCTCCGTCTGGCCGTGTCAAACTTGCATGGGCGCAGGCGAACATGCCAGTGCTTGCAAGAATCTCCCGAAGATTCGTCGCGAACAAGGTCTTCAAGGGACACCGAGTCGGAATGTGTCTCCACCTAGAAGCCAAGACGGCGGTTCTTAGTGGGGTATTCCTAAGCGCAGGGGCTGAAGTTGCTATCACGGGAAGTAATCCTCTTTCGACTCAAGACGATGTGGCAGCAGCACTGTCCGAAACCGGAGTTCACGTGTACGCCTGGCGGGGCGTCACTGATAGCGAACACAAAGCCAACTTAGATCGAGTTCTTGGACTAAAGCCCGACATCCTGATCGATGATGGTGCTGAACTCTCTATTGCAGCGCACCTGAAAGGAAAAAGGTTTGTTGAAAAAATCATCGGGGCTTGTGAAGAAACCACGACGGGGGTCACTCGGTTGAGGGCAATGGAGAAGGACGGGCGTCTGAACTTTCCAGTCATAGCCGTAAATGATGCTCTTACCAAGTTTCTCTTTGACAGCAGATACGGGACAGGACAGTCGGCGCTTGAGGGCGTCATGCGCGCGACAAACCTCCTCTTGGCAGGCAAGAGCGTAGTCGTCGCTGGGTTTGGCTGGGTCGGACGAGGCGTTGCACTGAGAGCCAAAGGAATGGGGTCAAGAGTAATCGTCACAGAAGTAGACCCAGTGCGAGCTCTGGAAGCATTGATGGAAGGCTTCGACGTATTGTCGATGGGAGAAGCTGCCAAAATAGGGGATCTCTTCATCACCGCAACGGGCAACACTGGCATCATCACCGCGGCTCATATGGGTCTGATGAAGGACAAGGCGATTCTCTGTAACGTGGGGCACTATGACGTGGAGGTGAGGGTAAGGGACCTTGAGAGGATAGCGGTTGCGCGGAAAAAGGTTAGACCAGAAGTCACCGAGTACAGATTGAAGTCTGGAAAGCGACTCTATCTCCTGTCAGACGGTCGACTCGTCAACTTGGCGGCGGCTGACGGACATCCGGCGGAAGTCATGGACATGAGCTTCGCAGGTCAGGCTTTGTCAGCTGAATATCTTCTGCGAGAAGGTTCTAAACTCGAGTCGAAGGTGATTCGAGTTCCAGAAGAGCTGGATTTGCAGATTGCACGCTGGCGACTGGAGGCATTCGGGAAGAGAATTGACTCTTTGACAAAGGTCCAGCAAAAATACGCTAAGTCATGGCGTCCCTGAGCATTACGCACACCGATATGCACGGTTATGCACAGCTAGGTCCCGACTTTACGCTACCAAAGTTTGGACTTAACTGAGTCAATCGCGCTAACCTCTAGCAACAATCTTTCCTTCTAACCGGTAACAGTTCCGGGCAGGTCCGTAGAGTAGAGCTCGCTCTCAGCGTAGCATTTTTACCTAATTTTCGTCTAAAGCTAATTAGTTCTGACGACCGACTTGCGACATCTCGGAGTTATGGGCTTCTGTCTCGTATGTTCGGCTCAAAGTCTTTTCATCGAGTACGAGAGAAGAGAGTAAGAAAATCCCGCCCACCAGCTTGGGCAGTATTGCTAGTCGCGATCTTCGCCCTCTGGGAGTCGGTCTCCCTCTCCGGCCTCGTGTCAAGCACCCAGCTCCCAGCACTGCACGACGTTTTCTTAGCTCTCATTCAACTCGCGGGAACGCCATTCTTCTTGGTGCACGTCGGCCAAAGTTTTGCCAATGTTACGACGGGAGTCTCGTTGGCGCTAGTTTTGGTATTCCCCCTAGCTCTACTTGTGGGAATGCGGAGTCAACTTGACCAAGCGATCACACCGATCATTATGCTCGTGGGTGCTCTGCCTGACCTAGCGATCCTAACGCTCTTGGTTACAGTTATCGGCCGAGGAAATGTTGCCGCCGTTGCAATCTCCGCTTTCAGTGCCTTTTTCCCGGTTTATTTTACGATCCGACAAGGGGTGAAAGAAATACCTGGCGATTACTTCCACGTCGCTTCAGTTTTCAAGGCCGGAAGAGTTCAGACTTTCACGAAAATGATCCTTCCATCAATCTTTCCCAACCTTGTCACGGGCCTACGCTTATCTTTTGAATTCAGCTGGAACGTATTACTTGCAGTCGAGGTCATTGCAAGTGTGGCTGGAATTGGAACCTTCATTTCTTCCAGCCTAGGAAGTTCAGCCCATTCGTTGACCTATGGCCTAGCCGCAATAATGACGGTTGGTCTCATGACGATTGCAATAGACAGAGCCTTCTTTGAGAGGTTTGAAAATCGCATTAAGAGGTGGCGGTGAGGCTTGCACGTAGAGCTGTCGAACGTAACTAAGGTCTACGAGGACCCACCTCAAATCGTAACCGCGCTGAAAGACATTTCATTTCACGTTAAAGAGGGAGAATTTCTTTGCATCGTGGGACCGAGCGGATGCGGCAAATCGACGCTCTTGAGGATGATCGCCGGGCTCGATCAGCCCTCCTCCGGCCAGATTCGTTTTAGGGGTGATCTCCTTACGGCTCCTCACTCGAAGATCAGCATGGTTTTTCAGACCTTTGCCCTGCTTCCGTGGAGAACAGTAGTTCAGAATGTAGAATTTGGTCTAGAGGTCCAAGGACGCCCGAAAAAAGAGAGAGCAGAAGTTGCGATGGATCTATTGGATATGGTAGGGTTAAAGGGTTCAGAGAACCTCTTTCCAAAACAACTCTCAGGGGGAATGAAACAACGAGTGGGTATCGCTCGAGCACTCGCAATAGATCCAGAGGTAGTTTTGATGGATGAGGCGTTTAGTGCTATCGACGAGTTTACTGCAGAATCTCTGAGGGCCGAGGTTGCTGAAATTCACAATGAGACTCGGAAGACGTTCCTTCTGGTAACTCACAACCTTCCCGAGGCCATTGAGTTGGCCGACCGCATCCTCGTCCTTTCAGCCCGCCCGGCCACTGTCAAGAGCATTGTGGGGATAGAAATGGAACGCCCGAGAATTCAGACAGACTCAGAGTTTGTGAGTATTCATCGTGACATTTTCGCGTTGCTCCAGGCGGAGCTTGAAAACAGCATTATGCGCCACAGGCTCAGCGGACTAAAGGAGTTCAAGAGACTGCCAGACATGGAGGATCGCTGAGATCGAATGAAATTCGGTCTAGTTGTTGTGGGGGCGTTTCTTTTAATTGCTGGACTCACGGCCTACTCCATGATTCCGAATTTTCACACGGTTCCGCTTCGGTCGGCCCAGATGGTTGTCAATCCTAAGCCAATCCCAGTCAGCTCAGCCTCTCTAACCGAGACCCCCGAAAACGTCAGTCTTTTTCCAGGAAGAGAAAACGAACTGCGCGTTAATCTGACTGTGTCGACTCAATCAGGAGTACTCTCTTCGATCCAGTTCAAGTTCTTTCCAGAAGGGGCGTTCCAAAGCTGTATGCTTGATGCGCAACAGAGGGGGTGCCTCATCAACCAGACTGTTTCAAACTCTAGCATTCGTATCCCCTTGAACGCCTCGACGACTTACTATTTCGGTTTTGACAATAGGGGTTCCAGCAGTTCAAAACAAGTGCTGATATCGGCGACTCTGGTTGCCAGTTCGGTAAGCACACTGGTGGCGAGAGATGGAGGAATGAATTTTGCCGGACTAGGGATGAGCTTGATTGGGCTCTTGGTCACCCTTTACGGCGTCTTTGCCAAGACCGTCATTCCGTGGGAGTGATTGGGAACTCTCGCTGACGGCCGGTGAGCTAGGCGGTCCGAGAGGCGCAGAAGACATGGTATGTTGAGTCTTATTCTTACTTCGTCTGCGATTCAGCGTTATTCCTGTGGCAACTACTGCGAGGAGAATCGCGGCTGTTGCGGCCGTCGCGAATGACGGTTCTACGGTTACTCGATAAGTTGCGGTAATGACAGTATCCGTAATGACGGATACCCAACGCGGATTAGCCGTACTCCCGTCATTCCATGCAGCGAATGAGTTCGTCAATCCCACTTGGATTGTCGTGGAGCCTAAGGAGAGGGGTATCTGGGCTTGGATGTAGACCTCGTGAGGCCCGTAGTGTACAGGTAGCCGTAATTCGTTGGACCTGTCTGAGGTCAGGTTCGCACCGTCAATTGAGATGAGCATTCCAGGGGCGGGAGTGTTAACCTGAAGAAGTAGGAGGGGAGAGCTGGTTCTGTCGACGATTATCGTGTAAGCGGTAGAGTTCGTGGCGGTCACAATGATCTTGACGAAGTTGGTAGGGTCTGAGAAGGTGTTGTTGCTGACGCAAGGTGAGGAACAAGGTCCAAACGCTGCATCGCTAAGGTCGCCACCCGGGTGGGCGTCGATGAGTCTCAGATTGCCGTGTCCGCCTGAGATGCTTTCGTTTTCCTTGTAGATTAGAAGACCAGCGCCTGGGTAGTCCGACGGGAATGGGAGGTACTGATCATAGGTTCCGAGTTTTGCTCTCATCTCTAGCAGGTAGTATGACAGAGATCCATCGGAGTTGACACTGATTGGGATCTTGACCGCGTGTATGCCAGAAGTGGGAAGTTCCAGATTTTGGACGGCTAGAGTGGTCAAATTGCCTGGGTAGACTATTCGCATGCTCGAGTTAGAGATCCATCCCAGCTTGATCTTTGACCACGAAGAATGTTGTGAAGGGAATGTTCCCGGTGATGGCTGTAAAGGATTCCTATTGTTTGGGTTCCATTCTCCAAGAGCCATGATTTCCCAGTAACCAACAAAGTTGTTGACAGGGTCTATCTGCTGCGTCAGGTCATAGAGATCTGGCAAGCCCTGAAGATGCCCAGCTTCGTGAGCGTAGACCCCAACGGGGTCGGACTCTGAGACTACCGAGGTCGAGATCTGGAATGAGTCTAAGGGAGAGGGATTGAAAACGTAGCCCGGAATGGTAAATGAGTGAATGTCCGTAGACGAATGCGGGGGCATCGCCTCATCGTTTCCGGCATGAACTATTATCGCGTACTTGTAATCATGGAAGTTTACTCCGGCTTTGTATGCAGCCTGAAGTGAGTCTGTGACTAATTGATTGTCAATTGATGCAGTGTTAGTGCTGTAGTATTCCATAGTTTGCTGTAGCGAATACCATGGAGCGGTTACGGACGGACTCAGCGTCGTCGCAAACGAGACGATTCCGTACGAGTCTTCCGCGTAATAGTTGTTCATAGTAGAAATCGTCTCCGCTATCCGAGTTGGAGATGTGCTGTTTGTCTTGTCGGAGAACCCTACGAGCACTACCAGAGTGGGCTGGGTGCCGCTCACCGGGGTGAAAGGAAGCTTGGATTTCCTGTCAGTCAACGGAGTTTGATTATGGAGTTGTATGAGTCCCATTTGGGATATGAGAAGGGCAGTTATTAGTGCTGGAGCGATTAGAAGGATGACCCGGAAAGGCATCTACCGTCCTGGAGCGATTTCCGCTTCTGGCTTGCTCTTGGACCGCAAAAGCCGTCTGTAACTGGTTCAATTGGAGCGAAGTTCCATAGGCAATTGCAGATTCGCTTCTTCGACACTTCTCTTGACATCGGTCAAGAGGCCAATCGCTTGACAGCG
>Ga0209160_1003452_pt1 | contig 12856 bp, 17 predicted proteins | sample GraSoiAngelo_153_FD_186167 | JGI IMG/M metagenome (GOLD analysis project Ga0209160, IMG submission 186167) | Grasslands soil microbial communities from the Angelo Coastal Reserve, California, USA - 14_1009_12_40cm (SPAdes) (version 2) | ecosystem: Environmental > Terrestrial > Soil > Grasslands ...
GCGGTTGGTTGTCATTCCAATCAAGCGGCGCCCGAAGATTCGCCTGACGAATCGCCTACAGGGATTGTGCCAGTGGTACCAGCGATCGAGAGCCGGGCTTCAGCCCCAGCGTGGGCCAATTACCCTTCCCCTTGTCATCCCGTCAAGCGGAGCCATAGGTTCGTACAAGAGTCCTATTGCGCAGTCGAGGGATCGCTACCAGACGTTCCGATTATAGAATTCTCTGCCGGAAGTTCAGGGGAAGAGAACAAATTCCTCGCTGCGCTTGAATGACAAGATACTCTACAAATCTCATCAAGCCTTCCGAGCCATAACCTTGCTCTTCTTCACACCCACCGTAAGCGCCAGCCACGCCACTAACGCAGCGTATTTTTCGTCCTGGCGCCACGGAGATCCTACCGACCGTCCGAAATCCGCGAGTTGCCCGTCGATTTTGGCTCGGGAGAGATGCAGATCCTTTTCAACACAACTGTAGAGTTCGCGTTCTTTAACTCCCAACACCGGCAGACCGCACTGCTCGCTGGCCCTGGCCAGCGCGTTGCGAAAGAGTTCCCCTTCGGCGGCATGGATCATGGCATGGGAAACCAGGATGCCCGCTAAAGAGGGAAGAGCCCGCCCTGCCGCGAGCAGCAGACCGCAGGCTTTTGCCGTGTGTCCTCTTGTTTGTAATGCGTCGATCGTTGCGCGCAGGGCTTCTTCCGCCAAAGAGTAGGTCCGCTCCAGACATCGCGTCACCAGCTTCTCGGCGTCTTCGAATGGCAGGGGCTCGGCGGCGTGGTAGGGCTGCTTGGAACCTGGGATGGTGGGATCAGCCAGCTGGATAATGCAGCGCTCAACCACGGACGGTGACTGAGGCGGCCCGGCGATCGCGACCAGCGCGGCCCATCCGGAGTGCGTCCGAAAGCCTAGGGCCGCCTTACCCAAGCCTCACCTCACCTGGTTTAATGACGCGCCACATTATGGTGGCACTTCGCAGATCGGGAAAAGCAGATTCCTCGCCCCAAAAACGGGCGCTCGGAATGACAAGCCGGGTCAGGACCGGTCGGCTTCTTGGTCCCGCCGCTTTCCGTAGCGCATCGCCATCCCGATACCCAGCGTCATAAAACCGGCCGGAGGAATGAGCAGCACAATCACGGCGCGATTGATGGCTCTCTGTCCATCCTTACTGGCGGCCGCCGCGGTCGAGTAACACATGGCACAGCCCTGGCCAAAGGCGGGCCCGGCCCACAGCACCAGGAACAATACGAGCGCGGCCAGTCGCAGTTTCATCTCACCCCCAGGTGAAGAATCCGGAATGCGTCAGGAAAGAAGATACACATCATGGCCAGGCAGAATACCAGCGCGGACATGGTCAACCACTTCATGCGGGAAACCTCGAATTTGAGGTGCATGAAGTAGCCGATAATCAGCCCCGCCTTGATAATCGACAGCCCCATCAGGATGCTCAGCATCCGCACCGGTTCCATGTTCTGGTAGCCGAGATAGACTTCAATGCCTGTGATTACGAGCAGCGCACCCCAAACATAAAAAAACTGCGCCTTCCCGTGATGCCGGTGCTGCTCCGCTACTCGTTCCGCAATCGCTACCTGCACAGCGTCCATAATCTTCTCAGGCTCCTAGAGAATTCGGGTCGACATCAAGTAAACCAGCGGGAAGATAAACATCCAAACCAGGTCCACGAAGTGCCAGTAAAGCCCAGCCACTTCCACGTCGGATGAATCGTAGACTTTTGGTTTCAGAAACACGATGACGCCGCACACTATCGCCGCCAGCAGCAGCACATGAGCGCCGTAGTGGAACGGGCTGTAAGAAGGCGTCGCCAGCCAGGCCACGAGCCAAAGTCCAAGCAGAATCGGAATGAACTTCTTCCGCAGCGCAATGATGCCTAAATAAACCACCCCCAGAGTGACGTGCAGCATATGCATGCCAGTGAGTCCGAAGAAGGTCGCTGGGAACTGCGGCACCGTCTTGCTCACGTCGGCAAATTCCTTGCTGGCCTCGTGCCCCGGAACAGCAGGGAACACCGGCAACGTGAGACCTTCCGCGATCAGATTGCTCCACTCGTGTCCGTGCAGGATGACGAATGCCGTGCCGCAAGCCATGGTCGCCAGCAACCAACCCCGTACTGCCTTCGAATTGCCGAACACCGAAGCCCGCACCGCCAGTACCATGGTGAGCGAACTGGTCAACAGAAATGCGGTCATCAAAGTCGCGTTGCGGATGCTCTCGGAATGAAAGGGCGTCGGCCAATTGGGTGTTGAGATACGTCCGTAGCTGTAGGCGTAGAGCAGCGCTCCGAAGGTAAGGGAATCGGAGAGCAGGAACAACCACATCCCGATCTTTTTCGAATAGGTGCCAAACAGCGACGCTTCGTAAGCTGCTGTTACCCCATGCTGCTGCACTGCGACATCAGCCATCGTCTCAGGTCTCCTCGTCAGCTATCGAGCGAATTCCAGCAATGCGAAGACGTAGATCCACAACAAAGCCATGAAGTGCCAATACCAGGCGGTAATATCGACCACGATGCGTCGGGCTTCCACCGGCTTGCGCAGCAGGGCCGTGGCGGCCGCATACAGCAGCGCCACCACACCTCCAATCAGGTGAATGGCATGTGTTCCTGTCAGCAGATAAACAAACGAGCTGCTGGGGCTGGTCGCAAGGAAAAAGCCGCGAGAGGCGAGTTCCTTCCATGCCATCCATTGTCCGAAAAGGAATCCCAGGCCGAGTACTACGGTCAGCCCGAGCCAGGGAAAGCTTTCTTCATCGCCGAGCGAAATTCCGGGAATAGACCTCACCGGCGCCAGGGCCGCCTCGCGCGCAATGTGGCGTCGCGCGAATTCCATCGTGACACTGCTGATCACCAGCACAATCGTATTCAGCAGCAACAGAACCCAGGGCAAGTTCACCGGCAGCCAGTCGTGGATGTACTTGTTGGTTTGCTCATCCAGAGTAGGCAGGCCTTGGCGAATGATATAGGCGCTGGTGAACGATACGAACAACATGATCACCGGCGTGATACCGACGGCCAGACCCAACCGCGCTCGACGCAAGCGCTGCCCGTAGTCCGGCGAACCTCCGCCACCACGCCCGTCGCCGCCACCGCCGTCAGTAGGCGGAAGCTCGCTGCCGCCGCCGTGAAATGTTCTAGGATCCCTTGTAACAATCGAACTCAAAATTCAATACTCCCAATGTCCGCGTGGCGCGGACACTCTTGTCCGCGCGTATTTCTAATGAGCCGGCGCCGTCGCTGGATCCGTTTGCATCGTGTAATCCCGCGCCGCCCCGGGAACGCTGTACTCATAAGGCCCGTGGTTCACAACCGGCGTGCGTCCACCGAAATTGTCATGCGGTGGAGGCGTTGCCGTTGTCCACTCCAGCGTGGTGGCTTCCCAAGGATTGTCGCCGGCCTTTTCGCCCTTCTTCATGCTCCAGAATAAGTTGAACAGGAACACGAACTGCACCGCGATGGTGACGAATGCCGCATAAGTCATGAACGTTTGCAGAGGAACCAGCTTGGTTTGGTAAGCCACTTCCGTGAACTGGGAATAACGGCGTGTCTGTCCCGCCATGCCCAGGTAGTGCATCGGCATGAAGATCGCGTACGTGCCGGCCAGTGTGACGAAGAAGTGGATCCTCCCCAGAGTCTCGTTCATCTTTCTGCCAAACATCTTCGGGAACCAGTAATAAGTCGCTGCGAAGATGCCGAAGATCGCCGCCACGCCCATGATCAGGTGGAAGTGTCCAACGACGAAATAAGTGTCGTGCAGTGGAATGTCGAGCACCGGCTGCGCCAGGAAGGGGCCGCTCAGTCCGCCGGAGACGAACAGGGAAACAAAGCCGATGGCAAACAGCATCGGAGTGTAGAGGCGGATCTTGCCGCCCCACAAGGTTCCCAGCCAGTTAAAGGTTTTGATCGCCGAAGGAACGCCAATGGCCATGGTCATGAGCGAAAAGGCAAACGCCGAGTAAGGACTCATGCCGCTCATGAACATGTGGTGGCCCCAAACCATGAATCCCATAAAGCCGATGCCCATGATGGCGTACACCATCGCGCGATAACCGAAAATCGGCTTACGCGAAAAGGTGGAGATCAACTGGGAGGCCACGCCCATGCCCGGTAAGATGGCGATATAGACCTCGGGGTGACCAAAAAACCAGAACAGGTGTTGCCAGAGCAGAGGCGATCCACCCTTGTGTCCCATTACCTGCCCGTTCACCACTACCAGAGGTACATAAAAACTGGTACCCAGGTTGCGATCCAGCAACAGCAGAATCCCAGCCGAGAGCAACACACCGAAAGCCAGCAGGCCGAGAATCGCGGTGATGAACCACGCCCACACCGTCAACGGCATGCGCATCAGAGTCATGCCTTTCGCGCGCAGGTCCAGGGTGGTCGTAATAAAGTTCAGCGCACCCATCAAGGAAGCGATGCAGAAGATCGCAATGCTCGCAATCCACAAATCGGCGCCCAGCTGCTGACCCGGTCCTGCATTGGGAAGCGCGCTCAGCGGTGCATATCCTGTCCACCCGTGAAGGGGGGCACCGCCGTTGACGAAGAAGGCTGCAATCAGCACCAGGAATCCGACAAAGGTTGTCCAGAACGACAGCATGTTCAGGACGGGGAACGCCATGTCGGGCGCGCCGATCTGAATTGGCAGAAAATAATTTCCGAACCCGCTTTGTGGCGCCGTGGTCAGCACGAAGAACACCATGATGGTGCCGTGCATGGTGAGAAGGCCGAGGTAGGTTTCCGGCTTAATCTCGCCGATCAGCGGCAACGTTGCGGTTGGCCAGATGAGGTGGATGCGCATCAGCAAAGATAGAAACATGCCGGTGAACACCGCGATCAATGCCAGGAAGTAGTACTGCAAGCCGATTATCTTGTGGTCGAGGCTGAAAATGTATTTCCGGATGAAGCCCTGAGGGGCCGCGTGCGCGTGTACAACGTGGGTGCTAGCCATTGTTATTGCTTCGCCGCCTCCCGCTCGGCAAGCCACCTGTCAAAATCTGCCTGGCTGACAACTTTCACCATGCCGTGCATCTTGTAATGCCCGAGTCCGCATAATTCGGCGCACGCGATCTCGTAGTCGCCGACTTCCGTGGGCGTGAAATGCATGTGAATGATTAATCCTGGTACCGCGTCCTGCTTGAAGCGAAAAGAGGGAACGAAGAAGCTGTGGATCACGTCCACCGCGCGCAGGCTGAGATCCACTTCGCGGTTCACGGGAAGGAACATCGTTCCCGTAACAATGTCATCCTTGGCAGCCGCATCGTTTGTGTCGAGTCCGATGGCAGCTTCGTTGCCGGAGGATGGATCGATCAAATCAGGCTTGGTCGCGCCGAATTTGCCGTCTGCCCCGGCATAGCGAAAATACCAGGCGAACTGCATGCCAGTGACTTCCACAGGCACTGCGCCAGCCTTGGCCGGCTCGAAGCGTTCGGCCGCCCATATCGGGCTGCCCATCAGGTTCAAACCAATGAAGAGTATGGCCGTCAGCGTCGTCCACAGCACTTCCAGCTTCGTGTTGCCGTGGGAATAGCTAACGGCTCGCGCTTTGCCGGTGTCCCGATACCGCCATACTAAGTAGCCCAGCCCGCACTGCGCGGCGAGAAAGACGATTCCCATCAGAACGTAGGTGAAAGCAAACTGGTGATCAATGCTAGGCGCGGCGGCGGCCACGCCCTTGGGCAACCACCAGGTTTTGGCTGCGAAGAAGTAAGTGCTGACGAACGTGATCAACCAGATAATGCAGAGAAGCGCGAGGCCCATCCACTAGCCTCCCCTTTTTGTGTATTGATTGGCCCTCCATCCGCTGCCATTCCTGAGCTTTTTTGAAGGAAGCCGCGGCTGGCCCCGAAGTCTATCACAGGGCAACCTGACCTATGCAACCCGGCGACGTGATATCACGAGGAACTCTCGAACCCCGGTTGTGAAATTCCACGCGATGTCGCAGAGGATATGGCGCGGGCACTGTTGTCCGCGCATCGCCCTCTAACCGTGCACTCCATTTTTCTTTATATACTCGCGTGACGAGAACGAACTGATGCGGAACGAGCGCACAAGCTGGAATCAACGTTATCGCGAACGCTCTCACAGTTCTCTCCAACCGGATCCGTTCCTGGTAGACGGTTATCAGGAATTCATTGCTCCTCTCTTCCCGGCAGGCGGCATTGCGCTCGACATCGCGGGAGGCGTCGGCCGTCACGCCATCTGGCTTGCTCAGCGCAACTGGAAAGTCGATTCGCTCGACATCTCCGAGGTCGGAATCGCGCAGGCAAAACAAAACGCAGGGATGTGCGCCGCCGCCAATATTCAGTTCCTGGTAGAGGACGTTAAGAAATATTCATTTCCCAGGAGCCATTACGATCTGGTCTTGGTCTTCTTCTACCTGGAACGTACAATTTTTCTCAAATTGTTCCGCACCTTGCGTCCCGGAGGCCTGCTGCTTTACAAGACCTACACGCGGGAGCAGCGCAAGTTCGGGGGAGGCCCTACTCATCCCATGCACCTGCTGAAAACGAATGAGCTGCTGCAGGCGTTTTCGAGACTTCAGATTCTCTTCTACCGAGAAACAGTCAGGGAACGGGGCATCGCCGAAGTGGTGGGAATGAAAACGTGACACTCCACCTTGTCATTCCGAGCGCCGCTTTTGGCGCGACGTATCTGCGTCTTCGCCTGGCAAACTCTTTCGCTCGGAATTACAAGTGTGGGCTTCTCGGTGCCGCTCTGCTCTCGGCGGTTAGATTGTTTCTTGCGTTAGAATCCTAACTGCATGTCCAAGAAAGCCTCCGCCCACGGTCACGATACTCGTTACGTCCGCCTGCAAAAAAACTACTGCTTCGCTTGTGGCAAGCACAACCCGGAAGGCATGCGCCTGAAGTTTGCTTACGACGAAGACCGCGACTGCTTCGTCTCCCGCTTTCGCCTGGGCAAGCGTTATACCGGCCCGCCCGGTCACACGCATGGCGGAATCATTGCCACGATCCTGGACGAAGCCATGGGCAAGGTAAACAAACTCCGCCATGTGGTTGCGCTGACATCGCAAATCACCGTGGATTACTTGAAGCCCGTGCCTTTGAACAAACCACTGCGGGTGGAGTCTCGGGAAGTGCGAGTGAACGGGCGCCGTCACATCAATATGGCCGAGATCATGAATCCCAAGGGAGAAGTGCTGGCACGAAGCCGCGGAATCTTCATCGCCATCGATCCGCGCCGCATGTTCACAAAATTCGTTGACCGGTAGTGTCCGAATCTGCGCGACGCCGGCGTAGGGACAGCCGTCCTCGGCTGTCGGACCGAGGGCAGCTCGGCTAGCTCCCTCTCATACCCTCGAGCACGGCAGCCAACGCCGCCACCCCGCGTCGAATTTCTTTCGGATCGACGGCCGCAAACCCGAGAATCAATCCATCTTTCCGGGCATGCCCGGAGGCATACCGGCTCAGCGGTACGACTTCGACATCTTGCTCGGCTGCTGCTTTCGCCGCACGCTCGGCGATGACTCGTCCTTTCAACCAACCAACCGTTTGCAGCCCCGCTTCAACATTGGAAATTTCCAGCAGTCCGGACAACCGCTCTCGCGCTCCTTCGAGCAGAACGGACAGGCGCTCCGCATACACTTCGCGCATGCGGCGAACGTGTCGGGCAAAGTGTCCTTCCGTGATGAAGTCGCAGAGTACGGCTTGTTCCAGCAGCGGAGGATGATGAGTACTCACCGACTCAGCCGCCGCGAACACCTCCACCATCTCAGTCGGAACCACCAGATAGCCCAGCCGCAGGGCAGGGAAGAGCACCGCGCTGAAGCTGCCCGCAAAAATCACAACGCCCGAGCGATCCAGTCCCTGCAGGGCCGGAATTGGACGTCCGGAATAACGGTACTCGCTGTCGTAGTCGTCTTCGAAAATCAGAGTTCCCGATCGACGCGCCCACTCCAGCAGCGCCAGCCGCCGTCGCAGGCTCATGGTCACACCGAGAGGGAACTGATGCGCGGGCGTCACATAAACCAGACGTGCTCGCCGCCAGCGCCGGATTCCGCGCTCCATGTCCACGCCTTCATCGTCGACGGGCACGGGGCAGATTTTTGCGCCCACAGCGTGAAACACAACTGCCGCGCCAGGATAGCCGGGCTCCTCCATCCATACTGGCTCGTCGGGATTGAGCAGAACCCGCGCCGTGCGGTCCAAGGCTTCCTGCGCACCGGAGACGATCAGGACTTGCTCCGCCGAGCACTTCACCCCGCGCGACGTGTTCAGGTACTCGGCAACCGCTTCGCGCAACGGGCGGTATCCCAAGGCGTCGCCTCCGGCGAGCAGGTGAGTCGATACGCGTCGCAGCCGGCGTGCTGCCACTTGCGCCCACAGCGTGGTAGGGAAAAGATCCAGGGCCGCCAAGTTCGCACGAAAGGCACGAATCGGCCGCGTGCTGGTGGGCGCAAGAAACGGCTGCAGGCGGCGGGCGTACGAGGAGAGCGCCACTTGCCGGTGCGGCAGTTGCTTTTCCTGTCGCATTCGTCCTACTTGCAAAAGTTGATCCGGCAGCACCTGGCTGACATACGTCCCCGATCCCGCTCGGCCTTCCACATACCCTTCGGACTTCAGTTGCTCAAAAGCCGTAACCGCGGTGGGACGCGAAATGCGGTAGGTCTGCGCCAGGTCGCGTGTGGCCGGAAGCCGCGATCCTGGCCGCAGACGCCCGGCAAGGATCGCCGCCCTCAGCTCTTCGTATAGCCACCGGTAGAGATCGCGGTCGGCTCGCGGACCAGCCAGGCTCAACGGCAACGTTGCGGCTTCTTTCGGCATACAAATAAAGTGGTATGGCTAGAATATCGTAAATGGCCATTGCGACAATACCAATAATAGACATAGCTTTAATAAAAGGAAGAACGGAACAATCTTCCCGGATACGCGGACCCCGCTGCCAGTGAGGCAGACCAATGCTATGTGGGTGGGCTGGAGGAAGGCCTGCCCGGTCGGCTCACCTTAGAGAAGGCACTAGTGGTTGTTGACGCTCAAAGAGGGATGGGCCAGGGATCGGCAGGATTCGCATGCCCCAAGATAGTGGATGCTTCCGCCCAAAGCCTGGTGCCCTAAACGGTGGCTGATGGGAACCCATCAGGGTGCGGTCAGCCATAAGCACCTCGATGATTATCTGGATGAGTTCACGTTTCGTTTTTAACCGGCTGCGATCAAAGAGTCGTGGCAGGCTCTTCTTCCGCCTCGTACAGCAAGCGGTGGCAGTCGAGCCTGTTCCCCTGGATGGGATTCTTCACCCCGAAGCCACGGCGAAAGCGAAACCACAACGTTGGGGTTACCTGAGTGAAGCAGATACCCCTCAAAAGGGGATTCTTCGTCAGAAAAAAGCCCTCCCTGCGCCCGGGAGCGAAAAAGGAGTGCATCATGTCTCAGAACAACGGAAATAGCCTGCGCCTGAAGACCGGGCTTGCCGAGATGCTGAAGGGCGGCGTCATCATGGACGTCACCAATGCCGAGCAGGCCACCATCGCCGAGCAAGCGGGAGCCGTGGCGGTCATGGCGCTGGAGCGCGTGCCCGCGCAGATCAGGGCCGAAGGCGGCGTCGCCCGCATGGCCTCGCCTAAGAAGATTCGCGAAATCATGGACGCGGTCTCCATTCCCGTGATGGCCAAGTGCCGCATCGGGCACTTTGCCGAGGCGCAAATCCTGCAGGAGCTGGGCGTTGACTACATCGACGAATCCGAGGTCCTCACCCCGGCCGACCAAGCCCATCACGTCGACAAGCACGCCTTCAGCGTGCCGTTCGTCTGCGGTGCCCGCAACCTGGGCGAAGCGCTCCGCCGTATTGCCGAAGGCGCGGCCATGATCCGCACCAAGGGCGAAGCTGGCACCGGAGATGTCGTCCACGCGGTCAAGCACATGCGCCAGATCATGTCAGAAATGCACGAACTAACCGTCCTGCGCGAAGAAGAGCTTTATGCCCGCGCCAAAGACCTGCAGGCGCCCTATGAACTGGTGCGACTGGTCGCCAAAGAAGGGAAGTTGCCCGTGCCGAATTTCAGCGCCGGCGGAATCGCCACCACCGCTGACGCGTCGCTGGTCATGCAGTTGGGCGCGGAGTCGGTATTTGTGGGCTCCGGCATCTTTATGAAGGATTCCACCACCTTCGCCGATCCGGCCGACGCCGAGCGTCGCGCCCGCGCCATCGTTCGCGCCACCACGCATTACAACGACCCTAAAGTATTACTTGAAGTCAGCTACGACGTACCCAGCGCCATGAAAGGCCTGGCTGTCGCGGCCATGGACGAAGCCCAGATGCTACAAACCAGGGGCTGGTAAGCTGGGGGGAGGGCACGACTTCAGTCGCGCCGCTGCTGTCCTTGCTACTGGTCATTCTGAGCCGACTTGAGTCGGCGAGGAATCTGCTTTTTGGTGTTGCCTATGAAGGTCGGTGTTCTCGCCGTCCAGGGCGATTTCGATGCTCACCGCCGGCGATTAGAAGAACTCGGCGCCGAGATCGTCCTGGTGCGCAGGCCCGAACAATTGGACGAAGTCGACGGCCTTGTGATCCCCGGCGGCGAATCGGGCGCCTTCCTCAGAATTCTCGGGGAGGAGGGCGTAAGAAAGCTGCAGGAATTCGTCCGCGTCAAACCCACTTTCGGCACTTGCGCGGGCGCAATCCTTTTGGCCAAAGAAATCACCAATCCGGAGCAGCCTGGCCTGGGCGCTCTGGATATCCGCATTCGCCGCAACGCCTACGGTCGCCAGATCGACAGCTCGATTCGTGAAGGCCGACTCGGCAACGCGCCAATCGAAATGGTCTTCATCCGCGCGCCCAAGATCGAACGCGTGGGCCCAGGCGTAGAGGTCATCGCCACAGAAGGAAACGATCCGGTAGCCGTGCGCCAGGGCAAAACGATGGCCGCCACCTTCCACCCGGAATTGTCCGAGGACACTCGCATCCACCAGGAATTTCTGAAACTGGTTGCGAACGGGCATAAGTAACGCCAGCCACCTGCCGGCTGTCGAGCGGGGGTCCCGCCCGCTCATCTTGCGTAACCCGGGGTTTGTCATTCAAGAAATCCCTGTCATTCAAGAAATCCCTTGACATAGCCATTTATGTAACTGTATAGTTACGCATTATGCGAAACCGTTCGGTTACATATTCAACCGAATCGACCTTTCACGCGCTGGCCGACCCCACGCGCCGCGCTGTCTTGGATCTATTGCGCCGCGGCCGCCAGCCGGCTGGACAGATTGCGCAGTCGTTTCCGGTTTCACGGCCTGCGATTTCCAAGCACCTGCGGTTACTGCGTCGGGCTCACTTAGTCCAAGAGAGGAAAGAGGGAAGACATCGTTATTACCAGCTCAGCCCGGAACCCCTGAAAGCTATCGATCGATGGCTGGAGTCTTATCGTGTCTTCTGGAGTGCTAATCTGGCCAGCCTGAAGTCGTTGGTTGAGGCCGAACACGCCAAAGAAGTGGGGAAAAACAAGTCTACATAACATGAGGAGGATTCCCATGAAATTAGTTCGGAGTGCATTGTTGTTAATTCTGGCGCTGGCCACGACCACCGCCTTGGCTCAATCCGATGCGCAAAAGTCCTTCGACAAGCTAAAGTCCTTGGCTGGAAGCTGGCAGGGAAAAGACCAATCCAGCCGGTCCGTTCAGGTTTCCTATCGGGTGACTTCCGGGGGTTCCGCGCTGATGAGCGAGATTCAGAGCGAAGAGGACATGATCACCATGTTCCACCTTGATGGCGACCGCCTGCTGATGACGCACTACTGCGGAGCTGGGAACCAACCGCGCATGAAGGCTACCGCCTCGCCTGATGGCAAGACGATCACGTTTGAGTTCCTGGACGCGACTAATTTGGCTTCTCCCCAGGCTGGGCACATGCATCGCGTGGTGTTCACGATGATTGATGCCAATCACCATACCGAGGAGTGGACTTTCCTCGACAACGGCAAAGAGGTAAAAGAAGTCTTCGATCTCCAACGCAAAAGCTAATTGATGTCGTCATCCACAGGCAGGCGCAAGCCTGCCGAAGGGATCTCGCACGCACCATCAGACAGTCTGCCACTTCAAGGAGCCTCATGGCCAGCGCGATCGTTACGCCCGAGCAGGACGCAGTTGTCACCGAAATAGACGCTGCCGCCCCGCCGGAGTGTGTGTTCGCAGCGATCAGCCATGCCGAGCAACTCAAGCGCTGGTGGGTTCCGCCGATTTGCGAGGAGACGTTCTGGAACATGGATGCCCGCCCGAGTGGTAAATGCAGTTTCGCCACCACGCCGGCCACTCAATCGATCAACGGGGTAAACGAATTCAAATGCCGCGGAGAGATTCTGGAGTTCGTCCCTCCGCGGCTGTTGGTTGATTCCTGGATCGCCAATGGGAACGACAAACCAGAGTCGGTGACCGTCGTGCGCTGGGACTTGACCCCAATCCCAGGTGGAACACGCGTCAAGGTCACCCACAGCGGACTCGCTCAGCAACCGACTAATCGTGAGCTCTATCGAGGCGGTTGGCCGGGCGTCATCCAAAACCTACAGAAATACTTAGAAAGGAGAGCGTGAACTATGTCTACTGTCTGCATTACTCCAGATCAGGACGTTATCGTCGCGGAAATTCAGATTGCTGCGCCGCCCGACCGTGTATTTCAGGCGATCACCGACCCACAACAGGTGCCGCAGTGGTGGGGACAGCTAAGGTATGTACCGCGTCACCAGTTGGGAAGGCGACTTGCGCCCGGGCGGCAAATGGCGCAGCCGTGGAACCCGCGCCGATGGAGCCCCGTTCGAGGTCCAGGGTGAATGCGTGGAGTTCGATCAGCCTCACCTGCTCGTCTATACCTGGAATGCCACGTGGGCGCCTCAGCTACCTACGA
>Ga0209160_1003457_pt1 | contig 12846 bp, 18 predicted proteins | sample GraSoiAngelo_153_FD_186167 | JGI IMG/M metagenome (GOLD analysis project Ga0209160, IMG submission 186167) | Grasslands soil microbial communities from the Angelo Coastal Reserve, California, USA - 14_1009_12_40cm (SPAdes) (version 2) | ecosystem: Environmental > Terrestrial > Soil > Grasslands ...
TGGTTCCCCCTGGCGCCGCGAGAGCCTTTTTTTTCCTGGTACCACTACAGCGGTATTTATCTGAACGTCGTCAACATAACTAACATCAGGAACGTAACCAATATTACGAACATAACGAACATCAATAATATTCATTACGCGTACAAAACGATCGCAACCACTGCGGTGCCGACAAGTGTCTTCAGCAGTGGACAGCCCGTGGCCCATCACGTTGTGCGTGTCCCCCCAGAACAACTCGAAAAGGCGGAGATTATCCCACATCCGCCCGCTAATCCGACGAGGAGTGCTCTTACGCCGGGAAAGCCTGTATCTCCGCCCCCGGTTCGTACACAGCGATTAACCGGCATTATTCGTGAAGGTCATTACGAACGATGGTCGGTGGTACAAACTGGGTAGTTATCCGGTAGTTGGAGTTGGTCGAGCGAAGGATCGCAGAGTTCCGACACCCTGATGCCCAATGGCAGGATGGAAAGAGACAGGGATGCCATGACCGTTGCCGGTGCAGATTTTCGTTGAGTTCGTAATTTGCGAAAAGGTATTTATCCGGTTGCGGAGCCGAGCGCCAGGGCCACACAACGAAACGCTGGCAGAAACGGGAAGGAAGCCGGCAGATGGACGACGACGCGTCGTACTGAAACCAACACCCTGGCCCCGAGCTTCAGCAGTCGTTCGCGCAACATGGCAACCTGAGCGCGGGCACAAGCGGTCCCGGCAGCCCGCAATCTCAACTCCTGCATCAAGACGTAGGCAGCGGCGGTGAGCAGAACCCGGAACTGGTTGGCCCAGAAGCTGGTGCAACTGGTGCGGTCGATCTCGAGGTCGTGCAGTTCCTTAATGCGATTTTCGACATCACCACGCTGGCAGTACACATGCTCGTAAATCCACTGTGGACTTTGTTTCATGTTGGTGATGACAAACCGGGGATTATCTTTGGGGTCTTTGTCGACGGCGCGAACAACCTCGGCTTTGATGATGACCCGGCGCAGGCCTGGCCACTTCCCGGCTTTGTAGCGGACTTCCCCGTAAATATGTTCGGTCTTCCCGCTGCGCTGTGAGAGCTGGCGCGCTCGCCGCATTCCGGTTTCGGCGACACGCTTCAACACTGCATTCTTGGCCATGGCGACCACATATTCGAGTTTGGGCTGGGCGTCCAGAAACTCCAGCACCGCAGGATGCGCGAACCCACCATCCAGGCGTACACGAATCCGTACTCCAGGCAGATGGTGACGAATCATCCCCACCAAACGCCGCAGCATGGCGACCGCGCCCACCGCAGCCGTCACGTTGCCGGGCCGTAACACCGCAGCGCAGAGATACTGCTCGGCTTCGTCGTTGAAGCTGACAAAACCCATCACTGGCAGGTAGCACCAGGTATCGTAATGTCCGTTGAAGAACGACAACTGCTGCGCGCCATGTGTGGGATCGTCGGTCGGATCCAGATCCAGGGTGACGCAATGAGCGCGGTGACGCAGCCGCTTGGCATGACGCCGGATTACGCTGTCGGCCAGAAACTCGCCCAAGCCATACAGTTCTTTTATCCCAACCCTGTTCTCGAAACGCGACAAGGTCGGTTGCGAAGCCAGGTCGCGACCCTCGACCGGGTCGCGATCCAGAAGCAGTTTGTAAATCGGATCCCCAGCCAGGCGGGCGGAGTCGTTCGTGTCTGCGTAGCCGCAGGCGATCGAGAACACTCGCTGCCCCACCAACTCGCGCAACGAATGATCCACCTTGCCAGCTTGCCGCTCCTCTCGAAGACAGGAGGCCAACCCGGCCACCAATCCGTAATGCCGATCGGCGGCCTTCAGCAGCAGTGCTCCGCCGTCGGAACTCCCCTCGCGCTGATCAAACCGGGCTATTACGGGCTTGTGAAAAATTCCTGGGAACAACAAACGCTGTGTTGTGCTATCGTCAGACATTCAGAAGCCTCGTTTGCTGCCTCAAACACTGTCTCAACAACATGTTTGTAGCAGATGAGGCTTTTGTTGTCTTCAAATATGTGAATAATGCGGGCTAGACGGTATTGGCCTGCTTCTCGGCCATATCGCCGATGATCGGCAATTTGAACTTTTGTCCCTGGTAGGCCTTGAAGACCAGTATCAGCCAGAGCACAAAACCTGCCAGACTGATCAACGGCCACAGAAGTAGCGAAGCCCACCCCAGGAACGGCAGATGCCCGAATATCTCCAGCGCAACCCAGAGGACGATCCAGGCCACGCCGAAGAAGATGCTTTGGAATGCGTGGAAGCGAACAAAGCGATTCTTGTTATACGGCTCGATGAAAAGAAAAAGAACCGCTGGAATGATAGTGGCGTAGGCTAGCGCGCCCGCCACGTTCTCGGTGAGTCCGCCCACCTGGCCCTGTGCTACGAGTCCAGTGGTGGGGACGGTCGCTCCCGCCGATGCGCTGGCACATACGGGACAGGTGGTGGCTCCCTCAGGAATTGGTTTGCCGCAACTAGGACAGAACGCCATAGTGTTACCTCGCATTCTGAACTGGTCCGCCGGGTCGCCATTCACGTACCGGGCTGACCGGAGATTTCGGCCCGCACGTTACCAGATTCGCCGGGATGAAGCAATGACGCATTAATGCCACATGAATATGAGCGAGTCCTATCAGGGAACGCGCCACATCTTGATATGCGGTGATCACCACGAGCCACAGCGCAAAGCAGACGTCCGTGTTGAAAAATCGCCCTCCCACCGGCAAAAAGACTTGAGGTAAAGCCACGCCGGATTGACCCAAAGAAACTTGGGTCAGATTTGGGTCAATTAAGTGCCGAAAACCGGGTAAAACGGGGGTATGTGACGCAGAGCCAAGCTAAGCGAATCAATGAGATAGCATTTGTGGTTGTTTCGGGACCAAGGGGGGTCGGAGGTTCAAATCCTCTCTCCCCGACCAATCTTATTTCAAATCAATCACTTGCAAAGAGCACGTTGAACCAAAGAGTCCCTGGCTCAAGACCAGGGGGTCAGAGTCGGTGCCACTCGCGCCCATTTATATAAAGGAGTTAACGAGTTGTCGTGGAATTGGGAGTCATTTTTCTGCTGGGACTTACAAAAAGGACTTACATTCTTCCATACGGGACGCGTGAATCTTCGAATCTGTATGGCCTAAAATTTCGCTCTTGCTGTCCGTTGGACGAGAGTATCAGTCGGACTGGAGGCTTCCAGCGATCTCCTCGCCGACTTCGACCAAGCGCTCCCAGGTCAGACCAATTCCGCTGAGTACCGGAGTTGGTTGAGTTCGTCAGTGCAGGTGACAAAATTCGCGTCGATGATTTCGCCACAAACGAAGGAATTCGTCATAGGTGCCTTATTACGCCAACCGGCGTAATGCTAAATAGCATAACTGATGCGTCCAAGACCTGGGTCGAAGCGGGGGCGTCAGAACTGTACAGCCCGTGGTCTTCGACGTTTTGATGCCGTCCGAGTTGCCTCGATGCACCCGTCATAACTGGAGAGAGAAGTGGGACTCCAAGCTCTCTCAGAGCCCCAAACAAGAGTAGCGCTACTTCTAAAGTCGTACGAATACCTCTGACACGCGGCGGAACTGCTCCTACGCGTCCTTTCCGAATCACAACTCATTCTCCCGAGGAATTGTGCGATGTATGCGTACTCGGTAGCATTCGGAAGTGGAAGATGACTCATGCGTGGCGCTCAATCCTACCGTGATTCGAGCGCCAAGATTACCCATATGTGGGCAGAAATGATAGCTAAGAGGAGGAACAATTTATGGCAACTGCAACATTGATCCGGACCGACGAGGAACTTCAGAAGGAGGTCCTGGCTGAACTGAAGTGGGACGCGCAGATTCAACCCAACGAGATCGGCGTTTCCGTAAAAGATGGCGTAGTGACACTTACGGGTTGGGTGGACTCGTATCTCAAAAAGTGGAGTGCCGAGGATGCCGCCCACAAGGTGGCCGGCGTCAAGGCTGTGGCCAATGACATAGAGATCAAGCTGGCCACCGAGCGCACTGACTCCGATATTGCTGAAGCCGCCGTTCATGCTTTGGAGTGGGATGCGGGAGTGCCCTCCGACAGGGTCAAAGCCACTGTGTCGAAGGGTTGGGTCACGCTCAAGGGCGAGGTCGAGTGGCAATACCAAAAGCAGGATGCTGAGCAGGTCGTTCGCCGTCTCGCAGGGGTCAAGGGAGTCACCAACCTGATCACCGTCAAGCCCCATGTAACGCCTTCGGAACTGAAGAAGAAAATTGAGGACGCGCTGGTGCGCAACGCGGAGATCGACGCGAACAAGATCACCGTTGAAGTGCAAGGCAGCAAAGCGATTCTGAAGGGAACGGTTCGCGCCTGGGCCGAGAAAGAAGAGGCGGCGCGCGTGGCGTGGTCGGCACCGGGGATCACCTCGGTGGAAAACCGGATCACGGTCGAGATCTAGCGAGGTTCGTGGTGCGGCTGCGACCGGCCTCGGCCGCGGTCGCCCCCAAACGATCGCGCAGTATCGGGAGCCGTGCTACCGCACCCCGCACTGCGCGGTAACTCTTGCTGGACGGAACTTAAGTCCGTTTCGATAACGAAGATGCGGTGGCAAAAGCAGCGAAGAAGAAAGAATCTTATTTGTCAGAAAGGAGATCAGTATGCGGAGTTTGGGTAAAGGAACGTATCGTTTAGTAACAGGTGCCTTGCTTACATCAATATTGCTCCTCCTTTCAGCGCTGGCACCGGCGCAGAACGAGGAGAATGCCGAGGTATCGCGCCTGCTCTCAGACGCCAAGGAAAAAGCATCCGCCCGAGTGACGTTAGGACTCTATCGGAACTGCTCCGCAGAGATGGAGTGAGAGTTGAGGTTAAAGAGTTGTGGCGGTGCAGTTCGGATAGAGCCGTGAGAAGGAAGGCGCTGGCGCGGTCGGGGCAGGATGTTTCGGTCTATGGGCTTTCAACAGCTTGTAGAGCCGGGATGGTTGGAGAAGGAACCGATCGTTGCGGCGTTGGGAAGAGGAAAGCAAGCATCAGCCAGGCATACAACGCCAATCGGTAACGCCCTACTTGAGAAGCCAACCAATCTTATCTGCCACGAACGTCGCACGCACTGATCACAACATCTACTGAGTGACGATAGTCACTGAATATTTCCGATCCTCTCACCGAACCCACCCAAGACTGCGCATTAGCTCAATGGTCGTTCAAGAAGGAAATTGAAGAGATTCTCCACTCACTCTCTTTTTCCCAACCTACGTTCCGACTGCGCAGTGGAGGAGGTTCAATGAAGAGTCCGAGAAAAAGTTGGAGCGAAGCCTATCCAGCGCACACATGCGTAGATCAGCCCATATTGCCCTGTCCCGCGTGCTCGAAGTGGACCGGGGATGGATTTGCAACCGTCAAGAGTAACCCTCAATGCTTTCCGGGCATAAACAGAAATGCGGTCCCCCAAGCCATCGAGTACGAAGAATCGGGTTATGCCGTGATGGTCCGAGTGAAACTGATCGATGGTTGGTCGTGGGCTACTTGGATGCGCTACGACAGTTACGAGGAAGCGGCAGCGCACTTGAGAGAAGGCCAAAAGATCATGCCTTTTGGCTCCCCCGAATGGACGGCCATGCGGAACGAACGCTCTCCAGAACGTTGATCTCTCTCGGCCATAATGTGCATCACTTTTCAACCTTCACGCAGCCGCACGCCTAGGGGCGAGCTGGAAACGCTTCCAGTGATTACCTTCGTAATTCGTTAATCGACAATTCTCAAGTTTCACAGGCTGCGCCAGAGCAATAGTTCTTTAGACCTGAAAGATGAAAATGGCACACTTATCCTCCTCGTGTGGTACAGCGACATTTCAACCAGCTAGCCTGCCCAACCCCGAATCACCGAGGGGTCAGAGCATAACCACTTGCCACAGATCAGCACTGGTAGTCGAAAACGACGCCCCTCTAACAAAATATTTCCTTAGGATTTTGAAAGAGAAAGGTTTCGCGGCTCGAACCGCAGACACCGTTGACGAGGGTCTCCGTTTATATCGTGAGTGCGGCCCCTTTACCGTTGTTCTGGTCAATTATTGCGTGCCCGGTGGCGTGCAGCTTGCAATAGCAATCCGAGAGGACAATCCGTCGCAGAGAATGATTATCGCCGCCTTCGACTATCGGAGCGAAGAAGAAGTCATTCGTCCGCGAGAGTTGGCCGATGCCCAATTGTTGATCGACATCTGCAATTTTCAGCGACAGCTTGAGAGGATCAAGATCGATCGTGAGATCGAAGAGTTAACGAAAGCAGACCTTCTCAGACTTCGGCGGTCCGCTGATTTTCGGGTACGGTGCCTTGGGAGAGCCGCTTGTGGCATGACAGGCTCTGATCTGCTCGGTGAAGCATTGCGGTCAACTCTTGAAGGTACTCGGCGCAACGGGGAGGGTCGTCGGTGGAACAACAATGTCGATTTTGTCACACATCTCATGGGAGTGATGCGTAGCATTGCCAGCAGCAGGAAGCGGAGCTTTGACGACGTGTTTCTAGAGTGCGAGGTTCTTGTTTGCGATGTTGAAGGACACAAGACGTCGCCATTCGACAATGTGCCTTCCAATGAACCGAATGCAGATCAGTGGTTGATACAAATGGAAGAAGAAAAGCGGATCACAGGGCTGTTCGCAAATGATCCCGCCGCGATTCTGGTGCTTCGTGGAATATTCGACGGCACGAAGAGAAGTGAGATCATGCAGAAGTATGGTCTTACCGAAAGGCAGTACACAGCCGCTGTGAAACTAATCAGATTGAAACTCTTTGGCCGAAGGAAAGTCTAGGTAAAGGCAATGGGAGACAAGAAGAATCGTGATGAGCGGGTGCAGGAACTCTACAACCGACTAGCGGATTCTATACTTGAGTTATCGGATGAGGCAGTCATTGCCGAAGTCAGCGAGACAGACAGCGATCCACAAGAAGAGGCTGAACTTGTTCGGATGGCGTTCAAAGAGGAATGCAAACAGTTTGATCTTGCCGAGAGACGTTGCACCACCGAACCGTGTTCGATCCGAAAACGGGAAGCATCCAACGGATGATGCCGCTACACAGGACTCCCCCCTTGCCTGCCCGATACACTTTCAGCAAGCCTACCCATCCAGTTCCCACGCACGCCAAGCTGAACAAGATGGGGACAAACCAGAATTGCAATCCAATCGCGGCTTTCGCATCGTAGAGTTCGTCTTCCGTAAGGAATCTCTGCGGTACGGGAAAGCAATAATCCTTGCGATTTTCGCACCGATCCCTTCGAGCAGCCAACAGTCACGCTGGTCAGAGCATCGGCCCAAAAACCCCGTCTAAGAGGAAGACTGGAGAGTTGTTGGTGTAATGGCGAATTACGTCAACAACGGGCCGTCGCCTGCGTGACGCAGGGAATTGGCGACGGAGGTTATACGAAGAGCTAAGGGTGGGATGTTTTGAAGGAGCGCGTCATTCTTCAGGTACTCGAGACTCATTCCAAACAGCCACCTTTTTGTGAACCATAGTTGTGGATTGATCGGCACGCGCACCAAGACTCCGGCTGGCAAGCCTAACCTCGAGCAGGAGCAAAATCTCGGAATCCTTTATCTCCCGAACCTGCTCCAGTGCTGTTGTAGCCGAGAATTTCGAGGCGGCTAATACAAGCCGCCAATAGGCCGACACGGACGGCCACCAGGCCTTGAAGGCTGTGTTCGGGTCGCTGGGATCCGCGTCCTCCCTTCTGAGTTTGTCGGCTTGTTCCATTCCTGATCGAAACAGCTTAAGAGCCAGGTCAACCTCACCGATTTCTTTGGCTATCGCGATTCCTTCCACCCACTTATCCATCGCGCGGTACGGGTCCGCCGTATGCTTCAGAGATTCCTGCATTTCCTCTAGAGCGTCCTTAGCGACGGAAGGGTTCTTCTTCATAACCGCACGAGCGATTGCCAGATAGGCTTGGGCTTGGGGAAGTTCTAACGCCCAAATGGAGCCTCACGCTGATGATGGCTACTCGGAGTGATGTATCCTCAAATTTGTCCTTTCAGGACTCGTTGGGGGTGGTCAGTTTGGCAGAAGTTCGATTGCAAGAGGGTGAGTCGTTGGAGAATGCCCTGCGTCGGTTCAAGCGCAAGGTTCAGACGGAAGACATAATTAAGGAAGTGAAGCGTCACTCCTTCTACCTGAAGCCGGGCGAGAAGAAGCGCGTGAAACAAGCTTTGGCGCGAAAGCGTGCTCGAAAAAAGATTCGCAGAGAGCACGATTGACGTTACTTTTGGTGTGGGCTTTATGCAAGATGTCTCTCCTATAGAGGTGGCAGCAAGGTTCATTATGCGGGGCACGCATCGGGGCACCTTCTTCGGCGTCCCGCCTACAGGAAAGACAATCGCGGTGCAGGCGATGAATTTCTACCCCAGTTATCTAGTGAGGAGAAGCTTGCTGGAGGCTCTGCTCTCTCAATGTCGCCTCCTCACTGCCGCTCGCCGGCCGCTGGCTGGGGTGAAGCTGGCTTTTTCTTAAACATGATTTTCTTCACATCCGGCCAGAACTCTGCAAAGGCATTGCCCCCCATCCGGCCGGTGATTCCCCAGACGCAACGCAGCGCCGCGTTTCCGGGATCGTTTTCGCTGTCCATGCGCCACAGATTGGACAGAAAGTTGTTTCCTACGTTCCCGGCATAACGCGCATAGGCCAGACGCCAGCGACCGTCACGCCTCGGAGCTAGGAATGTGGTCTTGATGATGTATTTCACACGCGCGCCGAAGGCATGGTTCGGTGACGGGAAGTAGCGGGGATCTTCGCCCCACGCGGTGCCTAGTGTCGCCTCAATCGCATTCCCCGTGTAGACGCCCGTCAAGCGCATGCCGTAACGCTTCCCGAAGCCCTCCCAATGGGGGCCGTATTCCTCAGGGTTGTTGAAAGCCGTGCTCAACCCGGCGCTTAGGGGACCGGCGCCGAAAAGGCTACTCGGACCAGTGGTTGAGACCAAAAACCACTCTAGCCGCTCCCTTTCCGTGATCGGCTTATAGTTGGTGACCACGCTGGAGGGAGCCTCCGGCTGCGCGAAGGCGGGGGACAGCATCACTGAAATGGTAAGCATGAGTTCTAGGAGACCCACTCGCATGGATGGCGTCATATGCCTCGTCTTCAGGCGCACAGGCTGGCACACTCCCATTTCGATGACGGGTCCGACCGTGGCGATAAACCTTTTGGGGTTGACTACTAGGTTTCTCTCGCCTCTGAGGCAGTCGTGATCGCGGTGCTGATTGTGGCCCACCCCAAAGCCGGTTTACCCTTACCGTAGTAACTTTTAATCCCCGCTATTTACTGCTCAACTGTTCGCAACTGGGTGATTTCCACCATGGTTCCTCTCGGCAGGTTTGGTAAGCCTGATGAGATCGCCAAGGCCGTAGTCTTTCTCGCGTCCGACGATAGTAGCTACGTCACCGGAATCGAATTGTTTGTGGACGGCGGTATCGCACAAGTATAAGTCGTTAATCGAGGGCAACTGCATCAAGCAATTCGATCAAGAGGCTACGGCGGCGAATGGCTGTACCTTTGCGCCTTTAATCACAAGCCACAACATGATCGCCAACTCTCCGAAGAGGACCGGAAAGGCGATGTTAGAGACCTTTTCCATATATTGCGGTGCCAGCAAGCCCCTAAGGCTAGTCGTCAGATAAGCGAAGCCGTTGATGATCAGCCAAACGCCCAGGATGCGGGGAAGGAAGCCCGATCTCATGACCAGCACGCCAAAGGGGAAGAGCCAGAGGCCCCAAAAGATCTCGTTGATAACGTTTCCCTGGCCATGCAGACGAATGAAGAGCATGGCCAAGGCGTCCCGCTGGGGTTTATCGAGTACCGCGAGGAAATCGGAGCCGCGGAAGAGGGTGAGCGCGGCGATGTTATTCAGCACATTCATAAACCCGACGGCTGCGGAGACCAGAACCAGAGCTACCATCAGTGAAGCAAGCGTCTTGTTCACGCCGCTGAGCAAACGGTAGAGAGCCAGGACCACACAGATAAAAATGATCGAGGTGATCAGGTCAGCGACGATGCCAAGACGGAAAAGCGTCTCGTGAGCCAGGATGTTGTTGGCGGTCGCGGTGGCGTTCCCCCGAACGATCAGAGTGCTGGGAATATAGATCAGACTGAAGGGGGCAGTGACGACCATGGACAGATATACCGCTCCTGCGACGCGTGCAGCTTTGTCAGTTGGGTGCATGTGCTCTCTCTCCTTATTCTCCTATTGACGAACAGGCCCAGTAGCGGTCGTTACCCGACAATCCGTAATGCAGGCTAACCAACCGCTGACAATGAGGCTGAAGCGTCCAGCGGTTGCGGCTTTGCGCCCTTGATCACGAGCCATAGCATGAACGCCATTTCCCCGAGGAGGGCCGGGAAGACAATGTTAGACACCATATCTTCGTATTGCGGTAACAGTAGGCCGGTGAAGCTTATGATCAGGTAGGCAAAGCCGTTGATGATCAGCCACACGCCGAGGAAACGAGGCAGGAAGCGCGACCTGTAGGTAAGAATCGCTAAAGGAAAAAGCCATAGACCCCAAAGAATCTCGGCGGCGACGATTTCCTGGTGATGCAGACGGAGGAACAGCATGGCCAGGGCATCCCGCTGCGGTTTGTCGAATACGGACAAGAAATCGGCGCCGCGCACTAGCATCAGGGCGGCAGCGTCGTTTAGCACGTTAAGGAAGTCGATGGCAGCTGGCAGCAATCCTCCGAGGATGACCACGAGCACAGCAAGGTTCTGGTCCACTGCCTTGAACAACCGGTAAAAAGCCAGCGTGAGGAAAATCACGATGGTCCCGCAGAGCAGGTCGCTGACCATGCCGAGACGGAAGAGCAACTCGTGAGTGGCGATATTGTTGGCCGTCGCGGTCGCGTTCCCACGCACATACAGAGCGCTGGGAATATAGATCAGGCGGACCGGAGCGAGGACGACGAGAAGCAGGTAGAGGAATCCGGCGACTCTCCCTGGGTTATGGGTCGAGCTCATGTTCCCTCCCTTTGTAAGCGATGCTCACAGGCGTTTCTGCCGAACTTACACCTCGTTGCTCAGCCTGACAGTGATTGCTCGCGGAGTGCCGCGCGATCTTCATGTACTCGATAGGGTGAGTCAGTTCCCTTGTACGTATTTGTGAACAAAACGCGAAACAGCCAGACGATCAGCAATATCAGTGGCAGGATAGCCGGCAGAAAAAGTACGTTTGTTTTGCGTAACCAGTGGGGAAATACTTGTTGCTGTGCCAGGAAAAAGGAGCCCGTGGCGATGAACAGCGAAAAGCACATGCGACAAAGGTGTCGCGCGATTCGATGTACCCCGAAAACACCGCCGCGCACGAGCATTCGAATGTCCCCCGCGGCAGAAAGCAGAGCCACGGAACCGAGAAAAAAATACATCCCAGCGGGAACACCGTCTTTTGAGCCCGTCGGGCTATTCGCCACTTCGAACCCGTAGGTTATGATGCCAGCTCCGACCGCCAAAGCAAACAGAAGCGCACCCCAATCGAAGATGCCGGTTTGCCCGTCTCTGCGCCTCGCAGTCGCCCATGCCGTTGTCACCAGATAAAACGCCAGAACGCCGCCGAAAACATTGTTCATTTGATGTTTCATGAGCGCAAGGTATGCTGCAGCTGTGGACATGCTCATCGTGGAAATGACAAATACGTTTCCAGCTATGCCATGCCGACGGGAACCTTTGCGGAACGAAATTGCCGCGGCACCGGACACCAATCCCAATATCCCGGCGCAAATATGAAGAACTAATATCGGCAATCGCATTCTTCGCTCCTCTACATACCGGCGTCGTTCCGCTCCGCGCTATGATCGCCATTCACCTGCTGCGCCGGCCTGCTCCTTCCATCGTTGTTCGTTCACGCCGAACACGAGGAGCCACAGGATGAGCGCTGTGGCCCCGAGGAGGCCGACGCCTGCAAGGTAGGGGAACAGACGGTATCCGAGACTGGGGGACAGGAAGGTCAGCCAACCCAAACCTGCAACTGCTGACCACCAGCCCAGAATCCGCGGGAGGAAGGTGGACCTGATAATGAGGTAGCCTGTCAGTAGCGCATAGAATCCGAAGAATGCCAAGGCCATCCCGGCGCCCTGCTCATTCACCCTCAGAAATAGCAACGCCACCGCCTGCAACTGTTCCAGGCTGAATACATTCAAGTAGTGCGCGCCTCCCAAGACGAACAAGGGTGCGATGTAAAAGACGCGGCTAAAGGTCTTGATGATGCAACCGGTGAGGCCTAAGGACGCCGCAAGCAAAGAGACGATCCTGCCCGCCGGCTTAAGCAGATAATAAAAGAGAACCGTCATGGCGATCTGGCACGCCATTTCGATGAGGTAGATGGTGAAACCCAACTGAAACAGGCTCTTGTGCGTCAGGATGTTGGTCGCCGTAGCCGCGGCGTCGCCGGATACAACCAGCCTGTCACTAACGAAACCCTGGGCGAATATTCCCGTCAGCATGGTGAGGAGATAAAACGCACCGGTAATTCTTGCCTTGAGGCGCGGCGATGTTTCTGTGATCGACTTAGCCATTTTCAAATCCCCCCAGGAGCTGCTGCCGCGTGAACATCGTGAATTCAGCCGTTTCGTCAATACCGCTGTGCCCATATTGGTTTTCCCTGCACAAAAACAAAATTCAATCCAGCCGGCGAATCAGATCGGTCCTTGATACCGGCGCAGCCGGACCGCTGCGGCGAGGAATGCCGCAGCGATTGCCAGGCCGACCCACAGGCCGGGCGCGCTAAAAAAATGCTCTGGAATGAGTGTTGCCATGAAATCCTTGGGATGGTTGTCCGCCGCCATTGAGCCTCCCTGCCCCAGCAAGCGATCCTGCAGCAGCGCGAGGAAATTCGAAGTGTTGAACGCAATCTTCTCCACCACGCAGATCACGAAGG